>JAESFL010001165.1_pt1 | contig 10219 bp, 8 predicted proteins | sample 9269401 | NCBI WGS metagenome assembly JAESFL01 (sample SAMN14506025, study PRJNA617098) | algae metagenome | isolation source: Gloeocapsa sp. UFS-A4-WI-NPMV-4B04 and co-occurring heterotrophs from desert... | place: USA: Utah | collected 2006-10-01 | reverse complement strand
ACGGGGCTTGGCACTCGGCAGCCAAAGCCTTTTCCGCCGAAGAGCGGCGGCATAAGCCGATGACTTGGTCAATGGGCGCGCAGCTGCACCCGCTCACCGACTTCGTTCAAGATCCCATGGAGCACGTCAAAGTCCGGGTGGCGCAGCCGCATCCAGGCGTTGGCCATGTAGCCTGCCTCCACGGGTTGTGTCGGCGTGCCAAGTGCCGGGAAATGCTGGTTGACAACCAGGTCGCCGTACTTGCGGAACATCTCGTCGGCTCCCTCATGGCCGGCAATGCGCCCGTCGCGATCAGGCCGCAACGCGATAAGGCCGCAGGCATAGCGGCGCGAGGGCGCACGATCGGTGCGATGATGGCAGACTGCGAGAGCCCATTCGCGGTAAAGATCGAGTTCGTTACCGGCGCTGTAGCTGTCCCACTGCCCGACACCTGGCGGCCGGCAGCCGATTTCGGAGAACTTCAGGCCCTTGGGTCCAAAGAACCATTCCATATGAGTTGCCGCGGTGCCGATGCCGAACGCCTCGATCACCTGCCGCCCCATCTCCTTGACCGCCCCGTAGGCAGGCGCGTCCATCCGGTTGGTGGCGATAATCTGAGGCGAGATCCAGCGGGCGCGCATCGCTTCGAGCACGTTCGGGAAGTAATGGCTGATGAAGTCGTGGGCGACGCGCCCTTCGATGGTGAGCGTATCGTAGAAGCCCTCGTGCCCCTCGATGAACTCCTCAATCGCCACCGTCGCACCATCGGCAAGACCGCTCGCCCGCGCCGCCGCCTCAAGCTCGCCCGGGCTCCCGGCGCGGAACGTGCCCAAAGCGCCGGCAGCCGCGCGTGGCTTGATGATCACCGGGAAGCCGACGGCTTCAGCGAAGTCGCGCGCCTCCCCGGTGCTCGATACGCCGGCTGAGGCGGCGGTCGGCACGCCCGCGCGGCGGAGCACCTCCTTCATTGCCACCTTGTCGCGGCAGAGATAGGCGGTTCGCGCCGAGATGCCCGGGATGGTGCAGCGCTCGCGCACATGAGCTGCCGGCAGAATATGCGCCTCGACCGTTGCTTCGAGCCGGTCGATCCACATGCGGCTTTGCGCCTCGCGCACCGCCCATTCGAGGGCACCCTCGTCGGTTACCGAGGCGATCTGCTGATAGCCGCCGAGCCAGCCCTTGGCCTCGTCGTCAATCCAATCGTAGGGCCGCTCCCCAATCCCGAGCACATGAGCACCAATCGACGCGAGGGCGCGCACAAACTCGCGCTGGTTGGCCGGAAAGGCGGGCTCGATGAAAAGCACGTTCATGTCGCGCCTGCGTTAGGGTATCAGTTGGTTAAGATAGACGGGCAGCATTTGCCGCCAGGTCGGCCAGTCGTGATCGTAGGTAGGGTCCCAAACATCGACCCGGTTCGGCACCCCCCGGCCGCCGAGCAGGTGTGCCATGCGCCAGGCTTCATCAGGATCCTCCCAGCGCCCCTGACCAGAGGCCATCAGAATAAAGCGCTGCCGCAGCGCATCGAGGATCGGACCTTGGCCGAGGCTGGCCATAAAGCAGATCGGCGCCGAGAAGTAGTAGTCGGCGGTCCCCTGAAAACCAAGCAGGCGCTCGAGATCATACGTGCCGCTCATCCCGATCGAAGCGCGAAAGAGCCACGGATAGCGGCAGGTCACTGCGACCGCCTTGAAGGCGCCGATCGAGGCGCCGGCCGTGACCACCTCAATGCTGTCATCGCGGCAATCTGCGCGGATCGCCGGAACGGCCTCATGGGCCACGTAGTCCTCGAACTGGTTCAGCAGCCAGCAGCGATACTCGACCGAGCCCCATTTCGCCGCAAGCGCGCGCCCGGCGATACTGTCGCAGCAATAGACCTTGATCCGGCCTGCCTCGATTAGCGGCCCGATCGCGCCAATCAGCCCCATCCGCTCTGGCTCCTCAGCATCGCCGCCTGCAGTCGGGAAGAGCAGAACCGGCTGGCCCCAATGGCCCCAGCGGATCAGCGTGATCTCCTGCTCCAGCCGCGACGAATACCACCTAGAACCCGTCTTGATCACCGCGCGCCCCCTCCTGCTCGCGCCATAGCTGAACGCGGCGCCAGAACAGCTCGGTGAACTCCTCGACCTCGTGCGCTGGGAAAATAGCACTCACTTTCTGGTGGATCGCATCGCGCATCCGCTCCGAGCCGAAAAAGTCGTAGGCAAGCGCGTCGAGATGGCCGAGCCGGGTGCGGCAGAAATCGCGGAACCGTTCGGTCTCGAAGCGCTCGTGGGCGATGCGGGCGTACTCTCGCAGCCGCTCGCGGGGCTCAAGGTCGCGGTCGGCGACGGCGTAAAACGGGTCCCAATCGAGGTTCCGGCGCATTTTGCGCCCAGTCGCGGCACAGAAGATCGACCAGCGCAGGTTCGCCTTGATCAGCCAGGGGAAGTGGTAGTGCAGCGAGGTGACCTGGCTGTCCGGGCAGGCATTGGCGAAATCGATCGGATGCCAGACGCCGTGGCGCGCCAATGCCTCGCAGGAGTTGAAGTCCCAGCCGAAGAAGGCATTGATGGTGAGGGTCATGTCCTCGAGCACCGACGCGTCCTCAGGTGGCAGGAAGTCGATATCCATGCGGTAGCGGTCGTGTAGCGCCGCAGAGGGATCGTAGTTCACTTTGCGGAGCTGCGGTCCCAGCCCGATGCAGCGCACGAACCAGTCGTAGGGCAGGACTGCGGCCTGCAGGTTCATCACCTCGGTGCCGCTGGCGTCGTAGGCTCTTTGGAAGCCCGCAAGATCATCGATCTTGGTCACCCCCTTCCAGCCGCCGCCATGATAAGGCTTCATGAAGAACGGATAATCGATCTTGGCGCCGATCTCCTCGAGCGAGAACATGCGGGCGTAGCGCCTGAGCGTCACTTCGAGATCGTCGGTTGTGTCATAGGCCTTGGGCGGCAGCAGCCAGGTCTCCGGGACTGGCAGGCCGAGGCGCATCATCGCGCAGTAGGAGGTATGCTTCTCGTTCGACTGCAGGGACCAGGGATTGTTGTAGACATAGAGATCGTTCAGCACGATCGCCTTCTTGATCCACTCGCGGCTGGTCGAATACCAGTGCGTCAGGCGGTCGATGACCACGTCATACTTCACCGGCTGCTGCAGGTTAAAGGGCTCGATCGTCACCCTTTCGCAGTGGAAGCGCAGCCGGTCGCCGCCGTGCTCGAAATCGAGGTTCAGGCTGTCGAGCAAACTCTCGTAGCAGATTGGCCAGCAGATGTCGGCACCCAGCGACAGGCCGATGTTGACCGTACGTTCGCCCATCTACTCCCTCCCGTTGCGCGAGCGGGAGGGGGCTGAAGCCGCCCGCTGTCAGCGATCTTGTTCCTGCTCCCGACGCAGCACCCACATCAGCCCGTCGCGCAGTTGATCGCGCCAGTTGTGCCAGTGGTGCCCGTCCCAGGCACTCTTGAAGAGAACATTGATGCCGCGTTCGCGCAAGAAATTTGCTAGCGCATGGTTCTCCTCCGCCAGTCCCTCGAGCTCGCCCGTGGAGACGAAGGCACGGGCTCCGGGCACCTGCGGAGCCCGCCGCAGGGCCCGCACAAGACGTGCGATGCGGTGGAAGACCGGGTGAGGCCTGTGCTCAAGCTTGCGCTCGTCAAGAATGAAGGACCCGGACTGCAGCACCAGTCCGCCAAAAACGCCAGGATAGCGGAAGGCAGTCGACAGCGACGCCACAGCACCGAGGCTCGCGCCCATCACGACGCGGTCCTCAGCTTCCTCTGAGATCGGGTAGCGGCTCTGGAGCACCGGCAGCAGCTCCAGGACAAGGTAGCGCGCATGCCTGCGCCCGCGGGCATATTCGCCCATCCGGTCGCGAGTCTGGACCAGCGCCGCCACAACGGGTGGAATGTCGCCCGCCTCGATCAGGTTGTCGAGCGAGACAGACAGATCAGCGTAGGAGACGAAATCCTGGCCATCATGGATGATGACCAAGGGGTAAGGTCGTTCCGCCGCATAGCCGGCAGGTAAATAGACCCGCTCTTCTCGGCGCTCACCAAACGCCGCGCTCTCGACCTCCACGGCTTCGATGCGCCCGGCGGGAGCCCCACGCGGCTCGCTCCACTCAGGGCGTGTGTAGCCATAGGTCCGGCACTCCGAATTCTCACCGAACGGATCACGGGCTCGCGCCGGGTTGAGCGGATCCAGGATCCATTCCTCGCCGCCGTGTCGTCCGATTGCCAGCTTGTACTCGAACCGGCCCCCATCGGTGACAGGCAGGCGCAGCAGCCAAAGGTCGGTCTCCGCCAACCGGTCGAAGTGGGCGCGTTCACCGGCGTGGATCCACCGCAGGAGGTCAACATGGTCGGCCGCGCCGTGCCAGGCGAAGGTCACCGCCCCTGGCTCGACGAGCGGGAACTCATGGCTCGCCAGGAAATCGTCAATAGCCTCTGGTGCAGGGTGGCCGTTGGCCAGCAGCTCCGCGACCTGGGGGTGCCGCGGTACCGACGATGCCTGATCGGCTGCGCCAAACCCGGGCTGGCTCAGGTGAATGTTCATGTAACGTGCTAACCTGCTCGAAGAGGAGATCACAGCGGGATGTTGTCGAGCGATTGCTCCCGCAGAGCCAGTCAGGTAGGGGGCTGCTGCCCGGATTGCAACTCGGCGGGCTGAGCTTCGGAAGGCGCAGCGCTGTCAGGCTGCACCGACTGGGCGACCAGCCAATCAACCACAGCCACCTGCGCCTCGTGGTCGCTAGCCCCCGCGGCGAGTGCATCCTGATAGACCTTAAGCTGGTGATCGGCACTGGTCCCCCGCTGCGCGATGGTGCGGGCATGCTCCACTTCAGCGATGCAGCCGAGTGCCTCGGCATGGGGACGCAGGATCTCGATCAACTCGTCAATGAGCTCAGGCAGCGGCACGACTATTCCCTTGCCGAAGTCCGCCAGCTCGGCCTCAACGCCGTATCGCTGTGCCCGCCACTTGTTCTCCAGGATCAGGATGCGCCGGTACTGGCGCCAGCGCTGGTTGTTGTTCCGCAGGTGCAGCAGAAAGGCCAATGTTGATTGATAAAGTGCCGCGATCGTCAGGCTGTCTTCAAGCCAGGTGCAAACGTCGCAGATCCGGATCTCGAGCGTTGGATGCCGCGAGCTCGGCCGGAGGTCCCACCAGATCTTCGTCGGATCGGTGACCACGCCGGTCGCGGCGAGATCGTCGAGGAGCTCGGTCCAGTCGTTCCAGCTCTCGAAGACCTCTGGCAGACCAGACCGGGGCAGGTCGCCGATGATGATCGGCCGGAACGCCTTCAGGCCAGTGTCGTGGCCCTCCCAAAAGGGGGATGAGGTGCTGAGGGCGAGAAGATGCGGCATGAAATAGCTGACCTGGTTCATCAGGTCGACGCGCAGGTTGAGGTCGTCGATCCCGGCATGGACATGCATTCCGCAGATCGCCATCCGCCGCGCCAGGCTGCGGTTCTCCGCGCCGAGAATGCGGTAGCGCTCCATGTCCACCGGCTCCTGATCCCGCCAATGCGACCAGGGATGGGTTGAGGCCGCGATCATCCGCATGCCGAACTCCTCGGCCGCGGCGGCAACGGCCTGGCGCAGCTCGAGCAGTTCCGCGCGCGCTTCGCCCACCGTGCGGCAGACGCCGGTGCCGATCTCGACTTGGCTCTGCAGGAACTCGTGGGTGACACGAGAGCCGAGGATCTCCTTGCACCTTGCCATAAAGCCGGCGGGCTGCCGCCCGGCCAGCGCCCGCGTTTCCGGGTCGATGAGGAGGTATTCCTCCTCAATCCCGATCGGGAAGGGCTCGTAGCGAATGCTCATTTGCTCCTCCCGACCTTGCTACAGGAGCCGTTGGCGTTAACCAGCGTCTACTACCACTGGTTATGATGCGACGCTATGCGCATAGTCACTCCCGAAACGAACCCGGCAACGAATAACGGGTTCCGCTAAGGCCAAGGTTCGGCTGCTAGGGTTGCTATAAGAGCAGCATTTGTCGAGGCTTCATGGATGATCCAGAAACTAACACAGTAACACCGGCAGGACAGGTGCGGAGGACTGCTTTTGATGCTGTGGACGGCTCTCACCCAGCGGTGAGGTAGCATGGCTGCTTCGAGCAGCCAGCAGCACAGGAGCAGCCCATAAGCACGGTCACCACCATTGGTCTGGACATCGCCAAGTCTGTCTTCCAGGTGCACGGCATCAGCGCCACCGGCGAGGTGCTGATCCGGCGCCAGGTCAGGCGGGCTCCGTTGCATTAACCTTGGCAGTGTAGCGAGGGATGGCTAATCGAGGAGTCATCCTGTTGTCTCTGTTCAAGCGCCGCCGCTTTCCCGTCACGATCATCCTGTTGTGCGTGCGCTGGTACTGCAAGTACGGGATCAGCTATCGCGATCTGGCCGAGATGATCTCTGAGCGCGGTGTTGAGGTCGATCCGTCTACGATCTTTCGCTGGGTGCAGCGCTATGCCCCGGAGATTGAGAAGCGAGTTCGCCGATATCAGGGCTATCGATCCGGGTCATGGCGGGTCGACGAGACTTATGTGCGGGTTGGCGGGCGCTGGAAGTATCTGTTCCGTGCGGTCGACAAGCACGGCCAGCTGGTTCGAATGGATTCGTCTTGTCCTTTTCAAGTTAATGCAACAAAGCCTTGTAAAGCCAGTGACACCTGTCTTGTCACAGCATGGGAGCAGTTGCGGCCTCCATACCTCTTCAGGACGACTTCACCTTTAGGATGAACGATCTTCGATAGAGATCAACGGATTAAGGAGCGCGAAAGCATCAGCATGGCCGTCTGCCAGGAATATCAACCGCTTAGCAGAGCCCAAAGAAACCTCATCGATTGTAAAGAATTTACATATTTACCTCAGCGACCTTGTAAAGCTTGACACCTGAACCTTAACTTCTCTTCCTGGCCCCGAACACACCCGGTACTTCCTCGTTCAACCTTCACAGAAAAGCGAGGAATACGACCGTGGCATACCAAGATCAGATCACACAGGCTCAGATCCTTATCGAAGGCCAGAACACCTGGAACGGCATCGACCCCGAGTCGGTCGCCCGCATGCGGCTGCAGAACCAGTTCAAGACCGGCCTCGACATCGCGCGCTATACCGCCAAGATCGTGCGCGAGGACATGGCCGCCTACGATGCCGATCCGTCGCTCTACACCCAGTCGCTGGGCTGCTGGCACGGCTTCATCGGCCAGCAGAAGATGATCTCGATCAAGAAGCATTTCGGCTCCACGAAGCGCCGCTATCTCTATCTCTCAGGCTGGATGGTGGCCGCCCTGCGGTCGGAATTCGGCCCCTTGCCCGACCAGTCCATGCACGAGAAGACCAGCGTTCCGGCGCTCATCGAAGAGCTCTACACCTTCCTGCGCCAAGCCGACGCCCGAGAACTCGGGCTGCTGTTCCGCGATCTCGACGCTGCGCGCAAGGGCGGCAACATGGTCAAGGAGCGGGAGCTGGTGAACGCCATCGACAATTACCAGACGCATATCGTCCCGATCATCGCCGACATCGATGCCGGCTTCGGCAACGCCGAGGCGACGTATCTGCTCGCCAAGAAGATGATCGAGGCCGGCGCCTGCTGCCTCCAGATCGAGAACCAGGTTTCGGACGAGAAGCAGTGCGGCCACCAGGACGGTAAGGTCACCGTTCCGCACGAGGACTTCCTCGCCAAGATTCGCGCCATCCGCTACGCCTTCCTCGAACTCGGCATCGATGACGGCCTGATCGTCGCGCGCACCGACTCGCTCGGCGCGGGTCTCACCAAGCAGATCGCCTTCAGCCGCGAGCCGGGCGATATCGGCGATCTCTACAACGGCTTCCTGGATTGCGAGGAGATCACGGCAGAGAACTGCACCAACGGCGACGTGGTGATCAACCGGGGCGGCAAGCTCCTGCGTCCGAAGCGGTTGCCGAGCAACCTGTTCCAGTTCCGCCCCGGCACGGGCGAGGACCGCTGCGTGCTCGACTGCATCACGGCGCTGCAGAACGGCGCGGACCTGCTGTGGATCGAGACCGAGAAGCCGCATGTGGATCAGATCGCCGGCATGGTCGACCGCATCCGCGAGGTCATTCCGAATGCGAAGCTCGTCTACAACAACTCGCCGTCCTTCAACTGGACCCTCAACTTCCGCCAGCAGGTCTTCGACGCCTGGCAGAAGGCCGGCAAGGATGTGTCGTCATTCGACCGCGCCAACCTGATGAGCGTGGATTACGATGGCACGGAACTCGCCCAGGAAGCCGACGAGCGCATCCGCACCTTCCAAGCCGATGGAGCCAAGCGCGCCGGCATCTTCCACCATCTCATCACGCTGCCGACCTATCACACGGCGGCGCTCTCGACCGACAGTCTGGCGAAGGAGTATTTCGGCAGCGAAGGCATGCTGGGCTACGTGCGCAACGTGCAGCGGCAGGAAATCCGCCAGGGCATCGCCTGCGTGAAGCACCAGAACATGGCAGGCTCCGATATCGGCGACGACCACAAGGAATACTTCGCCGGCGAGGCCGCGTTGAAGGCAGGCGGCGCGCACAACACCATGAACCAGTTCGCGGCTTAAGGAATCAGGGCACGGGGCGGCAGTCCAAGCGGACGTTAGGCGATTGCACCTCGCACCCGCGGTTGACCGACGCCTGATGACACAGAGGCCGCAAACGTCCCGGTAGAGTGAGTGCTGCGGTCATCCATTGACTTTAACAGGAGTGAAGCACATGACGATTTCTGAAAAGCCACAACTGAAGAGCCGCTTCGAAGACGCTGCCAGCTCGATGTCTCCTGATCAAGAGGGCGCCATCCGGATCCTTGCCAATGAGCTCCATCGGGTGAACGAGGCCGTGATGAACTGCGTCAACCATGGCCTGTCAATCGAACTGCAAAGGGTCAAACGCTGCCATTCTGAGAAAGGCTATTGGGGCGACATGATCGTACCGATCATCGTCAAGCAAGGTGACGATCGGAGCTGAGTACGCGCCTTATGCAAAGCGGGCAGGGGTCTACATCAACCCGATCCGCACTTCTTGGCACATTTTGGCGGCGTGGTGTCGCAACCGGCATCATGAAAGTGCCCTGATAGTGAGCTCCGCACAGCTAATCCTGTCAGGGCGTTGCCGCTTGTGTGCGCCTTGCTCTCCTTTGTGGTGAGCCTGTACTCGGGGTATCGTTTCGGTTCCGTTGCAACTCCTGACATAGGTCAAGCGAAGGCCGGATAAGGGCGCTGGTTACGCGGCTGCGCCGAACAGGGTAGTAATGAAGTCGCGCTGAGCGCCCATGTCGTTCGCTGGTGCACGGACAACCTGTCCCTTGCGGATCGGTTCTGTCGCAATTTCCGGCAATCGACATGAGAGATGCCACGGTGAACGGTAGGTGTTTATGCGGCGAGCCTCTCGAACTGCTCCGCAAGCGAAAGGCCTGGATTGGAGGCATACTTCGCCTGTCCCTTCCGCATCATGTGGATCATCTCGATACCGCTAATGATCGCACGAGCGCTAAACACTGATTTGAACCCGAGCATTGGGCGAACCCGCCTTTTCACGGCGCGGTGATCCTGCTCAATGCGATTGTTCAAGTAGCGACTTTGCCAGATACGGATCGGCTTCAACTCCCGTCGTGATCGGTCCTGCAACCGGCTCATCGCGTCACATAACAGGATTGCCTCGCGGTTGGTTTGGCTGCCGTCGATCACGATCCGCTTGGGACGGCCATGCCGCTTGAGAGCCTTGCTCAAGAACCGTTTGGCGGCAGCCAGATTGCGCCGCTCGCTGAACCAGAATTCGACCGTGTCGCCGTTGCTGTCGATGGCCCGGTAAAGATACATCCACCGCCCGCGCACCTTGATATACGTCTCATCGACATGCCATTTGCGGCTAACGGAACGCTTTCGCCGATTGAACCGTTCAAGGAATTCTGGTGAGTAACGGACGACCCAGCGCCCGATGGTGGCGTGATCGACGGAGATGCCCCGCTCGGCTATCATCTCCTCCAAGTTTCTCAGGCTTAGGTTGTAGGCCAGATACCACCGCACGCAGAGCAGGATCACTGAACGATCAAATTGCCTGCCCTTGAACATCTCGCGTCACCCTCCCTCACCAGCACAGGTCATAGCCCAACGATGGGAAAGAAAGAGTTGCGACAGAACCCCTCCAGGATGTGGGCTACGAGACCACGTGGGCCGGGAACGCGAGCGAGGCCCTCAAACTGCTGGAAGAGGACGCAGCGCGCTTTGACGTGGTGTTCTCGGACGTGGTGATGCCCGGCATG
>JAESFL010001164.1_pt1 | contig 10239 bp, 9 predicted proteins | sample 9269401 | NCBI WGS metagenome assembly JAESFL01 (sample SAMN14506025, study PRJNA617098) | algae metagenome | isolation source: Gloeocapsa sp. UFS-A4-WI-NPMV-4B04 and co-occurring heterotrophs from desert... | place: USA: Utah | collected 2006-10-01 | reverse complement strand
ATCTGCTAGAAACGCCCCCCATGACCATCAGCGATCCCCGGCTCCTCCTCACCGCCCTGTTCGATGCCGCGGTCGCGGCCGCCGATCCGATGCGCATCGTCCCGCATTGGCTTCCACCGCGGCCCCGAGGGCGAACGGTCGTGGTCGGCGCCGGGAAGGCCGCGGCGGCGATGGCGCTTGCGTTCGAGCAGGCGTGGGACGGCCCGCTCTCCGGAGTGGTGGTCGCGCCGCATGGCAGCGGCGGGCGATGCGAGCATATCCGCGTGCTGGAAGCGGCACATCCCGTGCCCGACGCGGCCGGCGTAGCGGCGGCGCGGGCACTTGTCGGCGCCGTGACCGGCCTCACTTCGGCCGACCTCGTCGTGGCGCTCGTTTCCGGGGGCGGCTCCGCGCTTCTGGCTGCCCCGCCTCCCGGCCTCGGCCTGGCCGACGAGCAGGCGCTCAACCTGATCCTGCTGCAGAGCGGCCTCCCGATCGCCGAAATGAACCTGCTGCGGAAGCACGCTTCGACCATCAAGGGCGGAAGGCTGGCCGAGGCCGCGGCGCCGGCGAAAGTCGTCACTTTGGTCCTGTCGGACGTTCCCGGCGACGATCCGTCCGAAGTCGCCTCCGGCCCGACCGTTCCCAGCGACGGCACGGCGGCCGACGCCCTGGCCATTGTCGAGCGGAACAGGCTCGCGCTGCCGCCCGTCTTGATCGACCATCTGCGTTCCGCGCCGGCAGCCCCGATTCCTGGCGACCCCGCTTTCCTTGGCCACGAAGCGCATGTCATCGCATCGAGCGCCCTGTCGCTGGCCGCGGCAGCGCGCTTGTGCCGGGAACGCTTCGCCTTGAATGCGGCCATATTATCCGACGCGATCGAGGGCGAAGCGGCCCCGGTCGCTCGAATGCATGCTGCGATCGCGCGGCAGGTCGCGCAGCGAAACCAGCCATTCGCAGCGCCGATCCTCCTGCTTTCGGGGGGAGAGACGACGGTGACGGTCCAAGGCTCGTCCGGGAAAGGCGGACGCAATAGCGAATTCGCGCTGGCGCTGGCGCTGGATCTGGACGGGCTCGGCGCCGTGCACGCCCTCGCCGCCGATACCGACGGCATCGACGGCAATCATGGGGCGGCGGGCGCGTTCGTCGACGGAACCAGCATCGGCCGTTTGCGCCAGGCGGGGCTGGATCCGCGGGCGATGCTGGCGGGACACGATTCCGGTACGGCCTTCGCGGCGATCGGCGACCTTTTTTTCACCGGCGCCACCGGCACCAACGTCAACGACTTTCGCGCCATCTTCGTGGGCCGCGGCTGACGTGCCGAGCGGCCTTCAGCGACTAGCCGGCCAGTCGGCGCGCCTGATCGGCGATGGTGATCGCCGACAATATTCCGAACAGGCCGACCGCCCATATCAGAGCCGCGATACGGTAGCCGGCCGGCCGCAACGGCGGCGCCAGCAAACGCCGGTTGAGGACGATCAGCAGCCCCGAATAGAGAAACATCATGAAGGCGGCGATACAGCCGGCGATCACCAGCAGGATGAGCGGCTGGTCCATGCCGCTGCCGATGATGCCGATGCCGATCAGCACGAGGGCCCAGACCAGGCCCGCATAGATGACGCTTTCGCTCCGGCCGCGCCAATAACTGGTGCGGAGCACGTCCGCGGTCAGCCGGGCGGTGAAGTCGACGATGCCCAGAGCCGCCGCGAACAGGGAAAAGGCGCCCACGGCCCAGAAGAGGCGGCCGAACCAGAGGCCGACGCGGTCGGACAGAGCGACGCCCTCGATGGCAAGGAAGCTGATGTCGCGCGGCAGATCGTCGCGTCCGGAAAGCGTCGCGAAAGCAAGCAGCGACATGAAGGCGATGGTGATGAAGCTGATCGCGACGAATGTCGAAAGCTGCTCGATGTTGATCATCCGCCACCAGGCGCGCCACCGCCTCATCGCCTCTTCGTTCGTTTCGAAGCGCCAGCCGGTTCCGACATCCGCCACCGGCTCCCCCGTCAGCGGGCTGACGATCCGAGGAGCATGCACGCCCATGCCGAAGCCTTTGTCCCTTATGTAGTTGGACTGGCAAAGATTCTGGGCTCCCCCCGCGCCGGCATAGGCAAGCGCGCCCAGCAGCAGCGGCCAGCCGAGGCTTGCTACGGGCAGATCAGCGTCGGCGACCAGGGCCGGCGTGCGCACCCACATCGTCTCCGGAATGGCGAACAAGGCGGCAACCACGATCAGCAGGCCGACCATCACCACCTTCACCATCTGCAGGCCTTCAAGAGCACGATAGACGACGGGAGAAAGGGTAAGGATGAGGCCGATCGCGACCAGCATGCCGATGGATATCCAGCGCACGCTGCCGCCAAGGAGATAGGTGACGAGCGTCGCCGCCGTGGTCACCCAGCCCGGCCACAAGTTCGACAATACGGCCAGGAACGCGAACACCAGACCCAAGTGGCGGCCCAACCGGCTGAAGCCGGTCAGCACGGTTTCGCCGGTGGCGAGCGTGTAGCGCTCGATCTCCATGTTGATGAAGAATTGGGTGGCGAGGCCGATTGCCGCCGCCCAAACGAAGGCGAGTCCGACCTGGCTGGCGATATAAGGGTAAAGGATGAACTCCCCGGAAGCGAGCCCGACGCCGGCGGCGACCACGCCCGGGCCGACAATCCGAATCGTCGACAAAGGCGGCGGCGGCAGCTCCGCCGTACCGAATTCGGGCAGCGCCTTTCGGGTCGCCGCGGCAGACGCCGGCTTCATTACATCCATATCCCCCCCTTTTTGCCGCTCAACAGAGCAGTCGCGGACGCGGAGAGCAAGCGGCGATCGTCAGGCAGCCGCCGCAGGAATGTTTGGTCAGCCGCCCAACTGTCCCCGAATGGCGCCGGCTGGGAATTCGGCATTGTGCACGTTCACGTAGAATGCCGCCGGGTTCGCCTTGATTTCGGCGGCCAATGCCTCGCTGACGTCGGCGCAGGCTTCGGAACGGCGGCTGGTCGGCGCCATGAGCGGAACCACGGGCGGTCCGGCAACGCCTCGCTCGCCGCGATGAATGTGCGCCGCCGTCGCGGGTGCGATGTTGCGCACGATCAGCTCGTAGCAAAGGCTGGTCGTACCGTCGGCGATTTTGACGTCGGCGGTGCCGCCTCCGTCAGGGTCGCCGGGCGTCGGCACTTCCTGCGATCCGGTGAGGCTTGCGACATATCTCTGCCCCACCGGGTCGGCCGCCGTGGCACAGCCGGCAAGGCTGAGCGCCGTACCGAGCAGGAGAGCGAAGTGGATCTTTGCCATGGGCCGGGCTCCTTGCGCCGAAACCCAGCCGCATCTTCGCCCTGGGTCGGAACCCCTAGCTTGCCTCAGGAGAAGGGACGAAGCAACGAGGCGAGGCCGAGTCTAGGGGAGACTGACCCGATCGGCAGCGCCGGCGACCTTGCGCACGCCCCCCAGCTCCTTCGGCGGCACCGGCTTGGCGGCAGTCGCCTCGGGCGTCTTGGGTGCTTCGGCTTTCTTGCCGAGCGGCGCTTCCTTGGAGGCGGCCTCGTCCCCCGTCAGCGCCCAGCGGTAGCTCGGCGTCACCGCCGTCCCGCTGGCCTTAGCCTGCTCGGCGACTACGGCGGCAACACCTTCCGCCTTTGCGGCCTCGTAGCGGCGGACGACGGGACGCTGGAGAAGTTCGGCGAGCTGCGGCGGCAGCGGCGTGCCGTCGGCCGAGGCGGCGGCTTCGGCGGCGAGCGCCTCCTGGAGTTCCTCGTCGCTCGGCTGGACGGTCGAAAGGTGTTTCATCTTAGCCATCGTCGGCTCGACACCGGCATAGCGGGTGCGGAAGGCGGGGCCGGTGCCCCAGCCCCCGGTCCAGCGGTAGAAGATATGGGTGCCGACGATGGCTGCCTTGACCAGGCTCGAGCTCCAATAGGGGACCACCCAATTGGTGTGATAATGGGTCGCCCAGCCCACCGGCTTGTAGACCGCGCCCGCAAGCGCGGCTTCGGCGATCTGGCGCGCCTGCCGCCAAAGGCCCGCATGCGGCGTCCGGGCAAGGGCTCCGTCGCAGGTGAAGGTGAATTGGCAGCCGGTGGCCCGCTCCGCGCCTTGGAAGACGACGCCGCAGACGGTGTTCGGATAAGCGGGGTGCCGGAGGCGGTTCAGCACGACCTGGGCGACCGCGCGCTGACCCTCGATCGCTTCGGAAGCGGCCTCGTAATAAATAGCCGAGGTGAGGCATTCGATGGCGCGGGTGCGATCCGCTTCGTTCGCCACCTTGAGCATGAAGGGGCGCGCGGCCGGGTTCGGAAGCGCGGAGACGGGAATGGCGGCATTCATGCTGACCGCGTCTTCCGGCCGAATTTCGCGGAATTTCAGCGGCTCCGGCGCCGGCGGCACTTGATTGCGCAAGGCGGTCGGCAGGTCCGCCGCCACTTTCGCCACCGCCGGATTGACGCGGGTACCCACGCCGAGGATGCTGAGGCCCGCAATCAGGTTCAGCACGAGAACGGCGGCGAGCATCAGCGAAGCCGACCAATGCTTCAATTCCATCTTTGGCAGCCCCAACCTGGGCAGGCCGATCTTCGGCAGGCGCAGGAAAGAAGAGCGCAAGGCAGCAATCAGCATCAACGACTCCGAATGGCGGACGCGCCCCTTTGGGCGCAGGAATGCAGGCCTGACAACCGCCGTCCGCCCGGCAGTGGCCATAGAAAGCTGGAACGATCGAACGCGGTTACAAGCGGCCCGCCCCTATATCAGGCTTACCTGTACCTAGCCAAAACAACCGCTGCCGTCATGTAGGCCATCGTGCCGTCGGAACAACATGCCGGGCTGATCGGTTCTTCCCTGTAACATAACGCATTGCGCAGGATCATAAAAAGTGGCGACGAGACTCTCACCGGACTTGGCGAACAGCCAAGGCCGGCAATTCTACACGGACGAGTTCCAGCAGGGGCTGGCCAGATGGAACCAGGAGCGGCTGGCGCCGGGCTTTCCTTCGGACGACTGGCAGCAGTCGCTGGATCGCGACTTCCGAATGCTTCGGCTGGAGGGCGGCTTCATCGAAGAACTGCGGCGCGAGATTGCCGACGAGGCGGCCGAGGTGCCCGGCGATCCCGACGGCTTCATCGCCTGGTTCGAGGGGTTGAAGGAAAACGGTCCCGGCCAGAGCGATCCGCTCTTCCCATGGATCGCGGAAGAAGCCACGCGTGAGGATATAAGCTGGTTCCTGGAGCAGGAGGCAGCGGGCGAAGCGGGTTTCGACGATCTCGTCGCCTATACCCAGGTCAAGTTCCCGACCCGGCCGAAACTGGAGCTTGCCCGCAATTATTGGGACGAAATGGGCCGCGGCAACCCCAAGGGCATGCACGGCCCGATGCTCGACACGTTGATCGAGACGCTGAAGCTCACGCCGACGATCGAAGGCAGCGTTTGGGAGAGCCTTGCTTTGGCCAATGCGATGACGGCGATGGCGACGACCCGCCGCTATGCCTGGCATTCGGTGGGCGCGCTCGGCGTGATCGAGCTTACGGCGCCGGGGCGCTCCGCCGCGACGGCGGCCGCGCTGAAGCGGCTGGGCTTCTCCGGCCGTGACGCCCGCTACTTCAATCTCCACGCGGTGCTCGACGTGAAGCATAGCGAAGATTGGAACCGGGAAGCGTTGCGCCCGCTGGTCGAGGAGGACCCGCGGCGGGCGACTTCTATTGCCGAGGGCGCGCTCATTCGGCTGAGGTGCGGGGAACGCTGCTTCGAACGCTATCGGGCGGAGCTTTGGCGCCAGGCCCCTATCAAGGTTTGAGATCTCGGTTCAGGCCGGAGCAAGCGCTTCCTTCACGGCGTGCATGACGACTTCCGGCCGCGCATGGTGGAGCATGTGCCCGACACCTTCCAGCTCGGTCAGGCGCGCGTTCGGCATCAGCCGCGCGAGGAGCTTCGCCTGCCGCTCATCCTCGATGATCCGATCGGCGGTGCCGGTGAGGATATGGGCGGGCGTCGGAATGCGACCGACGTCGATAAGTCCGGCCGGCGCCATCGGGAAGATGGCGGCGGCGTCTTCGCCCTGGAAGACCATGGCGGCGGGATCGAGCAGCCGATCATAAGGGAAGCTCTCCTGCCAGGAAGCGGGCACGTCCTGGGGTGAGAACATCAGCTTCTGGACGAGCTTGAGCATCGGCCGATCGACGGTGGCGGCGGCAGCGGCCGAAAAGAGAGGACCGAGCAGCGGCACGGAACGCGGCGCCAGCAGGCTGTGCTCGAGAAGCCGAGGCTCGGGGAACGCCACCGGCGCGATCATGATCAGCGACGCAACACGGTCTGGAAATTGCTCCGCATAGCAGAGCGAGACGAGACCGCCGAAGCTGTGGGAGACGATTATCGGCCGCTGGATGCCGAGAATGTCGAGCCCCTCGCGGATCTGCATCGCCTGCGCCCGCGGCGTGCCGTCGAACCGGCGGCGCCGGCTGAGCCCGTGGCCCGGCCGGTCGATCACCGTGACACGGCAACCCGCCTCGGCAAGCGCGCCAAGCGGCCATGCCAGCCAGTCATGCCCGGTTTCCAGCAAACCGTGGATAAGCAAGATGTCGGGCCCGTCGCCCTGGCTGGCCGCGTGAAGCGAGCGACCGTCGCCGAGCTCGACCGTGCGTGTTTCCGCCATGGCGCATCAACTGCGGAGGTGTCGCAAATGTTGCTTAAAGCGTCCCGAGCGCCCAAATCATCGAGGGCAAGGAGACGCCCCATGAACCAGATCGACACCGCTTCCTCCACTTCCGCCTCCGGCTATGACGTGGCCCCGCTCGGCGCCGAGACGATTGCGCGGCTCGCCGAGGGCCTCACGGCGGAGGAACGGGAGGTGATCCTCAACCACGGCACCGAGAGTCCCTTTTGCGGAACCCTGCTGAACAACAAGATGGCGGGCGTCTATGCCTGCCGGCTGTGCGGGCTGCCGCTGTTCAAATCCAACAGCAAGTTCGAATCGGGGACGGGCTGGCCGAGCTTCACCGAACCCTATGATCCGCAGCACATCCGCCAGATAAGCGACATGAGCTACGGAATGATCCGCACCGAGATACGCTGTGCGCGGTGCGACGGGCATTTGGGCCACGTCTTCCCCGACGGACCGCCGCCCAGCGGCCAACGTTATTGCCTCAATTCCATCTCGATGCAGTTCTTCGACAGCGAGAGCGACATTCCGCGGCGGTAAGGCTCGGCCGGTCGGATCAGTTCGCACTTTGGTAGACGGCTCGGCACGCTCGTCGACGGGATCGGAGCGATGGTCGCAAGCTGAAGGAAGCTTCCCGGGCCCCGGATTAGGGGAGCGTCACGGCGAATGAGCGCCGCTGGAAAGGAAGCATTACCATGACTGCAGAGCTGTTCCGCACGGTCTCGACCTGCGTCGCCGCGATTTTCGTCAGCACCATGCTGGTGACCGCTGCCACGTCCGTGCCCCTCGTTGCGTGAGGCAGGCAAGCCATCGTTCCATGGTCGGCAGGCCCGCAAGGTCAGGTCGAGCAGAGACGAACCCGCCGAGGCGCGGGCTATCCAGCCGGTGATCGGCCTCGACAGGCAGGCCTGTCCGATCTCCGGCTCCTTCTGATCATTCCAGGGCCAGAGCGCCTTTCACGGCGTCGATATAGCTCGGCCCCACCTGGACATTCGCGCCGTCGGTTAGAACGAGCGTGAGCGACCGTCCAACCCGCTTCACTTCCACCACCTTGTCCGGCCGAACGAAGGCCGACCGGTGCACCCGCAGCAGCGCCGATCCGGCGAGTTTCTCCTCCAGGGCAGCCATGGTCGTCCTGAGTAGATGGCTCCGAACGTTGGTGTGCAGCAGCACATAATCGCGCGCGGCTTCGATCCAGTCGATCGAATCGAACGGAACACGACGCTGCCCATCGCGCTCGGGAACCCAGAAGCCGTTATCATCGATGCCCGGAGCGACCGTGTTGGAACGGAGCGCCGCAACCTGCTCCTCCAACTGCCCGGCGCGCTGCGCCTTGTCGCGTATCTCGCGGCGACGGCGAGCCCGGTCGACGGCCTGGCGCAGCCGGTCGAAACGTATCGGCTTCAGCAGATAATCGGCGGCATCGACGTCGAACGCATCGGGCGCATAATGCTCATGCGCCGTGACGAAGACGATTTCCGGTTTCGGATCCACGTCGATGTCCGCGGCCGCGCGCAGGCCGTTCCGCCCCGGCATCTGAATATCGAGAATCACCAGATCAGGCGTCAGCCGCTGGATTTCGGTGATCGCTTCATCCCCATCCCGGGCCTGGCCGACCACTTCGACGCCCTCGATGTCGCCGAAGAACGTCCGAAGCCGGTCGAGCGCGAGGGATTCGTCATCGACGAGCAACACCCGCATTTCGCTCATTTCGCGCTCCTCATCGCTGCCGCCGATTGTTGGCTGAGGGGCAGGGAGAGTCAACTCGCCTGCTGAATTTCAGGAATACAAATTCGCGCAACGTAGCTGTCATCCTCTGCCTCGGCGGCAAGCGAGGCACGCTTGCCATAGACCGCCTCCAGACGCCGCCGCACGTTCATCAGACCGACACCGCCCCGGCCGCGTTGCTTGGTACGCTCGGCCCCGTCCGGAATGCAATTCCTGACAACGATGCAGAGCTCGCCGTCCTCGACCGCTGCATCGATCGCGATCTCGGTCGGATCGCGCGAGCGGGCGACGCCATGCTTGATGGCATTTTCGACGAGCGGCTGGACCAGGAAGCTCGGGACCAGCGCCTCGGAGGCCTCGGGGGAGCAATCGACATTGACCACGAGCCGTTCGCCGAAGCGGACGCTTTCGATGTCGAGATACTCCTCGATCAGCGAAAGTTCCTCCTCGAGCGGCACGAGCTCGCCCGGATCGGCGTTCAACGACGTGCGCAGGAAGCTGGAAAGCTTTTCCGTCATCCGTTCGGCATCCTCGTTGCGGCGGGTGACGATGAGGGCGGAGATGGAATTGAGGGCGTTGAACAGGAAGTGCGGGTTGAGCTGGTAGCGAAGCGCCGCAAGCTGCGCCTGCTGGGCGGCGGAGCGTGCCTCGGAGAGCTGCAATTCCTGCTTGACGTTGGTCCGGCGGGAGAAGCTCACCTGGAAAAGCGCCATGTTGACGCCGAACACCAGGATATAATTGAGGGCGGAGGGATAGGCGCGTCCGAGATCGGTCGGCAGCGACTGCCAGGCCGCCTGCACATGGTCGGCGACGAACCCCTGAAACATCAGGTCGAACACGACGTTGCTGATCGCCGTCACGATCACCGTGCCGACCAGCACCATCGCCCGTGCGCCCTGCGGCCAGTCGATCGTCTTCCGGAAGATGGCGAACATCGGCATGGCGAACAGCATCGAGACGAAGATGGTCCCAACGTCCAGAAGGACACTGCTCCAGGGCTCGCCGACGTGACGGTCCAGGATCATCGGCAGGAAAATGAGCAGCGAGAAAAGCCACAAAGCGACGGAGATGAGGATGGCTTCCGGCCAGCGCGCCTGATTGCTTCCTGACGGCATGTGTCGCTTCAGCCCTCGACCTGTCGAGAGCATATTGTGCCGCAACGGCTTGAGACTGTCACTTGCCATCAGCATCGAGCCGTAGCCCCCCGAAGGCAAGTTGATCCGCGGGACAATCGGGATCTGAAGAGCCACGGGACGAAAATGACAATCCACGCGACGAAACTGCACGGTGGAAAGACGGGAGGCCGCCGGAGCGGCCTCCCCGAGCTTCAGAAGGTCACGCCCAGGCCGAAGAGCACCTGATGACGAGTCACGTCATTCTCGTAATTGGAGTAGCGATATTCGACCTTGCCGTAGGTGTTGCGGCCGATCGCATGCTGATAGCCGGCGCCGAGGCGGAACCCGTCGAGATTTTCGGCATCGACCGTCCGGACCCCGGCGGGCGTCGTATAGTCGAACTTGAAGCGGGCATTGGTGTAAGCGGCAAGCGCGTAGAGCTTGCCCGTCTCGCCGATGTTGAAGCCTGCCCGGATGCCTGCAGCGAGGTCGCGGCCGGCGCGAAGGCAAAGCTCGTCATTGGCGACGATCGAGCCGCGCTCGCATTCTTTCATCGTGCTGTCGTCGGCGCTGAGATCGATGCCGACAAACGCGTTCCGCCCGACGTTGAGGTCGTAGCCGAGCCCGACGCCGTACAGCACGCCGTCATCCTTGAACCCGTCGGTCCGGCCATGGTCCCAACCGGTATGGATCTCGGCGCGGAACTGACCGTCCTGGGCCGCTGCCGGCGTGGCCGTGGCGGCCAGCGCGAGGAGGGAAGTGATGGCGATGATGGCAATACGCATA
>JAESFL010001163.1_pt1 | contig 10246 bp, 10 predicted proteins | sample 9269401 | NCBI WGS metagenome assembly JAESFL01 (sample SAMN14506025, study PRJNA617098) | algae metagenome | isolation source: Gloeocapsa sp. UFS-A4-WI-NPMV-4B04 and co-occurring heterotrophs from desert... | place: USA: Utah | collected 2006-10-01 | reverse complement strand
CGCTGGCGCTCGGCCGCCCCAATTGCGACTGGCGCCACTCGGCCACGGAGGCGCTGGAGAGCGCCGACCGGCCGTTCCGCATCGCCTATGTGAGCTGGCATTCCACCGCCGTCGGCGCGGCCGTGCTGGCGGGCCTTGCGGTCTCCGTGCTGCCGGAAAGCGCCGTGCGCCCCGGCATGCGGATCCTCGGCCCCTCCGACGGCTTCCCGGCCCTGCCCTCGTGCAAGATCGGCCTCATCCGCGCCCGCGGCGAGGAGAACCCGCTGGCGGATGCGCTGGGCTTTCACATCAAGCAGTCGCTCGACAATCTCGGCTCCACCCGCAACCTGCAGCCGATCGCGGCGGAGTAGCGCGCTGTCCGGCGAAGTGGGGACCGGTTCGCCGATCAGACAACGCGCCAGCAAGAATCCTTACTTCGCAGCAGCCGGCCGCCGCAGCACGAGCACGTTGCCGACGAGCGCCAGCACGACGCCGATGACGGCGAGCGGCGTCCACACATAGCCCTCGATCAGGGTCGAGACGGTGAGCGCCACGATGGGAAACAGCACCGTGGCGTAGCCCGCCCGCGCGGCTCCGAGGCGGCGCAGCAGGGTCAGGTACGACATGAAGGCCAGCACCGACGCGCCGACCGAGAGATAGAGCAGCGAGCCCACATACTTCACCGTCGGCTCGATGATGAATTCGTTGCCGCGCACGAGGTTCAGCGCCAGCAGCACCGCACAGCCATAGGTCATGCCCCAGGCGGTGGCCGACAAGAGCGGCGCGCCCCGGCGCTGCACCATGGTGGAGATCATGTTGCCCGAGCAGAAGAACAGGGTGCCCATCACGCACAGCGCCAGCCCCTGCAGGGCCGCCGCGTTGAAGCCCGCGCCCGTGATCTCCGGCCAGAACAGGAACACGATTCCCGCAACCCCGATCACGCCGCCCGCCGCCACCCTGGCCTCCGGCCTCTGCCGGAAGATCACGAACCCGAGCACGAGGTTGAACACGGAGGCGAGCGAGAACACCACCGAGAGCAGGCCGGACGGGATGCTCAAGCCGCCGTAATAGAACGAGATGAAGTTGAACGAGAACAGGCAGCAGCCCACCGCCGCGAAACGCAGATGGTCGGCCCATGCGAAGCGCACCTTGTGCCCGGTGGCGAGCACCCAGGCCCACATGAGCACGGCCGCCAGCAGGAAGCGCCACAGCACCGACATCTCCGGCGCCACGACCCCGAGCTGCGCCCGGATCCCGATCCAGCTCACGCCCCACAGGAACACGGTGGCGGCATAGAGCCCGAGGGTCGAGCCGTCGATCCGGTTCAGGCTCTGGGCGGGCATGGCGGCGGTGGCGTGGCTCATGGCATTGTCGTCCTCTTGGGACGACCGGAATACGCCCGCCAAGCCATCAGGACAAATGATGATATCTGATCGTTTGCCCCTGGAACGGTGATGAAACGTTCCAAGGCCCGCCCCTGGAACGCTCCCTGGAACGGCCTGGAACGGCCTGGAACGGCTTGGAACGCTCCGATTCGGGCGTTCCAGGAGCCCTCCCCAAACGTCACTCAACCCTCCTGTCATTCCCGGCCGGAGCGCAGCGGAGGAGAAGGGAATCCACTCACAGGCTCGACGCTAGGGATCCCCTTCCCTCGCTCCGCTCAGCCTGAGGATGACACCAAGCCATGTACGCGTGCTATAGAGTAGCACTGCTCAGGGATAACATGGGTAAGCACTACGCTGTATACATTCTGGCCAGCCGGAAGAACGGCACGCTGTACATCGGCGTCACGAGCGGCCTCCTGCAGCGCATGGTTCAGCACAAATCCCTCGCCGTTCCGGGGTTTACCCGACGCTATCGCATCACGACCCTCGTCTACGTCGAAGTCTTTGCAGACGTGAATGAAGCGATTGCGCGCGAGAAGCAGCTCAAAGGCTGGAACAGAGCCTGGAAGATCAAACTCATCGAGCAATCCAATCCCACCTGGGATGATCTCGATCCGACTGCCTGCTGACAGGTGTCATCCCCGGCGGCCGTGAGGCCGGGAAGGGGATCCATGTCTCTTGTCGCGGGTGAGGAAATAGCCGGCCGTAACCCCAGCATGTCATCCCCGGCGCACGAAGTGCGGGAAGGGGATCCATGATCAAGTGCGGAGCTATGGATTCCCTTCCCTCGCCTGCGGCTCGCCGGGAATGACAGCGACGGCCTCCAGCCCAACCTTGACCATGGCCCCGCGCCTCCTATATTGTTCCTGTTTTGTTCTATTTGTTGCGAAGAGCCGATTGCCATGACTGCAGAGCCGCTGCCCTCCGGGCCGAATTCCGACCAGCCCGCCGCCTCGGTCGTCCGGGAGAAGCTGCCGCCGGAGCGGGTCGCGCTGATGCGCGACTGGGTGGAAGGCACCACCCGCTCATTCAAGCGCATCGGGCAGGAGCTCGGGGTCTCGGCCTCCACGGTCTCGCGCTATGCGGCGGAAGGCGAGTGGAAGCGCCCGCCGGGCGCCGCCCTGCCCTCCCGCCCGGCCGGGCCCAATCCGGCGCCGGAGCGCCGGCGCAAATCCGTGCAGCCCGTGGCCGGCGAGCAGCGCGAGCGGCTCACCCAGAAGCTCTGGCGCCTCGCCGAGCGCCATGCGGAGGAGCTGGAGGACCAGCCGCTGGCCGTCACCCAACGCGCCCTCCAGCCGCTCGCCCGCCTCACCCGGACGCTCGGCGAGATGGACAAGCACGCCCACCCGCCCCTCCCCGCAGGGCAATACGAGATCGACAACCGGCCCCGCCGCAGCCTCCACGAGCTGCGCGACGAACTCGTGGCCCATCTGGAGCGCATCGAGCGCGAGGAGAAGGAATATGATGAGCGCTATCGCTGGACGTTTGAGAATGGGGCGGGGATTTGAGAGAAGTCATCATCCGGCGAGCACCTTTTGACAACTAGTGGGTCTTTTGCCGTGGAACGTGGTATAGTGGTGTGGTGATCCTCGGGATGCGAGGTGTCCCATGTCGCGCCACCGGAAAGATCCCCTGCGCCCACTCACCCCGGACGAGCACAAGGAGCTGACCCGTCTGAGCCGCTCGCAAACTGCTCCCGCTGCCCAAGTCGACCGCGCCCGTGCCCTGCTGGCGATTGCTGCTGGAGCCAGCTACACCGCCGCGGCGCATCTAGTCGGACGCGGCCACAACGAGACGATCTCGGCCTGGGTCAGCCGCTTCAACCGGGAGGGACTGGCTGCTGTGCGCCCGCACCATGGCGGCGGGCCACGGATCCGCTACGGGGCTCAAGAGCAGCAGCGCATCCTGGCCGAGTGGGTGCGAGCGCCCGAGCGCGAGGCGGACGGCAGCGCCACCTGGTCGTTGGGCCTGCTGCAGAAGGCCCTGCGCCAAGCCTCTGACGGTCTGCCGCGGGTCAGCACGTTCACGATCTGGCGCACCCTGCACGCGGCCGGCCTGAGTTGGCAGAAGAGCCGCACCTGGTGTGAGACTGGCGTGGCGCTGCGCAACCGCAAGCACGGGGTGGCGCGCGTCAGTGATCCCGATGCGGCTGTCAAAAAAAGCTGATCGAGCAGGCCTACACATCTGGCACGCAGCTGGGACTCGCGGTCTGGTGTGAGGACGAAGCTGGTCCCTTTCAGGCCGTGCCACATCCGGGCGTTTCATGGCAGTCGCGCGGCTGCCCGGCCAAGCAACCGCATGAATACATCCGCGCTGGCACGACCAAGATCCTGACCCTGTTCCATCCCGCCTCCGGCCAGGTGCGTCTGCAATCGGCCGAGCGCTGTACGAATGCGGTACTGCATCCGTGGCTGCGCGAGCGCCTCAGCGCGATCCTGGCAGAGTTGCCGGCGCCCGCTGCCCATGATCCAGCTCTCACGCACGCGGCGTGGGAGGTCTGGCAGGCGGGGCTGACGCGACCCTTCACCTTACCGGAGGACTTGCCGCCGCTGCGGCTTCTGCTGGTGTGGGACAATCTCACCGGCCACAAGACACCCGAGCTGGTGCTGTGGTTGTGCGCGCACGGCATCATGCCGTTGTACACGCCCGTGGGCGGCAGCTGGCTCAACATGGCCGAATCCATCCAGCGCGTGCTCAAGCGCCGCGCGCTGGCTGGACAGCATCCCCACAGCCCGGCCGAAATCGGCCGCTGATTTGAACAGACGGCACGAAGCTGGAATGCGCAGCCGACGCCGTTTGTCTGGAATGGCAAACGCCGGCAGCGACGACGGTGCTCCGTGAATGGCCAGATCCATCGCATCGGCGGTTCGGGAGCGTGCACCCGCCAACCGCTCCATCAGCCCAAGCCGAAGGAGCCAGCAGAATGCCAGATCCCACGGCAAATGACCCACTAGTAGTTCCATAAGCGAGAAAGTCAGTGTAAGTGCAATGTTATTCGGGACTTTCTCTAATTGAACAAGTTTGTTCAAGGGGCGCTCAATGGGACCGCGCAGCAAATCTCTAGCTGTACGTCAGCTTCATGTGAAACATGTCGGCCGATTTGAAGATTTTTCACTCAGCTTTGGGGATAGACTCAACATTATTTCCGGGGGCAATGGCGTCGGGAAGTCTACAATTCTTCAGATCATTGCAGCATCTTTTTCTATAGGACACCAAACCCGAAATGTTTCCCGCAGAGCACTATCTGAAACTTCGGGAGCCTGGAAGCTAGAAGTCACTTTAGATGGGCGAAGCCATTCTGGCGAAATGCAAGTGGACAACAAACCACCGCAGTTCGCTAGAGTTACAACGCAGCTATCGAGAGTGAATCAACTACTTATTTTTCTTCAAGCCAATCGAGGGTTCGACTACCAAGAGCTGTCATCGGTAAATCGCGACCCAGGGCGGGAGAATCATGAGATATCTTCGCAGACCGTTGAGGGTCTCAAGCCAACCGATATGAAACGTTGGCTGGTCAATAGATATCTATTCAAAGCGGTTGGGGATCTTAAGCCAGATCAGTTAACGAATCTCGATCTTGCGATAAGCTTTTTCTCTCTTCTAGACCCCTCTGTTCGCTTTCAGACAGTTGATCCGCGATCATTCGATGTTGTGGTTGATACTCCAGCAGGGGCTATCCCACATGAACTTTTATCATCAGGTTTTCGCAGCTCTCTAGCAATCCTTATCGGACTCATAAATGAGATTGAGATCCGTGGGTTCGAGGGTCCAGCCAGTGATTTTTCGGGTTGTATCCTGATTGACGAAATTGACCTCCATCTGCACCCGAGTTGGCAGCGTGTCATTGCTCAAGCATTAACTTCAGCTTTTCCGCATGCTCAATTCATTGTGACAACCCATAGTCCACATGTAATCCAAAACGCTGACGCTGGGGAGGTTATTGCCCTTCGAGTGGATGATGATGGGAGGACTTTCAAAGCAGAACTGCCAGTGAGTAGACGGGGCTTCAAAGGTTGGACTCTCGAGGAAATCCTCGTCGACGTGATGGGCCTGAATGACGCGGTATCAGAAGCTTACAAAGCCGCTGTGCAAGCATTCGACGATGCAATTGATGACGAAGATCCCGAGAGAGTGGCTGCAGCGCTTTCAGAGCTGAACGAGCTAGTTCACCCTAATAGTGAAATGCGTAAACTTTTCCGCATCCAAGCAGCCCCGTTTCTGGGCAACTAATATGATCAAACTACAAAGAATGCAGCAGCCTGCAAGCTTGACAGACAGCGAAGTAACGAAATTGACTCAAGAGTACAAGCAAAATGGAACTTCTGTTTGGAATAAGGAGACTATTAAGCAGGCTTTAAGGGAAATTTCTAACGGAAAGTGTTGCTATTGCGAGGCTAAGATAACCGAAGAATCTAAGTATATGGAAGTCGAACATTTCTTCTGTAAGACCGATTTTCCCGATATGGTTGTAGCTTGGGAGAACTTATTGCCGGCATGCAAGAAATGTAATGTGGCTAAAGGGGATCACAACGTCGTCACGGAAGGGGAAATTATCGACCCCACTAAAGACGATCCGCGACAGCATATCTATCTTTGGAATTATCGACTCAAGGAGAAGGATGCAAAGGGCAAGAACACGATAGACGTGGTTGATCTTAATAATAGCCAACGGCTTGTGCGGGTGAGGTTTAGAATTGGCGACTCAATTCAGGCATCTCTAAGTGAACTGCTTAATCGTGTCTCTCACATTAATACAATAAAGATCCATGCTAAGACACGAAACAGAATCGTGGGAGGTGTGAAGAATCTTCTTAGAGAAGCTCAGCCCAATACAGCCTATAGTGCCACAGCAGCGACAACGCTCCTGAACTCACCAGATTTTCAGTTGCTTAAAGATTGGCTGATAGAGCGGTCCTTGTGGGATGACGAAATGAAAGCCTTAGAATTTACTGCTCGAAAGACTGTACTTTAACAGACCCGGTGTGCGTTCCGGTGATCGGTCATGTTGTGTGCGCGGGCTTCCCCTCCCCGGCTCAGGACTACGTCGAGGGCAACGTGGAGCTTCCGCGCTGGATGGCCTCCCATCCGGCCTTCCGCTGGTCGATGCGGCAACGACGTTCAAGCGGATCGACCCATGGGAAGGGTCCCGGCTCAAGCCACGCTATTCACCTGACAAAGTCAGCGCTCTTCAAAGCCCCTGCTTGTCACGTTGGGGCGCGTACCCGCGCCCTGTTCGGGCGTAATCCGGCACATCACTTTCCCGGTTTCTCCTCTCGCCGTGGATCAGCCAGGCGAGGGCGTATCCGGCCGCTGCCGCCGTGAACAGCGCGAGCAGGGGGTTCCCTGTCACCTGCTGCGTCACGGCTTGCTGACCCTGGCGAATGTAGCGCTCTGCCTCCGGATATCGCTCGCGGGCCTGTCGGGCGTAGTGCTCGCCGCGATCGTACATGTCGCGGGCGACGCCTGAGGCCTGATCCGAGACCTCGTGCAGGGCGTCCCGCACCTGGTTCAGAACCTGCTCGGTCGAGGCCTGCGGCGGATCGCCGGGACGGTCGCCTGCCGCCGGGCGGCGGGCTTCCCGCTCGGGCGCGGGGCCTTTGGTGATGGTCACGGAGACCGGATCGCTCGTTGGAAAGGTCTCCTCGATGGCGTGGTCGAGCCTTGCATCGAGGTTCTCCTGCGAGTTCTCGGCCAGATCGTTGTCCAAAGGTTGGTTTGCAGACCTGTTCCCCTCCCTTTCAGGTGCGGATCGGCTGCCAGCATGAGGGGGGTTTGCCATGTGCGTTCTCCAGGACGCTCCGGGCGGGTCCGTCGCTCAGCGTCCTCCTTGTAACGCCAAGGCTGCAAAGGCTGTTCCGGCCCTGCCCGATCCGTGCCAACAGCCTCACCGCACGCGGCGCCCGCCCGGCGGGCTGCGGCCGGGATCGGCGTTGACCCGTCCCCTTGTCGGTGCCATGTAAACGCAACGTCCATCAGGGAAGGAATGAAATCCATGGCAGGCAAAGCGCGCACCAGACCGTCGTTCAAGAAGAATACCCGCCGCTACAAGGCGGTGGTCGCCCCGGCCAAGGTGCTCGAAGGGCAGAGGAACCTCACGAAGAAGCGCCGCTACGCCAACCGCCACGGCTAGCTGAACGACAACACGGGAAGGACAGCGGGTCGCGCCCCGCGTCTTCAGGGACCGGGGCCGTCGGCCACGCCTCGGGCCGCCCCTTTGACCCGGCTGCAACAGCAGGCGTTTCGGGAAGCGGGTTCCGGCGCGGACAGCCATGACCTGGCCGATCCCGAGGGCCAGCCTCTGCGGGCGTGGATCGGGCCCGGGAGGCGGCGAACGTGGAGCCTCCGCGCTGGATGGCGCCCCATCCGGCCTTCACGTTTCTCTTCGAGGTGGACGGCCACTCGATGATCAAGGCCCGGAGCTACCGCGGCGGTCGCTTGTTACACCGGACACACACTTCCATAATCCATGAGTCAGATCGGCACGGGATGGCCGCCGTGCATGGCCGATCCGTTGAAACCCAGGCCGGCCCATCTAATTAGGTGGCCTGAATTGCAAAGCTGGGACCGTCAGCAAGCAGCACCCACCTGAAGCACTTACCTTGGTCTTCGGCTTCCACGGAGCGCCCATGTCTGCCGTTCTCAAGCGAAACAATGTCAAGGTTTTCGGGCGTGGCCAGCAGCCCATGATCTTCGCCCATGGCTATGGCTGCGACCAGAACATGTGGCGGTTCATCACGCCGGCTTTCGAGGACAGGTACAAGATCATCCTCTTCGATCATGTCGGGCATGGGCAGTCGGATGCCGCCGCCTTCGATGCGGCGAAATACGGCTCGCTCAATGGCTATGCCGACGACGTGCTGGCGATCTGCCGGGAGTTGGACCTGACGGATGCCGTCTTCGTCGGCCATTCGGTCAGCGCCATGATCGGGGTTCTCGCCGCCAGCAAGGAGCCGGAGCGGTTCGATCGTCTGGTCCTGATCGGCCCCTCGCCGCGCTACATCAACGACGGCGATTATGTGGGCGGGTTCAAGCAGGAGGACATCGAGGGCCTGCTCGACTTCCTCGACAGCAACCATCTCGGCTGGTCGAGCACCATGGCCCCGGTGATCATGGGCAACCCGGAGCGCCCGGATCTCGGCGAGGAGCTGACCAACAGTTTCTGCCGCACCAATCCGGAGATCGCCAAGCACTTTGCCCGCGTGACGTTTCTCTCGGACAACCGGGCCGATCTGCCCGGCGTGAAGACCAAGGCGCTCATTCTCCAATGCTCGCAGGATGCCATTGCTCCCGAGGCGGTCGGGCGCTACATGCACCAAAACCTTGAAGGCAGTCAGTTCGTTCAACTGCAGGCCACAGGGCATTGCCCGAACCTGAGCGCTCCCGAGGAGACCATCGCGGCCATGGAAGCCTTTCTGAGCGATCCGGCAACGGCGAAGGCCGTCGCCAAGGCCATCGCATAGTGAAGATGGACTCGGGGTCGCTGATCGAATCTGCCGAAGAACTCTACGAGAGCGCCCCCTGCGGCTACCTGTCGACTCTGCCGGACGGCACGATCATCAGGGCCAACCAGACGTTCCTCACCTGGATCGGCATGGACCGGCAGGACCTCGTCGGCCACAGGTGCTTCCCGGATCTGCTGAGCGTCGGCGGCAGGATCTTCTACGACACGCACCTGACGCCGCTCCTGCAGATGCAGGGCTTCGTGAACGAGATCGCCGTCGATCTGAGCTGCGCCAACGGACGTCCCTTGCCGGTTCTGGCCAACATGGTCCAGAAGCGGGATGCGAACGGCCGCCCGATGGTTCATCGCATCACCCTCTTCAACGCCACCGACAGGCGCAAATACGAGCGGGAGCTGCTGCTTGCCCGCCAGAGGGCCGAGCAGGCCACGCAGGATCTCCAGCGCCTGAACGAGACCCTGGAGGAGCGTGTCACCCAGGAGGTTGCCGAGCGCCTGAAGGCCGAGGAGGCTCTCCGGCAGGCCCAGAAGATGGAGGCCATCGGTCAGCTCACCGGCGGCATCGCCCACGACTTCAACAACCTGCTCACCATCATCGTCGGCAACATCGAGCTCCTCCAGCGCCGCCTGCCCGAGGGGTCCGACCGGCTCCAGCGGGCCGCCACCCACGCCATGGAGGCGACGCGCCGCGCCGCGACCCTGACCCAGCGGCTCCTGGCCTTCTCCCGTCGTCAGCCGCTCGACCCCAAGCCCATCGACGTCAACAAGCTGGTGGCCGGCATGTCCGATCTCCTGAGGCGGACGCTCGGTGAGGTGGTTGTTCTGGAGACCGTGCTCGGCGGCGGCCTATGGCGCTCCCAGGCAGACCCGAACCAGCTGGAGAATGCGATCCTCAACCTGGCGGTGAACGCCCGCGATGCCATGCCGGATGGCGGCAAGCTCACCATCGAAACGGCCAATGCCCGTCTGGATGAGGCCTATGTGGCGGCTCTGACCGAGCCCGTTCCGCCCGGGCAGTATGTGCTCGTGGCGGTCTCCGATACCGGCACCGGAATGGACAAGGCCACGAGGGAGAAGGTGTTCGAGCCGTTCTTCACCACCAAGGAGGTGGGCAAGGGAACGGGGCTGGGCCTGAGCCAGGTGTATGGCTTCGTGCGTCAGTCCAACGGCCATGTGAGGATCTACAGCGAACTGGGCGAAGGCACGACGATCAAGATCTACCTGCCTCGCCTGATCGGCTCCGATGAGGAGCCTGCCGAGATGCCTGCAAAGAGCCCCAAGATGCTGAGAGGCACGGGCGAGACCATTCTGGTTGTGGAAGACGAGCCCGATCTGCGAACCTACACCACCGAGGCGCTGCGGGATCTCGGATACCGCGTCCTCGAGGCTGCCGACGCTCGAGGAGCTCTGGCGATCGTTGAGC
>JAESFL010001162.1_pt1 | contig 10258 bp, 13 predicted proteins | sample 9269401 | NCBI WGS metagenome assembly JAESFL01 (sample SAMN14506025, study PRJNA617098) | algae metagenome | isolation source: Gloeocapsa sp. UFS-A4-WI-NPMV-4B04 and co-occurring heterotrophs from desert... | place: USA: Utah | collected 2006-10-01 | reverse complement strand
GCACGGGGGTGCGGGTCTCGTACACGCTCGGGTTCTGAGCGGCGGCGATCGGCCCCGCGGCTTCGCTGCCGCGGGGCCGGTTGCGCGTCCGCGGGATTTCGCACTAGAGTCATCGACGCCGCGGTCGCATCCCTTCCGGTTCGCATCCCACGCACCATTTGAGCGCCGCCGAGGCGCGCATGCATCCACGCGGCTCAGGCCTTCCCCATCTTCCTCCACGATCCCCATGCGCCTCCGCCACCTGCTGGGCCTCTTCGCGTTCTCCGTCGTGCCTGCCACCCTGACCGCGCAGGGCGGCTGTCCCGCGCTTCCGGCCGGCTCCACGGTTCGCCTGTTCACGCCCGCGGCCGCCACGTACACGCTTCCCCAATCCGTTCAGCCGTCCGACACCGTGATGCTGGTTCAGCCTTTCGGGATGGGGGCGCGGACGATCCCCTGCGCCCGGCTGAACCACGTGCAGCTGCGGGTCGGCGACCGGCCGCGCAGCCAGAATATCCTGCGAGGCGCGGGTGTGGGGCTGCTGGTGGGTGCGGTGGCCGGGGGGGCCCTGATCTACTTTACGACGGAGCCGGATGACGGCGATGGATACGAGATCCTGAGCCGCCGGGACGTCACGATCATCGGGGCGGTCCTGGGTGGCGGAACCGGCACGGTGGTGGGCGGTGTCGCCGGGGCCCTGGCGCCCGCGCGCCGATGGGAGGAGGTGCCCTTCTCCCCGCACCAGGCCCGCGCGGCGGCCGAGGGGCTGCGGATCGCGCCGGCGGGCGGGGCAGGGGTGCGGGTGTCGTACACGCTCGGCTTCTGAGGCGCGGCTGAGGGTCTGGCGAGCGCCGCCGCTCCGCTCGTAGCCGGACGTCCGGCGAGTGTGCTGATACAGGACCGGCCCCGCGGCATCGCCGCGGGGCCGGTTGTTCGTTGGATGCCGATGCGGCGTCTGGGGCGCCGGGGCTACTGGCGCGGCCCGGAGGCGTCCATCCGTCGCTGGCGGTGGATCACTTCCTTGAACTCGTACACGATCACGCCGTCCTCCGTCACCGTGGAGACCACGCGCACGCCGTCCTCCAGCGAGGTGAGGATGCGCTCCGCGTCGGCCAGCGTGACTTCCAGGTCCGCCGCCACGTCCGTCACCGTGAGCACGCCGCCGTGCTCCATGGCCAGCTGCAGGGTGTCGTGCTTGAGCTTCGCCAGCCGCTTCTCGTCCTCCTGCGCCTGCTCATCCTCGTGGTGCTCGCGGTTCAGGGAACGCCCCAGCAGAAAGGCGCCCAGGGCGCAGACGGCGAACAGGAACATCACCGCCCCCCGATACGGCGTGCCGTTGCGGAAGGTGAAGAAGTAGAGGACGGCGAGAAAGATCAGGAAGTAGAACGCGGACGTCTTGAGGATATACTTCCAGCGGCGTGTCTTGTCAGTCATGGTCGGAGGGTGGGGAGGACGGGTGCGGCGGGGGGGCTGCAGGGTGGATGTCCACGAATCTGCGCAAGATCTGCGGATGGGGCAAGGCGGTGCCGCCGGGGCTGCGTGTACCGTCTCGCCCCGCCGGACGCGGACTGAAGCCGGCCATCCCCGGTGCACCTCATCCACGAGCCGGCCCCGCATGACGCCGGGCCGGTTTTTCGTCGCGATCGTGAAGATCATCCATGTGTCGATGCAACATGGACCCATGCCGCCGAACGTGCGGAATCGACGCGGTCAAATGTTCCCGAGTGGGCACGGGCCCGTTCGGGACTGGACTCCCCGTCGTATCCGCCTCCGCTTGCACTCCGTATCAAAACGTCGCGCGCGTCCATCCGCCGCGCCCGGCGTGTCGAAAAATCCAAGGAACTACGTGGATTTCCGGCGTGTAGCTGACCTTCACATCGTCACTACACACCTCCTTCACGGAGCCATGCACATGCGACTGTCTCGTCTGGCCTTTGCCGTATTCGCCGCCGCCGTCGCCGCCGTGCCGGCCCATGCGCAGCAGTGGAGCGGTCCCCTGTTCAGCTCGCCGTTCGACCAGAAGAAGCTCGAGATCATGACGTTCGACGCGAACGGGGCCGGCGTGGGCGTGGCGGCGGCGGTGCGGCCGTTCGCCCGCGTGCCCGACCTGCGCATCCGTGCCGGAATCATGGATGGCGTCGGCACGGGCCCGTTCGAGGTGCCGGGTATCGACCTGCAGCGCCGGCGGCCCATGGCGTACATGGCGGGGATCGACTATTCCGTGCCCCTGGCGCCCAACGCGGGCGGCCCCGTGCGCGCCTCGCTGGTCACGGGGGTGGGCGTGGGCGTGAACGCCAACACCGTCGTGAGCGTGCCGCTGGGGATCAGCGTGGGCTACGACGGCGGGCGCGTGCGGCCGTACATGACGCCGCGCGTGGTCCTGGAGCATCACTCCAACACGGCATTCGAGAACGACGGTGGCTTTCGCGCCCGGGCGGTGGTGGACTGGGGCGTGGACGTGGACCTGCCCATCGGCGGCACTTTCCGCGCGGCCCTCACCACGGGCAGCTACACCGGCGTGGGCTTCGGATTCAGCTTCTGAACGGCGCACGGGCGCGACTACGGAACGGCCCAGCGGCGCGACAACACGGCAACGCCAGAACCGGAGGGGGTGCAGCGACGGAGGAATAGGGGCGGTCACGCGGCGGAGAGGAGAGCGAATGAATTCGCGGCTACAACTTCACGCTGTCCGCCTCCGCGGACAACAACACCGCGCGCCGGGAGCCATCCCGGCGCGCGGCTGATTCACGGGTCAGTGAGGCAGCGGAGGAGATTCTGTAGAGGGGCCGGCTCCCCGCCTCGCGAATGAATTCGCCGCAACGACCACACGAAGTCCGCCTGCGCGGACTGCCGTCTTCCGCCCCTGGTGCCAGTCGTTCGATTGCCAAAGGCTGGCGCGGGCATCGTCCCGCAGCAAGCTTGCATGCGGCCGGCTTCATCCCCGCATCCAGGTTTTCCCATGGCCCAACCGATCTGCCCCGACTGCCAGCGCCGGATGGAAGGCGGCTTTCTGCTCAACGGCGTACCCAACGCGGGCGCGACGGATGCCAGCCAGTGGGTGGAGGGCCCGCCGGAGAAGAACTTCTGGGGCATGCTCAAGCTCAAGGGCCGCCGCAAGCTGACCGTCTACGCCTGGCGCTGCCCCGGCTGCGCGCAGGTGCGCCTGTATGCGCCGTAGGAACGCGGAGGGGCCGGCCGCGTGAACGGCCGGCCCAGGCGATTCCGGTCTTAAGGGTGAGAAAACCATTGTGCGGGCGTGATATACGGAGGTGCGGGCAAAATGATTCCGGAAGCGTCCGGCGACAAGATTTTCGTTCGCCACCGGCATCCCATCGCCCCGTCCGGCCTCGCCATCCGCCGTTCTTGCCGCCGGGGCGGCGCCGCTGTAGGCTCCTGAATCCGCTGTCCGCTCTCCTCCGCGACCCCGCACGCCATCCGCCATGAGCATCCCCATCACCCGCCGCGACTTCGTACGCACGGGCGCCGCCGCCGGGGTGGCCGCCGCGCTCCCCGGCCCGCTCGCCGCCGCGCCCGCCGTCCTGGTCCGCGGGCAGGCGCGGCCGGTGGTGATCGCGTCGGGCAACGGCAACCAGTACCGCAACGGCGGGCCCATGGCCGCGGTGCAGACGGCGTTCACGCGGATGGTGGCCGGCGCGGACGTGCTGGACGCCATCATCGCGGGCGTGAACCTGAACGAGCTGGACCCGGAGGACGCCAGCGTGGGCTTTGGCGGGCTGCCCAACGCCGAGGGCGTCGTCACCCTGGACGCGTCGGTGATGCACGGGCCCCGCAGGCGCGCGGGCGCGGTGGCCGCGCTGGAGGGGGTGCGCACGCCGTCGCTCGTGGCCCAGGCGGTGATGGACCACACGGACCACCACCTGCTCGTGGGGCAGGATGCGCAGCGCTTCGCGCGGCAGATGGGGTTCACGGTGGAGGACGACCTCAACACGCCGCTCTCCCGCCGGCTGTGGCTGGACTGGAAGCGGCGCACGGACCCCGCGCGCTACCTGGATCCCGAGCGGCGCGCGCAGGCCGGCCACGAGGCGGGGCTGCAGATGGTGGCGGAGGGATTGATCGACCCCAACCACTATTACGGGACGATCAACTGCAATGCCGTCAATGCCGCGGGCGACGTCTGCGGCGCCACGACCACGAGCGGGCTGGCGTGGAAGATCCCCGGCCGCGTGGGCGACTCGCCGGTGCTGGGCGCGGGGCTGTACGTGGACAACGGCGTGGGCGCGGCGGGGAGCACGGGGCGCGGCGAGGCCAACCTCTACAACCTGACCTCGTACCTGATCGTGGAGAACCTGCGCCGGGGGATGTCGCCCAGGGACGCGGGGATGGAGGGGCTGCGCCGCATCGTGCAGAACACGGTGGAGCGCCGGCTGCTGAACGCGCGGGGCACGCCCAACTTCGGCATCCAGTTCTACGTGCTGAACAAGCGGGGCGAGCACGCCGGCGTCACCATGTACCCTGGCGGCACCTACGCCGTCTGCGACGAGAACGGCCCCCGCGACGTGCCCATGGAGCCCCTGCTGCAGGGCGAGGCGACGGACTGAATCGCGGGACTCAGGGGCCCCGCATCCGCGTTATCGTTCGAAGCGGGTGGGAGGATCGTCGTACAGCCCCATCTCCTGGGACTCTGCCGTGAGCTCGTCCAGAAGCGCGTGCCGGCGGGCCACCGTTTCCTTGTAGGTGACGAGATCGGACCTCAGTATCCGCTGGGTTGATCCCTCGGTCGGATGCGGAAGCAGCCCTGCCTCGATCAGCCTTTCCACATGCGAGGGCGAAACCTCGAGCAGGCGTGCGGCCTCCGCGATGTCGATCTCGTCTCGATCGTAGGATGGACAGATGTCGGGTGTCACAGGTCAGAGTATCCAAAAGGGCGTGTTGATTCGCGTGCGGGACGCACTGGTTTTACCAATATGGCTCCATGTGGATGACTCTTCCCGCCGCGGCGGTGCTCGCCGGGCTCGTGGCCCTCGTCACGTTCCTGCGCTCCGAGGCGGGGCGGGAGCGCAGGCGCGGGATGAAGATCACGGGGGTCCTGGCCGTCCTGTTCGCCGTCGGCGGGGTGCTGCTGCTGGGGCTTCCGGGCGCGGTGGTGTACGAGCTCTGCGCGCCGTGGGTGCGGCTGATGCTGGGCCCTCGCTTCACGGAGCTGGGGGACGGCGCGTGGCCGGCGGCCATCGTCATCACCCTCGCGTGGCCGGCATCGCTCGTGGTGGCGTACGCCCTGGCCAACGGGCCGCTGCGGGGCAGGGGACGATGGGTGCGCTGGACGGTGCCGGTCCTCGTCCCCTACGCGTTCGGGGTGGCGCTGGCGCTGTGGGCGCACCTGTCCGCGGGCGCGCCCTGACCGCGCGGCGGGTCGCGGACGGCAGGCGGTATCATGTGCAGTCAATCGGGGAGGTCGTGATGGAATGGACGGTGGAGCACAAGCAGGCGCAGGATTACGTGATCGTCGCCACGCGCGGCGAGTTCGCCCTGCACGACCACGTGAGGATGATCGAGGACATCGTTTCGCGCGGCTTCTGGCGCCCGGGGACGGCCGTGCTCTTCGACCACCGGTCGCTGGACTTTGGCGCGGTGGGGTTCGGGGGGATGCGGCAGGCCGCCGCCAATCACGTGGCCCAGGACGACCGCATCGGCAGCGGCAAGGCGGCCCTGCTGATGCGGACGCCGGCGGACTACGGGCGCGGCCGCCAGTTCGAGATGCTGACGGACGGCGTCGTGAGCGCCACGGTGCAGATCTTTCTGGACGAGACCGAGGCGCTCCGCTGGCTCCTGGACGACTGACGCGAAGGCCGGCCGGCGGCCGCGGATCCGCTTCCGCGCATCCAGCTCGTCCGGCGGGCGCGGACGGAACGGTGCAGCCACGCTCCGCCGGTGCGCGCACCCTCTCCTCTCCTTCATCGGACGATGCTGACGATGATCCACATCTCCCTCCTCCGTCTCGCCGCCCTTGCCTCGCTGGCCGCGCTCCCCGCGAACGCGCAGGACCGGGGCGCGCCGGCCGGGACCCCGCTGGCGGCGCGGATGCAGGCGTTCATCCGCGAGGTCCACGAGACGCCGAACACGGGGCTCGCGGCGTACTTTCCCCGCCGCGGCGACTGGACGTGGGTGCACACGCGGCAGCCGTACGGCCGTCGAGGTGCCCCGCGCGTGGCCACCTGGCGCTTCGGCGGCGCGCAGACGCTGCGGGCCATCGGCGCGGGCGGGCCCGTGTGCCCGTCGTTCGACGGGCCCGGCGGCGTGGGTCCGACCGAGGGACACCTGGGGATGCAGACGCTGATGCACCGCGGCCCGTGGCGGCGCGTGCGGGGCACCCGCTTCGTCCCGCCCGGCGAGTCCGCCGCCTCGCCCGTGTTCGTGGAGTGGCGGCGCGAGGACGGGGCCTGGGTGGTCGCGGCGTTCGGCGACGTGGGGGTGTACGATCCCACCGTGCTGGGCCGGCGCCCCCCTGCAGCCTGGCGCGACACGGCGGGGGTGCGCGAAGACGCGGCGTTCGCCCCGGCGGACTGGTACACGATCGTCCTGAACGGGCAGCGCTACTCCACGTACGGCATTCCGCGCCCCCAGGACCGGTCCGGCCTGGTGCGCATCGGCGTCTTCCAAGGGGTGAGCGTGTTCGCGGAGCCGGACGAGGACCCGGACTGGCCCTACATCGTGCACCTGCCCATGGCGCCCGGCCAGTTCCAGGCGTACCAGGCGCCGCACGGCCCGTACACCTGCCGGTAAGCGCAGCGGAAAATCGAAAATTCTTGTCCGGACGTGAGGCGCGCGGCATCTTGGGCGTGCAGCCATCCACGGCACCCGGCGCCTTTCGCGTTTGCCTGCTGCTACGTACCGGGCATCCACCCCAAGCCGTTCCATGACAACGACCTCCCTTCTCCGGCTCGCCGCCCTCGCGTCGCTGGCCGCGCTCCCGGCGAACGCGCAGGACGGTGCGCCGGCGCCGGCGGGGAGCACGCTCGCGGCGCGGATGCAGGCCTTCGTCCAGGAGATCCGGGAGACGCCGAACACGGGGCTCGCGGCGTACTTTCCCCGCCGTGGCGACTGGACGCGCGTGCAGAAGATCGGCGTGTGGCGCGGGGAGCGGCGCGTGGGCGAGCGAACAGGCGTGTGGCGCTTCGCGGGCGCGGAGACGGCGCGCGTCATCGGCGCGGACGGGCCCGCGTGCAGCTCGTTCGACACGCGTGTGGTCGACGTGGGGCCGTTCGAGGGGCTGTTCGGGATGCAGACCCTGTTCAATCCGCAGCCGTGGCGCCTCGTGCGGGGCAGCCGCTTCGTGCCGCGCGGCGCATCCGCGGACTCGCCCGTGTTCGTGGAGTGGCGGCGGGAAGACGGCGCGTGGGTCGTATCGGCCTTCGGCGAGGAGGGGGATCCGGAATCCGGCCCGCGGGTGCTGGGGCGGCCGGCCGGCCCGTTCTCGCGCGACACCTCGCTCGTGCCGGAGGACGCGGCCTTTGCCCAGGCGGACGCGTACGTCCTGGTCCTGGACGGCCGGCGGTACATCAAGTACGGCAATCCACGGCCGCTGTCCCGCACGGAGGTGGAGCGCGTGGCCGTGCTGGGCCGCGTGAGCATCTACGTGGAGCGCGGAAAGGGCCCGCACCTGCAGGAGTACGTGTACATCCCCGTGGCCCCGGGCCAGTACCAGCCGTACGAGACGGTCGTGGGCCTGCCCTGCCAGTGACGCGGCGTATCGAGGCCATCCGCACCGCATCACCAAGCCTGCCGATCCGTGGAAACCCATTGGCAGCCCTGGCGCAGCCACGACGCTGCCGGCCCGCGAGGCGGTGGGTGGGTGCGTGGACCGATCCGCATCCACTGAAGTCCCCGGGCGTACCGACGCGGCCCGGCACTTTTCTCCGAAAGCGGCGGGCATGAAGGTACTGGTATTCGGCGCGACGGGGGCGGCGGGGGGGAGCGTGCTGCGCGCCTGCCTGGACGCGCCCGTGGTCACGGAAGCGCGCGCGGTCGTCCGGCGGCCGCTGGAGCTCTCGCACGCCAGGCTGCGGACGTTCATCCACCGCGACTTTCTGGACTACGCCGCGGTCGCGGAGGCGTTCGAGGGGATCGACGCGTGCCTGTGGTGCCTGGGGATCTCCGTGCGCCAGACCTCCGGCGAGGCGGAGTACCGCACCATCACGCACGACTACGCCATGGCGGCCGCGCGCATGCTCCGCGAGCGCAGCCCGGGCGCGGTGTTCCACTTCGTCAGCGGGCAGGGGACGCGGCTGGACAGCCGGATGATGTGGGCGCGGGTGAAAGCGGAGGCGGAGCGCGACCTGATGGAACTGGCGGGCGCCGTCTGCTGGCGGCCGGCGTTCATCGATGGCGAGACGTCCGCCAACGCGCCGCGGCTGTACCAGGCCATGCGTCCGGCCATGCGGCTGCTGCGCGGCCTCCGGGGCCTGTACGTGGCGGGGGAGGACATCGGCAAGGCGATGCTGCAGGCCACGATCGACGGCGAGCGCGGGCGCATCATCGAGAACCGCGAAATCCGCGAGATCGCCGCGCGTGCCCAGCTGGGCGGGATGACCCTTTCTCTCTCCCACTTTCGATGATCCGGACGCCGCACCCGCGCGTCATGCAGACGGAGGAACAGGCTCGAATGGACGAGATCCGCATCGTCCCCACGGGCGAGGCGCACGTGGAGGGCTTCAACCGCGCGGTGGACGCCGTGGCGCGGGAACGGCGCTACATCGGCTACGTGGAGGGGCCGCCGCTGGAGGTGACGCGGCAGTTCGTGGACCACGTGATCCGGGGCGGCGGCGTCCATCTCGTGGCCGTGGACCGGGCCGGCACCGTCGTGGGCTGGTGCGACATCGAGCGCTACGGGCGGGAGGGATTCACCCATGGAGGGCGTCTGGGGATCGGCGTGACGGCGGAGGCGCGGGGCCGCGGGCTGGGACGCCGGCTGATGACGGAGGCCATCGACGCGGCGCGAGCAAAGGGGATGGAGCGCATCGAGCTGGAGGTGTTCGCCTCCAACACGCGCGCCATCGCCCTGTACGAGTCGCTCGGCTTTCGGCGCGAGGGCCTCAAGCGCCGCGCCCGCAAGCTGGACGGCGAGTACGACGACGACGTGATCATGGGACTGATCATCGCCGGGCCGCCGGTGTCCTGACGCACCGGATTCCGCGGGGTGTCACGGCGGGCGCGGGTGCGGCGTTCATGGGAAGATGCTGGAATGTCTTCTTCCCTGACCGGAGCCTGCCCATGAACCGTAGCCTCGTAGCCCTTGCCGTGCTGTGCTCCGCCCTCGCCGGATGCGAGGGCATCGGCGATCCGGAAGACCTGGTCGCCAGCTATACCCTGGACGTGGATCCGGCGGTGGTGTACGTCCAGGACCAGGTGCGCGTCCAGGTCATGGAGGACCGGTTCTGGCTGCGGGAGGACGGGACGGCTGACCGCGAGATCGTGGAGCGCATCGATTATCCCTCGCCCGGGCCCCGCGACACCACCATCACCCGCGACGAGGAATACCGGTACGAGACGGACGCGTCCATGGACGTGTCCGCCATCGAGCTCACGGCGGTGTGCGACCCGCGCGCCCTGTGCGTCCCCGGCCCGCACCTGTGGGGGCAGATGACGCGCGAGGGGATGGAGCTGCGCTGGCTCCGCGATCCCGACGTCCTCCTTTCGTACCGGCGGCTGGACCGCTGAGCCGCGGACGATCCTCCTCCGCCCGCCACCCTCCGTTCCGTGCCCGGTCCCGCCTACCGCATCCGCACGCCGCGCCTGGTGATCCGCTGCTGCGACCCGTCCGACGCGCCGCTGCTGGCGGACGCCGTCGGGGCCAGCCTGGACCACCTGCGTCCGTGGATGCCGTGGGCGCGGTTCGAGCCCGAGGCGCTGGAGACCCGGATCCAGCGCCTCCGCGCGCGCCGCGCCGCCTTCGACACGGACCAGGAGTACGCCTACGTCATCCTCACCCCCGACGAGCGCGAGGTGGCGGGGGGCATCGGGCTGCACCGGAGCGTGGGGGAGGGCGCGCTGGAACTGGGCTACTGGGTGAGCGTGCGGCACGCGGGGCGGGGATACGCCACGGAGGCCGCGGCCGCGCTCACCCGCGCCGCGTTCGAGCTGCACGGCGTGGAGCGGATGGAGATCCGCTGCGGTCCCCTGAACGAGCGGAGCGCGGCCATCCCCCGCAGGCTGGGCTACACGCTGGACGGGATGCTCCGCGCCAGCGTCCCCGGCGTGGACGGCCGAATGCGCGACACGCAGGTCTGGTCGCTGCTCCGTGCGGAGTATCCCGCATCGCCCT
>JAESFL010001161.1_pt1 | contig 10275 bp, 13 predicted proteins | sample 9269401 | NCBI WGS metagenome assembly JAESFL01 (sample SAMN14506025, study PRJNA617098) | algae metagenome | isolation source: Gloeocapsa sp. UFS-A4-WI-NPMV-4B04 and co-occurring heterotrophs from desert... | place: USA: Utah | collected 2006-10-01 | reverse complement strand
CATTATGGATGGCTTTGAGTTCTTAGAGGCATTCCAGAGGCGATATGGAACTCTAACGGATAGAACTCCAATTTGTATTCTTACCTCTTCTGCCTCAGCTAGCGATGTATTAAAGGCCAAGCAGTACAATCTGGCAGGCTTTATCACAAAACCACTCACTCCTGCCAGTCTGACGGCGGTTTTGGAGAAACTCTAACCGATACTGTGGAGTGATATTAGGAAGTCCGTATCTATAAGGCATCAGCAACTTCTAATAATTCACCCTTACTATGCTTTACGGTGAAGGCGCCGAATTGAATCGTTGGAATAAGAAGGGATAATGGATGGGCTTAGTATCAGGTATCCGGTAGCGTTCAAATCTTTTACTGCTGCACAGAAAGGGAAAAATCAGCAAGACAATACCACATGTCACCCTCAGTGAGGCCATTGTATTCCACCAGTAAGATCGCTTACTTGAGGAGACTGCGGCCGATCCTAGTGAGGATTCTAGTTGTAGATGATAATTAGCATAGGCAGGAGTAACGCAAGCGGATCATCCACCTGCACCCGAACTGACCTTGCAAGCTGCTGCTAGCCTGGAAACTCTCCAAGCAGTACGCAAGCAAAAGCCGACCTGTCAGATGCAAAGAGTTGTACCTGGATGGGCAACCGTGAAGATTTAGGAAGCAAGCAGGTGCAAGATTGCATTCTGCAGAGGAAGTTTGAGATAAAAAATTGAAAGTTAGGCATTTATGAAAATAATTGCGTGCCCTTGCGTATAGGCATCATGGCTACTCTTTTTTAGACTATGGATACTTTTTTGCTTGTTCCTAAAACAGAACTCGACTTTGACACGGAGGTAAAGGCGCAGCTCACTGCCTTAGTCCGGGAAACCAGAGAAAGCGAGGAGGACTACCTGTTCTTACCTGAGCAGCAACATCGGGATACCTTTTTATGGGTCCTGGAAACCAATCACATTCCCTATCAAGTATCTGCGCCTTCGGCTTCTTCATAGGGTGTTCCCTAAGAGCGCGCTAACAGGAGAATAGGAAGGATAAACAGCAAGCTTTACCATTCCAATACGGGGAGGATAGCGAAATCTGGGTCTCCTTACCCGGCACGGATACGTTACAAAAAGGGTGATTAGGTGTAAACCTATCGCCGGACAAGCCCCAAGACTAAGTACGAAAAGACATTTATTAAAATTAGCAGCGAGGAAATGCTGGAGAAATCAGCCTACCTTACTTTATAAACCACTTGCAGAATGAACAACCTGGCAATCACTCCAGCCGAACTGGAAAAGTATAAGTCGCTGGACCAACCCATCCACTCAGACGAGCAGTATGAACAAGTACTCCGGGCCGTGCGCCAGTTGCGGGGGCCGATAGGGGTAGATGGGCAGGAAGAGGAAATGCTACCGGAAGTGGTAGCTGTGCGCAAAGCATTAGTGGACCGGCTGGTCACACATGAGGACGAAGAGTGGGAAAAATTTCGAGCCGATCCAACTACTTAAATGTAGTAGACAGAACTTGATCTGACAGTGGAGAATTACCGGACAGTAATCACACAGCCGGTTACGCCTTTCCTCTTTGATGCAAAGATATTCCCTCGGCCTTCGCTGTCAAGGGTAAAGTGAACGGCTCGCTTCACTCGCCGCCCTTGACAGCTTCGACCTCGGTTCATGAGAGGCATCTAAGAGCAAAAGGCTCAAGGAGCAGTCAGTGATACAGAAGCGGCTCCCAGCAGTTTGATGCAAGCCAGGTGCAAAGAGTCCAACCAGGTCTGATAGGGCGTCTTGCCATAACAGTAGCGGCCGGTGTGGGACCTGCGCTTGTTGTATTCCTCCAGCCACTCATCCAGATCCTTCTGTAGCTCTTCCAGGGAGTTGTAAACCTTCTTGCGGAAAGCCACCGCGTAAAAATCCTCCTGAATCGTCTTGTGGAAGCGTTCACAGATGCCGTTGGTCTGTGGGCTTCTGGCCTTGGTTTTGGAGTGGTCAATGTCCTCGATAGCCAGGTACAACTGGTACTCGTGGTGCTCACGGGCTCCGCAGTACTCCGTGCCTCTATCCGTGAGCACTCTCAGCAGGGGGATATCGTGCTGTTAGTAGAAAGGTAGCACCTTGTCGTTGAGCATATCGGCCGCTACTAATGCAATCTTTCGGTCATAGAGCTTGGCAAAGCTCACCTTAGCGCAGGTGTCAATGAAAGTCTGCTGGTAGATGCGGCCTACGCCTTTAATAGTACTAATTGAGAGGGTGGGGGTGGGTCTGCCCTCTTTCCGTTTACGGCTGCGAAGCGTATCAGAAAAGGGTAGTTTTCTTCAATTAATGATGCTTTTTTCCTAAGTACGCACCACAGTAGGTCTGCTGCCTGGTAGCCATAATCCGGAAAGTACCAGAATGGGAAGGCTATCTCCCTGAGCAAGCTATCTCCCTGAGAATGGTGCTGCTCTGGTGGTTTCCCACTGAATCAATATTGGCAGAAATGATTAATACCTTCCGGGCCTGTCCGTCACTCACAGAGACAAGGAAAAAGCCAGTCATTCTTTGAAATACTAGGGTTCAGTGGCAGGCAAAAAAGCAGGTTCTCAATTTTCCTATGCCTCTTCTACCTATATCCTGCTCAAGTTTATCATTGAGCGCGTAACCGGCCAGTCTTATGAGGAGAATATTGAAGAACATATTTTCAAACCAGCCGGTATGCTTCATTCCGGAGTAGTGGATAATGAGCGCATCGTTAAAAATAGAGCTTTAGGGTATGTATGGACCGATGCCGGCTTTCAGAATGCTACCCCTATTGCTACCAGTAAGCTTTTTATGGGGGCTGCTTCCATTTATTCTACCACGGAAGACTTACTCAAGTGGGACCAGGCTCTGTACGGGGATAAGTTGCTTTCCTCCCAATCCAAACACCTCTTGTTTACCCCCGTGATTGCTCCCTATGGGTACGGCTGGTTTATCAGTGAAAATCCTCAGACCGGTAAAGTAGTCTCTCATGGGGGAGACATCTTTGGGTACACCTCTTTGATGGAACGCAGAATGAAGGATAAGGTAGTGATCCTGATTTTGAGTAATCTTCAAGGAGTGGACCGGGAGGCAATTGTCAAGGTGCTCAATCAAACCCTTTCTCAATAAGCAATGGAGGAAGGGTTGTAGAGCTAACTCTGTTGCACTCCGCCTAGCCAATTATCCTTGAGTGTTCCTTAGCTAGTGGTGCTGGCTAAAGAATTTAATCCCCTATAATAACCCCAACAAGTACTGCCTTATGCCGGAAAAGGGTTGGGGTTGATTCACAACTTTCCCGCTGTAGCGCTCCTCTTACTTGTAATTACAGCTTGCTAATAACGTTGCAGAAGTGTCAGTTAAGCATTGCTCTCCTGATTTACTCCTTCAATGTGCCAATCGGTTGGGCGGCCCACTGATTGGGCAAAGAGTCTACTTTGGAGGGCTCAAAATACACCTTTCCCGACGCAGTATCATAGTAGGCCGCCACGATGCCAATGTCGGCAGAAGCAACCCGGCTTTTGAGCTCACTGCTTCGCTCTAGGATTTCTTCAATCGTATTGCGGGCATTCAGACGGGTTATTCTTTCCATCACTGCCCCATTGCCCGCATCAATGCTTCCGGGCGAGAGGCCACACTGGGCAATGGCTTTGTCAATTTTGGACGTTACGGCACGAATGTATTCTCCCGAGGGTTGCTGGAGGGCTAGTCCAATGGCTCCGCAATTAGAATGGCCCATGACGACAATCAGTTTGGCGCCTATTTTTTGTACCGCAATCTCCAAGCTGCCGATAATGGCACGACTGGCAATATTGCCGGCAATGCGAATAATGAGCAAATCACCAAGGCCCGCATCAAATACAATTTCGGGGGAAGTACGCGAATCAATACAGGCAACTATTACGGCCATCGGACTTTGTCTGGTGGCGGTAGCATTGACTTGGTGTTGGTAATTTTTCTCCTGGCTCTGTCCCTGCACGAAGCGGTCATTGCCCGTTTGCAGCAAAGCCACAATCTGGTCTGGGGTAAGCTTTTGTTGGGTTTCTTTGTCGAGCACATTGATAAACTGGACGTGATTCTTTAGTTCGTATTTGTCTTGCAGGCCAATCAGGTTCAATTGGATACCGCGTTCTTTGGCTACGGTGGTCCTAAAATCAGTGAGTACCTCCAGCACGTCCTCATCGATAAAGGTGGAACGGGTAGCATCGATGATAACCTTCGAGTTTTCCGGCACCTGCCACAAGGTGTCCTTGATGGAGGCTTTATTTAAGAAAGATACTTCCTCGGACAATTCCATGCGGACTAGCTCTCCCATGGGCAGTTGCTCCTGACCAAGGGTAAAGGGGTTATGGAAGTTGCTGCGCAGTAAGTAGAAAATACTCACGGCCAGTCCGATCAGGATACCCATGAGCAAGTCGGTGAAAACAATGGCTAGAATGGTCACCGCAAAAGGAATGAATTGTTGCCCCCCTTTCCCATACATCTCCTTAAACAAGGAAAGCTTGGCCAGCTTGTAGCCCGTCATGATAAGAATAGCCGCCAGGGAGGACAATGGGATCAGGTTCAATACCGGACTCAGCACCAGTACGCTCGCCAGCATCAACACTCCGTGCAGGATCGCTGAGAATTTGGAGGCATTGCCGGCATTGAGATTAACCGAACTTCTGACGATTACCGAGGTGATGGGAAGGCCGCCCAACAGGCCGGCTGCCATATTGCCCACTCCTTGTGCCACCAGTTCCCGGTTGGGAGGTGATTCCCGTTTGTGGGGATCCAGCTTATTTACCGCTTCGATGTTGAGCAAGGTTTCCAGCGAGGCGACTAAGGCAATGGTAAGGGCAACCGTAAACACGCGGTAGTCGGCCAAGTAGCTAAAGTCGGGCAAATGCAGGTAGGAGGCAAGCTGGCTCGTGTCGATAGGCGGAAGACTGACTAGGTGAGAGGCTTCAATGACTAAGACCGGAAAAAAGGGGAAAACAAATTCATTGAGCAGTACCCCTAGAATGACCACCAGTAAGGAGGCGGGAAAGAAGGTGATTTTTTTGAGCGGCGATCTCTCCCAGTAGAATAAGATCAGCATGGAAACGATGCTTAACAAGAGTGCCCCCGGAGTAAAAAAGTTGACTGCTTTCCACAATTCCGTAAATGTGTTTTCGCCATCCCTCTGAAAAAAAGTGAAGTCACCTTCGTAATCCTGATCATAGCCCATCGCGTGGGGAATTTGTTTCAAAATCAGCAGGATGCCGATTGCAGCTAGTAATCCCTTGATGACATTGGAGGGAATGTAATGGGCAATAAATCCGGTCTTGAGCAAGCCCAGGATCACCTGCAATATGCCCGCCAGGAAAAGGGCCGTGAGAAACACCTCGAAACTGTCTAATTGGGTAATGGCGCTTAGTACCACTGCTGCCAGCCCGGCTGCCGGACCGCTCACGCTGGTGTGTGATTTACTCAAGGCACCGACCAGGATGCCCCCAAGAATACCGGAAATCACGCCTGCAAATAAAGGAGCACCCGAGGCCAAGGCGATGCCTAAGCAAAGGGGGAGCGCCACCAGGAACACAACGATACTAGCAGGAATGTCTTTTTTTAAATTCAGTAGGTTCATCTGTTTTAGATAAGTCAGTGGATGCCGCTTGAGTTTTTATAAGCAGACATATAGAGGGATTAGGTATGAGATGCGTAGAGTAAAGATAGCTTAGAATACAAAGGTGACGATGGCAGTAACACTGGCAGCTATCATCACTAAAAGGCGTTCAATGCATTCTGCTGCTGAGCGGGAAACTTTAAGTAGCAGAGTCTGCATTCACAAAGTCTGCATTCAACCTGTTTATATCAGTGGATATGACTACTTGGCCTTCTTGGAATAAAGCTAATGCTTTGCGGGCAATTTCCAGTTTAAGCGATTGGTTATGCTGCTCTCGTTGCTGATAGGAAGCAGGAATGGGTGAGTGAGCAATCAAAATGACTCCGCCCCGACCTTTGACACATTCTGAAAAGCGTTGACCGAGCGTGGGTTCAGTCCGCGGTGTAAGCATAGCCCGGCCTCACTCACCACATCACTAGTCCTCAAATGGAAGAGAGCCTGAGATTTATTGTCATGAGTATTACAATACGGCTCAGGATCCCCGGCATTCTAGGGCAGTCCAGTTAAAAGCTGAACCCGAACGGTGTCAAACGTAATCCACTCTCAGCTGCGGATGCGTTTAGCGTTTCAAACCGGACGTTCCCAAACGGGACATCTGTGGGGTCCACTCGAGCATCAGACTTTATCAGGTGGGAACCAGCATAAAAATTCCCGGTGATGCGGATAACTGCCCCAACGGGGTTCTGCTCAAAAAAGTCTTTGAGGGGACCGGTGGCCGGGCGGAAAGACTGGTCCGGCTCCACCTGCTCGGCCTTGAAAACAACAGTACCGTCGTCCCGGGCTACTAGGAGTTGGGTATCACTGCTTTGCACCCGTAATCCTGCCCCTATCACCACCGGGGCGTTGTTGGCTAATTTGATTTCGCTCGTTCCGTCGGTATCCTTAATGTCGGCATCGATGGTCAGTGCGGAACCGGGACGAGCTTGGCTGAACACATCTCTGATTCGGAAGAATTCAAGGCTTTTGCCATTTTGCTCCAGGGAAAGCACTCCATTGGTACCAATGAGCTTGTCGGTGCCCAGTAACACTGCGTAACTGTTCATAGTAGTTGACTAGTTAAATGAGTAAAAGTAATCCTGGGATAGAGGTCCTAAGCGCCTCCCGTGTTGGCTCCCATAAAGCCGCCCCGTGAGGAGCTGGCTCATCTGCCGTAAGAGTGGCTGTTGGTTTCCGGCCAGTGGTTTTTGTCGAATCCAGGAGCCCGATCCAACTGCTCTTTATCCACATCTAGCCTAAACTTCTGTTGGGATTGATCCAACTCCAGGGCGTCAAAGGGAATGGCAAACAGCTTTTCCCTCAGGCCCATGAATCCGCCGTACTCCAGTACAACATAGGCTATGCTTCCCCGCTGCACATCCAGCATAATGTCTTTGATGCGGCCCAGGTGCTCGCCCTTCGGGTTTTCCACCTGGTCCCCGATAACAGAGGTGGCAGTAAGAATCCGGACGGGCCAGTTTGCATTACTTCCTTCTTGGTTCTGGCCGCTCGCGTTGCCGGCCTCCAGGTCTGCTTCTCGTGTACTCATCGTTTCTGAACGTTTAGTTGTATAGGGATGGTAGATTGTTTGCGTAGCCGGTAACCTATCTTGTATAAAACTCCCTCAGCCAGCCCCTTATTGAAAATGCCGGCTTAAACAGGTATAAGTACTTCACCGTCCCGTCGGCCACTTCGGGTGCTGGGGAGTCTGCATACTCCGGCCGCGGAAGTAGTTCTGCAGTGACCACCCCACCCGATTGTCTACTTCCCATACCTGCCAGTGCTTCAAATCGTCTTTTGGACGCTTCCCGCGCAGCACGGCGGCCAGATCAGCGGTAATGCCCATCCGCCAGCAGGAAAAGTCCGGCGGCAGGAAAGAATGCGCCGCTACGTAGAGTTTAATTTCTTCAACCAACCGGTAAAAATCAGTCGTATCGGTATCATGGGGTATATTGGGCATGGGTAGGCTTCGTATTGGAAAAGAGGAATGACCGGGCAACCGGAGGCCATAGTCCCGAGGGTTAACTGGAAAAACACCTCCGGCTAACGGTGCTAGCAGGTACAGAAATAGTGATACTTACTTTTTCTTTTTCTTTTTAGATGATCCTTGTTTGCTCATGGAGTCCTCGCGGGAGCCAGGAGCGTTTCCGGATGAGTTTTTGAATTCGGAGCTGTCCGTTGCTTTAGCAGTATGATTGTTTTGCTGCAAAGATTTTTTGTAATCACTATTTTCTTTTGACATGTTGGTAAGCCCCCGAAAGAGCGGTTAAGGTTGGCAGAAGTGCCTGGGTAATGGAAGAGGGAAAAGGACGAATGCTTAGAAATGCAATATTGCCCAAAAGTTGTTGCGCCGGTTGGAATGGTTTACCAACTGACAAGTGACCAATGCCTGGCCAAGCAGGAGGTGCAGTTGCCCGCGGGCCACCATAAAGCCGTTAATCTTCTCCACCCGTTCAGACTTGCCCCAGTAGCCCTGCTGGTACTGCGCCAGTTGCAGCTGCAGCCCTTTTAAGATTGCACTTTTTTGCAGCTCAAAAAGATCGTGCCCCGGATTATGAAAAGCTTCCAGCAAAGCAATAGACTGCTCAAAAAACTGAGCGAGCAACTGAGCCTGCGCATCGGTAATGGTAAGGTCGTTGAGTTGGGTATGAATCGTCTTCAGAGTCTGTAAAGGAGTGGCCATCAGCGGACTTTAAAAGTAAATAAGTAATCACTACCCCGGCGCTTACTCAATGGTGGTACCGGCCCGAGGTTAAAGGAATACCCAACCGGTCCAGCGTGTCGAGCAGATCTTGGTAGTACAAGGTAGTATCGTCGTCGAGCTGCTGATAGATCAGGTACACGCGGTATTTGAAGAGCCAGGGTTTGATAATTGGGTGGGTGTTGTCCAGCAAGGCTTTTCGAAGGGAACCGCACTCCATTTGCGCATCAATGCATGCCCCGTCATCTCCCACAAGAACAATGCCTTGCACCTGGCTGCCAGGGTCCACTTCATCGTGAAGCGACTGACACGTCCCAATCAGGTAGTTGAAGTCTGCTTGTAGAGTTCGTGCGTAAGGTAAGTAGTAACTCATAATGCGGTTTGATGGTAATATGGCCCACTAATGGAACAATGGAAGCGTGTTTAGACGGGTGATAGTGTACTACCGGCAAGAACCAATCCAGATTACGCAAAGAGGGGTAAAGCGGTTAGTTGTTTCGTGGGAAGCCCTTGGGGTACTGGGAGAGGTCGCCTCCCGGATCGGAAGCGGCAGGAATTGACGAAAGGAAACCTAGGCCCGGCTGGCTGCGTCCCACTTTGGGGAAAACTATACCCAGTACCCTTCCCCATTCGCTTGATGCATTCACGGAGGATTGGTCCTATTCCCCTGTAGTGGCTATCAGGCACTGCCATCTGCTAGAAAAAAAGGATTGGCACTGATTTTCTGCTAATCTTCCTGCTAATTAAAATAGCATGGCCGCTTTTTAACCCAAGTCACCAAGCCGCTCCTGGATCTATCCTCCCTTTCACCTATGCGCGTTGTGTACCAGATTACTTTTTATGAGTTGAAAGGAAGCCAAATGGTATCGGCCTTCCTCAAATTCCAAATGCCTCATCCAGTTATGCTCCTAGGAGATACTTTCTACGCGAAAGACTTTGCTGGTTTGGAAGCGTTCAGTTCCTGCCTAGAAATTGTGCACTACCAGCAGTACACTTCCACGCTAAACCGGGGAGAAATCCACCACCAATGGCTAGTTTTTACCCGGGCATACAAAGGGCCGGATCAGAAGATTCCCGTTGCGGAATTAAACCATTTGCTCAACAGCGAAATGATGGGTGATATGTAGCCTCTTATTACAGCGCCTGGGCGACAGGCGTTTCCCTAAGCCGAAGAGTTTGAATACTGCTCCATTTCATTGCCCAGGTTATTTCTGAGCTTGTTGTAGAGCGTTTTGCGGTCTATCTTCAACAGGGCTGCCGCCTTGGTTTTGTTGTAATTAACTTTTTTGAGTACCTGAATGATGGTAGTGTATTCAGCTGAAGAGGAGGCACCCTTTAAATCTAGTTCAGTGACAACCGGAGAAGCAGTACCAGGCAGATCCGTATGCCGGGAAGGATAGGCGATTTCTCCCGGAAGCGACTGGCGGCTGATTGTAGAGGTAGGAGTCAGCAGGGCCGCCCTGCGGATCACATTCCGCAGCTCACGCAAATTGCCCGGCCAGGCGTACACTCCGAACAACTCTAATACTTCGGCATCAAACGAGATGATCTTTTTCTGCAACTCCCCGTTGACCTGGTCAAGAAAAAACCGGGCAAACGCGGGAATGTCCTCCTTCCAATCGCGGAGCGGGGGCAGGGTCAGGGTAAACTCATTCAGCCGGTGGTAAAGGTCTTCCCGGAACTTACCCTGGTGGCAAGCCTCCTGCAGGTCTTCATTCGAGGCGGCTAGAATCCGGATGTCGAGCCCAATTTCTGTGGTACTGCCTACGCGTTTGAGCTTCCGTTCCTGGATGACCCGGAGGAGGGATGCCTGCACGTCAACCGGCAGATTGGCGATTTCTTCACGCACATGTCCAGGTTGTCATCAATAATCAATATCCTTTGCATCTGCCTGACTTCCGTAGTAGAGTAGTAAGTTACACAGAAATAAGCGATACACTTTTTATCGTCCGGGTGGTGCAGGCTACT
>JAESFL010001160.1_pt1 | contig 10298 bp, 11 predicted proteins | sample 9269401 | NCBI WGS metagenome assembly JAESFL01 (sample SAMN14506025, study PRJNA617098) | algae metagenome | isolation source: Gloeocapsa sp. UFS-A4-WI-NPMV-4B04 and co-occurring heterotrophs from desert... | place: USA: Utah | collected 2006-10-01 | reverse complement strand
GTGCACTCGGCGGGGTTCTGCTGGCAGAAGCGGACCCAGCCGATGATCGGCTTCGCGTTGCCGACCTTGGCAACTGGCTGGGACACGCTGGGCAGGATGCTTCCGGTACGGGTCTGCGCATGCGCCTCGGCTCTGATCACGGTCAGCGCCACGGCCACGGCGCCGAGGGACATGAGATGCCTGGAAAAAGACCGACCGTTCAGAAGCCCGAAGAAGGGTTGCCGCATTGCCCCCACCGCCACGCCGTTAAGGTTTTGTTCATCAAACCTGACACGGCGCGTCGAGGGCGCTCAAGGCAAAAGTTAAACGAGAGTTACCAGGTCGCACCCGGTTTCGTTCCGGGATGACGTTAACTATGTCCGGCGCGCAATGTCGCAGCGGTGATCTCCAGCCGGCCACTGACATCATCGAACGAGAGGGCGTAGTGCACGTCGGCGCTGTCCTGGTGGGCCGCGCCGGAGCTGAGAGCCGCTGCGCCCAGTTCGAGCAGCACCTCACCGCGTCGGTCCGCCAACATCCCGGGATCGTAGGCCACCATGGTGGCCCCGATCACCGTTGAGGTGTCCTCCAGGAGCTCCTTGGCCGCCGCGTCGTTGCCATGGCGGAAGATGGCGGCGACGCTGATCCGCTCTGTCGATGGGCGATCCACCGGGCCGGTCACGTCGACGGTGACCTGGCGCGCGGCAAAGCGGGATCAAACATCTACAGCCCGAAGTTACCAGGGCGTGTCAAGCCCACAACTCGGCCACCGAACCGATGTTGAGGTTGCCGAACAATGAGTTGGCCAGGGTCTCGGCGCCCGCGAGCGACGCTAGAGAGTCTTGGTAGACCTGGGGGTGGTGATACTTCACCGCGTCCACCAGCAAGCCGAAGCCCGCAAGTTTCTCGGCATCGGTGCTGTTTGGGGCCAGAAGAACGTTGGCTGTATCCAACTGCAGGCCGCCGACCGGCGAGCCGATATAAACGACCTCGCCGAAATGGAGGATATCGTCGCTGTAGAGAAGATTGCTCAACCGGTTCGGCGGGTCCGCGCTGTAGTTCCCAAAAGGATCGCCGCGCACCACATAATTCACCAGATCCGGTGTGCTGCCCTCCGGGATGACCGACGCATGAATGCCAGGAGCACCGAAGGTTGCGCCGCCCAGATCAAGCTGCGCCGCAACGTACTCGGCTTCGGCCGCTCCCAGCGAGTGGCCCGTCACAAAGACGTTCTCCCGCGGAATGCCCTGCGCCTCGGCTGCCTCCAGGACCTCCTTGGAAAATGCGAGGGCGTCCGTGAACGCCTCAGGGATCTGGCCGAGGTAGATCAAAGCATCGGCTTCGAGCTGGGCTGCCAGGAAGATCGGATCAGTCGTCACGGTGGCACGGGTGGGGTCGGTCCCCTCGAAGGCTATGACGATCTGGTCGGCCTGACCAGGACCATCCACTCCCAGTGCTGCGCCGTAGAAGCCTGCGTCGCGATCGTAAGCATCGTCGATGAAGATGAAAGGGGCCGGCGGCGGAGGTCGAGGTGGCTCGTTCTCGCTGGTGTGATCATACGTCCATCGGGCGGCGTTTAGGAAATCCAACGGGCTGAGGCCCGTGGCGTCAGGCGTCTCCGGCTGCACGAGGCCACTCAGGATGCTCTTCAGGTACGTAGTGACCAGCGGGGCAGCGACGGCGAGTTCCGCAGGGCTGAGATCGTTGAGGCCGCGCTGGATATCCTTAAGCGCGCCCGCTGCGTAACGGACAACCTGCTGGTCGGACAGAAGCTCGGCTTCCGGACCGAGTTCCACTTGCGCGATTGCAGCAAGGGCCGCAAGCCCGCCGTAGATTGCAGCATCGGCATCCCGCTTGCCGTTGGGAATGCGCGAGATGCCCTTAATCAGCGCGACATTCGCCTCTGTCAGGGCCGATGCGTCAAAGCCCGGAAGACGCGGATCAAAGGCCATGTCGTGAGTCTTGAACAACGCATCGAGCGGGTCGATGGGTTGCACAGCGTGGTATTGTTCCGGGTCAGGCGCGAGCCCGCCCTCACCCGTGATGCTCAGGCTGGTTAGCCTTGCTCCTTGAGCAACATTTGCTAAAAGCGGAACCGGGGCATTATCGCCGCCGTTGAGGGTCTCGTTGTTAATGAAAGAACCAGTTAGATTGACACGAAACGGCGTTGGGTTCCCGGGGCCGACCTCATCAATATCAGGCGAATTCTTCCCTGCCACATAGTTCGTATTAAAGGTTGTATACCCCTCATCGTTTCCGAATGCTTGATATCCAGTGAGGAGTATCGAATACGGCGTGCTTGCTGGTAACGATCGCCCTACGAATGCATCAAAGCCCGCGTCCATAGTCGGCACTGAAACAGTTGCTGTGTAATTGTATATGTTTCCAGGAACTAGATCGATATCATCTTGGTAACCACGACCTTTAGCATTTACATTTGCTACGAAGTTCGCTGGGACGAACTCCCTAACCGTTGACCCGCTCGCCGAACCGTACTCTCCTGCCGTATAGCCCGCCCCTCCGTAGTTGCCGTAGGTCAGGATCGTGAAGCCCCCGAAGTAGGCGGGTGGCTGATCATAATTGATCCCTTCGTCTGGGCCGAACTTCAGTTTTTTGGGCATGAGCTTACTCCTCGTTACGTGGACCAAGGCAATGCTTGCCATCAACGTCGTCTTACAGAGGCAACCCGCAGGACCTCCGGCAGGCATGGCCGTACCGTCCAGTCGGGAAGTGAGGCTCTAGACCAAGCGCTTGCTTGCGAGGATCAGTGAGACTTGTCAGGAACAAATGGGCGCCGGCTCTTTGGCCAGTTGGATACGCTCCAGCAAAGTAGTGCGCTTCTATTCTCGTCCTGTCTATCCAGATGTTACGGCTGGGCCAGGAAATCTCCCCCGAACGGTCCTGCCCAGCAGCCCATCGACTGGGTCGGCTCAGTCCGACGATGCTCCCCCGCGGTTGCACGCGAACGAGCCGATGACGATATCGCCGTAACGTCGCGTCTTGGCACCGGGCGGACCTACTCTTATGCGACAACGGTCATCGCCACCTGAGCTGCGCGCTACCTACCCGAGCCGGCTACAATAAACCACTTTCTACGGCTCAGTGAATGGCGTTTCAGACATAACCTTGTCAGAATTACGCGACCCACGAGCCATACTGCTTCATGCTCGATGTCTGCTCTTCGAATGGAGCGACGTAGGCGAGCGCTAATCTGATCACTTGTGCCATCCTAACCGACATGCCATCGAACTGCTCAAGCCAGTCCGCATTCGCCCTAAGTTGGTCCATGGTCTGGATATTTTCTTTATGCAGCACATCCCAGGCCATAAGAGGCAGATAAAGGCCCTCAATAGGTCCGGCGCAGGTGTCATAAATATGGGGCATAAAACCTCCTGCAGGACTGGTCTGTCGAGGCTGACTTCATCCTTGAGAAGTGAATGGGTAGAGCCAGGCGAAGCAAAAACGCCATGTAGGGTCATGAAAATCCGCTGAAAGTTCAACGGCTTGCGAATGGAAGGAGATGGATTTCAGTGGAATTGCCTGGAATTTCCATAGCCATAGACCTCAGCAACTGGCCAAGATGCAGACAAGAAGCTGCTTGTGAGAGGGATAAGATGGCGCGCGACATTGACCGGAAACTGCGGGCAACAGCCGCCGTGCTTGGTTTAGTGACACGCAAAGATCTGGCGGCGGCGTTCAGGCGGGTAAACGCTGCCACGACATTCGATATTGAGCGAGCCCACAAGTGGCTGCAGGGTCGTTCCAGCCCACGCGATGCTCGGCTGTACCAAGACTGGGTTCTGGTCCTGGGCATTGATCAAAGTGCCGAGTGGGTTGCTAATTGTGAGCTCAGTGCCTTTTTGGATGCGATCGCGATGCGATACAATGTCAGCCGGGAGGCGCTATACCGCCAGAGTACATCAACGCATGCTGCACGCAGCAGTGGCGCGAATGAAGCCTCCTCTAGCTTCGCAGGGGCCTATGTCTGCTACTCGAATGCCTGGTCGCCATATTTTAGCGGTCGCATAATCCGCGGCGCATTGTTGATCGCCAATGCGACATCTGCAGCAGTTCCGCAGATCACCTATTCGGAGGCTCTGCCAACAGGCCAACTCCAGGTGAGCGGAGCGATGAGCTTGAGCCCCCGTGCAATGCACATGACATTAAAGGAGCCCACAGGCGATGCTCAGTTCCTGTTTTGCCTGTTTCCGCCAACGACCCCGGTCAGAGTGCTTGGCGGGCTCATGTGCGGGGCCACGCTTATTGGACCGGATTCAAGCCCATCGGTAACTCGGATCATCATGATCCGTCTTCCCGCCACAAGCGAGCACCTGCATTCAGCCAATGCCTACTTGCCGAAAGGGGGCTCCTTCGCTCACGATCTGATCTCTCTTGGACTGCCAGTCTCATCGCCGCAGACAGTCGATGAACGGCTTTCGGAGTTCTTGTGTAGCCATTCTGGGCAAGGCCTTGACCAGCCCAGCGTGGCCACATACCGGGCCATTGTTGATTTATTTGACCGTGAGTGGCTGGGTCAGCTCAATGAAGATACCCCATCCCATGAATAAAGAAATGAGCCGGGCAGCTCCTGCAGGATCTGGTGCAGCAGGAGAACTCACGCAAGGGCTCGACGCTCTGACAAAGGTGGTGCCCTCGGATCCGCCGCCTATCCCGGAACGCCGGTCCTGCCCCTCTCGGATAATTCGGCATGTTTGGCCTGGCCCCTACTGACGAGCAAGCCGCGTGGGCTGCCCTGCGCCGCGGTGGCTACGTGGACCTGGTGTGACATGCGGGGGCGCATGGGGTACCGGCGACCCACCGGGCGTTAGGCTTGCCGCCACGCGCAGAGGGCCACGGCAAGGCAATCGGCTTGCATCGATGACCGGCCCGTGAGACCTTCAGAGAGAATGGAGCAGGCGATGATCGTGCTCGATCGATTGCGGTTAGGGATGGTCGCAGCCTTTGTCGCGCTGGCGCTCCCTTCGGCGCATGCGCTTGCGCAATCAGCCCAGCCGATCCCCAGCCCATCCGCGCCAGCTCTGCGACAACCACCAAACGTAGGCGACGCCAAAGCAGCCGCCACGTCCTATCACGATTCCGACGAATATGGGCGGGACCTCGCTGTGGTCGCGTCCGAGGCTGGCGCATGGCTAGCTCAACGAGCACCACAGGTCAGCCGGCCCGCTCTTGTGCTCGACATCGACGACACGGCGCTGACGAACTGGGAGGTGATCAAAGCCGATGATTTCCGCCGCATTATCGGCGGCCCGTGCGACTCTTTGCCGGAAGGTCCCTGCGGTTGGGCGGCATGGGACCTTCTGGGAAAGGCGCCGGTCATCGAGCCGACCCTACGTGTGTTCCAGCAGGCGCGTTCGCTGAACGTCGCTGTCTTCTTCATCACCGGCCGACCCGAGTCCCAGCGGTTGGCGACCGAGCAGAACCTGCGCAACGTGGGTTATGATGGATACGCTGCTCTTCACATGGTGCCCGAAGCAACGCATTACCCATCCGCGGCAGCCTTCAAGGCTCCTGTTCGCGCGGCAATCGAACGCGACGGTTACAATATCATTGCCAACATGGGGGACCAGCCCTCGGATCTCACTGGCGGGCATGCCGAGCAGACGTACCTTCTGCCCAATCCGTTCTACCGCATCCCGTAGCGTACCCAGTCGATTGACCAAGCGGCCAACAAGATCCCTGCTGGCCTGAGCGCCGAACCGGTCCCTGCGTCTGGTACGCAACAGAGGTCTGTCTGTTCTCGCGTGCATAAGGTTCAGCACCCGTATCAGTCCACAACCGATGATCTCGGAATAACCTGCGCTGTCGACCGGCGCCGGGATTATCCTCGCCACAGGATGCGGGCAGATCCATCGGGCCCTCAGTGTCGAAATGCATAAACCGCGGTATGGCCACTCGGGCCGACCAGTCGTGGCCGGAGGCAGCCAGAATGGAGCCAGTAACAACACCGGAGGTCCACCCTCCCCCTCGCCAGCATGACGCTCCGGAGAGTTCCTGGGCTGTCAATTATATGCCAATGATCGTAGGAGCGGTGTCACTTCTGGTCCTCTCGACAGTGGGGCATGCCTGGCTCGAGGTGACAACTATCGCGAGCGCGACCATCATATTTGTCTGGCTGTTCTTTGTCATTATGTGGGGCGCCATCGGCGTGATGCACCACGCGGAGCAGATCGCGCTCAGGCTTGGGGAGCCGCTCGGGACACTCATCCTAACGCTGTCGGCGATCCTTATCGAAGTCGCGCTGATCGCGTCAGTCATGCTAGTCGGCGACGCCAATCCCACCTTGGCGCGGGATACCATGTACGCGGTGCTAATGCTTATTCTCAATGGACTTCTCGGCGCGTCCCTCTTGGCTGGAGGGCTCAGACATCATCAGCAGGCATACAATCTCGAAGGCGCCCGTGCCTTCATGGTTGTGCTCATGCCGCTCGCTGCGCTCGCCCTGCTGCTCCCGAACTACACGACAACCACGGCCAACCCGACACTGTCTCCAGGGCAAGCTGCATTCTTCGGCCTCCTGACGCTTGCCTTGTATGGCATCTTCCTGGCCATCCAGACCCATCGCCATCGCTCCTTCTTTGAGGAGGTCAGTTCCTTGGGGCTAGACGCTCGATCGGCTGGCTTCGCCATGCACGGATCGGCGCGCAGCAACCTGCTCTTGAATGCTGTGATGCTGCTGCTGACCCTCCTCCCGATTGCGCTCCTCTCACACCACCTTGCCGGGATCGTGGAGTTCGGGATCCGGGAGCTCGGAGCCCCATCTGGACTAGCCGGCGTTCTCATCGCCAGCCTGATCCTCGCGCCAGAGGGAATCACAGCCTTCAAGGCTGCTTGGAACAATCACCTTCAGCGATCGATAAACATCATGTTGGGCTCGACCCTCTCCACCATCGGTCTCACGGTTCCGACCGTGCTGCTGATCGGGCTGGTTCTCAATGCTGAAATAGTCCTCGGCCTGGAGCCGGAGCATGCTTTCCTTCTAATGCTGACGCTTCTAGTCAGTACTTTGACCTTCTCAGGTGCGCGCACCGACATGCTGAAGGGGGCCGTTCATCTCGTTCTCTTCCTGGTATTCATCATGCTGATCATCATGCCGTGAGCAACGAACTCGGCACGGTACTGTCAACTTGGCGAGAGTTCGGAGTCTGTGGCAGGATCTCGGGCATGAGCATGACACCCAACCCTTACCACGGCTTCCGCTTTCCAGCCGAGATCATCAATCAGGCGGTTTGGTTGTATCACTGCTTTAGTCTGAGCTTGCGGGAAGTCGAGTTGATCCTCGCGGCGCGGGGTGTCGTGGTCAGCTACGAGACCATTCGCGCGTGGAGCTTTCGCTTCGGACGCATCTATGCCAACAGCCTCAAGCGGCGGCGGCCGAAAGCTGGAGACAAATGGTTTCTCGATGAGGTGTTCGTTCGCATCCAAGGCAAACTACACTACCTCTAGCGAGCAGTTGATCAGCATGGAACTGTACTCGATGTGTTGGTCCAGAGCCGTCGCAACACGAAAGCAGCCAAGCGCTTCTTTCGCAAGCTGCTAAAGGGTTTGTGCTACGCACCCAGGGTCATCGTGACGGATAAACTCGGATCCTATGGCGCCGCCAAACGCGAGATCCTGCCGAGTGTTGAACATCGTCAGAGCCGGTATCTCAACAATCGCTGTGAGGTTTCGCACCAACCGACCCGACGGCGAGAGCGCCACATGAGGCGCTTCAAGTCAGCTCGGCAGGCCCAGCAGTTTCTCTCAACCCATAGCCCGATCCACAACCACTTCCAGCTTTGCCGTCATCGTCTCTCGGCCAGTGAGTACCGAGCTGCTCGTGATCGCGCCTTCCTCACCTGGCGCGATGCGACTGGTGTTGCCCTCGTGGGCTGATGTGTACTCCCGTGACAGCCGCGCCCGCGGCAGCTTTGCCTCATCGGCGCCAAGTTGACAGGACCCGCCAGATGAACTAAGGCGTAACGGTCGCAGCTGGTGAGGGCAACCTCATAGATGGTCCCCACTCGGGAGCGTTCGCCAGTGATGCTGAGTTCAGACTTCTCGATGCGCGTTATCAAAACTCGCCCGTATGACGGGAAGCCACTCACACGCCGCGCTTGAAATCACATGTTATCGATCTGAAATGTTATGGCGCATTCTCCGCCATTCGGCAGTTGTCCCGGCAGGCGGAGAACTAGTAATGGCGACCGAGCCATGGCCGGCCCAACGCGAGGGTGAGTTTTTCCCTGCGTGAGGCGTCAGATCTGGACCTGCCCGCCGTCGACGAAGAGCTCGACACCGTTGACGAAGCTGGCCTCGTCAGAAGCAAGGAACAGCACCGCCTTGGCGATCTCCTCAGGCTGGCCGATGCGGCCGGCTGGAATCAGTCCTGCGAGGAAGTCCTTCGTACCCTCGGCCTGATCGCCACCGCCAAAGAGTTCATTGAGGCCTGCGGTCTCAGTCACGCCTGGGCTAATGGCATTCACCCGAATATGGCGATCCTTGAGATCGAGGATCCAGTTGCGGGCGAAATTGCGCACCGCGGCCTTGGAGGCCGAATAGACGCTGAGCGCCGGTGTGCCGGAAACGCTGGTGGTCGAGGCGGTGAGAACAATCGATCCGCCGTCCTTGATGAGGGGCAGGGCCTTCTGAACCGTGAAGACGACGCCCTTCACGTTAGTGTCGAACGTGCGCTCGTAGTGCTCCTCGGTGATGGAGCCGAGAGGGGCGAATTCGCCGCCACCCGCATTGGCGAAGACGATATCGATCTGGCCATGCTTCTGCTGGACAGTGTCGTAGAGTCGGTCAATGTCCGCCAGGCGGCTCATGTCGCCCTGGACTCCGGTCACGCGGCCACCGATCGACTTGACAGCCTCGTCCAGTGCTTCCTTGCGGCGGCCGGTGATGAACACCGAAGCACCTTCAGCCGAGAACGCCTTGGCCGTGGCCAGCCCGATGCCGCTCGTGCCCCCGGTGACCACCACGACCTTGTTGTTGAACCTGCTTGCCATCGTCTTTCTCCACATTCGACAGTGATCTGTCGCTGCTGAGAGAGATGTACCAAGAACGATGATGCGAGTAGACGGCGTTTGTGGCACATAGCGTTCTATTGGAGGAACGATGGCGCGAACCGATCTCAATGACTACGCCTACTTTGCCGAGGTCGTGACCCACGGCGGTTTTGCGGCTGCGGGACGGGCGCTGAGGGAGCCGAAATCCAAGCTCAGCCGCCGCGTCGCTGGGCTCGAAGCACGATTGGGCGTGCGGCTCATCGAACGCTCAAGCCGACGGTTCCGGGTCACCGAGGTCGGGCAGGCCTTCTATGAGCGCTGCCGCACTCTGCTCCTGGAAGCCGAACAGGCCGAAGCACTTGTGGCTGAGGCAAAGTCTGAGCCGCATGGACGCATCCGCATGAGCTGTCCGACCGGGCTTGTGGAGGTCATCTCCGACACCATCCGCAGCTTTCTGGCCCGCTACCCGAAGGTGAAGCTCCAGCTTCTAGCAGTCGATCGCGCCGTGGATCTGATTGAGGAGCGGATCGACGTTGCCCTGCGGGTGAGAACGGCCCTGACGAGCGATGCAGCCCTGACCATGCGCTCGCTCGGCATCTCCCGCCGCATCCTCGTGGCCAGCCCTCAGCTTGCGAGCCGGTTGGGTGCCGATATCAACTCGCTTGTCGCTTTCCCGACGCTCGGCACGAGCGACAGTCCCGGAGAGGTCGAGTGGACGCTTGAGCGAGATGACGGCACTTCGCATGTGCTGCGGCACGAGCCGCGCCTGACATGCAGCGACTTCGCAGCGGTGCGGGATGCTGCGGCAGGCGGGCTTGGGATCGCGCTCCTGCCGGACCATGTCTGCGTGGAAGAACTCACCCGTGGACAGCTTGTGCACATCCTTCGGGAGTGGAGCGGACAGCGCGGTATTGTCCACCTGGTGTTTACGACCCGGCGCGGACTGCCTCCGGCCGTTCGAGCGCTCATCGACCACTTGGCGGCAGGCTTTCCACGAAATGCTCTCGGGACTGAGCGGTGACAGCTCGGCTGCCTTGCTGACGCACCCAGGTGCTTATGAGAAACGACCAGGAACGGCTGCTATTGGCACGTTTAGGAAGTAGGTCGACGGTCTGCTCCAGCAAGGAACAGCGGACGTTCCCGGACGGCAGGGGAACGACACCGCATGACCCAGAGCGGTCCTGGGGGCGTTGCCCATGAGATCGCTTCTGGAAGAAGGCCATAAGGGGAATCCCTCACTAGACGCCCGGTTTGCTGCTTGGCAATGGCGGGGTATCCTGCCTGACGTCCTTGCTTTGAGCTTCCATGACC
>JAESFL010001159.1_pt1 | contig 10303 bp, 9 predicted proteins | sample 9269401 | NCBI WGS metagenome assembly JAESFL01 (sample SAMN14506025, study PRJNA617098) | algae metagenome | isolation source: Gloeocapsa sp. UFS-A4-WI-NPMV-4B04 and co-occurring heterotrophs from desert... | place: USA: Utah | collected 2006-10-01 | reverse complement strand
TAGATCTTGCGATGCCGGAACACATCGCAAGCGCCCTGGTGGGAGGTCTGGTGCTCAGCCTCCTGCCGGGGCAATTCTGCTTGTGCACAGCCTGATGTTGAACCGACGAGGCACTTCGCGTATTATCTTGACGTGGTGTTGCAACCGGCATCACGAAATTCGCCCTGACAGTGAGCTCCGCACGGCTATCTCTGTCAGGGCGTTTTCGTTTGAAGAAGCGTTGACGCGATAATGGAGCGTTCTATCTTCTAAGCCGTGGTCTCTCCCTAAGTTGACCTCGAGCGCCTTGGTTGAGGTTTTCAGACAGCACCTTCGCCAAGGCGTTTTCGCTTCCCCGCTCCGAGCGGCCGTATCCATCTTTCAGTCCCGAGAAATCTTATCGACCCGTTCCAGTACCCTCCCACTGGCGGGGCGCACGATCGCGGCTGCGATCTACTTACCCAGGAGCCTGCATGGACCACTTCACAAACACTGCACTTCGTCATGCTGAGACGCTGCCCACGAAGGCGAACACCGAACTCACGCCGTGGTGGCTGGCTCTGAACCAGGAGCTCGCCAGACGCAGCTTGCCCGAGGCGCTCTATGGCGTGGCTCGCGATTACTATGAGAGCGGGCATTCGCCCGAGACCGCCGCTGACGACATTGCCGTCCAGGACTGACGAGCAAGTCCCTCACCTAAAAAGATTCTGAAGGCTGGCCCTGATTGAGTTCACGCCAGCCTTTTTCTTTTTCTGATCTGGTCATTTGCCAGTCGGCATTCCTCAAACCCCAAAAGAGGAACCTCGACGGCGCGGGCTCGACGCATGGTCGATCGAACCGCAACCCACCCTTACCGGCACAGAGTTGACCGGAGGATCCCATGACAACTGATTTCAAGCTCAGGAACGGGCACCGGACCCGCGCGCTCTTGCACGCGGTCTCACTGATCAATACCCAAGCCTGCAAACCCCTGTACGAGCGTCGCACTCGACTTCTCAGCGACATTGTTCATTGCGCCTATCAGATCGGGGCTATCGCATCTGAGCGCTATAAAACCTTCGAGGAGTTTACGGTCGCGGGCCTGGCGGAAAACACCTCCGAACTCGAGATCGGAGCGCTGGCAAGCCACCTGCTCGGGTACGTGGAGATTGCGCACACCTACCGCAGCGTCTGGGGTGTCTGGATTGACCACTGCGCCCGGCCGGGCTTCCTGACCTTCCAGGTGCCGGAGGGAGCCAAGAACCGTCAGCCGATGGCCGGCGAGATTCTCAGCTTCAAGCGCCTCAGCGAAGGAGGGCAGACTGGAAGTGCGTCCTTCCTTCCTATCGCAACGCTCTCCTGGGCCTTGTCGACGGAAGCTCCCGGGGTCGAAGCGTACCAAACGAGCCTCAAGGAACACGTGAAAGTTCTGGAAGAGGATATCTGCCCGGCGGTGATGGCTGAGTTCGCGCAGGTCCCGGCCTTCGTTCGGGCCTTCAACGAGTGCGTCACCTACCAGGACATCGTCAAGATCTTCCCGGCAGTGGCCAGAATCCTCAAAGCCGACGACGAGCAGCGAAACGACAACGCCGTTTCCGCCCTCCTCAACCTCGCTGGCTAACCCTCCTCGATACTCCAAGGCATTCGCAATGAACACGTTTACCACCACTCCCGTTGAAGCCACCCTGGGCCGCAAGCTCATCACCCGGGCGGATCAGTTCTTCAGCCACTCCCAGGACTGCATCATCGACGAGATGATCCAAAACTCCCGCCGCGCAAAAGCCAACACCGTTCAGTTCATCCTCGACGACGGCGACCTCATCATCGCCGATGACGGTCACGGACTGATGGCCGACAACGCGCACATCCTGTTGATGGCAGGCGGCAGCAACAACGACGATGCGACGGAGACCGCGGAGCGGGCTGCGGGCTTAGGCTTCTTTTCCTTGGCTAAATACGATGTTGTTGTGCGCTCCCATGACTGGGAGATGCAGGTCCCGAAGGAAGCCTTCACGGGCGGCACGACTGCTGCGCTGACCCGTGGCTTTGCTCACCAGGACGGTCTCTCCATCCGAATCCGGGCCTTCATCCCGCTCAAAGGTTTAGTGGAGCACGAAGGGCAGCGCCTCGGCGAGATTATCGAACGATGCATCCGCTATTCGGGGCTGACCGCCACCCTCCAGGGATTCCCTCAGGACGTGCCGACGGTGGTCACTCCCAGGATCTTCCTTGACCATGCTCTGGAGCAGCATACGGGCCAGATTGCCGCTATCACATCTGAGACTGTCTACGGCGTGACTATCAAGCTTGCCCGCGTGCGAGGCGAGTTCTGGCGGATGGACAAGACGAAGATCAACTTCTTCGGCAAGGTGATCAGCCTGAGCGATAGCCAGGCCCGCCACCAGATCCCGTCCGCGGAGAAGACGGTCGAGTTGAGCACTGAGAAGAAGGCATTTGTCGAGACCAGCTTCTGCACAATTGTGCTCATCGACGTGCACGACACCAGCCGTCTGAAGCTTAAACTGCCGGAGCGCGATGTCCTGATCCAGGATGAGGGTTTGGATCTGATCTGGAGAACCGTCGAACAGATCTACTGCCGGATGATTTCCAACCCGGGCATCGTCAACGGTCTCCCGGCCGATCACCCCTTGCGGGGAACGTCCCCTTATCCGATCCCTCGTCCTTCCTGCGTTGTCTCCAATCTCGCCGGCACCCGATGGATGCCTGTCGATGGCGGCCTGATCAGCGCCGATGGTGACCGTCTGGAGCGACATGAGATCGTGAGCGTGGCTCTCGATTCCTATTCGGTCCAAGAGAGCGGTTACCTGGGATCCATGCTGGAGAACATCGTCGGAAACGACGGCTGTCCGGCAGTGACGCGGGTCATGTTTGAGAACAGGGAAATCGACCAGGCACTTGGGAAATGTGTCGTTCCCCATGTGATCGGCAACACCCTTGTGATCAAAGCCGAGGGAGACGAAATCCTGGTGCCCCTCGATGATGGGGAATCCGGCTACGCCCTTGAGTATACCGAAGTGGGAGGCGCGATCCGCGATGCCAAGGTCAACATCGACGACCTTTACAACACCGTGGTGGAAGATCTGGCTCTGACGTTCCGGATCGAAGACCCTCACGGTGATGACCGGACCCTGTCGGCTCCCATCGCGGCGATCTATTTCAACCCTGACTGGGATACCTACGATCCCTACGTAATCATCGCGAAGGGTCGTGAGTCCGAGGTGCATACTCGCCTCGTTCGTGGCGTACCCTGGTACAATGATGAGGGTGGGGATTACTCGCTCCAGGAGGAGAACCACAGTGCATCATTCGCCACGCTGGTGGCGAAGATCACTGGCGCGTCCCGCTCCCACTTCCAAAGGGAGGTTCAATCCGCTGTCCTCGACAAGGCCTATTCACTGATGAGCGAAGTCGAAGGAGAGGAGGAGACCATCGTCTTGAAGGTGATGGTGAACCTCAAGAAGGGTGGCTCACCAGTTGTGACCGTGGAGCGTGATACTCAGCCCCAGGCGGATGCAGCTTAAAACGAAAGAGGGCGGTCATCTGACCGCCCTCTTTTGCTGTCTGGCTGTGATTACCAGCCGCCGTAGTAGCCAGATCCATAATACGGGGAGCCGTAGCTGTAGGTCACCGTTCGGGTGCTCACCGGGGCATAGCCATAGTCATAGGACCGGACCACGCGTCGGGTGCGATACACCGGGCGAGGCTCCTCATAGTAGCGGACCACGCGCCGATCCCGATAAGCAGGCCGGGCATAATAGCCGTCATCGTAGCGATATGAGGTCACCGGGGCGGCATAGCCATAGGCCGGTGCCCCGTAGCCATAGGCGGGAGCTGCATAGGCCTGAGACGCCGCGCCAGCGATGATGGCTCCGGCAGCAAGGCCGACGGCGCCGGCGGCGATGGCAGCGCCGCGGCGGCCCGAACGTGCCTCGGCGTCCGTCGTGGACAAGGCGCCGAGAGCTAGGACGCCCACCGCGGCAAGAGTAGCGATCTTACGCATGTGATGTCTCCAGAATAGTTCTGGGGCTGCAAACGCAGAACCCCCGACTCGCGTCCATTACAACACGGCTCGCCTGAATACAGGCTGAACCATATTGTTGGCTAAACTGCTCAAAATTCCTATTCCATTTCCCGATCAACTGGGACCCTCCAGATTATTGTCTGCTGTCCCATAGGCGCAGCGCCAGGGAGGGGAGGGGTTAGGCGCTGCGCCTTGTGGATCCATTTGGCTGTGAACTCGCACCGACGTGCCGCATTGCCACGATGGACAATACGGCGAGCACCGTTGTGATCAGAGCGGCAACAATCGCAGCGCCGTTCAGACCCGACACAAACGCGCCCTGTGCTTGCTCAAGAACGCCGGCTGGCAGCGAAGCCTGGATTGCGGAAGTGGTCGCCAGGCCGTCGGCGATTGCATCCAATTGTGAGGCGTTGAGGTCGGACGGTAGCGCGCCGAGGATCTCGCGACGGTAGATGAATGTCGTCAGGCTTCCGAGAACGGCAACGCCGAGCGCGATCCCCAATTCCTGGACCATCTCTGACATGGCCGAGGCTGATCCCGCCTTTTCAGGCGGGGCCGTCCCGATCACGAGGTCAGTCCCGAGCGCGGCAATTGTCCCAAGCCCGAGATAGGCAAGGGAAAAACCGGCTATGAGAAGGCCGACGCCGCTATCCGGTGCTACGATCGTCAGAAGGACGTAACCCGCCGCTGAAAACGCGAGCGCGGCGCCGACAACCAGGCCCGGCCTTATTCGCCGGGCGATCAGAGGGGCGGCTATGCCTGCCAGGAACATCATCAACGCAGGCGGCCCCATCCAGGCACCAGCGACGAGCGGAGAGAAGCCGGACACCAGCTGGAGGTATTGAGTCACCAGCAACATGGTGCCCCCGACGCTGACGAGGCCGAACAGCAGGATCACCAGCGCCACCGTGAACGCCCGATTTGAGAACAAGCGAACGTCAAGCAGTGGATTGCCCAACGTCAGTTGCCGTCGGACGAAGGTCGCTGCGAATACGACGCTCGCGGTGAAGGCCAGCACCGTGCGTAGGTCGATGCCATACTTCGCCACTTCCTTGAGCGCATAGATTCCTGGCAGGATCGCCAGAAGGGACAGGGCAACACTGGTGAGGTCGAGGCGCCCCCCAGCAGGATCACGGTATTCCGGAAGAAGCAATGGACCTGTCACGATCAAGATGGCCACAATGGGGAGTGCGACGAGAAACGCAGAACCCCACCAGAACCGCTCAAGGAGGAGCCCTCCGACGAGAGGGCCGGCGGCCATCCCCACTGCGAACATCGTGGCCCATATTCCAATGGCTAATGCTCGCTGGGCCGGTACCGTGAACATATTGCTGATGAGGGCTAATGTGCTCGGCATCAGCGTCGCTCCTGCAACGCCAAGGATCGCACGCGCGAAGATGAGCATTTCGGGTGTCGTCGAGTAGGCGGCCAGGACAGATGCGGCCGCGAACGCCATCCCGCCGATCAGCAGAAGTTTTCGGCGCCCGAGCCGATCGCCTAACGAGCCCATGGTGATAAGGAAGCCCGCGATCATGAATCCGTAGGCGTCCATGATCCAGAGGGCTTGGGTGCTTGACGGCCTAAGGTCCGCAGCAAGAGCCGGGAGGGCCAGATAGAGCAAGGTGACGTCGAGGCCCAGCAGCGCGGTGGGCAGCGCCAGCACGGCCAGGCCAAGCCAGGTCCTGAAGCTTGCAGCTGATCTCTCGGGTGAAAAACTTGCGATGTCGACAGCCATGTTGCCTCCTTGAGTCGCGGCAATATGTGTGCGATCGGAGGGTGTTACTATTTAACTTGTTATCCTATTAGTAGGAGCAACCGTCTATGGCCGTCCGAACCCTCGATCGAAGTCGAGCCGAGCTGTCAGAGTTCTTGCGACGTCATCGCGAACGCCTGTCGCCAGCCGATGTCGGACTTCCGGAAACGGGTCGACGACGCACGCCGGGGCTTCGAAGGGAGGAAGTCGCCGCGCTCGCCGGGGTTGGCCTGACTTGGTATACCTGGTTCGAGCAAGGGCGAGACATTGGCGTTTCAGAATCCTTCCTTCTCAACGTTTCCCGCGCTCTCAAGCTAGGTGATGCCGAGTGCTGCCATCTGTTCCTGTTGGCACACAAGCGTCCGCCGCCGGCCGACATTTACGATTGGCCTGCGGTCAATCCTCGCATTCAGGCCGTCATGGACGAACTAGCCACCAAGCCCGCCTACGTCATCACCCTCGGCTGGGACGTTGTTGCCTGGAACGCCGCGGCTGATCGGATCTTCGGCTTTTCGAAATACGATCACCACGACCGAAACTTTCTCAGGATGGTTTTCGCCGATCCCGGGTTGCGAAAGCGTCACCCGTCGTTTCGAGAAGACGGGCCGCGACTGATAGCGAACTTCCGCTACGATCTGGCGGTTACGCCCGAGAATCCGGCCCTTCTGTCGCTGATTGAGGAATTGATGCAGCTATCGCCCGAATTCCGTCGCTGGTGGCATGAGCCTGCGTCAGGCGAATACAGCCGAGGCGTCAGTTCGGTATTGGTGGGCGGTACGCCCGTCAGCTTTGAGCACGAAATGATGACCGTGGACGAGCATCGGCATCTACGCATGATCGTTTATTTCCCAACCACAGCCCATGAAGTCTAATGACGCGTAAGATCATTGATCGAACGGGCTGCCAACCGAACACGGGGACAGGAGTGAATGGAGCAATTTGTCGTCATTTCCGGCTGTTCGGGCGGAGGAAAGTCAACATTGCTTGCCGAACTCAGCAGGCGCGGCCACGCCATTGTGGAGGAACCAGGCCGGCGGATCGTCAAGCAGGAATTGCAAGACGGCGGATCGGCGCTTCCCTGGATTGATGCGGCTGCATTCGCGCGTCGTGCCATTGCTGTAGCCCTTGAAGACCGGGCATCAGCAGCCACACTCAATGGGTGGGTGTTCTTTGACAGGGGCTTGGTTGATGCCGCGGCTGCGCTTCAGCGCCTGACGGGTGAACCGGCTCTGGCCGCACTCGATCAGGAGCACCGCTATCACCGGATGGTCTTTCTGACGCCGCCATGGCCCGAGATCTATAGAAGCAATCCGGAACGGCGTCACGGTGTTGAGGCTGCGGAAGCGGAGTATTCTCGTCTGTTGGAAGCCTATCCGGCGCTTGGCTATGAAGTCTCCATTCTGCCCAAGGCCAGTGTTTCGGAGCGCGCCGATTTCGTCGAGAGGGCTCTGCTCGCCTCAAGACCCTTGAGAAACCTTGGGGCTTCGCATTGAGGGGCAATATGCGAGTGACGATCCAGACCCTCGGAACGAGAGGCGACGTCCAACCCTACATCGCACTGGCCCTGGGGCTGCTCGAGCGGGGGCACGAGGTGCAGATTGCGGCCCCAGTGCAGTTCGAGGCGATGATCAGCGGGCGCGGCATTGCCTTTGCGCCGCTTCCCGGCGAGTTCCTGGCGCTGATCGATACGCCGGAAGGGAAAGCCGCACTCGCAGGGGGCCAAGGCTTTGGCGCTGGGCTCAAGCTCCTCAAGCACGTGCGTCCATTGATGCGGTCCCTGCTGGACGCGGAACGGGCGGCCGTCAGGGCTTTCGCGCCGGATGTCATCATCGGCCATCCCAAGTCGCTTGCGGCGCCCCACATGGCCGAGGCCCTTGGATGTCCCTACTTCCTGGCATCCCCGTTGCCCGGGTTCACGCCGACCGCGGCCTTCCCAAGCCCCATGCTGCCGTTCGCTTCCCTGGGACCGCTCAACCGGGTCAGCCATACCCTGGTCATCCGGGGATCGGAGCTGCTGTTCGGGAAGCTTGTCGGCGCGTGGCGGGAGCAGGTGCTCGGCCTGGCGCGCCGCCGCTCCTCTGCCAGACTGCACTCGGGTACGCTCTATGCCTACAGCCCGCAGGTCGTGCCGGTTCCGTCCGACTGGGGCCACGATGTCCTCGTCAGCGGGTACTGGTTCCTCGACAGCGAGGAATGGCAGCCCTCCGCGGCCCTTGCAGCCTTCCTCGAGGCCGGCGAGCCGCCAGTCTATGTCGGCTTCGGCAGCATGCCTGGTCTGGATCCGCAGGGCCTCACCGCGACCGTCGTCGAAGCACTTGCAAAGACTGGCAAGCGCGGGTTGCTGGCGAGCGGCGGCGGTGCGCTCGGAGCGGGAAGCACACCTGCCAACGTCCATGTCATAGCGGGAGCGCCGCACGATCGGCTGTTCCCTCGGGTCGCGGCGACCATCCATCACGGCGGTGCGGGAACAACCGCGGCCTCGTTGCGTGCGGGTAAGCCTACCGCGATTTGTCCGTTCTTCGGTGACCAGCCATTCTGGGGCAGGCGTATCGCGGACCTCGGGGTGGGGCCGGCATCCCTCAATCGGAAGTCCCTGACAGCCGAGGCGCTGGCCGCGGCGATTATGGCGACGGATGACCCGATCATGCGCGGTCGAGCAGCGGCCTTGGGTGCTGCGATCAGGAGTGAGGACGGCGTCGCAGCCGCCGTGGAATTCATCGAGCGCAGGGCCGTCGGCAAACTACCAAGTCAAAAGGTTGTTTGAAGTCGTTGCCCCGAATGAGCCGCCCTATGGCGCTGCCGATCATCCGCACTGCGGGAACCACGGCAACCCTCAATGGACGACATTCCGGGGAGCGCCCGATCTCCATGACAAGCTGAACCGCTGTTTCCAACAGCACGCTAGACTGCCCGAGTCTCAGCAGTGTCGTCTCCTGAACTGGTAATCATGGCTGCTCCAAGTCAGGCACTTTCAGGATAACCGATTCCTCCGGTGCAATTGGACGGCCATCCTCCGTACGAATTTCGAGCCGTATTGCCTGACCTGTATCTCGTTCGATCAGCCTCGAGTGCTTCTCGCCCGGCTTAAACAGATGCTGTTCTCCCCACTGTCGGAGGGCCACCATGACGGGAAAGAGGTCGCGCCCCATGGCGGTCAAATGATACTCCTGGTGGGCGCCACCGTCCGGGGAGGGGACAACCTTCAGGATGCCACGTTCGGTCAACGTGCGCAGGCGGTCGGACAGGATGTTCTTGGCAATGCCCAGGCTTTTCTGGAACTCGCCAAATCGCGTCAATCCATCGAAGGCATCACGAACGATCAGGAGCGACCACCAGTCGCCGATGACGTCGAGCGATCTGGCACTCGGGCAGTAAGCGCCCTGAAGACTCTTTCGCTTCACCATCATCCACCTCATGGCCAAGTCAACGGATCCGGCCTGGCTGGTTGCATCATAAAACCATCTTTGCTACTGATCAAACGGTTGCATAATGCAACCACGTGATTCGGAAAGCACGACCATGTCGATAGACCGTACCGGGGCGCCCGCCGGCGCCGCGAACGATGATGCACGCTCTCATGAGATGACCCAGCAGGACGAAGCTGCCAACACGGGAGTAGGGGTCGAGCCACAGCCTCTGGTCTCAATGTCCCGATCCGCAATCCTCCTCTTTGCTGCGGCAAGCGGACTGGCTGTCGCCAATGTTTATTTTGCCCATCCGCTGCTCGACATCATGGCCGATGATCTCGGCCTGGCTCGCGCAAGTGTGGGGATGGTCGTTGCGGTCACCCAGGTTGGGTATGGGTTAGGCCTGATACTCTTGGTGCCCCTCGGCGACTTGGTTGATCGTCGAAGACTGGTAGTGGGACAGTCCCTCCTCTCGGTCCTTGCGCTTGTCGCTGTCGCGTTCTCCTCCAGTGGCGGGATGCTGCTCGCGTCGATGGCTGCGATGGGCCTCCTGGCGGTCGCTACGCAGGCATTCGTTGCCTATGCGGCAAGTTTAACCCCACCTTCCGAGCGCGGCCAGGTTGTTGGTGTTGTGACGAGCGGGATCGTCCTCGGAATTCTGCTCGCCCGGACGGTTGCTGGAACGCTGGCGGACCTAGCAGGATGGCGTGCCGTGTATCTGGTCTCAGCTGTCCTCACACTGGCGATGACGGCACTGCTTTGGAAGCTCCTACCGGCGCAGCAGACGAGCAGGCCGAGGAATACGTACTTCTGCCTGATCACCTCGCTTTTCACTCTGGTCGTACAGGAGCCCGTGCTTCGCATCCGTGGCATCATCGCGATGCTGATCTTCGCCAATATTACGACCCTCCTGACGCCATTGGTGCTCCCGCTGAGTGCGCCTCCGTTTTCCCTGTCGCACACGGAAGTTGGCCTCTTCGGGCTCGCGGGAGCCGCCGGGGCGCTGGGCGCCTCCGGGGCTGGCGTATGGGTTGATCGGGGCCTTGGCCAGCGCACGACTGGGATTGCCTTGACCCTGATGCTTCTGGCTTGGATACCCATCGCGCTGCTTCCACAATCAATTCTATGGTTGATTCTGGGCGT
>JAESFL010001158.1_pt1 | contig 10312 bp, 4 predicted proteins | sample 9269401 | NCBI WGS metagenome assembly JAESFL01 (sample SAMN14506025, study PRJNA617098) | algae metagenome | isolation source: Gloeocapsa sp. UFS-A4-WI-NPMV-4B04 and co-occurring heterotrophs from desert... | place: USA: Utah | collected 2006-10-01 | reverse complement strand
TCATCGCCACGCTGACCTTGCTCGGCTTGTAGATGAAGCCGACCGCGATCGCGTCGCCGCCGAGGAACTGGCCCTGGTCGAGTTGCGCGCCCGGATTGACGTAAGCGTAGGTGCCGGCGCCCGCGCGCAGGTTGAGCTGCCCGACCAGGAATTCGAGCGCGTTTCCGGGGTCGCCTGGACGGAACTGGTTCTCCAGTTCGGTGAGGCCGAGCACGTCGGCGCCGGTGCCGATCAGGGTCGTGACGAGCTTCTCGGTCTGGCGCGCGAGTTCGCCGGCGCTGTTGGCGCCCCGCGGCTGCTGGCCGATCGCTGTGCGCGCGGAGGAGCCGGGGTCCAGGGTGGTGAAGTAGTTGAGGACGTTGAGGCTGCCGACCTTGAGCGTACCGCCGACCGGATCGGGCTCGGCATGCCGCGGGTTGGCGACCGCGAAGCGATTGTCGCCGTCGTCGATCGCGCGCACCCGGTAGGCGCCGGTGGGGCCGAAGCCGAGCGTGCCGGTCAGCCCCGTGAGGGTGTCACCCATGCGCGGCGCGCTCGCGGTGCCGTAGGCCGGACCGAAGCCGTCGAGGTTCTCCACCGGGAGGTTCTGGGCATTCTGCCCGTCGTCGTAGGTGATCGTGCGCGCCGCCGTCTGGGCGAGGTAGGCGGCGTAGGCCGCCGTGTTCGGCTCGAACGCGTTGGTGAAAGTCTCGGTCCGTCCGCCGGCGGCGAGGCGGATCTCGTTGAAGCGGTCGAGGTTGAACTGCTCTGTGATCGACAGCGTCTGGGGGAAGCGGACCAGCATGCCCTCGTAGCGTTCGAGGTCGGGCTGCGCCGTCGTGCCGGTGCCGATCGTCCCGGCCGCCGGCAGTTCGACGGCAACCGCCGAGGCCTTGACCTGCTCGGGCGTCAGTGCGCCGGTCGTCACGACCTGGATCGCCGCGGCGTTCCGGACGGTGATCTGCGTCTCGCCGTTGAATTCGGCGACGGTGCCGGTGACGCGAACGCGGTCACCCTCGGCGACATCGACGAGGCGGTTGCCGGTACCCTCGAAGACGAAGACGCCTTCCGAGGTCAGCGGGTTGCCGTCCTGATCGGTCGCCTCTTCCTGCAGGTAGAAGCCGCCGAGATTGCGCTTGGCGTCGGCGTCGGCGTTCTGGAAGTCGCCGACGACGATGGCCTCGATCGTGACGGTGCGTCCGACAAGCGGGCTCGCCGTCCCCGCACCCTGCACCGCCGAGATCAGGCTGGCGTCGTCGTTGACGATCGTGCCGGTCGCGGTGGCGGCGCTGCCGCGCACGGCGGCCGTGATGCCGGCCTGGTCCGAGGCGGCCGAGCGCAGGGTGAGGGCGAAGGTCTCGTCGGCCTCGGGCAGGACGTCGGCCCGGACCGTCACACTGACCTGCGCCGTGGCGGCGCCGGCGGGGATCGTGCCCACGACCGTCAGGGGCAGGCCCGGCGCGCCGGCGAAATCGGCGCTGTCGGCCGCGCTGGCGCCGCTGCCCGTCAGCTCGGCGGTGAAGGAGACAGCACCCAGCGTGCCGTTGCTGCGCTCCACCGTGAAGGTGAACACGCTCTCGCCCGCATTGCCCTCCGCCTTGCTGACGGTGAGGGCGTTCGCGGCGAAGCCGACTTCCTGCGTGAAGCCCTGGGGCAGGGCGGCGTAGAGCACGGCGCCGCCGTTGGCGACCTCGTTGGCGCTGACCAGCAGGGGGGTGCCGGTCGGGTTGCGGTCGGCGGCGATGAAGGTCAGCACCTCCGGGCCGAGATCGGTCGTGGCACCGGGAAGCGGCGGGACGTAGGAGACGTAGGCGGCATTGGCCGGATCGGTCACGTCGTAGACGATGACGCCGCTCTGCCGCTCCAGGCCGACGAAGGCGTAGATCCGGCCGTTGACGGTGCCGATGGTGATGCCCTCGGGCTCGGGCCCCTTGTTGTCCGAGCGATCGTCCGGCGTGTTGGCGAGCCCCTGATCGTTGTTGAAGCGCTCCGGCGCGCTCTGGACGAAGATCTTCTCGAACTCGCCGCCGGTCTCGCGCACCTTGGTGAGCGTGCCGTCGGCATTCTGGCGGAAGATCGAGATCCCGCGCCCGCCGAGCGTATGGAGCTGGTCGATCACGCCGTCGCCGTCGGTATCGCCCGTGCGCTGCAGAACGTTGAGGCGGGCATAGGCCGGATCGGCCTTCAGGAGCTGGAGTTCAGGCGTCAGCCGGCTGTTGGGGATGTTGCTCAGGCGGGCGACGTCGCCGGTATCGTCGGCGCCGCCGATCACCCGCTGGTCGCCCTCGTTGGCGGTGACGAAGTAGGTCGCACCGCCGGTGGCGAACGAGGCCACGGCATCAGGCTGGAGCAGGCCGTAGATCGGTGTGTTGGCCGGGGTTGCCGCAATGCGGATCGAGGCGGTGCCGACGCCCTGCGCGTTGGCGGGCCCGTCTCGGTCGGAGGCGTCGAACTCGTTGCCGGCGAGCGAATGGTTGACCGCGCCGAGCGGCTGGATCGCGATCGGCGCCGTACCGGGATTGGCGAGATCGATGATGGCGACGCCGTTCACCTCCTGCAGGGTGACGTAGGCGAAGCGGTTGTCGGGCGAGATCGCGATGTATTCCGGCTCGATATCGGCCGCCGCGCTCTTGCCCGGCGTGATGGCAAGACCGCGGGCGCGCAGGGCCGCCTCGCTGCCGTCGAGCCCTTCGAAGCCGACGGTGGCCGTGACGGCCGCGTTGGCCGCACCGCCCGAGACGTCGATGATCGAGATTCCGCCGATCGGGTTGCTGCCGGCGCTCGCCTGCTCGCCCTCGTTGGCCACGAGAAGGCGGCTGCCGTCACGGGTGAAGACGATCTGATCCGGCCCGACGCCGACCGTGAGCGAGCGCAGCAGGGTTCCGTCGGCGTTGAACAAGGCGACCCGCCCCGGCGCATCGCCGGTCGCGTTGGCATAGGCGACGGCCACGAGGCCGTTGAAGACCGCCACCGAGTTGACCGCGCCGTACTGCTCCAGCCCGGCGAGCCCGATCGCGCCGGACTTGTTCAGCGCGCCGGTGGCGTCGAGCGTGACGATCTCGATGCGGTTCTCGTTGGTGTTCTGGATGTAGAGGCGGCTCGTGGTCGAATCGTAGGCCACCACCTCGGCGTTGGGAGCCGCCTGGGTCGCCGGATCGTTGGTAGTGGCGTAAGCGCCAAGTCGTACGAGCTGGAGTGCATTCGTCGCGACTGGCGCCGCCGTCGCCGTGGCGCCGGAAAGCCCCTGAAGCGAGGGCGCCGCGTCGAAGACCGTGATGCCGTTGATGCGGATGCCGATGTCGTCGGTGAGGATCGTGCCGGTGCCCTGGCCGTCCGCCACCGTCGCCCCGCGGACGTTCGTGACCGCGACCGTGAAGGTCTCGGTCGGCTCGATTATAGTGTCGCCGAGGATGTCCAGGGCGAAGGTCGTGCTGGTCTGGCCCGCCGCGATGGTCTGGCCGGTGAGCGCCCGAGCGAGGTAGTCGCTGCCGGCCGAAGCGCTGCCGTCGGCCGTTGCGATATCGAAGCTCACGCCGCCCGCGGGCGCGGGCGCATTCAGCGAGACGGTTAAGACGAGCTGCTTCCCCCCCGAATCGCCCTCGCTGACCTGCACGTCGTCGATCGACAGGGCGGGAGCGACTGCATTGGCGGTCACCGTGAAGGCGCCGTAGCTGCCGGCTCCGATGCGGGCAGCATTGTCCTGGCTCCAGGATCCGGCCGTGCCGATCGCCGCCAGGAGCTGATCGCGAGTGCCCGAGACGGTGCCGGTGTAGCGGCCGTTATCGGCGCCGAGCGCCAAGGCGGTCTGCCCGAGGATCAGTCCAGGCGGAAGCGCCGAGGTGTTGGCATTGCTGCCGTTGGCCGCGAAGGTTCCGCTGCCGTCGGCGAAATTGATCGCGTACAGGAAGGTCGGGTTCGCCGCAGGGCCCTGATAGGCGAGGATCTGATCGCCACTCGTGCTGAATGAGAATCGTGGGGCGTCAGCGTCCGTAAAGACGGGCGTGTTCGCTCCCCCGGCTGTGGCGTCTTTGGTGAGGTGGATCACCGTTCCGGCCGTGAGCGCCGTCGGCGCCGTGTAGGTGTAGCTGCCCTCGGCGGTCCGAAGGGCGCTGTCGGTGCTGTTCCAGCCGTTATCGGTGAAGGTGATGCTGGTGCCGGCCTCGATGTCGCGCAGGAGAACAAAGGCGAAGTCGTCCGGATCGTCGGCATCGAATCCGACAAGAGCGATGTCGCCGACGGCGAGGCTCGTGGCCATGTCACTCTCCAGGCAGCCGAGCAGGCCGGGTGTCTTGTTCGCCCGGTGCAAAGCCAAGGGTTGATCCTCGGCCGGATGCGAGAAGCCGCAGCGGTCATGGACGCCCCACCACAGCGGGACGTTCACGGCACGCAGACCGCGTTTCGATCAAAGCCAGCCGCAATCTCCGCTAGCGGCGTTCCGCAACAGTACTGTGAAGCCTGGATGTCCCGGCACGGGTTGGCATCGGCCGGCCGATCATCGTGCTGGATATCCGATCCGGCACGATGCTCCGTGACGTTGTTTCCGCATCGTCATCATCCAAAACCCGTGCACAGGCGTTCGAGATGATGCTCTCGCGGTCGAAGACCGATTCGTGCCTCGCCGAGAGACGGCCGGTCCCGACGGCTGTCCTGCGCCGCGACGGGTGAATCAGGACGTGAACCGAACTCGCACACGGGGTTGCATCAGGCTTACACGCGACTGCGCATCGATCCTCGAACCGGAATGCAAGGGGAGGGACGGACGCGCGAGCAAGACTGGGGCTGCACGTGGCTCGTCGTCGATGCGGTCCCTCGCCCAAGTGGAAGGACGGGTGCGTCAAGGTAGGCCGGGCCGTTTTCATGATTACGCACGGCATCGATGCGGTGATCGATCTCGGTCACCGTCGCGGACGAGTCACCGGCTTGGTGAGGCTGATTCTCTCAGTACCTGAAGTCGGATTGGAACTGAGGGCCGGCCCGTGACGCTCGCCTTCGCTGCGGCAAAATCCGGCAGGTGGGTCGCGCTTGCAAGCCTGTCGCTGTAAGATCCCGCTCCACTCCGACGAGATGGGAGACCCTATGATCCGTTCCGGCGCTCCGTCGCCTGGAGCAGCAGATCTGACTGCGTGCGACAGAGAACCCATTCATCTTCTCGGAACGCTTCAGCCGCATGGCTTCCTTCTCGTGCTGGAAGGGCCGGATCTTCGGATCGTTCAAGCAAGCGCGAACCTCCCCGATCGTCCCGGCCGCCCGGCGGCAGAGAGACTGGAGGAGGTCCTCGGACAGTCGATCCGCACGGCCTTCCCAGAGGCTGTTCCGGCGCTGGAGTCCTACGTTGCGCAAGCCCAGCCGTCCGAGGGGGCGGCCTACCTGACCACCCTGGTCCTGGAATGCGGGGAGGGGCCCGGCTCCTACGATCTGGCGGCCCACCGGGTCGGTGATCTCGTCGTTCTGGAGTTCGAGGCGGTGGCGAGCGAAGCCGCCTCCATCCAGAGCCTCGATGCGCTCTATCCGCGCCTGAACGCGTTCGTGGAAGGCCTTCACGCAGCCGGCTCCGTGGCCGACCTCTGCGCCCTGCTCGCCTCGGATGTCCGCCACATTACCGGCTTCGACCGCGCTCTGGTCTACCGGTTCGACCGTGACTGGCACGGAACCGTCGTGGCCGAGGCCGGCAACGGACGGCTGCCCTCCTATCTCGACCTGCGCTTTCCCGCCTCCGACATCCCGGCTCAGGCGCGCGAACTCTACCGGCGAAACCGCCTGCGCATCATTCCCGATGCGGGCTACGAGCCGGTTCCGATCCTCCCGTCGCACACGCCCTCGACCGGCACGCCGCTCGATCTCAGTCAATCGGTCCTGCGCTCGGTCTCCCCCGTCCATGTCGAGTACATGCGCAACATGGGCACGATGGCCTCGATGTCCGTGTCGATCCTTGTCGATGGCGCGCTCTGGGGCCTGATCTCCTGCCACAACAAGGCACCGCACCGCGTGCCGCTTCAAGCCCGCAACGCCTGCGACTTCCTCACCCGCATCTTCGCCCTGCAGCTAGCCGCCAGGGAACGGGGGGCGCTGGCCGAGCAGCGCATCCGGCTCGGCATGATCCAGGCGCGCCTCCTCGGCTACATGGCCGAAGAAGAGCAGTTCATCGACGGCCTGCTGAACCATCCCGACGACGTGCTGGCGCTCGTCGATGCGGCGGGCGCCGCCGTCGTCACCGCCGACAGCTGCCGGCTGCTCGGTGCGACACCGGCTGCCGACGAAATTCGGGCCCTCCACGCATGGGTGTCGAGTCGGCCGATCCGAGACGGCGTCTTCGTCACCGACAGTCTCGGGGAAGACTACCCGCCGGCACGCGCCTTCGCCAAGCGTGCCAGCGGCCTTCTCGCCATCTCGATTTCGCAGCGATACGCGAGCTACGTTCTCTGGTTCCGACCGGAAGTCGTGCAGACCGTGCGCTGGGGCGGCAATCCGAGCAAGCCGGCGACTCCCGATCCGGCGGGCGGACCGGACCGGCTGCATCCGCGCAAGTCGTTCGAGACGTGGAAGGAGACCGTGCAGGGCCGGTCGCTGCCCTGGTCCGGCCCCGAGATCGACGCCGCCAAGGACCTGCGCGCGGCCGTGCTCGGCATCGTGCTGCGCCGGGCCGAGGAGCTCGCGGCCCTGAGCGAGGAGCTGCAACGCTCGAACAAGGAGCTGGAGGCCTTCTCCTACTCCGTCAGTCACGACCTCCGAGCTCCGTTCCGCCACATCGTGGGCTACTCCGAACTCCTGCGCTCGCGCGAGGGCGCAAACTTGAGCGAGACGGGACGGCGCTACGTCGACACCATCGCCGAGGCGGCCCTGTCGGCAGGCAAGCTCGTCGACAACCTCCTCAACTTCTCGCAGATGGGGCGGAACGCGCTCAACCGCGTCTCCGGCGACATGAACCAGCTCGTCGAGGAGGTTCGCCGCAAGACCCTGCGAGACGTTCCGTCGGGCCGGGCCATCCGCTGGCAGGTCGGCGCGCTCGGACGCGTCCATGCCGACCCGGTCATGCTGCGCCTCGTCATCGAGAATTTGCTCTCGAACGCGGTGAAATACACCCGCGACAGGCCCGAGGCCTTGATCGAGATCGGGCGCGAGCCCGATCAGGATGGAGAGGCGGTGTTCTACGTGCGCGACAACGGCGTCGGCTTCGACATGGCCTATGTCGGCAAGCTGTTCGGTGTCTTTCAGCGCCTGCACCGGGTCGAGGAATTCGAGGGCACCGGCATCGGCCTCGCCAATGTCCGCCGCATCGTCGAGCGGCATGGCGGCCGGACCTGGGCCGAGGGCGCTCTCGGCCGGGGCGCAACCTTCCACTTCACGCTACCGTTGCGCGAGGGGGCGCGCTGACATGGCCGATCTGAAGCCGATCCTTCTCGTCGAGGACAATCCGAACGACATCGAGCTGACGCTCGCGGCCTTGGAGCAGAGCCAGCTCGCCAACGAGATCGTGATCTGCCGCGACGGAGCCGAGGCTCTGGACTACCTCCAGCAGCGCGGCATCTACGATCGTCCCGACGTGTCGGATCCGGCCGTGGTGTTGCTCGATCTCAAGCTGCCGAAAGTCGATGGGCTGGAGGTGCTTGCGACGGTGAAGGGTGACCCGCGGACCCGCGCGATTCCGGTCGTGATGCTGACCTCGTCGAGGGAAGAGAGCGACCTCGTCCGCTCCTACGAACTCGGCGTGAACGCTTTTGTCGTCAAGCCCGTTGGGTTCAAGGAATTCTTCGATGCGATCCAGGACCTCGGTGTGTTCTGGGCCGTGCTGAACGAACCGCCACCGCATCGGGGAGGCTGGCCATCGAATACCTAACGGATGGCGCGTCGCGCGGCGCCGAGACACCGCTGGACATCCTACTGCTCGAAGACAGCGATCTGGACTCGGAGCTTCTCACCGTCGTCCTCGACGGCACGGGCCTCGCCTATCGGCTCGATCGCACCATGACGCGCGAGGCCTTCACGGCCGCCGCCGTCGAGTGCCGTCACGACCTGATTTTGGCCGACTACGTCCTTCCGACCTTCGACGGCCTCAGCGCGCTGGCCATCGCCCGCGAACACTGCCCCGAAACCCCATTCGTGTTCGTCTCGGGGACGCTCGGTGAGGACATCGCCGTCGAAGCGCTCAAGAACGGCGCGACGGACTACGTCACCAAGCAGCGTCTCGACCGCTTGCCGAGGGTAATCGTCCGCGCCCTTGCGGAGGCGCGGGCTCACTCCAAGCGCCGCGCCGCCGAGCAGGCTCTCCGCGCGCTCAACGAGACGCTGGAGACGCGCGTCTCCGAGCGCACACGGGAACTTGCCGACGCGAATGACGCACTGCGGCGGCAGATCGTCGAGCGCGAGCGCGTCGAGGAAGCCCTGCGGCAGGCCCAACGCCTGGAGGCGGTCGGGCAGCTCACGAGCGGCGTCGCCCACGATTTCAACAATCTTCTCACCGTCATCGCCGGCAACATCGAGTTTTTGGCACGCGCGGTCAGCGACGAGCGTTCGCAGCGGCGCCTGGAGATGATGCGCGGCGCGGCCGAGCGGGGCGCCCGTCTGACCGCCCAGTTGCTGGCCTTCTCGCGGCGCCAGCGCCTCGATCCGGTCCCCGTGCGGCTTAACGAGACGGCCGCCTCCATGCGCGACCTGCTTCAAAGCTCCATCGGCGGTGCCGTGCGCATCGAGATGACGTTGCAGCCAGACCTGTGGCCGGCCCTCGTCGACGCGACGCAGATCGAGCTGATCATCCTCAACCTGGCCATCAATGCCCGCGATGCGATGGCCGTCGGCGGCTGCCTGACGATCGAGACCGCCAACGTCCGTCTGAGTGGGGCACCGTCGCGCCCGGAGGAGCCGCCTCCGGGCGAATATGCCATGATCGCCGTCAGCGATACGGGGTCCGGTATTCCGCCGGATGTGCTTCAGCGGGTGTTCGAACCATTCTTCACGACCAAGGAAGTCGGGAAGGGCTCGGGCCTCGGTCTGGCCCAGGTCTACGGCTTCGCCAAGCAATCGGGCGGCGGGGTACGGATCGAGACGAAGCTCGGCGAGGGCACCACGGTCCGGGTCTACCTTCCGCGGGTCGCGGCGGAGGCCTGCTCCGAGCCGACCGCCCCGAGCGAGCTCGATTGCGCAGCTTTGCGCAAGCCCGGCGACAAGCCGGTCCTCCTCGTCGTGGACGACGACAGCGCCGTCCGGGAGATCACCGCGACCAAGCTCTCCGAGGCCGGCTACGTGACAAGGGAGGCGGGTTCGGGGCTAGCAGCCATCCATATCCTCGAGCACGATCCCTGCTTCGACCTCGTCGTGGTGGATTTCGCCATGCCCGGCATGAATGGCGTCGAGGTCGCCGCCGAGATCCGTCGAAGCTGGCCGACGATCCCCGTGATCTTCGTGACCGGTTACGCCGATCAGACCGCGCTGACCCGCGGCGGCATCGGCGAGGACCGAATCGTCCAGAAGCCGTTCCTCGACGGGGAGCTCGAGCGCAAGGTCGCAGCGGCGCTCCATGCGCAGCACGCGCCGGGCCTGAAGCTCGTGTCGAGCCGCTGAACCGTCTCGTAACGCGGTCGCTCGGCTGAGACGGGTCAGGCGCTGATGCGGCCGCGCGGCCGCCTCAGAGCCTCCCTCTCATTCCATCTCGCCTCGCGATAACCGACGACTGGACGGTGGCCTGCGAGCCTCGCTGGCGGCGATGATGGGGAAGCCGCGCGCCCCGGCGGCAGTCAATGCGCGTGGCGCGCCAGCTCGAATAAAAATGCGAACACGTATGTACTTGAAATAATGCGATAAATTTGAGCCTGCACCGTGTCTGTGGTTCGCAGTCGCCAAGGCTCGTCCGCTCGCTTGCTTCGCTGGCATCAAAACGGAAGGCTGGACGTCGGTCTTCCAGCGGTAGAACGTCGGCTCGGACACGCCCATCTTCCGGCAGACCTCGTCCACCGTTGCACCGTTCTCCGCCTGCCGCAGGGCAAAGGCGATCTGCTCGTTCGTGAAGCGTTTGCGAGGCATGGCATCCACCCTCCTTCAGGGTTCAGGATGCCCGAAAAAACTTGCGCTCGGCGCGGACCAGTTTGCTGGGTCAGGGTCAGGTCGCAGCACCTCATCGCCTGCTCGGCGCAAGACGACGGCCCGCTCTGGACGGCGTTGGTCGGGCACGGCGGATCGGCTGGTGGGCGGATCTGGCCTGCTGCCGGTTTCACGGACACCCTGTTTAGAACCTATCTCGCTAGGCGCTGAGGCTCGGCGCCCTAGTTTGTCGGGATGACCGAGCCTCGCAAGCGCCGCCCGAGCAAGCCGTCAGTTCTGGACGACGGCTATCGCCTGCCCG
>JAESFL010001157.1_pt1 | contig 10314 bp, 8 predicted proteins | sample 9269401 | NCBI WGS metagenome assembly JAESFL01 (sample SAMN14506025, study PRJNA617098) | algae metagenome | isolation source: Gloeocapsa sp. UFS-A4-WI-NPMV-4B04 and co-occurring heterotrophs from desert... | place: USA: Utah | collected 2006-10-01 | reverse complement strand
TGGAGACGCGTGCCCCCAACCTTATCCATGTGAAGCGCTTGTACAAACTTTCGCCCCTATTGCAAACGGCACGTCCACAACAGAGTGGCGATTTTTATCCTGCGTGGCGTCCTTGTCACGTTCCTGGGCTCATAAAACTGGTGCCAAGGTGAACAAGATCATTCCAAGTGGCAAACAGCATGAGCATCGCCACCAGGGCAAACCCGATTCTGAAGCCGATTTCCTGGGCTTTCTCGCTCAGAGGACGTCCGCGCACAGCCTCAATGGCATAGAACAGAAGGTGGCCGCCATCCAGAAGGGGAATGGGGAAAAGGTTAATGAGACCGATAGAGACCGACATGAAGCCGATCAGGCTGACAAGGCTGTAGACCCCGCCGATGTCGAAGGCGGTCCCGGAGGCCCGGGCGATTCCGATGGGCCCCGAGAGCTGATCGGCCGATTCCACCCCCATCACCAGGCGGCGGATGAAGTTGAGCGTGCGCTCGACGAGATTCCAGGTCTCGACCACGCCTGCCTTCAAGGCTCCCCAGGGAGAATAGGTCAGGCGCTTGACGGCCGAAGGGTCACGGGAGACCTCGACACCGAGCAGGCCAATCCGCTGCTTGCCGAAGGGGCTCGTCCGCTCGACGAAGTTCGGTGTTGCCGTTAGGGCGATTGTTTGCCCACTACGCTCCACCGTGAAGGCGAGCGGCTCGCCCCCGCTGGAGCTCACGACGAGCTGCATGTCGGCAAACGTCTGTATGATCCTGCCGTCGACGGTCAGAATCAGGTCCTTGGGCTGAAAACCGGCCTTCTCGGCCGCACTGCCCGGCTGAACCGCCTCGATCCGTGGCTCTAGAACCGCCCGTCCATTGAAGTAGTTGAAGCCCGCAAAGATCGCGATGGCCAGGATGAAATTGGCGATCGGCCCCGCGGCCACGATGGCGGCCCGCTTGGCGACATTCTGGTGAGGGAAGCTGATGGCACGCTGCTCGACCGGCATCTGATCGAGCTGCCCCTGGTCCGGGACGCTGGCGGCGTTGAGATCGCCGACAAACTTCACGTATCCTCCAAGAGGAATGGCGCAGATCTTCCAGCGCGTCCCTTTCTTGTCCGTCCAGCCTGCCAGCTCGGGCCCGAACCCGATGGAGAAGGCGGTCACGCCAACCCCGCACAGGCGGCCAACCCAGAAATGGCCGAACTCATGCACGAAGACGACAACCGTGAGCACCACGAGGAAAGCGATCAGGGTCAGGAACAGGGAGCCTGTTGCGCCGCCGATCATCGAGAGAAAGTCCATCTGTGTTCCTTTCGCGCCCTATCGAACCTGCGCTGCTTCGAGAGGGGCTGGAATGAGCCTGCGCGCCGTCGCCCGGGCCTCCTGATCGATGGCCAAGGCCTCCGCGACGGTCGAAGGGATTGAAATCCGTCTTCCGGAAAAAGTCGAGCAAACCCGCTCAACAATCTCAGATATATCATAGAATCCGATTGCGCCTGCCATATAGGCCTCGACGGCGATCTCGTTGGCGGCATTCAGAATCGTGGGCATCGCCCCTCCGGCCCTGAGCGCCGCCTTGGCCAGGGAAAGGCACGGGAAGCGGCTTTCATCGGGCCGCTCGAAGCTTAAACGGCCAATCGCGGCGAGATCGAGACGCGGAAGCTCCATTCTCAGGCGCTCGCCGCCGCGGAGGGCATTGGCGATCGGGACCTTCATGTCCGGCAGGGCGAGCCCTGCCGTCACGGCGCCGTCCGCCCATTGCACCAGGCCGTGAACGATGGCCTCAGGGTGGACGAGGACGTCGAGGCGGTCTGCGCCGAGACCGAACAGATGATGAGCCTCGATCAACTCGAGGCCCTTGTTCATCAGGGTCGCGGAGTCGATGTTGATCTTCGACCCCATGGACCAGACCGGATGAGCCGAAGCCTCCTTGGCCCTGGCCTTCGCAATCTGTTCCCTCGGAGTGTTGCGGAACGGCCCGCCGGTCGCTGTGATGATTGCCTTTTCCACATCGCCGTTGCGGCCGGCCGAGAGGGCCTGGTCCAGGGCGTTGTGCTCGGAATCGACCGGCATGATTTCGGCGCCGACACGGCGTGCATCGGCCATGAAGGCGTCGCCGGCGCAGACGAGGCTTTCCTTGTTGGCCAGGGCAATCCGCCTCCCCGGCTTCAGAGCGGCATGGGTCGGAGCGAGGCCTGCGGTTCCGCTGATGGCAGCGAGCACAATGTCAGCCTCGCGCTCGGCGGCCTCCAAGACGGCAGTCTGCCCTGCTCCACTGTCGATTCCCGTCCCGGAGAGTGCCTGCCGCAGGGCCTCACCTCCACGCTCGTCGGCAAGGGCTGCAAATTTTGCTCCAAGGCGACGGGCAACCTCCGCCAGGGCCAGGGCATCGCGGCCCCCCACAACAGCTTCGACCTTCAACGCATCGCGGTGAGCCAGCACCACATCCGCCGTCGAACGGCCGATCGAGCCGGTTGCTCCAAGGATCGTGAGGGAACGGGTCATCAAGGCCTATACGGTGGGAGCAATGGTCAGAAGAACGAGGGCGACGATGAGACAGACGGCCCAGAAACCGTCGAGACGGTCCATCACGCCGCCATGGCCCGGAATGAGATGGCTCGAATCCTTGACCTGACAATGGCGCTTGAGCGCCGACTCGCCCAGATCGCCAATCTGACTTGCAATGGACGCCAGGATGGACAGAGCCGCAATGCCAGAGAACGTCAGAGGCAGGGTGGCGTCATAACGCTGACCGATCCAGGCCACCAGGAGCCCGCATGCTGTTGCGGCAACGACCCCGCCGATGAAGCCCGACCAGGTTTTCTTGGGGCTGATGGGAGGGCAGAGCTTCGGTCCCCCGAAGGTACGACCCGTGAAGTAGGCCGCAATGTCCGTGGCCCAAACCACGGCGAACATCCAGAGGAGGCCGAGGATCCCGAGGTCGGGGTGTTCGCGCACAATAGGCGGAATGAGGACTATCGGGGCCGCATAGATAAAGCTCGAAACAGCCCAAATCCTCTTCTGAGCTCCGGACGCCGCAAAGGCACCGGCTGCCAGGAAGGCAAGGCTGACACCAAGGGAAAGCCACAAGCCGGAGTCTGATAGGAACAGAAGCGTCATGGCTGCAAGGCCGAGACCGAGAATGACCTGAACGAACCGCCGGGGCTCGATCTCCGTCATATCGGTCCATTCCACCACGATCGCAATTCCGGCAGCCAACCAGAACAGGGCAAAGGGCCAGCCGCCCAGATAGGCCGTCAGCAGCGCAGCAGCCACCATGACCAGAGCGGAAAGAACTCTGGTCGACAGTTCCTTGGATGGGACCGGCCTGGGGTGAGGCGGCGATGAGCCTTCGTCCGCAACCATCGTCAGACAGCCCGGGCGCTCAGCCCACCGAACCGGCGGTCGCGCCTGCAATACTCGTCGATCGCGGATTGGAAGGCGGTCTCGTCGAAATCAGGCCAGTAGCAAGGCAGGAACACGAACTCGGAATAGGCGGTCTGCCAGGTCAGAAAGTTGGAAACCCGCTGCTCGCCTGACGTCCTGATGACCAGATCAGGATCGGGTATGCCATGGGTATCGAGAGCCGCCTCGACGGAATCCATGTCGATATCGGCCGGATCGAGGCTCCCTTCCTTCACCCTTCGGGCCAGCGCCCGCACGGCGCTCACGATCTCCTGCCGCCCGCCATAGTTGAAGGCAATCACCAGGGTCAGGCCGGTGTTGGAGCGGGTGAGCTGCTCGGCCTCATCCAGGAGGAGCCGGATGTCCGAGGCCAGCCCCACACGCTCACCGATGATCCTAACCCTGATGTTGTTGGCGTGAAGCTCGGCCAGATCGTGCCGGACGAACCGCTTGAGGAGCCCCATGAGGTCCGAGACCTCGTCAGCCGGACGCCGCCAGTTTTCGGCGGAGAAGCTGTAGACGGTCAGGTACCGGATCCCCAGGGTTCCGGCCGTGCGCACGGCCCGGCGGATCGCCTCGACCCCGCGCCGGTGCCCCTCGAAGCGGGGCAGACCCCGTTGAGCAGCCCAGCGGCCATTCCCATCCATGATGATGGCAACGTGGGCCGGCATCCCCTCGCCTGCTTCCTTGCAGGCAAAGGCTGGATCGACCCGTTTGGCTTCGCCGCTCATGATGTCCTGTTCCGATGCACGCCTGAAGGATCAGACGTGCATGATTTCCTTTTCCTTGGCGACCAGAATGCTGTCGACCTCGGCCACGAACTGATCCGTCGCCTTCTGCACCTGGTCGGCATGACGCGTGCTGTCATCCTCGCTGATCGCGCTGTCCTTCTCAAGCTTCTTGAGCAGGTCGAGGCCGTCGCGGCGCACGTGACGAACGGCGATCTTCGCCTCTTCGGCATATTTGTGCGCGACCTTCACCATTTCCTTGCGGCGCTGCTCATTCATCTCGGGGATGCGCAGGCGGATCACCTGGCCTTCCGTCTGGGGATTGAGGCCGAGATCCGACTCGCGGATCGCCTTCTCCACGGCGGCCACCATGCCCCGATCCCAGACCTGGACGCTGAGCAGGCGCGGCTCCGGCACATTGACGGTGGCCACCTGCGAGATCGGCATCGATGCGCCATAGGCATCGATCTGGATCGGATCGAGCAGGTTTGGGGAGGCGCGTCCCGTCCTGAGACTGGCCAGGTCGTTCTTGAAAGCGTTGATGGCGCCCTGCATGCGGCGCTTCACATCGGCGATATCAAAGGTCGTAGCCATCGGTTTTGTCCTTACGCGAACTATCTAAACGGGCTTACGCCGCCCAGGGTCCAGCATCAAGACCCTTGGATCAAGGGGCGACAACCGTGGAGGGCACTTTCCCCTGGAGAAGAGCCGTCACGGAGCTTGGAGCATGCACCGAGCCCACGATGATCGACAACTTGCTCTCGCGAGCCAGCGCGAAGGCGGCCGTATCCATCACCTTCAGGTCCCTGGCGATGGCCTCATCATGGGTCAGGCGGTCGAATCGGACCGCAGTCGGGTCCTTCTTGGGATCGGCCGAGTAGACACCGTCCACCTGGGTTGCCTTGAGAACCGCATCGCAGCGCAGCTCGGCCGCGCGCAGGACAGCGGCCGTATCGGTGGTGAAGAAGGGGTTGCCGGTGCCGCCGGCCAGAACCACCACCTGGCCCTTGTCCAGGTGATGCAGGGCGGGCTGGCGGGCATAGGTCTCGCAGATCGTCGGCATGGAGACCGCCGACATGGTCCGGGCCGGAACGCCGGCGGCGTTCAGGGCCGTCTCGATGGCGAGCGAGTTCATGACCGTGCCGAGCATGCCCATGGAATCGGCGGTCGGGCGGTCGATCCAGCCGGCAGCGCTCATGCGGGCGCCTCGGATGATGTTGCCGCCGCCGATGACGACCGCGATCTCGAAGCCGGCGCGGGTGGCCTGGGCCAGATCCTCTGCCAAAGAGGACAGGGTCTGAGGATCGAGCCAGTAGCCGTCGGGGGCCATGAGGGCCTCGCCTGAGAGCTTCACCAGGATGCGCCGGAACGTTGCCATCATCAGACCTTTCTTTTCGAACTCTCTCATGAAAACGGCGGCTTCTCAGCCGCCGTTTTGTAGGTTCGACTTAGGCCTTGAGACCGGCCTGAGCGGCGACTTCCGCCGCGAAGTCCGGAGCTTCCTCCTTCTCGATGCCCTCGCCGAGGGCATAGCGGACGAAAGCCTTCAGCGTAACCGGCTTGCCGGCCTTGGACTCGGCTTCCTTGAGCACCTGGGTCACGGTCTTGGACGGATCGTGCACGAAGGGCTGCTCCAGGAGGGTGACTTCCTTGAAGTAGCTCTTCAGGCCGCTCTCGATGATCTTCTGCATGACATGGTCGGGCTTGCCGGCATTCTTGTCGCGCAGAATGGCGCTCTCGCGCTCGATGGTCGCCTGATCGACGCCGGAAGCGTCGAGAGCCACCGGACTGGTGGCAGCCACGTGCATGGCGATCTGGCGGCCGAGGGTGCCGAGAACGGTCACGTCGCCCTCGGACTCGAGCGCCACGAGCACGCCGATCTTGCCGAGGCCTTCGGTGACGGCGTTGTGGACGTAGGACGCAATCACGCCCTTCGAGACTTCGAGCTTCGCGATGCGGCGCAGGGTCATGTTCTCGCCGATGGTGGCGATGAGTTCCTGCAGGCGGTCCTTCACGGTCGTCTGCGAACCCGGGAAGTGGGCAGCCTCAAGCGACTCGATGGTGCCGTTGCCCATGAGGCCGATCTTGGCGGCTTCGCGCACGAAGGCCTGGAACTGGTCGTTGCGGGCAACGAAGTCCGTCTCGGAGTTCACCTCGAGGATCGTGGCGGTGTGGCCGGACGACTCGACGGCCACAAGACCCTCGGCGGCCACGCGACCGGCCTTCTTGGCGGCCTTCGAGAGGCCCTTCTTGCGGAGCCAGTCGATCGCGGCCTCCATGTCGCCGTTGGTCTCGGCGAGGGCGGCCTTGCAGTCCATCATGCCGGCGCTGGTCGTGTCGCGCAGCTCTTTCACCATCGCAGCGGTAATGTTCGCCATGGCTGTTCCTTTCAAAGGTTTACGCATAGAGGGAGCCCGGCGCTCGTGGAACGCCGGGCTCGATCATTCGTTCAAGCGGCGCTGCAGGGTGCGGCGCCGTAGGGCTTACGCAGCAGCGGCTTCGATCATCGAGCGGGCCTGGTTGATCCAGCCATCGCGCTCGAGGCGGCCGTTGAGCTTCAGGTCCTTGTCGAGCTGGGCGACATCGGCCGGCTGCATGGCAGCGAGCTGCCAGTAGTGGAAGATGCCGGCTTCGTTCAGCTTCTTCTCAAGCTGCGGGCCGACCCCGTTGAGCTTGGTCAGGTCGTCCGGAGCGCCGCGGGGAGCCGCCAGACGCTCGAACTGCTCGCCCTCATAGGCGGGAACGGCAGCCGTGTCGTTGGCCGGAAGCTCTTCAGCCATCGGGTTCTCGGAAGCACCGATGTCGATGCCCATGTCGCCGGCGCCGCGGGAGATGCCGTCGAGGGCAGCGCGGGCCACCAGATCGCAATAGAGCGAGATAGCACGGCCGGCGTCGTCATTGGCCGGGACCGGGAAGGTGATGCCGTCCGGATCGCAGTTCGTGTCGACGATTGCCGCCACCGGGATGCCGAGGCGCTTGGCCTCCTGGATCGCCAGCTGCTCCTTGTTGGTGTCGATGACGAAGATCAGGTCGGGCGTGCCGCCCATGTCCTTGATGCCGCCGAGAGCGCGCTCGAGCTTTTCCTTCTCGCGGGCGAGCATCAGGCGCTCTTTCTTCGTGAGGCCCTGGCCGCCGCCGGCGAGGATCTCGTCGACCTTGCGCAGGCGGGAGATCGAGCCGGAGATGGTCTTCCAGTTGGTCAGCATGCCGCCGAGCCAGCGGGAGTTCACGTAGTACTGAGCCGAACGCTTGGCCGCATCGGCGACCGCATCGGAAGCCTGACGCTTGGTGCCGACGAAGAGCACGCGACCACCCTTGGCCACCGTGTCGCTGACGGCCTGAAGGGCGCGGTGCAGCATTGGAACCGTCTGGGCGAGGTCGATGATGTGGATGTTGTTGCGGGTACCGAAGATGAACTGACCCATCTTCGGGTTCCAACGGTGGGCCTGGTGGCCAAAGTGAGCGCCAGCCTCGAGAAGGCTGCGCATCGAGAAATCAGGAAGCGCCATAATCTATTCTCCGGTTAAGCCTCCGCGGAACAGTGGACCGGACTTTCCGGCCACCGGGGGTTCCTCATGGGCTCATGAGGGGATTCCGCGTGTGGGATGCGGGCGCATATAGGCGGAAAGTGGAAGGAATGCAAGCGCGACAATGCCCTCTCCCATCCTGCTTAGCAGGGCGCCCCACTCCCTCAATAAGGAGAGGGAGGAGCAGCTCAGTTCATATGAACGTCCACCACCCCTGGCACGGCCCGGAGAGCACCAGCGATCTGGGGGCTTGCCATGTACTTCCCGGGAAGCTTGACCTCGACCTCCCGGTCTCCGTCGTCCAGGATCAGAACCAGGGAGACCTCGCCCTCGCCCCTCGCCTTCAGGCGCTCCTGTACGCTCGAAATGGGCCTCTCGTCCCGCAGGAAGATCCGCATGCCTTTCTGGTGCTTGGCGAGAGCATCTTCGAGCGGCTCGGCGATGCCGATTCGCGCCCTCACCTCCTCGCCTTCCATCCCGGCCTGGAGCATCAGGACCACGGCGGCGCCGGGCTCGAGCACCTCGCGGAAGCGCATGAGGCCTTCCGAGAAGATGATGGCCTCGAACTGCCCGGTCTGATCCGAGAGGGTGAGGATGCCCATCTTGTTGCCGGTCTTGGTCCGGCGCTCCTGGCGGTCGAGCACGGTGGCGGCCACCCGCCCGACGGAGTTGCCGGCCTTCACAGAGCGGCAGAACTCCACCCAGGTCTGAACCCGCAGCTTCTTGAGCAAGTCGCCGTATTCGTCGAGCGGATGCCCCGAGAGGAAGAAACCCACCGCGTCATATTCCCGCTGCAGCCTCTCGGACGCCGGCCACGGATCGTAAGGCCCGATCCGCAACTGGACATCGGCCGAAGCGACGCCGCCGAACATGTCGGCCATGCCGCCATTGGCCGCCTCGTGGGATTGCTGGGCAAGGCTCATCATGGCGTCGATGGAGGCACAGGCCTTGGCCCGGTCCGGCTCCAGCTCGTCCAGGGCGCCGGCGGCTATCAGGTTCTCCAGCGTGCGCTTGTTGAGCATGCGCGGATTGATGCGCCGGGCGAAGTCGGCGAGATCCCTGAAGGGCTTGTCGCCGCGAACCTCGACGACGCTCTCGATGGCCTGCCGGCCCACGCCTTTGACGGCGGCTAGAGCATAGAGAATCTGCCCCTGGCCGTTCTCATCGTACTGCACGTCGAACACCACGCCCGACCGGTTGATCGACGGCGGGATCACCTTGAAGCCGAGGCGCTGGGCCTCGCGGCGGAATTCCGACAGCTTGTCGGTGTTGTCGAGATCGAGCGTCATGGACGCGGCTAGGAACTCGACAGGGAAATTCGCCTTCAGGTAGGCCGTTTGAAATGCGACGAGCGCGTAAGCCGCCGCATGGCTCTTGTTGAAGCCGTAATCGGCGAATTTTGCGAGAAGATCGAAGATCTCGTTGGCCTTCGCCTTGTCGAGGCCGCCCTCCTTCGCACCGGAAACGAAGCGCTCGCGCTGCGCGTCCATCTCGGCCTTGATCTTCTTGCCCATGGCGCGGCGCAGAAGGTCGGCATCGCCGAGCGAGTATCCGGAGAGGACCTTAGCCACCTCCATCACCTGCTCCTGGTAGACGATGATGCCGAAGGTCTCGCGCAGGATCGGCTCGAGCTTCTCATGGGGATACCAATCCCGCTTGTTGTGCTCGTCCTTGCCCAGTTTGCGGGCGCAATAGACCGGGATGTTGGCCATCGGGCCCGGGCGATAGAGAGCCACGAGGGCGATGATGTCCTCGAAGCGGTCGGTCTCCATTTCGACGAGCGCCTTGCGCATGCCCGCCGATTCCACCTGGAACACGCCGACAGTCTCGCCGCGCTGGAGCATCTCGTAGGTCTTGCGATCATCGAGCGGCAGCGCCGAAAGGTCGACTTCAGTACCGGTGCGTCGGATGAGGTCCACCGCCGTGCGCAGGACGGTGAGCGTCTTGAGGCCCAGGAAGTCGAATTTCACGAGGCCGGCCTGCTCGACCCATTTCATGTTGTACTGGGTCACCCGCATGCCGGTCTTCGGGTCTCGATAGAGCGGCACCAGTTCCTGCAGCGGGCGGTCGCCGATCACCACGCCGGCCGCATGGGTCGAGGCGTGCCGGTGCAGACCTTCGAGCTTCTGCGCAATGTCGAGCATGCGCTTGACGACGGGCTCTTCATCGATGGCCGCCTGGAGCTTCGGCTCGCCTTCGATGGCCTGGGCGAGCGTCACCGGATTGGCCGGGTTCTGCGGCACGAGCTTGGTGAGCTTGTCCACCTGGCCGTAGGGCATCTCCAGCACGCGGCCGACGTCGCGTAGCACGCCGCGGGCGAGCAGCGTACCGAAGGTGATGATCTGAGCGACCTGTTCCTCGCCGTAGCGCTGCTGCACGTATTGGATCACGCGCTCGCGCCCATCGACGCAGAAGTCGATGTCGAAGTCAGGCATCGACACGCGTTCCGGATTGAGGAAGCGCTCGAAGAGCAGGCTGAACCGCAACGGATCGAGATCGGTGATGGTGAGCGCATAGGCCACGAGCGAACCCGCGCCCGATCCGCGGCCCGGACCGACCGGAATGTCGTGATCCTTCGCCCACTTGATGAAGTCCGCCACGATAAGGAAGTAGCCGGGGAACTGCATCTTGCGGATGATCCCGACCTCGAAGGCCAAGCGATCACGATAGTCCTGCT
>JAESFL010001156.1_pt1 | contig 10319 bp, 7 predicted proteins | sample 9269401 | NCBI WGS metagenome assembly JAESFL01 (sample SAMN14506025, study PRJNA617098) | algae metagenome | isolation source: Gloeocapsa sp. UFS-A4-WI-NPMV-4B04 and co-occurring heterotrophs from desert... | place: USA: Utah | collected 2006-10-01 | reverse complement strand
CCTCAATTATATTTAGGTTTTTCTCAACTCAATAAGAGTGTCTATAGCCTAACCTCTCCAATTTTTCTTTTCCTGTCTAACCCTGATTTCTCTTTTTCTTCTGCCTAGAGTGACAAATGAGGGTTATGCCCTAGACTTTGTTGTAACTCGTCCTATTATACCTATTGGCGACCAAGGTTCAGCAGCAACATTTCTGACTGTAATGTTTCAGTGTTTATTAGTGTATTTTATCTTTTGTTGCCAGTGGAGCTTTAAACGTTTAACTAGAGGTGATTTAAACCCTTGGTTTCCGATTGTTTATGGAGCAATGGCGTTCCCTGTTTTAATCGGAGCAATTTTGTCTGTGCTGTAAATTCATTGGTTCTGGAATAGCTTTAATAATATTAGATTTGCAGTAACACAACCGAATACTACTCAAGCCTCAGCGTTCTGCCACTCTGAGGCTTTGCTTTTGCAACTTTTAGAGGCGTTGGAGACAAAATAATGAAACCACCATCTATCGCAATCCAATTTAGGGATTACATCACCCTTGTTGTGGTGTGGGAACTGCATGAGGGGTACTGGGAAATACTCAGTATCGTCCGAATGAATAGGGCGATCGCCCTTGTGCGTTCTTCACCCACAACGCGGCTGATATTTCCAACAGGAGTTTTCCCAAGTGGAGTATGGGGCGGGATTTGCAAAAAGCATAGTGCTAGAACGAATCACTTGAAGGCTGACTCATTGCTTCTAAGGCAAGAGAACTTACTAACAATCTTAGTGAATTCTCCAGGACAGAGGAAAGAATCGCTTGCAGAGCAACTGAGCGTTAGTGTCGCAACTGTTAGGCAGTTGTTGAGGAAGCTTGAGAAAGATGGCAAGATATACCACCGCCCTCACCCAACGCAAAACAGAACCAAGCTTTATTACACGGGGACAGCACCAACGAATACACAGAGAGGCACGGCTGATAACCCAACTAAGTCGGTGCGTTCTGCAAGTTTCTCACCGCTATTAAAGGTCTATTTTGTCGACCCCAGAACTTTACAGCAAGTAAATAGATAATGGCGGCAATATTTGGAGATATCTGCTGTGGAGGCGGTGGCGCATCCTTGGAGATGCTGGCGGCTGGGCTAAAACATGGCTGGGCGATTGAAGCCGACCCAGAAATAGCATCTGTTTACAAAGCAAATGTGGGAGATGTAATTTGTGGTTTTGCCCAAAGCATTAATCCTTATCACTTGGAAAAAGTAGATGTTCTGTGGTGTTCGTTCCCCTGCCAAGCTTTCTCGGTTGCGAGAGGTAAAAAGTTAGAAAAACGTAGTGACGCTGATTTAGGCGCTCTCAAAATTCGCTCTCAATCTAAACTAAAGGCTTGGTAGTGTTGACGCTGTGATGGAAACATATCTTGTTGTTCAAGATGCACGAGCAGTATCTAAGTTTTTTATAAAATGGGATATTCTTGTTTGACTTCTTCAGTTTCAACTTTCTTTATTGTTGATCATTGAAGATATCGGTTTGAAAGCGAATTCTTTGAATACCAAAAACCCAGTAACCTGCATAGGAAATATTAGTGTCAAGAAAATAGCAAGTATAAAATTAGCCTTTGCTTGACTAGATACTTGTTTCGATAAATCTTTCTTTTCATATAAATTAATCCCAATTTTCCTATATCCGATTGGATTACAAAGGAGAATTCTTTGTAAAATTAAGGGGGACGCTTTTACCTCTCCTTTTTCGTTTATCATTCTTTCTGCATATGCAGAACAAGTTTCTGTGTAAAGACAAGATCCTTTACGGATTTTTAGCGTTTTCTTTAATCCCCCTAAACGGTAAGATTTTACTATGTTTTTTAACATTAGAAGACCTCTTTAGATTCATTGGTCAGCAGTTAAAGAATTACTTTACTGTTTATGTGTAAAACTTTTATCTTATCTTTAACTCCTCTTGATACAATATTGTCCTCCTTAATTTGTAACCAATACTAAATTTTAAATAGTGCTAGAATGAACCAAAAAATAAGCCAAATTCCACCAGTAAATAAACTCAATGTTAAATGTAAAGCAGTATTTTGATAACAACCACTACTTCCTAGTTGATTATTATTATTGTTATTAATTATTAGATGTTGAAGCCCATCTGCGGGTATGGAGTGATCTGATCTTTTATTTTTGAGTTTATCTGTAAGTAAATTTTGCAAGTTTGGTTTTGTTGTTTTTATGATATCTTTCCTTAATTCTTCGTATTCTTCCTGTGTTATTAACCCTTCTGTTAGTGCTTCACGAAGTTCTTTAAGCTTATTTGTATCAACCATTTTATTTACTATTGTTTTAGTTTTCTGTATTTAATTTGTAATGTTTTAATAGTGTCATAGTTTTGGGAAGCTATACACTGATGAAAATACTTAATTTCTAGACAGTATTTGCCAGGTCTAATTACAATTACGGATAATCTTAAAAAAGTTGGGTTGAATAAGAGAGATAGAGGAACGCGAGGTTTGCTTACAATGACACGAACGAACGAGGATTGGACATATACTGCATAAATTTAAACTTTAAACGGACTTTTTAGTCAATGCTAGGGCAAAACTCAATCTTTGCTTTATCAGGCTAATGTTTAATCGCTTAACCATCGTATAACAAGATATCAAATAGATTCTATAGGAAAAACTGTGTTGGATGAAGAATAATTACAAATTCACCCCTGAACAAAAGGCGTACCTTCATCATTGTAACTATTTAAAGCGCTCGCCCTTTACCGCAATCGCCCTGTTGTTTGTGATTAAGCCCTGGCTGAGAAAGCTGCACTTGTTTTTGCTCCTGCCGTTGCTGGTTAATAGTAGCCAACCGTTCTTGCATTGGCAGTGAATTTAACACAGAAGCGAGCGATCACATTTGGGTTGTTTGGGGAGATTTATCCCACGCCTGATAAGCTTCGTCAAGTTTATCCCACTGTTTTAGCTGAGTTTCTTTTTGCTCTTTTTGGGTGATTGACTGGCTAATCAAACCTGTAGTCGCTTGTACTTGGGCTACAGCTGCATCATATTTGCTGTTCCAAATCCGAAACGGGTTTTTCTGCATTGCTTCAACTATCTCTGCTTGCTGAGTTTGTTTCTGCCACAGGTGATTAATTTGGGCTTGAAGTTGCTCAATTTCACCTTGGACGAATTGCCGATCAGCAACTGCGGGTGGATGTGGTGGGGCTTCTTTGAAATGATCTGCTACACCTTGATGAAGTTGTAAAAAGTCTCGATTACTAAGTTGGCTCACCAGCTCCGTAGTCGTCAATTGTTTGTGGTGAAGCTGCAAATCAGCTTGCATCACTTTTATTGCTTTATCGGGTAGGAGCTTGCCTTGCTTAAACTCGTTGGCAACTTCGGTAATGCGGTCGAGATAAGTTTGAGCGTTGCCTAATTCTCGCGCTGCCCTGTACCAATCCCGTAGCGTCGTAAGGGTTGGGCTAGATGATTGCAATTGAGCGATGAAGTCTCCAGTGCGTTTATCTACCCTGTCAACAACTTGCTGAAAAATCTGCATTGGAGTTGATGGGAGATCGCTACTCAGTTCAGCCGTGTTGTGAGCAATATTTTGAACTGGCGATGAAGTAGAAGGCGGATCAGTTACAGTCGAAACACTCATTAGTGTATCAACAGTTTTGCTCTCCTCGATATCAGGCGAAACATCTTTTACCCTAGTATTGTCTCTTGGCGCAGTCTGAATCTCGGCTTTTGGCGAACCTAAACCGACATCGAATAAGTTTAATTGAACTCCTACTGGTTCATGTAGTTGGTACTCCTTGTGAAATGCGATCTTTGCCTGTTTTGTCTTGGTAGCTGCTGGCTTTGGTTTAGGAGAATTGTCAGCAGGTTCTAGCTGTAATAAATATTGAGTTGAGGGGTGAACTTCTGCCTTAGCTGTATCCAATGATTCTACTTGGATAAGATGGGGAGGTTGGACAATCGCGGCGGCATTTATTGAGTCTTGAGCAAAATATGTGGGTGATTTTGACTGCTCTATTGCGCGGATTGCAGCATTAGCACAGCCTTGTTCAAGTAGGTTTTTTGAGAAGGTTTTGCCAAATTGTTGATCGTTTGAGCGATACTCGCCACCAGTCAGAGGGTTTTGGACAGCAGTTTCAGTTAGAGATAGCTGACCATTATGTGAGATGTTAAAAACCATTTCCGCATCAATGAACAATTCCCCTGAGCGATCCTTGAGAAAGTGGGTTAAATATAATTCTTGTCCTTGGCGCTCGATAGATAAAGGGATGTACGGCTCATTCTCAACCTTAAGGTGAAAGCCTTCTCCCTTAAGAAGCGATGCTGCTAGCCCTGCTTGATGCAGTAGTTTGGCAACATTCTTTTCAGCGCTACCATGCTGTTGGCTAGGCTCCGCTATCTGTTTAAACGGTTGAGGGGTGTGTACATCAAGAGGTATTGCGGTTGTCGCCGCAGGCGGAATCGGGAGTGAGTTTGGCTCTGTTAATGTCGGAAAATGCGGCGAATTACGCGCCCCTGACTGTGAGTAAGTTGGCTTTGTGGTATTGCCACCATCAAGATTATTTGACTCAACGTTTAGGCGATCGCCCTTGACGCTATCTCTTGAAACATTACCAGCATCAAAAACTCGTTCTAGGTGATTACGGTTTGAAGTTGGGTTTTGTGGAGGGCGCTCAACTGCTACGACGCGCTCAATGTCTGGATTAATAGCAGCACATGGCTCCCACGATGGTAATACTTGTCCCAGTAGCTCTCGTGCAACATTTTTATGGCTGGCAGCACCCAATCCCCATTTTCCAGAAACATAGCTCAAAATTGTATCAATCTTTTCGGCTGGGACTGTAACCGTCATGATACTTTGGGATTTCGTGTTATTACCTTCGCGCACTGATTCAGTTTTTGAGGCAAAATCCCCAGTTAACCCAAGTAGCGCTTCATCCTTAAAGTAAAGACCGCCTTGGGCTGTAGCTTTAGGCGTTTTAAGTACGATACCGCCACTATTGCCCTGTCTAATGTCTGCAATAATGGTCAGGTTTTGATTTTCCGTCTGTACTACCCCTAACGAACCTGTAGCCTCAAACAGAAATTGCTTAATGACTTTGAGTGTTTCAAGTTTGACAGGCTTGAGATCAAGGTCTTGTGCTGGGTCAAACCCTCGTCGCAGCAGGTAGACGGGATGGACTTGTCCCTCATGATCTGTTACCTGAGCAAATTTCCCTGTTAGTTGTGCCGCGAGAACCTGACCACTAACCAAATAGCGCTTCTCTTTAGCTTCGGTTTGGCGCTCGTCAAAAAGTTCGTAGATTGAACTGGATTGCTGGGGACGGGTGTAGCTAAAAGCAGTTTCAATTGGTTCTAATAATTGCTTCTTATCTTTAAGCAGACTGTCTAGTCTGACTGATAGCGAACGGACACCATCAACAACCAATAGATTTATTTTCCAGTTACTAGGGGATGCCGGATTGTTCGCTCTACCCTTTTGCTCTACCCCTGCGACTACGCCATAAAGAAAGTTTTTTGTAGTGGTATCTATAAAGCGAACCCCTTGCCCCACAGGAAACTGCTCTAGCAACCCACAAATATCCTCACAATTTGCTTTAGTAATTCGTCCGTCACGAGCTAGCTGATACTCTTTGCCGTTTAAATCTAGTTGGGCTTTACTAACTTGCGTCCGTAGCTTATCAATCTTGGGTTGTTGCTGTGTGAGTTGGGAAGTGAGTTGGTCAGCCAGAGGAATGTTGGCGCTCGCCACAGCTTCGGTTTTGGCTAGTGTCAACTCAGTAGAAATTGCTAACTGTGCATCAAGCCTCTGTTGATACTTCTCGATTCGCCCGCGCACAGTATCAATTTCTGCTTCCTTTATTTTGGTATGTTCAGCTAAAAATTCTCCAACTGACTCGCGCAACTGCTCTGCTGTTTCTTGGGCGATATCCCGACCTTTGAGCCTAACATCCGAACGCTCAAAGTCATCATGGTCAGCCAAATCCGTGATTGCTTCAAACCCTAGCTCAGACCGAATAGCATTCACAACTTGCAACGTTGTATTTGGTTTAGCCCCAGTCTTCGCTTGGACTTCAACTAAATAAGCTGGCTTGGTAAAAGGACTATCAACTTCAGTGTCGCCAGGATTAAGCACGAGCCGTGACACAGGTTCAGCTTGGAGATCGAGCTTCTGGGCTTCTAGTTCGTTTTCACCCAAGGCAATTTTTTGAGTTAGGAACTCTTTATACTCCGTAGTTAATGTGTCATATAGCCCTGCCTGACGCGCTAAAGAGGGGTAAGGGTTAGAGGGCGTTGGTGGCTCGTCACTGGTCAAAATTACTGCTCGTCCAGTAACTTTCTGAATCGCTTTCGAGTATTTAAGTTCCTCGCTATCACCCAGGGGATAATCTAAATCAGCATGGAGGTCTGGATACTGCTCCATTAGATTGGCAGCGACTTCATTACCATAATCGTTAATGAAATCAGGCATTTCTATTAGCCCAAAGCTAGACGAGCGATTGCCCGTTGTATTCGCCTTTAGGTGGCTCATCTTCTTCATTAAGATCGCCACCGCCCGTTCTTCTGTAGGTAAGTCTTGCCCTACTACAAGCTTAAAAATGGGTAGCCCAAAAGTACCATCATACTGCCCCCATTGTGGTCGTCTGTGGTCGTCCAGCCTGTCCGGTGCGTGCTTGTTAGGGTCAACTTGTCCACTACGATGCGATCGCCCGATGGATTGTTCCACCTGGTTAACATCCAGGTGTGGCTGCACAATGTACATTACTCGCTGCCGTTGGTCGGCAACAGTGCGAGAGGCATGAAGCGAATAACCAGTTGTAGAATTTGTAATTACAGCATCCACCCTACCGTTTTGAAAATCATCCATTACTTGCTTCTTCTGGGCAGTGCCATGTTCTCTAGAACCATAAATGACAACTCCTGCCCCCAAGTCGTTGGCTGATTCGTACTTTAAGATATTGGTGCGCCCTGTGATTTCACCAATTGAATGCCCCGCGTCTTCAATCTTCTGCTTAATGTAGTCAATTGGTGAGATTGGTAGCTTCGTCCAATCAGCAGAAGCGATCGCTGCTTCGGCGCGGTTAAAAGCGGTAACTGCCTCTTCCCCCAGGGCAAACGCATCTAAATTCTGAATGCCTTATGCAGTAAGGATTTCAAGGAGCGATAACCATAAACACTAAATGCCTAAAACCCTTGCCCAGTCTGCCTTTCAAAAATAAGATGCGTTTGCCCTGCCTCTTCCCCTAATTCAATGTCTGTCAAACGGTAAGAGCGAGTTACTTGTTTTCCAGTTAGCTCATCTAAATATGGCTCAGTAATTTTGATTGTGCGTGATTTTTCCAGGTAGCGGGTGAATAGTTCCCCAGTGTTGATCGAGATCGCATCCCCAACTTCGATCTGTTTCATTGGTGAATCGGGGAATGCTGTATTGTGAGCCTCTGCCAGTTCATTATGAGCCTCGACAAAGTTTTTCGTCGCTGATTCAAGTGTATTAAACAACATGATGATTGGCTTTCGCCCTTGCTCAATGTCAGCGATCGCCGAAGAAGCTGTTTCTTCAGCTTTTAGAACCAAAGCGGTGACGGCAGTTAAGTTGTGTAAAACACTGGTGAAAATTGTACTTGTCGCTCCAGCTTCGCCTAGTGCCGGATTCTTCAACTGTGCTGCCTCCCCAGCTTCGGCAAAATCAGCACTTATCTTCTGTACAACACTCTCTTTTATCCGGTCGAAGCGCCAGATTAGGTTGAGGATTTTCGAGTTATTTTCAGCAGTTTGTAAATCAACTGGAACTTTAGCAACGCCAAATTCCACACCCTCATAGGATTTCTCGCAGCGAATACAGCCTCCTGATTCTGCCCACATTGCAAACACCATCTGTTGCAGTGGTACGCCGCCAGCTTTCAGGTGTTCTGTAAATGTTTCTTTGTCTGGGGCTGCCAGCCTCAGGTCAGTTGTCTCATAGAACAAGCGAGAGGCAATGATTGGGTCTTTGATGGCAGTGGCGCTAGAAGCTACAAATCCTTGTGTTCGAGTGACAAGTTGTTGGAAGAACTCAGTACATGAGGATACATGGTCTTTGCTCTGCTCTCTTGCTTTTTCAGCTACAGTCTTGGGACGCACATCTCCGGCTGCGCCTCCAGCTTTGTGGCTCTCATCGAGGATTAGAAAACTGCGGGGCGCGATCACTTCTAAAAGCTGCCGCCGTTTTATACTATCTGAACCCGTTAACTGCCCGTAGGTTGTAAAAACACAATCATATTCACCAATGTTGCCCGAATCTATACACCTGCTAATTTTTTCAGTTTGATTCTTCGGAGTATCAGGGCAAACGCATCTAAATTCTGAATGCCTTACACAGTGAGGTTTTCAAGAATCGATAAACATAAATACTAAACGGCTAAAACCCCTACCCAGTCTGCCTTTCAAAACTAAGATGCGTTTGCCCTGTTCGGAGTATTGATTTCTCCAATTGGTTTTCCATCACCTGCCGTGAGCAATAGTTTCATCCCGTTATTTGTGATTAGCGGGTTAAAGCTATTGCCAGTATCTACACCATCTCGTGCCAGAATATCGGCATACAGCACAGGATCTGCCGTTACGATAACTGGTGATAGTCCTTGCTGCTGGGCATAACGCGCGAGTCCACACACGATCCGTGTTTTGCCGATCCCTGTGTCGTGACCAATTAAGGTAGCCTTACTTTCAAATTCATGATTGAAAATTGATAAAGCTAGTGAATCTATTTGTTCAGCCGCATAATGGTTGAATAATTCTTCAAGTGAGCGCTCGTTAAGTCTTGTGCATACATACTCATCAATACTCAGTCCTGTAGTCGCTTCAATTTTGTTAAAAGCATTTTCTAGCCCTTTCAGCGAGGCAGCAGGAGCTAAAGTTGAAAGTGAAAATGCCTTACTTCTTGGGTTATAGGGAACTTGATTAGAGAGAGATTCTTCTTCAGGGGTGTCTAGATTGACTGATGCTGTTTGTGTTGGTTCATCCATAGGATTCAGTCCTGAAAGTTGTGTGGATTCGTGTCCATGTTCATCCATGCCAACCAGTCGATTAAATTCATGTCTGCCAGATAATTCAGATTCTGTTCTGGAGTTGGGTGTGGAGTTACTGGAAATTGCTCTTCCACTGGAATACATTGCTGTTGTAGTTCCTGGTAGTTCATCACCAGGTAAGAAGCCATCTGCTTCGGAGTTTGTTGACGAGACAAAGTGTTCAGGTACATCGGCAAATAGTGAGATATCTCCCGCGCTACCCAAGCCTGCGGTTCTCGCTCCTCGCTCTGTTCGTAACTGCTCAACCAATCGCGGATTGCTTGGTGAATTAACCACTCCACTCGCCTGCTCAACAGGAAAAAATACTCCTCTTGGCTCTCGATTTGGTTCAATAGCATCGGTACTAACACCGTTGTCCAGATTAAAGGAGGGTCTTCGCTGGGATTCGTGGGATAAGTTGGTGTCCAAAGCCGACCCGGAATAAACTTTTCGTAAGGTAGTTCCAGAATCTCGGTTCGGCTCATGGTTATGCTGTTGCTGTACTGCATGGATCAATACCTCATTTAAGGCTTCGTAACTCTCATATCTACGGGGTGGCTCAACACCAGGGAGCTTAAGTTGTGTCTCACCAATTCCTCCAATCACAATCACATCTATTGGAAAAGATGTCCCCTGCTTACGATACAGGCTACCCGATATGGAGAAGTGGTCTGCAACCTTGTACCCAGCGTCTTTATATAGCCAGCGATAAAATCCCCTGGTCAATTGAGTGTTATACCGTTCTGTACGCGATTGCTCGTCACCCATCTTGCCGCCAAGGATCAGAACCGCTCTGCCCTTTGGCTTCATCAAGTCGAGCGCGGTAAGTGCGATTGCATGGTCGAGTTGACTGGTAGTAAGTAATCCTCGGCGGAACGTTTGAGTTAGCCCCTGTGCATCTTTTAGGGAACCGAAGGGCGGGTTGGTAATAATCCGGTCTACCGATTCCACAGCAGGCAGAAATGTTGAAGCATCCTCGCTCGTTACTGTAAATCCCTGCGCCCGTAGAGCGGCTACACGGTTAGGGTTTAGTTCGTTTACTACTGCTTTCTGGGGATCTGCTAGTAACAGCAACGCCCCATTTCCGGCGGTTGGCTCATATACTGTCGTTTCTTTGTTTATTCCAGCAAGTTGTCCTGCTAAATAGGCAATCGGCACAGGGGTACTATAACCCTGTTTTGTCACTCTCGCAGTAGTATAATAAGGTACAAATGCTAGAACCAAGACACAGAGTATGGTACAGCCTCGTCCAGCCGCACCAACAGTCAAATTCGTAGACGAATATTGCCAATGGTATA
>JAESFL010001155.1_pt1 | contig 10339 bp, 9 predicted proteins | sample 9269401 | NCBI WGS metagenome assembly JAESFL01 (sample SAMN14506025, study PRJNA617098) | algae metagenome | isolation source: Gloeocapsa sp. UFS-A4-WI-NPMV-4B04 and co-occurring heterotrophs from desert... | place: USA: Utah | collected 2006-10-01 | reverse complement strand
CGCACCCTTGGCGGAGACGTCCCGGCTCAGGGCCGCGGACACGACCAGCAGCAGCGCCGTGAGCCGCGAGGCCGGCAGGTTGACGAGGTCGTCCAGGCGGGCGGAAGCCCAGCCGAAGGCCTCGTAGCGTGGGGTGCGATGACCGATCATGCTGTCGGCCGTGTTGATGGCCTTGTAGAGCGCGCCGCCGGTCAGGCCGCCCGCGCCGATCCAGACGGCCGGCGCGACGATGCCGTCGGAAAAATTTTCCGCCAGGCTCTCGATCGCCGCCCGGCACACCGCTGCCTCGTCGAGGCTGTCGGGATTGCGCCCGACGATCATCGAGACGGCTGTGCGACCGCCGGAAAGTCCCTCCGTCCGCAGGGCGGCGGAGACGCGCCGGACATGGACGAACAGGCTGCGCTGCGCCGGCAGGCTCGCGGCGAGAAGGGCCAGGAGGATCACGCCGGCACCTTGGCCCGCGAGCGCGGCGAGTGCGGTCAGGGCCAGGGAAACGGCGGCCGTGACCGTGAGCAGGAGCATGAGCGCCAGAACACCGCCGAGCCGGCGCGCGGCAGGGCTGCCCCGGTTCAGCCCGCGCTCCAGCCCGGCGATCAGCCGGCCGATCCAGGTGACAGGGTGGCCGAGCGCCCTGTAGAGGCGGTCGGGATAGCCGGCCAAGGCCTCGATCAGCAAGGCGAGCGCCAGGATGCCGAGGGTGTCGGGCGGATGGGTCAGGGCGATCCAGGACATCGTGGGCGGGGTCGGTGCGGGGCGGAAGGGACGGAGGCGAGGTGCGGGAGGACGGTGCAAAGGAAGCAATCGCGCATGGTGGCGATCTCGACGCCGCCCGCCGGCTGTTCCCGGACGCGCCCGAGCCGTGGCTCGACCTGTCGACCGGCATCAACCCGGTGCCCTATCCGCTGCCGCCGCTCGAAGCCAGTGTCCTGCACCGCCTGCCCTCCCCCGGCGACCTTGCCCGGCTCAAGGCTGCGGCGGCGGCGGCCTACGGCGCGCCGGGGCCCGACCATGTCGCAGCCGCGCCCGGCACGCAGATCCTGATCGAGACCCTTCCGCGGCTCCTGCCACCCGCCCGCGTTGCCGTGGTCGGGCCGACCTATGCCGAGCACGCCGCCGCCTGGACCCGCTCCGGCCATGATGTGCGGATGGTGGACGATCCGGCCGAGGCCGCGGAGGCCGACATTCTGGTCGCGGTGAGCCCCAACAATCCCGACGGGCGTGTGTTCTCGGTCGAGGCGCTGGCACAGGCCTGCACGGGCCTCGTGGTGCTCGATCAGGCCTTCGCCGACTTGGAGACGGTGGAGGCGGCCTCTCCGCGGCCCGGCCTCGTGGTGCTGCGCTCGTTCGGCAAGACCTACGGGCTCGCCGGTTTGCGGCTCGGTTTCGCGCTTGCCGAGCCGGACTTGGCGCGGCGCATCGAGACCGCCTTGGGGCCGTGGGCCGTCTCGGGGCCGGCCATCGCCGCCGGTCTCGCGGCGCTGCCGGACGCTGCATGGCGCTGCGAGGCCGCCGCGGCGCGGTCGCAGGACGCGGCCCGCCTCGACCGGATGATCGCGCGGGCCGGGGGGCGCATCGTCGGCGGCACCGCCCTGTTCCGCACGGCGGATTTTCCCGACGGACCCGGCCTGTTCCGGGCGCTCGGCGCGGCCGGGATCTATGTGCGGCGGTTCACGGAGGCGCCGGCGCGGCTGCGCTTCGGTCTGCCCCCCGATAAGGCGGCGTGGTGCCGCCTCTCTCGGGTGCTCAGGTAGGCCGCGATCGGCCGCCGAGCCAGGACACGGCCAGGGCGGCCAGCGCGAAGGCCCCGCCGACGGCGCAGACGCCGGGCCAGCCCGCCAGCAGGAAGGCCCGCGAGCCGAGGAAGGCGCCGGCCGCCCCACCGATGAAGATTGCGGTGAACAGCACAGTGTTGATCCGCCCGCGCGCGCCCGGCGCAAGGGCGTAGGCGCGGGTCTGGTTGGCGATCAGCGCGCCGTTGATGCCGATGTCGAGGAGCAGCACGCCCGCACCAATGGCGACGAGCGAGACCTGTCCGGCGAGCGCCAGCACGACGAAGGCCGCCGCGACGAAGGCGCTGCCGGCGATCACCACCGGCCGGGCGCCGCGGCGGTCGCTGTAGCGGCCGGAATAGGGGGCGATCAGCGCCCCCGCGACGCCGATGACGCCGAACAGCCCCGCGCCGGCCGCGGTGAGGTCGAAGGGCGGCGCCTCGACGAGGAGGGCCAGCGTCGCCCAGAAGGCGTTGAAACTGGCAAACAGCAGCGCCTGCGACAGGCTGGCGTTGCGAAGGACCGGCTGACTGCGCACGAGATGCAGAAGCGAGGTCATCAGCGCGCGGTAGCGCAGGCGCCGGGTCGGCGCGCTGCGCGGGAGGGTGCGCAGCGCCACCCCGGCCATTACCACGGCAAGGCCGGCGGCGGCGAAGAACACCGCGCGCCAGCCGAACTGCGCGCCGACGAAGCCGCTCACGGTGCGGGCAAGCAGGATGCCGGAGAGCAGGCCCGTCATCACGCCGCCGACGATCCGACCCCGGCTCGCATCGGGCGCGAGTTCGGCGGCGAAGGGCACCGCCTGCTGCGCCGCGCAGGCGAGCACGCCGATGACGAGGCTCGACGCCGCGAGCACCGCAAGATTCGGGCTGAGTGCGGCGACGACCAGCGCTGCGGCGAGACCGAGCAATTGCCAGACGATGAGGTCGCGCCGCGGCAAGGCGTCGCCCAGCGGCACGAGAAACAGGATGCCGAGGCCGTAGCCGACGAGGCTGGCGGTCGGCACGAGCAGCGCCGCTCGCTCGCCGAGCTCGGTGACGAGGACCGCGAGCAGCGGCTGATTGTAGTAGATGTTGGCGACCGCACCGCCTGCGATCAGGGTCAGTCCGATTCGCGTCGTGGTCGACAGGGCGCGCCCGTCGCTCGCGCCGCCGCTCATCGGCGCGGGGCCGCCGGCACGGGGGAACGGCCCCGTGGGGCGCTGAGAGGCGAAACGGTCTGCATGGATCGCCCCATACGGCAGGCCGCGGCCGTAAGACCAGCCCCTGACCGTCGGACAGCTCTGCACTTGCCGCGCGGCAGAGTGTCCACCCCCGTTCAGATATCCAGTGGTAGCATGCCCGCGCCGTCACACCCATATGAAGGGTTGTATGGAAAAGGCACAGCCTTTGCAGCGGCTTGGCCGGGCAGGCAGTTGCGGATGGGCGCGCAATGGCGCACATCTTCTGCAAGCGCCTGGCAGCCGCTTCAACAGAAGGAGTCGTGTATGCCGAACTACCGCGTCCACTTCGCGAAGCAGATCCTCGGAGTGCCCTTCACGGTCGGCTTCGTGGAGATCGCCCGTGCACGCGATCCGGAGCGCGCACTGAAGGCAGCGGAGATCCGCTTTGCCCGCGCGCGCGGCGTGACCGACTGGCGTGAGCGGGCCGATACGGTGGATCTTGCGGCCCCTGCGGAGGCGGAACTCTAGCAGCGCCTGCCGTTCCGTTGGGGAACGCGTCGAGACTCGTCACGTCCAGCGGGCTCGCATCGTCGGCGTAGCGAAGCGGGGTTGCCACACCCCGTACGTCTGGCGTCGACGCGATGCAGGCCCTAGGTTCCGGAAACAGCCGAGCCTGTGACGGGGCGGCTCGACAGATCCAGGGGCTTGTTCGGTCATGGCGGCGATCTCGTTCCTCGGTGATCTCATCCAGACCATCAGCGATCGGGGCCGCGATCTCATCGGCCTGGCGCGCACCGACCTTGCGCGGACGGCCAACCCGGCCGACCTTGCGCGACTCTGCGAGGATCTGATCTCCCGAAGGGGCGAGGCCTCCGGGGTGGCGCTGGCCCGGCTGATCCTCGACCGCTACGCCGTCTTTCCGTTGGAAGAGCGGCTTGCCTTCCTCGAACATATCGCGACCGAGTTCGGCGCCGACCACGATGCGGTCGATGCAGCCATCGCGTCCTACCGCGCCGAGCCGACGCGGGCCCGCCTCGGAATGCTTCACGTGGCGGCCGAGCCCCGTTCTCAGGAACTGATCCGGCGCCTGAACCTTGCCCGCGGCGGCACCCTGGCGCTGGTGCGCATGCGCGAGGATCTGTTCGCCCTGCGCAAGCACCTGAAGGAGCGCGAGGCTGCGCCGGACATCATCGACGCGGCAGCGAGCCTCGACAGCGATTTCGAGCATCTGTTCGCTTCCTGGTTCAACCGCGGCTTCCTGGTGCTGCGCCCGATCGACTGGTCAACGCCGGCGCACATCCTCGAAAAGATCATCCGCTACGAGGCGGTCCATGAAATCGCCGATTGGGACGAGCTGCGCCGCCGCATCCAGCCGACGGACCGGCGCTGCTTCGCTTTCTTCCACCCGGCCCTGCTCGATGAGCCGCTGATCTTCGTCGAGGTGGCGCTCACCAATGCGATCGCGCCGGCGATCCAGCCGATCCTCGCCGACGGCCGTGAGCCGGTGCCGGCGCGGGGAGCCACGACCGCGATCTTCTACTCGATCTCGAACTGCCAGAAGGGTTTGGCCGGCGTCACCTTCGGCAACTTCCTCATCAAGCAGGTGGTCGAGGATCTCGCCCGCGAGATTCCCTCGCTGAAGACCTTCGTGACGCTCTCGCCGGTGCCGGGCTTCCGCACCTGGCTCGACCGCGAGCGCGGCGCGGACGCGCCGCAGGGCCTGACCCGAGAGGACGTCGAGACGCTGCGCCTGCTCGACACCGAGGATTGGCGAACCGACAAGGCCAAGTGCGAGGCCGTGCGGCGGGCGATGCTTCCGGCGGCGGCGGCCTATTTCCTGCGCGCCAAGAACGAGCGGGGCCGCCCGCTCGATCCGGTCGCCCGCTTCCATCTCGGCAACGGCGCCCGGCTGGAGCGGGTGAACTTCCTCGGCGACACCTCGAAGAAGGGTCTCAAGCAGTCCTACGGGCTGATGGTGAACTACCTCTACGATCTCTCGGCGATCGAGAAGAACCACGAGACCTACGTCAATCTCGGCACCGTCGCGGCCTCCTCGGCGGTAAGCCGCGAGCTGCGCTCGAACCTGCCGCCCCCGCGGGCGGTCGCGCTCGCCGAAGCAGGGTAGCCAGCGGCCGGCTCAAGGCGTCGAGCCCCGCTTTTTCGCTGCGGCGCGGGACCGTTTCCGTCCTCGCACGTTCTCCTGACCGACGCCCGCTCAAAACTCTCAAGGTGGCGGGCCGGGTTTGGACAACGAGGAGTTTCGCCATGGTTGACACGGATCGCGTCGTCGGCGCTGCGAAGGATTTCGGTGGCCGGGCGCAGGGTGCGGTGGGCGACGCGCTCGGCTCGGACCGGGACTCGCTGGAAGGCCGCTATCGGGAGGCCGAGGGTCGGGCGCAGCGCATCTACGGTCAGGCGAAGGATACGGTGCGCGACATCGCCGACGATGTCGGCGGCTATGCCGAGGACGCCTACGACCGCGTCAGCCGCCACGGCGGCACCTATCTGCGCGACGGGCGCGAGCGGGTTCAGACCCAGGTCGGCGAGAACCCGTTCCTCGCGCTGCTGATCGCCGGCGCTGTCGGCTACGGCCTCGCTCTGCTGCTGCATTCGCGCCGCTGAACGACGCATCGGAGCGCGGCATTGGCCGCGCTCCGGTCTCAGGCGGCGCTACTGCGCCGTCCAGCCGCCGTCCATGGCGATGTTGGCGCCGGTGATCTGGCTGGCGCCGTCCGAGCACAGGAATACGGCAAGCGCCGCCACCTGATCGACGGTCACGAATTCCTTGGTCGGCTGCGCCTTGAGCAGCACGTCCTCGATCACCTGTTCCTTGGTCAGGCCGCGCGCCTTCATCGTGTCCGGGATCTGACTCTCGACCAGCGGCGTCCAGACATAGCCGGGCGAGATGCAGTTCACGGTGATGCCGTGGGTGGCGAGTTCGAGGGCGGCGGTCTTGGTCAGCCCGACGATGCCGTGCTTTGCCGCGACATAGGCGGACTTGAAGGGCGAGGCGACCATCGAGTGCGCCGAGGCCGTGTTGATGACCCGGCCCCAGCCCTTCGCCTTCATGTGCGGCACGGCCGCGCGCAGGGTGTGGAAGGCCGAGGAGAGATTGAGCGCGATGATCTGGTCCCACTTCTCGACCGGAAATTCCTCAATCGGCGAGACGTACTGCACGCCCGCGTTGTTCACGAGGATGTCGACGCTGCCGAACGTCTCGACCGAGAGTTCGATCAGTCCGCCGATCGCGTCGGGCTTGGTGAGGTCGGCGGGTGAGTAGGCAGCCTTGACGCCGAACTCGCTCTCGATGCCGCTGCGCGTCCGCTCGATCTCCTCGGGCTTGCCGAAGCCGTTGAGGACGACGTTCGCGCCCTCTTTCGCGAAGCTGCGCGCGATGGCGAGGCCGATGCCGCTCGTCGAGCCGGTGACGACGGCAGCTTTCCCTTTCAGGCTCATGAATTCCCTCCGGTGCGCGGGCCGCGCGGACCCTCTCGCTCATGGCTTGCCCCAACGCCTGCGCGAAGTCGATCTTGCTGCGTCGCACGCCCTGACGCTAAGCGGCGGTTGACACCCATGCCCGCTTCCCCGAACACCGCGCGCCAGCCCGCCGCAGGATGCCGGGCGGATGCACGGCTGCCGAACAAGAGTTGGACCGACGATCGATGGCGGTGATGCGCTCCTATCTCGACTTCGAGAAGCCCGTGGCGGAACTCGAAGCGAAGCTCGAGGAACTCAAGGCCCTGGGCCAGCGCGACGGCGCCGTCTCGATCAGCGAGGAAGTCGGCCGGCTCGAGGGCAAGGCGGCCCAGGCGCTCGTCGAGATCTACGCCGCGCTCACCCCCTGGCAGAAGACTCAGGTCGCCCGCCACCCGCAGCGGCCGCACTTCGTCGATTACTGCGCGGGCCTGATCGAGGAATTCACGCCGCTGGCCGGTGACCGCAGCTTCGGCGAGGACGAGGCGATCATCGGCGGCTTCGGGCGCTTCCGCGGCCGCCCGGTCTGCGTGATCGGCCAGGAAAAGGGCGCGACCACCGAGGCGCGCCTGCGGCATAATTTCGGCATGGCCCGCCCAGAGGGCTACCGCAAGGCGGTGCGCCTGATGGAAACCGCCGACCGCTTCGGGCTGCCGGTTCTCGCCTTTGTCGATACGGCCGGCGCTTTCCCCGGCATCGAGGCGGAGGAGCGCGGCCAGGCCGAGGCCATCGCCCGCTCCACCGAAGCCTGCCTCGCGCTCGGCGTGCCGAACGTCGCCGTCGTCATCGGCGAGGGCGGCTCGGGCGGGGCCATCGCGATCGCCACCGCCAACATGGTGCTGATGCTGGAGCACGCCATCTACAGCGTGATCTCGCCCGAGGGCGCCGCCTCGATCCTGTGGCGCGACCAGGGCCGCGCGCACGACGCCGCCACCGCCATGAAGATCACCGCGCAGGACCTGCTGCGCCTCGGCATCATCGACGCGATCGTGCCGGAAGCCACCGGCGGCGCCCACCGGGACCGTCAGGCGGCGCTCGACGCGACCGGCGAGGCCATCGCCCGCTCGCTCGCGGAGTTCGAGGGCCTGAGCCGCGACGAGATTCGCGATCGGCGGGCGCAGAAGTTTCTCGAGATCGGCCGCAAGCTGTGACGCGCGGCTTCGGCGCGGGCTTGCTCGACGGCCTGCGCCGCCTCGGCCGACGCGACACCCGAGAGCCCGGCCCCGTCAACCACATCTCGCTCGGCAGCCACTGCCATACCGCGCAGATTCTGAAGGGGCTCGGCCTGCGCACCTGGTCGGCCCCGTTCGACTGGATTTTCTCGTCGCCGGGCATGGTCCGCGACTGCCTCGCCGACGATTTTTCGGCGCTTCTCGACCGGCGACACTACGAGAGCACGCCCCTCGCCGAGCGGCAGGCGCCGAATGAAACCCGCTGCCGCCATCTCCTCTACCGGGACCGCCACGCGATCCCATTCGTGTTCAACCACCACGACCCGGCAACCAGCGACGAGGATTACCGCTTCCTGCAAGCCGGCGTGCGGCGGCTGCGCGCGGCTCTGGACCGGCCCGGCGCCCGAAACCGCTTCTATCTGATGACCGCTCTCCCCACCGAGGCGGCGACGGTGCATTCCATCCGCGACGCGCTCGTCGAGAGGGCGCAGGCGTGGGGTGCGGACAATCACCTCACGGTGCTTCAACTCCATCCGGGAGACGGTCGGGCCGCGAGCGTGCTCGAACAGGATTCGCATTTGGACTGGCTCAAGGTTGAGGTCCGTTCGGCCTCGGTCGGCCTCCGCTTTGCCGATCCAGCCGATGACGCCTTCGTGAAGGATCTGCTGCGGGCGTCCGGGCACGTTTCCGGGGAACCGTGACCGCCCTGCAACGCCTGTCCACAAAGTGGATGACTGGATTGCGGTAAGCTCCGGGTAAGCTTAGCGAGGCTATTGGGTTCGGGGAGTGACGTCCGCAAAAGGGCCGGAAGGCGCCCTGCGGGCAAGGACACGTAAGGACGGGTTCCCCATGGCTGTGCGTCCGTTTGTGGCGGCTGCTGCCGTTGCCCTGGCGATGACCCTCGGCGCCTGTCAGGACAGCGCCATGCTCGGCGGTGCCTCGACGCGCAGCCTGACGCCGATCCCGCCGCAGACGCTCGCGCTCATGCAGACCAAGGGCATGACCCAGTCCGACCCGATCCTGATCCGCGCCTTCAAGAAGGAAGCGGAGATGGAGGTGTGGAAGCGCGGCGCGAACGGCCAGTACGCGCTCCTGAAGACCTTCCCGATCTGCCGCTGGTCGGGCCAGCTCGGGCCCAAGCTGAAGCAGGGCGACCGCCAGGCCCCGGAGGGATTCTACACGATCACGCCGGGCCAGATGAACCCGAACTCCAGCTACTACCTGTCGTTCGACGTCGGCTACCCGAACGCCATCGACCGGGCCAAGGGCAGCACCGGCAATTACATCATGGTGCACGGCACCTGCTCGTCGTCGGGCTGCTTTGCCATGACCGACGCCTCGATGTCGGAGATCTACGCGATCGCCCGCGAGGCCTTCAACGGCGGCCAGCGCGCCTTCCAGTTTCAGTCCTACCCGTTTCGGATGACGGCTTCGAACATCGCCAAGTTCCGCAACGATCCCAACGCGCCGTTCTGGAAGAACCTCAAGGAGGGCTCGGACTATTTCGAGACCCTCAAGGAGGAGCCGCGGGTCGCGGCCTGCGGCACCCGGTATGTGTTCGGCGGGGCCGACGTGGCGGCGGGCAATTGCACGCCGCGGGTCGATCCGCTGGTCGCCGAGAAGCGCGACCGCGACAGCCACGAGGTCGCCGAGCTGATCGCCAAGGGCACGCCCGCGACCCGCGTCGTCTACGACGACGGCGGCCAGAACCCGGTCTTCCGTCCGCAGAAGCCGGAGAACCCGACCTTCGCCAGCCTGATCGAGAACGAGAAGGACAAGGAGAAGGAGCTGGCCTACACCGCCAAGGAGTATGGCCGCTACCATCTCGGCGAGGTCAGCCGGCCGGAGAGCCTCGCGCTCGGGCCGAACGAGTTCGAGGTCGACACCAAGGGCAAGCCCGTCCTCGTCGCGGCGGCCTCCAGCGACGCACCCGGCCCGACCAAGGCCGCGGCCGCCCGCAAGGAGCGGGAGAAGCCGGCGACGGTGGTCGCGGTGCGTGAAACGACCAAGGCGGGTGAAGCCAAGCCGGGTTCCACCAAGGCCAATCGCATCGCGGTTGCCGATGCCGACGGTGATGTGAGCGCCTTCAGCAAGGTGCTCGCCAAGAAGCCGGGCAAGGATGAGAAGCCGGGCAAGGACGAGAAGAGCGCCGAGGCCTCGAAGCCCAAGCCTGCGACCGCCGGCACCGCCAAGTCCCATGCCTCGGTGACCACCACGGGCTCCGTCCGCAACTGAGGCGGACCGCTCGAACCCGAGATCCTGTGACGGGTCGGGTCGAAGCGCTTCCTGTAGAAGGGTGATCGGGTATGGCGCCGATCGGCGCTTTTGCGCGGGCGCGGCTCGACGGCAGACCGGCCTCCTTCGCCGCTGTGTCACATGAGGATGCTCTAAGGCGTCGGGTACGACCCGACGACCGGACTGAGCCTCCATGCGCGACGACAGCCGCCCGAACCCCAGCGATTTCGAGGCGATCCGCCGGGAACTGGCCGACAGCTACGACGAGGAGCTGGAGCTCAGCTTCGACGAGGACCATGACGACGGTGAAGCGCCCTCCCGCCGCACCTATTTTCGCGAGTTGCTCCGGCTCCAGCACGAACTGGTCCGGCTCCAGGAGTGGGTGAAGACCGAGGGCCTGCGGGTCGTCGTGATCTTCGAGGGCCGCGATTCGGCCGGCAAGGGCGGCGTGATCAAGCGCATCACCCAGCGCCTCAATCCACGCATCTGCCGCGTGGCGGCTCTTCCCGCCCCGAACGAGCGCGAGC
>JAESFL010001154.1_pt1 | contig 10355 bp, 11 predicted proteins | sample 9269401 | NCBI WGS metagenome assembly JAESFL01 (sample SAMN14506025, study PRJNA617098) | algae metagenome | isolation source: Gloeocapsa sp. UFS-A4-WI-NPMV-4B04 and co-occurring heterotrophs from desert... | place: USA: Utah | collected 2006-10-01 | reverse complement strand
AAAGCTACCGTTGTACTTGGGTTTCTTCGAGTTTGTTCACAACGCCAAAAAGAGAGGCAAAGCCTTGCTGAGTGCTTTGTTGGAGGCTCTTCTCCCCTAACTCCCCGAAACACCTATTGAGCCTTTAGTTTAAGTGTGAGAGAAAAACTCAATTTTCGGTAACAACGGCTCTTGAACAATCCCCACACCGCTAAAACCCCATCGTTTAAGCAAACTTCCTACCTGAGTGCTGGGAACAGATTCTACAGCAAAGCGCTCTGCCACATCTGAGCCATGCTTATTTAGATAGCTCAAAGCATCAAAGTGTTCGCGAAATATTAACAAATAGCCGGATTCAGATGATTTAATATCACTATTTAGATGAGCTAAAAGATAACTACCGTCGGCTTTTGAGCGAACAAGGTAATATACTTGCGACAACATAAATTATTTAATTTCCATGAACTCTGAGTTCTAAATTTTGATTCCTTTGCGGTTATTAATTAAGATTTTCTAAGCGAATTCGGGGGTCTACAGCTTTAAGTAGTAAGTCGGCTACCAAATTGCCCACGATTAGCATCACAGCACCCATTACCAAGCTTGCCATTAATACATACAGGTCTTGAGCCAACACAGCTTGTAAAGTCAGCCGTCCTAAACCTGGCCAGTTAAAGAAAAATTCGGCAATAAACGCACCACTTAATAAGCCAGCTAACTCGAAACCTAGCAGGGTAATGAGTGGATTAATCGCATTGCGGAGAGCATGAACATAGATTACACGGTTTTCTGGCAGCCCTTTGGCACGAGCGGTTTGAATATAGTCTTGGCGCAGTACGTCTAATAATTCGCCTCTTGTGATTCGCTGCAAGCCAGCAAAACTAGTGACGCTGAGAGCGATGGTGGGAAGAATCATATGCCAACCGATATCTAAAAATTTACCCAGCAAGGATAGCTCGTCGTGATTAATGCTAGTCATGCCACCTACTGGGAATAGAGGAGAAGTGTTTTGCGCCAAAATTAGTAACAATAAGGCAGTAATAAAGCTGGGAAATCCTTGTCCGGTGTAGCTGATCACTTGTAGAACTCGATCAATCCAATGATTTTGTTTGACGGCGGCGATGATACCCAAAGGAATAGCGATCGCCCAAGTGACAACCAAAGATGCGATCGCGAGTAGCAGTGTCGCATTCAGCCGTTCCCATAGCAGCGACGATACCGAGCGCTGGTAAACAAAACTTGTACCAAAATCTCCTTGGGTAACGATTCGCCATAGCCAGAATACATACTGCTCCGGCCACGAGCGATCTAGTCCAAACTGCTGCCGTAGCTCTGTAATCCGTTCTGGTGAAATCTTTGGGTTCTGCCTCAGCGTTTCTATGTAATCTCCTGGTGCGAGTTGAATAATGAAAAACGATAGTGCTGATGCTAACAACAATGTCAAAAGTGCCTGCAACACCCGCTTCAGCACGTATATAAATGTTTCATTTCTAACCCATCTTGTCAGCCATTCCCAACTCGTCGCAAACGAAATTCTAGTATTCGTCATAATTTTATCTATCGGCTACTAGCTTAGATAGGCAAGAACTGGGCTTTTCCCCAGTTCCTAACCCCCAAATTCCTAATACTCAACCAGTGTTACAATTGGCACATCTGGTAGATGTTTACGCCCTTGTAAATCCTGTAGCTCGATGATAAACCCAAAGCCCAACAGTTCGCAGCCAATTTGCTGTAACAAGTTTGCCGTAGCAGTTGCTGTTCCACCTGTGGCAATTAAATCATCAATAATTACAACTCGGCTTCCTGGTTGCAAAGCATCTTGATGTATCTCTAAGCTATCCGTGCCATACTCCAGTTGATACTCAACTGAGTGAACTAAAGAAGGTAGCTTGCCGGGTTTACGTACTGGAATAAAACCTAAGCCCAATTTATAAGCCAAAGGTGCGCCAATAATAAAGCCCCTTGACTCCATTCCTACGATGTAGTCCGCAGTTAAACCAGCAGCAGCCAATTTTTCGGCTAGGCAATCAGTAATGTAGCGCAGTCCATCTGGATCGCGTAGCACTGTGGTAATGTCCCGAAACATAATTCCAGGTTTGGGAAAGTCGGGGATATCACGAATTAGGGACTTCAAATCCATAAGCTTATCAGCGAGAAGGGCATTAGAGACGACATCCAAAGCTTTGTTAGCCTGAAGATGCCAAAAAAAATCGTACACTAGAAATTTATCTCGTTTTGGATGATTGCTGACGAATTGAAGATTATTGATTTAGTAGCGATAAATCTAAATTCACATTATTTTGGAGCATACTAACTTGGAAACTGCTGAATTATGATTTAGACACTCGGATTTCGCTCAAAGAAAGTCCGTTGGTTTAGCCATAAGGTAAAAATGTCTAATTTTTACTCTTGGATGGACGTTTACTCTTCTAGTTTGGCAAGCTATTGAAGGTTAGTTTTGTAAAATTTTTATTCACCCGCGCAGCTTGTTAGGATGAATGCTTCCGTGAGCGTAACACCGTTAGACAGTTCAGTAGTCCAATCAAGTCCAATAATTTTGGACAATTTACCTAATCTATCCTTAGAGGAAAGGGCGTGTCCAAGTCGAACCAGGTTAGAAATTGACCTGATTTTACTAGCAATTGAAGCTTTAGAACTTGGGGGTTCTGAAGCAATCTTGGCAGTAGCTAATGAGTTGGAACTTCAAGGAGTCATTAAAAACCGGGTAAATTTGTGGCGAATGCGTAGCACAAACCCATGGAGGCGATCGCATACACGCCGTCTTTTGAGTATGGTGGAGGCAAAAGCCCTAGTAGTTATTGCTTGTTATCTAGCGCGTCGATTAACAGTTGTGATCAGACAATTGCTACTAGCCTATCAACAGATGAGTGACAAGCAAATTCCCCTAGAACAGAATTTGCGCCTGTCTAATTATCTAGAGCGCTTCAGAGCACATTTCAAAAGCCGCATGAATCCTCGGCGTTCTGGTGTCATTGCTTACAATTCAGATGAAAAGTTGAATGAACTGGCTCTGGAACTTTTAGGAAAATTACTTTTTTGTACTGGTACGGCTGGAATGCAGCGATTGTGGATTAGTCTATTTGACGGGGAAGTACAATGACCATCCAACGCAAATACAGTTTGCCTAATTGTACGCTGCTTTTAGAGGGTTTAAGTGATGGTACTACGGGTATGCAGTCTACGGACGTGCGGCCTTTGCTCTCAATATTGGTGAACGCGGAGTGCCATTTTAATAATTCTAATCAGCCGCCTTTAACTGGCGGACGAGACTTTCTAGAAAACTTGGCGATCGCAGTTAGCGCTTATGCTCAAGAATTTTTGAGTCAAGTGCATCACCCAGATCACCAACACTCGTCAAGAGCGATACAGTTTCAAAAAATTGGTCACAATCGTCATCGGTTAATTGTCCAATCTGAACAGGAAAATGATGTTGACTCTGCTCGTAATCCGCGCCAGTCAATGGAAGGTACTAATACCTCTGTAAATGCTCCAACTGTGATTGATTTGACAACTGTACAGTTGTTTGATCTCGTAGAGGCGATAGATCAGTTTTTTGCTGATAGCAAAACGTTACCAGATTTGTCGCTCAAGCTGACTCCAGTTTCCAAGCGCTATAGTGGTGCTAGCCAACCGTTGGCAAAACAGGCAGTACCAGCTGCTTTGGGAGTGTCGAGTCTGGCGATTGCCGCGATCGCGTTTTTCTTAGTTCCAATTCCTCAACCACAGGAACCGAAGCCGCAATCTAGTTCCACTCAGTCTACTAATGTTAACTCAACACCAGCTGCCGCACCGGAGATTACTGATTCAGTTCAGGTTAATGCTTTACAGCAACAACTTTATAACCAGCTGAATCAAGCCTGGAAAACAAGGTCTAATGTAGATCAGGATTTAATTTATCGTGTGGTTGTAGCGGATAATGGCAAGCTTGTAGGTTATAAATCGGTGAGTGCGACGGCTAATGATTACATTAAGCAAACCCCACTGCCTGACTTGCTTTCTAACCCAGCTGCTAATCGTGTTGGTACTCAACAGGCGATCGCTCAGTTCAAGGTAGTGTTTACAGGCAAAGGTGTACTCCAAGTTAGTCCTTGGAACACGACTAATTAGCAAAAGCTGATAAGTGACTACTTGGGAAGGACGACTTTAAAGCAGACAAATCCCGCGCCGTAATGCGTGGGATTCAAATAAGAAAGTTGTAGATATGCTAGGCTTTGTGTTACTTTAACCAATTATTTATTTAGGGTTTTACTATTAATAATTTTGCTTTTCTTAGAACCATCTAAAAAGCTAATTTTTCCTTTTCGATTACAAAAACTTTAGCATTGCTTTGATAGGATTACTCTATTTGATAGTATAAGAATCCTCCCAGCACCTAAATATGGGGCTTCATAATTTTAAAAACAATTCTGATTTATAAGATAGATAGTAAAAACGAGATTTTATGTTTATTACTGATGCGATCGCAGTAATTAAGGGTATAGTCTATTATATTTTTGTTGTTATACTTACAGCTATCTTAAATAATTTTTAGCCCTAAAACTCTAGGAAATTCTAAATTTTGAAGATAATTAATTTAGGCAAATCAGCTTTACTCAAAGGGAATAGTTCTATCAATTTATGGATAGTATTAATTTTGTCAATTAGAAAAGAAATATTACTTAATGCTTTTGAGCAAATAGCTATTTATTATATAAAAACACAACACTTCTTATTATCAAATGCTATGCGATCGCCGCAGCCATTATTTATTGATCTTAAATAGCCGAAAGCCAGGAGTTATCCTGGCTTTTAATTGCAATACCTTAAACTAAGTGGCTTTAAGTTACTTTTACTTTAACTCTCTAAAAAGTAACAGAACGTTATTTAATTAGAGAAACTTACAAACGTTTAACATCATACTAGCTACATTTTTTGGCTTGATTTTAAGCTTAATAAGCACCTTTTTTCCTAAGAATCACCATGACAGTTTGCAGTAAAATTTGCAAATCTAACCATAGTGACCAACTTTCCATGTACGTCACATCTAACAGTATTACTTTTTCAAAGTCAATAATATCAGACCGACCAGACACTTGCCAAAGACCTGTAATACCGGGCAATACTTCGTGACGAATAAAGTGATGTTCAGCAAAGTTCTCCACATCTCTAAGTGGTAAAGGGCGAGGTCCAACCAAACTCATTTCACCAAAAAGGACGTTAAACATTTGCGGTAACTCGTCCAAGCTATAACGGCGCAGAAACCCGCCGACACCAGTAATACGGGGGTCATTTTTCATTTTGAACAAAACCCCATCTTGCATTTCATTCCTTGCCTCGAGCTCTTTTTGTAGCTTTTCTGCATCAGCCACCATGGTGCGGAACTTCCAGACTTTAAATGGTTGCCCATGTAAACCAATGCGAATCTGCTTGTAAAAAATTGGACCTGGAGAATCTAGTTTTATCAACAAGGCAATGACCAGATATAGTGGTGCTGCCAATAAAACGAAAACAGCAGCACAACAAAAATCAAAGCATCGCTTCACCAAGAAATCACTGCCTGTGATTAATGGTGGAGAAAGTTTGAGTGCAGGCAAACCACCCACCATTTTAAGTTCTAAGGTTTGATCAATAATTTCTAAGTCAATATCAATAGGCAGGATATGTAATGTAATACCTGCGTTTCGTAGCTTCCAGTAAAGAAACATACGACTTTTAATAGATGCCCACGAACAGACAAAAACTTCAGATACACCTAAGCTAGAAATATGGGCTAAGGTAGTATCCATATTATGCTTGTCTACTGCAAGAGAATTAACATCTTCCCATCCAAGAAGTTTATAGCAATTTTCTCTTCCAAGTAATTTGACAGCTTTTTCCCGATCTTCTGGACGGCAAATCAGGAACGTAGGATAACGAACCGCGCCTTGTGTGCGGAAATACTCTACAGCATTATCTAAGCTAAATCTGGCAACACAACTAAGAGATACGCTTAAAAACCAAGATAAAAGGAAAGTTGAGCGTGAAACGAAGTTACCTGGTTGATAAATAAATGCTATCAGTAACAGCAAAATATGAGAAAATGTTAATGCTTTAACCAGACTAAAATAGTTACGCCGCTTTTGCCTTGAATCGTAAAGTCCTTTGGCCGCTATTAAACTAATCTGCGTAGCAAGAATTGGTAAAAGTAATAATGGACTATGTCGTGTGTCTAAAGGAGAATCTAGGGAATTACCATAAGTTGCGGCTAGCTGCCATGCTAAATACAGCATACTTGCATCTAGCAATATCAGTGTAAATACTCGTAGCCATCTTACACCTGTTCCTCTACGTAACCGTGTAAATACGGCTGCCCGTAGGTCTAATTTAGAGTTAAGTGATAAGGAAGTAGTAGATGTCATTTTCTGTACTCCATGTGAAAGGCTCTCAAAGTCTTTTATTCTAGAATTATTTGTTAACAAGGTATAAAGCAACAATAAACCGGGTTTGTGTATTCACCATGCCATACTGATTATAAAGTATTTTTTTTTACATTGTAAGTTGGTTTTTAAGAATTTACTGTGATACATAAACCTAAGTACAACGTAGCTTTTGAGCGAACATTACTTTTTAGCACATATAAGTTGAATTTATATCAGTGTCTCCTAGTAACATTACATAACAAAACTATACACAAGACAACCTAACCCTACTTGCTCTTTGTGTCAAGCGTAATTTTATTGAAACATTTAAATTTTATTGAAACATTCAGTTAGGTTTACAATTTTAGATTTAAATATATTTACTTAAAAAAGCTACAACTATGATGGACTATAAGCTAGGTAGCAAAATAACTTGAAATTCAAGGTACTAGATGATGTCGGGGCAATAAACCATAATAAAAGAGAATAAGACGTTCATTGGCGATCGCAATGCCGAAACGAATTAAAATCAAGGAGCATCTTAGTATTAATGAGTTGGAGATACGATTCGAGCGAACACACTATCAAATTATTTAGTTGCTAGCCAAAGGGTTGCGGACACAGGAAGTTACCGCAGCAACAGGGTACAATCGTGGCTAGATTTACGAATTGGTTTGGAGGCAGAACCGGATTGAGCCTGTGACATTGGGAGATCACCGCGAACAAAACCAAGGTTGGATAGAACCATTGCTCAATCAATGGCGATCAGGCTGATCTACGGCAAGCATTATAGGAACCACTACCCGACGACAACGACGAAAGGGGAGTGTGGATTGCCCAATTGATTGATCGTTCGGTTAGTCGTCAAAGAGGATGGGACTATCTCAAACAGATGCGCTACCAATTGCGAGTCCCACGTCCTGAATACACAGATTCAAGTCCTCAAGAGCAAGAGGAATGGCAACAAAAATTTGGTGGCCCACCCAGTCCAACAAATCAAGCAAACACAACCAGATGGCGACGTGGAGGTGTGGGCAATGAATGAACATCGTGTTGGACTCAAACCAGTCATTCGCCGTATTTGGGTTGATCAGTTTGCACTACCAATTGCAAACGTCAACTAGCGATTTAAATGGTTATGCTTGCATGCTTTTGTTCACTCCAAATCTGGGCATACATATTGATGGATTTTACCTTACTTAAAAGTCTGTTTCTAAAGAAATGTAAAGAGAGCAAAATAAGGCAATGGCTACAAGTGAAAATTGATTTTGAAGCGATAAAGTAGTGGTTCCAGCCATGACAGGCAAAGCGTATCCAAGTGATGTAAATAATGTAGAGTGGGGAATTATAGAGTTTTTGCTTCCTAGTTCAAAAGCCATTGGTTGTCACAGTGAAGTGGAGCTACGTGAATTATCAGTGGAATTTTCGTTAGTGCTGCGTGAGGGATTTACATGGCGTGCATTGCCACATGACTTACCACCTTGGCAAACTTGTTTATAACTATTTTCGGTAGTGCATCAGATTATTGTGGGATAGGTGGCAATGTCGTACCAATCCCATGATCGAGAGGCTAATCCTGCTCGGCCAAAGCTGCGGTAGATTTGAAGCGACTATGCTGCCAAATCCAGTTGAAGTAGCTCACCACTAACCGAGTTGTGACTTTTGTCTGTTCCCATACCGTTCGGCGATCGCTCAGTCGAGCCGCTCACGGCCGAAGCCTTGCCAAACTTGTTTTGCCGTCGATGCCATCTTCCAGTTTGTTGTCGCACAGTGCCGTTAGTATGTACGAACATCGCTGCGTTTTGTCTGTGCCAATGTAGTGCTGAATTTCAGGAGGTAGGACTCGCTGATATCCGCCCCAATCATCGCGCTTTAAATCGCTTACAAATGGTTTTTCCCTCGGTGTTGACGACTAACTCATCAATCAGTTCATTAGTAGACATCTTGCATGAATCGGGAAGGGCATCGTAAAAATAGGTCAAGGAGGACAAACTCATGACCTACGAACAGCTAAAGCGCCTAAAACCGAGTGCATTCAAACGGCGATGCGGTGTACATCCTGAAACCTCGGACTTCGGCGTGAGCGCTCACGCCGGAGCCCAATCTAAAATGCCGACAGCGCTTTTATTCACTGCTGTCCACAACCATATTTTGTTTTTTTTAATGAAAGTCTCTAGTTCGTCTACTTGGGTAATCTCAGGTATTTGTTAATTATCAGGAGCGTTTGGTAAATTCTTAGCGGCTTGTTTTACCCAATTGATGACACTGCTATGATTAACTCCTGTAGCTCTTTCAATTCCTCGAAACCCCATACCATGAACGTATAGCTTTAGGCAATGCTCCTTAACTTCTTGTGAGTATCCTTTGGTAGAATAAGACTTAATAAACCGGCGACTACACTTTTGGCAGATGTAGTGAGTGTTTACTACGTCTATGCCCATTCTTACTTACTTGAGTTGATTCACAGTGAGGACATTTCATCTTTCTATTATGCAACGCCGCTTTTTCTAAGGAACTATCTGGGGCAACAAGAAAGCCAGGATTTCCCATTCTTGATCGGTGAGGCTGCTGGAATATGGCATTGTAACTCAATTAGACTCTTCTCACCGCCTTAATTCAAGTCCCAAAAGATATCAAATCGGCTCTATAAAAAATTTTGCTGGAACTTAATTAAATATAAATTTATCGGCTACACTTTTGTGGCTAGATAGATACTTCTAAAAAAGAATTTTTATATATTAGTTTTTGTATTTTATACTTCATAGCTATTTTTAATTGAATAGAACATAATAACAGCAATGCGAAACCAGCCAATGATGTCTTTCTCCGTCACTAAATTAATGGCTTTACTAATAGCTTGAGCGACTTTTTGATTAGTACGACATTTTTGAATTCTTAAATATTCTTTGAGTTTTGACCAACAATTTTCGCACTTGATTAAAATCAGGAGAATAAGGAGATAAAAACACGACTCTGGCTCCAACTGCTGCAATAACTTCTCGGACTTTTGTTGCTTTATGGGCGGGTAAATTATCTATTACTCGCGCACGCTACTGTCCAAAGTTGAGGCGCAAGAAACTCTGTGACGTAAGTCAGAAATGCTTCTTTATTTGTCCATCCCTCAAAGGTAAAAGGAGCCAAGAAACCTAAAGTAGCGATCGCTCCAATCAGGGTGACATTTTTGCCGCGATTATAAGGACACTGACTGTAGGCACGATGTCCTTTTTTGGCTCTAGCTCCCGCGACGAGTCATAGCCAGATTAACTCCGGTTTCATCAATAAAAACGTGCAGCAGAGAGTTTAACTTCTCCAATTGTTGTCCAATACTCTCGCCTCAATTTTTGGACTCGTTCGGTTTGGTGTCGCTAGCATGAAGAGTCTTTTTTTTCTGGTTAACTCCAATCTTTGTAGGCGGCGGCACATGGTAGGGACGCTGACTTTTATGTCAGTTTTTTCTTCGAGACGAGCAGATAATTGTTGCAGAGGAGCATCGTTATCTTCTTCGACCAATTCAACTACTATCTCGAGCAAGCTGTAAATTTAGTTTGGGTAACTTTTCTCCTCCATAAGCAGCGGCTTCTACAGTTCCTTTTACTTTGTAACGTTTAAGCAACTTTCGGACAAAACTGTAACTTACCCCAAAGCGCTCTGCTATTTGCTAAATGAATTCTTTAGTCTTATGCTTAGTCTCTACGATCTTTGTCCGAAAACCTGTTGAATATGGCCTCATTCCTAAATTTTATAGAGACTTTTTTAATTGTCTCACTTTAGTCCATCCATTTGAAAATCGCTGTCAAGCTTAACCCATAACTACGAAATCATTATGCAAGTTTTATTTGTATATGACAAATATTCTTATACCAATAGGAAATGAGTATAAGTAGAAATGCGGCTTGTCAAAAAGCAGCTTGTAACAGTGCATCGAGAATGAAATCAAACGAGGTTAACGATTGGACTTGCTTTGCACTTAACTGTTTGAGT
>JAESFL010001153.1_pt1 | contig 10366 bp, 10 predicted proteins | sample 9269401 | NCBI WGS metagenome assembly JAESFL01 (sample SAMN14506025, study PRJNA617098) | algae metagenome | isolation source: Gloeocapsa sp. UFS-A4-WI-NPMV-4B04 and co-occurring heterotrophs from desert... | place: USA: Utah | collected 2006-10-01 | reverse complement strand
AGGCTTTTAGAACGGCGATGTCTTATCGATTTTTCGATTGGTTGACCCTGCATCGTGACCTGTTTGCTACTTATAAAGCCAGTTTGGGTTACATTTGGGCTTAATTTTTGTCTAAGTCCCATTAATCAGGCGTAAATATTATTACGGCTATAAGCCAGAATTTCTAGAAGGCATTACGGTATCAAAATGGATATTAAACATGGATTTGTCGGCACAGTCGGGAACACACCACTGATCCGATTAAACAGCTTTAGTGAAGAGACTGGGTGCGAAATCCTCGGCAAAGCAGAGTTTCTCAATCCTGGTGGTTCTGTAAAAGATCGCGCAGCGCTGTACATTATCCAAGATGCAGAAAAAAAAGGTCTACTTAAACCAGGTGGTACAGTTGTAGAGGGAACAGCAGGTAATACTGGAATTGGTTTAGCTCATGTTTGCAACGCTAAAGGCTACAAATGCTTAGTTGTAATTCCTGACACTCAGTCACAAGAAAAGATAGACGCTTTGCGGACACTAGGAGCAGAGGTTCGTACCGTACCAGCTGTACCATACAAAGACCCAAATAACTATGTCAGGCTCTCCGGTAGACTGGCTGCGGAAATGGAAAATGCTATTTGGGCAAATCAATTTGATAATTTAGCGAATCGGCGATCGCATTACGAAACTACTGGTCCAGAAATCTGGCAACAGACAGATGGCAAAGTTGATGCTTGGGTAACATCAACAGGAACTGGTGGCACTCTTGCTGGTGTAGCAATGTACCTTAAAGAAAAAAAGCCCACGATTAAAAATATTTTGGCTGATCCGATGGGCAGCGCACTTTACAGTTATATCAAAACTGGTGAAACTCAGAGCGAGGGTAGCTCGATTACAGAAGGCATTGGTAATAGTCGCGTCACGGCAAATATGGAGGGTGCGCCGATTGATGATGCCATCCGTGTGGGCGATCATGAATGTGTAAAAGTTGTCTACAGACTGCTGAAAGAAGAAGGCTTGTTCGTCGGTGGTTCTACGGGAATTAATGTAGCAGCAGCCGTAGCATTAGCAAAACAGCTAGGCCCAGGTCACACGATTGTAACTATCCTTTGTGATAGTGGTGGGCGTTACCAATCGCGGCTGTTTAATCGGGAATGGCTAGCAGCAAAGGGGCTTTTACCAGATTAGATTTTTCAAAGTCATAATTACTTGCCTTTTCAATCAATTAATATTGATTGCTAGCATTTTAATGTAAGGAATTTAGAGGATGTGGAGTAAATTTAATCTTTCATGTCTGACAATGATAAATCCTCTCAGGCAACAGATTTAACATCTACAAGATGGGTCATGGTTTGCCAAAACCGGACTTGCCGCAAGCAAGGTTCAGCAAAGGTACTGGCTGCTTTTCAGTCACACCCAGTTACAGGAGTTACAGTGCAGGCCAGCAGCTGTCTGGGACAATGCGGTAATGGGCCAATGGTAATCGTACTGCCAGATCAAGTTTGGTATAGTCGCGTACAGCCTGCTGAAGTACCTGCGGTTGTAAAAAGACACCTACAAGGTGGGTGTCCAGTAGCGGCAATGCTATATTCTCCGCTATCATGCGAGGCTTAAATGCGATCGTCCTATTTTATCAGGAGTAAAAAATGACAGATGCTTACATCTTTCTCGCTGGAGCCAGTCGAGGTGTTGGACTAGAAATCGCTAAATGTTTAACTGAACAACATCTGAAAGTGAAAGCACTTTTGAGAACTGAAGCGGCGAAGGCTGAACTAGAGGCGCTAGGAATTGAAATTGTACTTGGAGACGCTTTAAATGTTGGAGATGTCGAACAAGCAATGCTAGCAAATGAGCCAATTCACGCCGTTATTAGTACAATTGGCAGTTTACCCAATGAAGGCGAAAAGGCAGATTATCTAGGTAATAAAAATTTGATTGATGCTGCCGTTAAAGCTGGCGTACAAAAGTTTATTTTAGTTTCCTCAATTGGCAGTGGAAACAGTGCCGTTGCCTTGCCTCCTCAAGCTTTGCAAACACTGGGGCCAGTTTTGGTAGAAAAAGAGAAAGCCGAAAAATATTTAATTGATAGTGGATTAACTTACACCATTATCAGACCGGGTGGTCTAAAGTCAGAACCAGCAACTGGCAATGGAATTTTAACAGAAGATTTCCGAATTGCTGGATCAATTCATCGTGCTGATGTAGCGCAGCTAGTTTGTCACTGCCTTAATTCTGATCTAGCTAATCTAAAAATTCTTTCTGCGGTAGATCGGCAGATGATTTATGGACAACCTCAGTTTGAGGAATTTAGTTTGACAAAAACAGTGAGTAGTGAGTAGTGGATAGTGGAAAGCTTTTCTTTTCTACTCACTACTCACTCTTCACTACTCACCATTTGGTAAGATTGCCACAGTTTTGATTACAATTACCATCAAAAGCGTGAAGCTATTCGTTTACCACACTCCCGAACTGACTCCTACAGATAAGATGCCAGACTGTGCGATCGCAGTAGACGTGCTGCGAGCTACTACCACAATGGCGACAGTCCTAGCTGCTGGAGGTGAAGCTGTCCAGGTTTTCAGCGATTTAGATCAATTGATGCAGGTGAGCGAGTCCTGGCCGCCTGAGCGACGGCTACGCGCTGGCGAACGTGGTGGAGGTAAAGTAGCTGGCTTCGACATGGGTAATTCGCCGCTAGATTGCACCCCAGAGCGCGTACAAGGACGTAGATTGTTTATCAGTACCACAAATGGCACTCGTTCCATACAACGGGTGCAAGACGCAGCAATTGTCCTGGCAGCTGCCTTTATTAATCGCAAGGCTGTAGTAGATTATGTACTGTCTCAACAGCCGGAGATAGTGTGGATTGTTGGTTCTGGTTGGGAAGGTAGTTATTCTCTAGAAGATACAGCTTGTGCAGGTGCGATCACACATAGTATTTTGCAACAAAGCAACTCCCCTTTAGATCAACTGGCTGGCAACGATGAAACAATTGCCGCGATCGCGCTTTACAGTCAATGGCAAGATAAATTATTAGAGTTGTTCCATCATGCAAGTCACGGTAAACGCCTTTTGCGTCTTGACTGTCATGAAGATTTGAAATACTGCTCCCAAACCGATATTGTGGATGTTTTGCCTATCCAGCGAGAACCAGGAGTTTTAATCGCAGGGGAGCAGGGGAGAATAAATTAATAATCTCTGGTTCTTCTCTCTGTTAAAGCCGAGTGTGCAATTTTCACAGCACTCGGCTCTCGATATTTTTAGCTTTCGCTTTTGCCCATGTGGATATAATCCTGGCAGGATTCATAGAGCGCCATCGAATTTTTAATTTTCCAATTGTGATGATTCCCATCGATGGGAGAAATCCAGACTTCTTTTTGTAGCAGGATCTTCTTTTGATTGGTGGTGCAAGCTTAATGACAACCATCGAAAAATCACCTTTAATTGATGCAAACCTGGGAGGCTATAACCAGAACTTATAGAGAACCAACTAAAATCATCACTTCTGCCAACTTTGCGTAAGCCCTACTATTGTCAACTAAGAGATAATCTTCAGCTGAATTACTCAAATTCTCAGCTAGCTATTTGAGACAGATTGAGGCAGAGTTGGCGAAAATGATCGCCCCGTTGCTCAAAATTTTGATATTGGTCAAAACTGGCACAGGCGGGAGATAGCAAAACAACATGAGCCTGATTTTGTTTAGCTAATTGGGCGGCTTGAGGTACAGCTTGCTCCATTGTTTCGACAATTTCATAATTAAAATATCCAACTTGCTTCAGCCGTTGGGCAAAGGCTGGTGCTGCATTACCGATAAGTAATACAGAGGCTGCTTTAGCCTGAATTGTTTGCAGCCAAGCGCTGTCATCTCCGGCTTTAGCTTCACCGCCAGCAATTAGAATCACTGGACTATTGACAGAGGCTAACCCGACTTGAGCAGCATCGTAGTTAGTGGCTTTGCTGTCGTTGATAAAATCAATTCCTTCCCAGGTACAGATGTTTTCCAAGCGATGGGGAACACCAGGAAAGTTGGTAATAGCTTCGGCTACTGCATCTTTGTTAATTCCTGCTAGTCGAGCCACCGCAACTGCCATCAACAGATTTTGGTGATTGTGTTCCCCTACCATCCGTAAAGCTGACACCGCAACAATTGGCTCACCTTGAGCTACAACCCAACCAGCCTCAATGTAAACTCCCTGATCTGGATTACCGATTAAATGAGCTTTACCTTTAATACTTGTCCAACAAGCATCTAACTTCCAGCCATTAACACCTATTTGGCTCAAGTAAGCGTCATCACCATTCAAGACTTGTTGCTGAGACTGGTGTAGTAGATGCGCTTTGATGTTGTAGTAATGCTCTAAAGTACCATGACGGCTAAGGTGATCTGGTGTAAAAGTCGTCCAAACTCCAATTTTGGGAGCAACGGAGGGGGAGGACTCGATTTGATAGCTACTAAGTTCGGCAATTACCCAATCAAGGGAGTGAGTAGTGATTGGATTCTGGATTCTGTCTTTTGTCTCCTGTCTGGTTGCTTCTAAAGCTAAATCGCAGGCGGCGTAACCGATATTGCCGCAAGCGGGGGCGTTAAATTGAGCTGTTTGAAAAATTGCGGCGATTAAAGCAGTGGTAGTTGTTTTGCCATTTGTGCCTGTTATTGCCACCCAAGGACAAGATTTGAGATGTCGCCATGCTAGTTCCATTTCTCCAATTGTTTCAATGCCATGCGATCGCGCTGCAACTAGTATAGGTGAATCCCAAGGAACGCCGGGACTAACGACAATTAGAGCAGGTATCGGTGTATTTAACTGAAGGGAATAATTCAACTCAACTGTGATTCCCTCACTTTTTAGCTGTTGTTGCTGTTGGCGGAGTGAAGTGGAAGTGTGTTGATCGCTCATTGTCACTTCCCAGCCTTCTAGTTTTAATAGTCGTGCAGCAGCAATACCGGATTTTCCTAATCCGATCACATGAGCATTGGACATAGATTGAATAGCAGTTTCTATTTCAGCAACACCTATATTACCGCTCTGATAGCCTTGAATAGCGATCGCCTCTTAAACACAGAATTAACGCTTGCATTGCAGAAGGTATTAATATCCACAGCCTAAAGTAGATAAAGACATTAAGGAAAATATCTGACGAAATGGAAAAACGACGCTTAGGTACATCTGATGTCCAAATTACGCCCATCCTGATGGGGACTTGGCAAGCTGGAAAGAAAATGTGGGTGGGAATTGAGGATGCAGAAACCATCAAAGCGATCCGTTCTGCTTTCGATGCTGGCATTACTACGATTGATACTGCTGAAGTTTACGGCGAGGGGCATTCTGAGCAAATTGTTGCTCAAGCTCTATCTGACGTGCGAGATCAAGCTGTTTACGCAACTAAAGTTTTTGCCAATCATCTGAAATATGACCAAGTGCTTGAGGCTTGCGATCGCTCTCTCAAAAACCTGCAAACAGATTACATCGACCTCTATCAAATTCACTGGTCGGCTGGTACTTTTAAGAGTGAAATTGTCCCGATTGAGGAGACAATGAGAGCTTTAAATGATTTGAAGCAGCAAGGTAAAATTCGCGCAATCGGTGTTTCTAATTTCTCCCGTGTTCAACTCGAAGAAGCATCACAATACGGACGCATTGATAGTCTACAGCCTCCCTATTCGTTGTTCTGGCGGCAAGTAGAACAGGACGCTATGCCTTATTGCATTCAAAATAATATTTCAATCCTCGCCTATTCTCCTTTAGCTCAAGGATTATTAACTGGGAAATTTGGCAAAGATCATAAATTCGATCCAGCAGATAACCGCGCTAAAAACAAACTTTTCCAAGGCGAAAACTACGAGCGCGCGATTCTTGCTTTAGAGAAACTGCGTCCAATTGCAGAACGCCATTATACGTCTCTAGGAAATTTAGCGATCGCTTGGTTAATTGCTCAACCGCAAGCGCAGGCGATCGTTGGTGCGAGAAATGCTGAACAAGCAGTAGCAAATGCTAAAGCTGGAGATATTTACCTTTCTGCTGATGATCTGCAAGAAATTGATGCTATTGGCAAGATTGTCACAGATCATCTTGACCAAGATCCAGTGATGTGGAGTTGGAGTGCTTAATCGCAATATCTCGTTTTATTAGGGAGCAGGAGTTGGGGAAACGCGATCGCACATGATGACAGTATCTGTTTTTTGTGCTTCGCTTCGCCTTTTTAGGGGGTTAGTCATGTTTTTCTTCCCCTGATCCCTAACCCCTGACCCCTTTTTATACTTATACAGCCTGCTGAGAAACTGGCAAAGACATTACCCAAGAACGTAGTAGTGAGTTAACTTGCTCTGGTACTTCGTCATGGGGACAATGACCAGCGCGGAGGAAGTGTTCTTGTAACTGTGGACAGTATTGCCGAAACTTTGGCGATCGCTCTTTAGCATTCATCCAAGGATCAGCTTCACCCCAAAGCAGCAACAACGGACACTTTAACTGTTTCAGTAGAACATCCACTTTTTCACCTTGAGGAGTGCTAAAGACGGAAGCAAAAACTTCCGCAGCACCTGGATCACTCGCTGGACGTTGGATTTCTTCTACCAATTGATCTGTAATCGCGCTTTTATCAAGATAAACTTTTTCCAGAGTTTGCCGAATTACCCAAGGTTGTCGCACGTACTGAAATATCAGAAAACGCGCCCAGGATTGCTGAAAAATCCATTTAGAAGCATCACCTAGTAAGTTCTGCCAGTTTGAGGGCTGTTTAGGCGGCTGAACTTCAGATTGTAAAGGATCTGGTTCAGGGGACGACTGGGCATCGGCAAATGGACCAGCACTGTTAAGTAATACTAACCCTGCTGCTGTATCAGGGCGCTGGCCAGCAACACCCAAGCAGACATACCCCCCCAAGGAGTTACCTGCTAACACGGCTGGCTGACCAATAACTTCACTGATAAAGTCATAAACTTGGTCGCGCCACAAGTCGCTGCTATACTGCCAATTAGGTTTTGCCGAACGTCCAAAACCCAAGAGGTCAATCGCATAAACTTCAAAATCGTCGCAAAGTTGAGCAATATTCTTACGCCAGTGGTCTGTAGAAGCGCCAAATCCATGTACTAAAAGTAGGGGCGGACGTTGGGGCGATGCCTGTGGCGGACTATGCCTACGCTCTCCCGCTTGTACGTAGTAGACGGACTGTCCTCGCCACTGCCAGTATTTGCCAGGAATAGGAGTTGTAGAGGCTACGGTTGCCTGCATGATCTCTAAAGTGTTAAGTATTATTAATAAATTTTAACTTAGCTGTATCAGGCTAGATATCTATCACAGTTGATAACTTAATAGTCTTAGCGGTGCAAAATTATTTAGGGCTTGAAATTAGTGATTACGGGTAAAACAAAAGTTTTGGGAGTGATTGGGCATCCGATTGAACATTCTCTATCGCCAGTAATGCACAATGCCGCGATCGCCCAGATGAATCTAGATTATATATATCTGCCAATGCCTGTAAAACCGCAAGATTTAGCGTTAGCAGTCAACGGCTTTGCTGCAATTAATTTACAAGGCTTTAATGTCACAATTCCGCATAAACAAGCAATATTACCTTTACTATCAGAAATTTCACCAATCGCTCAAGCAGTAGGAGCAGTTAACACTGTTTGGCGTACCGATAACTTCCTTTGGGCGGGTACAAATACAGACGTTGAAGGATTTATTGCTCCCCTACGCACATATAAACAAGATTGGAGTCAAACGATAGCCCTAATTTTAGGTAATGGCGGGGCAGCAAGGGCAATTGTAGCAGGCTGTGCTGAACTTGGTTGTGCGGAAATTCATGTTGTTGGGCGTAACCAAATGAAGTTACAAGAATTTTCACATAGTTGGATTAATTCTCCTTTAACTGTTAACCTCCAAGTCCACAATTGGGAAGAACTATCGCGGCTAATTCCCCAGACAACCTTGCTAGTGAATACAACCCCAATCGGAATGTATCCTAACGTTGATTCATCGCCCTTAAGTACAGATGAAATGGCACATCTAGGGGATGGAGTTATTGTCTACGACCTAATTTATACTCCCAAGCAAACGCAGTTTCTAAAACAGGCTAAGAAACTTGGCGCAATCACTATTGATGGCTTAGAAATGTTAGTGCAACAAGGAGCAGTTGCTCTCCAAATTTGGTTACAACAGCCAGTACCAGTAGACATCATGCGCCAATCCCTACAGCAACACTTGATTAAGTAAGAGCTAGACGCGAGAGGCAATTTAAATACATTCTCCCCATCTCCTCCGCTCCTCTGCACCCCTGCTCCCCCGCACCCCTACTCCCCTGCTTCCCCTACTCCCCTACTCCCCTGCTTCCCCTACGCCTGCGGCCAGCGCCAATTATAGCGATTCCACTGGTACACGCCTTGGATCTCGTATTCAACACCGTTATTAAAGCGAATGATACATTTTGTAGAGACGTAATTGCCCTCACCAATCTCACTAACATTAATCACAGTGCAAGTAACCCATTCACGGCTACAAGGGCCAGTTTCTTGTACCCACTCCCATAGACTGTTTGAAACTTCAATGCGATCGCCTACTTTTAGCTTTAACGCTTCTTCTCCATCATCTGCATACTCAGCTATATGAACTGGCTTGATTGAATTCAGCCATTGCACACCATAGCGATCGCGAATAAATTGTACTTGGCCAGAGTCACGCTCTTCTAACCAATCATTCAGTAACTGTATTTTCCAGGGGCGATTTTGTTGCTCTTGTTCCTTGACAAACTGCAATAATCGGGAGCGTTGATCAGCACTGAGTTCATCTAGGGGATTAGCAGTATTCAATTCCAAACTATTGGTATCAAGCTGCAACTGCCTAACCGCCAGTTCTTCGACAACTTGCAGCAGTATTTGTTTTTGCTGATCGCTGAGAGAGCAGTTAGCTAAATCACAGTTATTAAACGCTGCTTGCAAAACTGCTTTGATCTCCGCTGGAGTCATAACTATTAGCAATTCAAGGCTAGTTTTCCTAATTATGACAAAAATTTAATCACCTAAAAGCCGAGGGTCAGCCCCTGGATACGCGACATGGGGACGCACAGCGCGGTTTGCGGATGCAACGCCGCTTATAGTCATATGTGATATAAGTACGCTCATGGAACAAGTGTTGACAGTAGCTTGCAAGATTGAAGTCTCTTTAGAGGTTGCCCCTAAACTGGATGCAACTTTAAAAGCGTTTGCAGATGCTTGTAACTATATCAATCAAACAGTTGATCCGAAGTTAACCAATAAGCCTTGTATTCAAGGCTTAGTTTATGCACAAGTAAGAGAACAGTTTAAACTCTCTGCTAACTTGGCAATTCGGGCTATTGCTCGTGTTTCTAGTAATCGTAAAACGGCTAAACAGAAAGGCAAGCCTGTCCAAATATTTAAGCCTACCAGCGTTGATTATGACGCTCGGATTTTTGCGTTTAGAGAGAAAGATTGGACGGTTAGCTTAACGCTTGTTGGAGGACGTGAGCGATTTAAACTAGCAATTGGCAATTATCAGCTTGGACTTCTCAAAGAAACAACACCTGGCAGTGCAACTCTTTGTAAGCGGAAAGATGGTAGCTATTACGTCAACATTCAAGTTAAATCATATGCTCCCGCTCCTATTCCCCAAAAACGAGTAATTGGAGTTGACTTTGGTAGGCGAGATATAGTGCGATTCGTTGACTAGAAACCAAGCCATAAAGGATTTGGGGGATTAGTCGCAAGGTTCTATTGTACCTTGACAACTTGATAGACATGAAGGTGAGAGCAAGTAACCTAGAAAACTCAAATCCTTCCCCACAAGTGCAGTGGTGAAAGCACTTCCCCTACGGTAGCGACTAGCCATCAATCCGTAAAGCGGGGATGAAAGGAGGTAAAGCTGACAGCCTAAGTTGGTTCCCTTCGAGCAAGAACCCATGAGTAATGAAAGTGAAGACACGCTTAAAACATCGTCAGTCTTACCCAGCGAAATAAGGCTTATACGCTGGAACCAAAAGGTAAAGGATTAGGAAGATGGCAGTGATGTCCTGACCATCATGCACTTCCGATAAACCCGGTGTACAGTGTCACTCTAAAGGTTCAATCAATGTCTATCAGGAACGAAATAACCTTTCGTATGCTCTCAGGCGGTCGAATACCTGAGTAGGTGCTAACCGTATGCTGCGAGTAGGAGAGATTAAGTCAGAAGCGAAAGTCTGGGGTAATGCCCAGAATATGCAAACAGACTTACGGTGATTTGGATGATAAAGTCTCAAGTAGGGAGTATATACAGCAGTTCTCAGTTGGGTGAAACATAGCAACAGCAATGGGTAAACCAGCCAATAATATCTTGAGGAGTCACCGCAGCGAGAGCATCTGTGATTGCCTGGTCTAACTGTGTATAAGTTCTTGCT
>JAESFL010001152.1_pt1 | contig 10373 bp, 8 predicted proteins | sample 9269401 | NCBI WGS metagenome assembly JAESFL01 (sample SAMN14506025, study PRJNA617098) | algae metagenome | isolation source: Gloeocapsa sp. UFS-A4-WI-NPMV-4B04 and co-occurring heterotrophs from desert... | place: USA: Utah | collected 2006-10-01 | reverse complement strand
TGACCCCTCTTGCTGGTTATACGCATCAATCACTTTCTGGCGCAGGTCTACAGAGTATGCTTTCATTCGGCTTCAGGTTAAGTTTACTTTTTAACTGTATTCTACTCTACCAAGAACTGCTGTAATTGCTTTAAAGAGTTTCACTTAGTCATTTTCGTTGTTGGTTGCATTCAGTGGCAAGCCTAGTTTTTTACCCAAGTCTTGCTTATATCTAGCTAGTTCCTAATCTTTTAGCCGTCAAAATTGTAACTGGATTAAGAGGAGTAAAGCGGGTTAGCTGCCCAACTGGTACAGAGCGGGATAATTGTACTTGTAAGAGTTGGTGATGCCAACTGCCACTATTTTTGAGCCAAGTTAGCACGGTGTTGAGATGTTCTAGAGTAGCTAGAGCTAGGACTATAACTCCTCCAGGGGCTAGGCTATAACAAGCATCTAGAATTTGACTCAAGTTACCGCCACTACCACCGATAAAGATACGATCGCTCGCAGGTAAGTTACGCAAAATATCTGGCGCTGTACCGTGAATTGAAATGACATTTTTCACTTGGAATCGGCGGCAGTTTTGCTCAATTAAAGCACTACCAGCAGCTGTTTTTTCAATGGCGTAAACTTGAGAAGTTGGGAATAAACGGGCAATTTCAATCGAAACAGAGCCAGTACCTGCGCCGATATCCCAAATTATTTGTCCTGGTTTTAAAGCAAGTTCTCCTAAGACTAACAAGCGGACTTCGCGCTTTGTCATTAATCCAGGGCGATCGCTAAAAGTGAGAAATGTTTGATCTGGTAAGCCGAAAGTAGGCAGAGTTGCTAAGTCAAGTTGTTCTGACTTGGAACGAATTAAAACAACCACATTTAAGGGTGCAAAAGTCTGTTCTAATATTTCTGCACTAGCCCAACACTGAACACGCTCAGTCTTGTCACCTAAGTTTTCACACACCCAGAATTGATAGTGACTGGGTAAATCTAAAGATAACAATAGACGCGCGATCGCATTTGGAGTATTAGTACCATCAGTAAGCACAGCAATTTTATCCACTCCTTGCTGCAAAGCTGGGATTAATTCATCCAAAGAGCGCCCATGAGCGCTAATAATTCGCGCATCTTGCCAAGGAACTTTAATGGCATTAAAAGCTAGTGCAACCGCGCTCAGATGCGGATGAAAAGTCAGCTGATCTAGCGGAAGTTGAGTTAGTAGTAACCGCCCTAAACCAAAAAATAGTGGATCTCCCGTAACTAAAACGACAATGTAGCCATGATCTGTTAGTTGCTGGTGAATTGCCGCAATTGCTTGACTAAAATCACCCAGTACCAGCTTTTGCCCGTGGTGATTGGGAAAGTAACTCAAATGGCGATCGCTTCCAATCAGCAAACTTGCCTTTTCCACTAGCTGACGCACCGATTCCACCAGCCCATCTGCCCCATCTAAGCCAATGCCCACCACATGAACAGGTGTCATTTCTCCCTATCTCCCCTGCTCTCTTCCTCCCAAGCCAACACAATTAAAGCATTGAGAATCGCTGCTGCAACTGGTGAACCGCCCTTACGACCTTCAACCCGAATCTGATTAACTGGTGTATTGGCGAGTGTTACTTTCGATTCTAGAACCGAGATAAAACCGACGGGAGCGCCAATTATTAAGCTTGGTGACACAGAGGCTGGCAATTGCTCACAGAGTGCTAATAAAGCTGTAGGCGCGTTACCGATCGCATAAATCGCTTCTGGAAATTGCTGCCAACATTGCATTAAGCCAGTTTCTGTCCGTGTTTTGCCTGGAAGCGCTACTGAGGCACATTCAACTCCACTTATCAGCGAGTTACCAAAAGTTTGTGTTACCAAACTAGCTACACCTTGTTTAACCATGCTCACGTCTGTAACAATCGGGACGCGGTGGCGTAAAGCAGCAATTCCCGCTTCAATTGCTTGGGGACTAAATTCAATTAGCTCTTTAAATTCAAAGTCAGCAGTGGAGTGAATCACCCGTCGGACAATAGCATACTCAGTTGGGCTAAAGTTGTGTACGCCGATTTCACGATCAATTACAGCGAAGCTTTGCTGCATAATCGGATGGATGGGTAAGCTCATTCAAAAATCCAAGATTGGCCAATCGAGTTCGCGATAGTAGCGTGTCATGTCGTCAAACTTACGTAATTGAGCTTGGTGTACTAACAGTTGTGAGGAATTTTCTAACCACTGCTCATTTAACTCAAAGAGACTAGCACTAAGGCGATCGCGGTCTAGATGAGGCGATATTTCTCCAAAGTATCCTAAAGTAATGTGCGCTGTGAAGTGGTAATGCTGTTCAATTCCTAAAGCAGTTAAACCGGAACTTTGATAAATTGTGCGGCGAAATTGCAAAATTTGCTTGTATGAGCTTTCATCTTTGGCTATTAAACAAACAGCTATCGATCTAGGCTTCACGAAAAACCCTAGTATTTGCCACACACTCGGATTTGTCTGTGTGATCGATTGGCGGTACTGCTGAAAAATCTGAGCAATGCACGAGCGTAACTGCACTTCAAATTCAGAATTTTGACTAGCGTAAAGATAAGCATTATCCCAAATTAAATCTGCTAGCGTCAGATGGAAACTAGCAAAAGGCACAGGAACAATCAAATCTGTTTCTAGAGGAAGTTGTAAAAGTTGCTCTTGGCATAAACGCAAACTCTGATAAAAATCTTGGTTTTGCGAATCTTCATTAGGAGGTGGAGTGATCACGCTATAGCCAGGAAAAGGTACAGGTTTTCTTCCACCCTCTGAACTTGGCTGAAACTTAGGAGACTCTTGAAGATTTTGTAGTTGAGAGTTGTAAGTTTCTAGTAGCGTCGTTCGTGCTACCCGATTTAGGTAAGTTTGATAGTCTTCGTCCAATCTTGATAGCCTCGCGTCAGAAAAGTTGTCAGTTATTTTCTACTGTCCTAGTTTTTATTCAAACTGTTAATAGTACACCAATTTCCATTGATGTGTTCTTATGCCAATTTACCTTTACTGGGGAGAGGATAATTTTGCAATGCAAAAAGCGGTTACTAACTTGCGCGATCGCGTCCTCGATCCCCAATGGGTCAGTTTTAACTATACTCAATATGCTCCAGATCAACCGGATGCAATTATTCAAGGGCTAAATCAAGTTATGACACCTCCTTTTGGAGTTGGGAACCGCTTGGTTTGGCTTGTCGATACTACTGTTTGCCAGCAATGCTCTGAAGAATTGTTAGCTCAGTTACAAATCACATTTCCCGTAATTCCCGAAGAATCAATTTTACTGCTAACCTGCCGCACTAAACCTGATGGACGGCTCAAATCTACTCAGTTGTTGCAAAAGTACGCTGAGATTCGGGAATTTTCTTTGATTCCGCCTTGGAAGACGGAACAACTTGTGCAGCGAGTCCACCAAGCAGCGCAAGAATTGGGAGTAAAACTGACTCAAAAAAGTATCGAACTGCTGGCAGAGTCTGTAGGCAATAATACGCGGCAACTTTACAGTGAGATTCAAAAATTACACACTTTTGCAGGCGCAACTAACAAGCCCTTAGATGTGGATATTGTTGCCAAACTGGTACAAGTTAATACTCAAAACAGCTTACAGTTAGCGGCAGCAATCAGAGAGGGGAATACAGCTAAGGCAGTAGGACTAATTACTGAACTAATTAATCACAATGAACCAGCTTTAAAAATTGTGGCTACATTAATTGGACAATTTCGCACTTGGTTATGGGTGAAGTTGGTGATGGAGACGGGACAACGAGACGAAAAAGCGATCGCTCTTTCAGCTGAAATCGGCAACCCTAAGCGTGTCTACTTCCTTCAGCAAGAAGTCAAAAATCTTTCCGTTCAGCAACTTGTCTCAACATTGCCTTTGCTACTTCAACTCGAAGTCAGCCTTAAGCAAGGGGCAGAAGAAATGTCAGCACTGCAAACTAAAGTTATAGAACTTTGCCAAGTTTTTCAAAACAACAGAGTGAGTAGAAAAGACGTGAGTAGTGAGTAGAAAAGAAGAATTAATAGAATTATGACAATCCACTCTTTAGTCTTCACTTACTACTACTCACTGCGCTTCAAGGATACTTAGCGCTCAATTGCTGGAACTTCTCACGCCTAAAATAGTTCAAAGTAACTGATGCTTCCGGTGTTATCGCCTTTCTCGCACGTAATCATGATCAATTGCCATCGCTTTTTTTCACCTCGCCTGAACCGGATGCTGTCGCAGTCGCTAATTGTGGGCGCTTTTGCCACTGTAGGTGTACTTTCGGGCGTTACTCCTGATGTATCTGCACGTTCAGGTGTTGTCTTTAGTTCTGCTGCGTATGCTCAAGCTATCAGTAATACCGAAGTAACAAACTATGCACGCTCAGTCCTTGTAATGGAGCCAGTGCGTCAAACAGCCTTTACTGAAATTAAAAAAATGATTCCTGGGGATATTCCTCCGATTGTTTGTCACAAGCCAGGAAGCTTAAATGCTCTTCCAGGCAACGCCCGCAAAATTGCGGTAAATTATTGTCAACGCTCTCAAGAAATAGTTGAAAGCAATGGACTGACGATTAATCGCTTCAACGCTATTACTGTAAATTTGCAAAACAACCCAGACTTAAAAAGACGGATTCATAATGAATTAATCCGTATTCAAAACCCTGCTTCTAAGTAAATATCCAAAGCCTATATTAAAGCAAAAACGTGCCGTTTTCTTTTAGGAGGACGGCACTCTAATTTAATGATATTAAATTCTCAAAGAACTTACAGCAAGGATGATTTTTTCAGAATTGCGATCACTTCACCTCATTTCTTGCACCTCGCTTTGGAATATTTGTTTAGTAAACACTTTCGTTCCACGTGCAAGCCTCAACTTTCGGGACTCAAAGATCCAAAGATGAGGTTCTGATAAGGTGCAAGATGTCAGCTAAAGGCAATTTAACTAAAACGCTAACCTTGTATGAATTTGGGCTTGGTGCAAGATGTGAGTTCACCTAATAATCAATTTTGTCACGCTTGTAGGAACCTGTACTAAATTTCAATATATAAAGCTTTCTTGACAAAGAGAAATACTGCCCTTATGAGATTTCATAGCTCGCGTCTGGGCAGGATCAAAACTGAATTAAAGATGAATTTAGGGAGTGCGATCGCACTCATCTCACCAAAAAAACATTTAACTTTCCAGAATTATTAAAAACCTGTACTAGATTTACTGCTTGGTGAACGATGAAACGTAAAAGAAGTAATCACAGTAGCATAATACTTCAGTTTAGCCAAGAAGATATTTAGCTTGTTGCAGGGACTACTCAGATTGCAATAGCCCTAGTCGCTGCTTAAACAACAACCATAAGAAATAAGAATTAGCAACGACGAAACGCCTCCATAAACGACGTGGCTCTGTTATCAGTCGGAAAAACCACTCCAAACATAATTTCTGCATCCATATCGGCGCTCTTGGAACCATACCAGAAACAAACTCAAAACTCACACCTATACCAAGTGAAATTGGTACTCCTAAGTCTTGACAATTGGCATACATCCAATATTCTTGTTTTGGAGCGCCCAATCCAACAAATAGAATATCAGGTGCTGCTGCTCTGACTTTTGTGTTGATCAGTGCCATCTCTGCGGTGTCCGCTTCAAATCCATAAGGTGGACAATAAGTACCAACAATATTGATATTAGGATGCCTCCGTTGAAGAGTCTTTGCAGCGCTGTCTGCGGCTTCGGGACGACCTCCTAGAAGAAAGACCCGCAGATTTTTACTAGCAGCAACCTCACATAACCGTTCAAACAAATCCGTTCCATTGACGCGACCAGGTAGTATTGGCCCATCTAATAACTTAGAGGCCCATACAAGTGAAACACCGTCTGGTACAACCAAGAAAGCATCTTCATAAATCTTGCGAAAATGGGCATCGTGCTGTAGTAGCGTAATGTGATGTGCATTAGGGGTAACTACATACTTCGGTGTACCGTGTGCAGCTGCATGATCTACGATTGCTTCCACAGCTTCATCAAAATTGTATTTATCGACTTTGACACCACAAATATTTATTCTCATGAGATTACCTATGTATATATAGAAATGTGCAGGATAGATTTTAAGTCTCAATAATGAGCTTTCTTAGCAAATAAAACAACTGGTATTGTGTGGATGAGGATTTTGAGATCCATCCAAATAGACCAATTACGAATGTAGTAAGTATCTAAAAATATCTGTACATCAGTATCGCCTCTTTTCACCTGCCATAATCCTGTTATACCAGGCCAAACAGTTTGCCTTAGCTGTTGGAACTCATGGTCAAACTCAGCAAGGTGATAATGAGGGAAAGGTCTAGGCCCAACTAAACTTAGGTCCCCACGCAGAACGTTCCAGAGGTTTGGTAACTCGTCCAAGCTGCTTTTACGCAGAAAAGTACCAATCCAGGGAATCACACGCGGATCATTGTCTAGCTTAAAAAACTGTAACCATTCTGCCTCACGTTCAGGATTTTTTTGCAAGTACGTCTTGAGACGTTCATCGGCATCTGTGTACATAGTACGGAATTTGATCACCTTGATTGGTTGTCCATTTAAACCTATCCTTTCTTGAATAAAAAGGGTAGGGCCTGGGCTTACTATTTTCACGGCAAGGGCTACGATACACATAATCGGTAGCGAAAAGATAAAAAGCGGTATGCATAATGCATAATCGATAACTTTTTTTAACACGCTGTCACAGTTTGATTGTTTATGCATGATTATTTCTCAAAGCTATTGCTGTGTCGTTGTCAATAATTGCAATTGAGTTACATTAACCAAAATCTATTTCTAGCCTTAAATGCACTTTTATCGCATTTTATAGCAACTCAATTACTGATTTTTGGCAGAAATATACTACCCCTTATTTATTCCTAAAAACAATGTTTTTAGCTAACAAATTTGTTAGCTCTGGTCTTGTTTTAGCTCAACCAAAGTTGGATGAGCTAAAGTTGGATGAGCAACTATAATGTCATTAGTATGTGAAGTTGCGGAAGGATAAACACGACCTCTAATTGGACCTTTGTTGAAGGGAATGTCAAAGGCGCTATCGTTGTCTGTCTGATTAAGCAGTTTTGTTACAATATGGTCAAAAATATCAAAAAACATTGTATCTTCTGGCATTGATTCTAATTCACACCCACTTTCTATAAAATTTCTAACAATCATTTCTAAAGATTTTGACTCCGAAACCCTACCTATGATGTAGCGATCTGCGCCAGGACGATTTAAAAAGCCTGCTTCCCTATATAAGTAAACATCTCCAAGCAAATCGGCTACAATAGAGATTTGTGGGTAGCCTTTCTTTCGCATATCAGAATGATTTACCATCTCAAGAGGTTTGCATACTCTTCCTTCATTCATCGCGTTTATTGCATAGCCAAAGTCAATGTATAAATTGCATAAATCATCTTGCTTTCTGCGTTCTGCTAATCGGGCGAAGATATCAATTAAATGCGCTCTTTCTTTAGGTGATATTGCTTCATCTTCGTTACGGCTATAGTCTTCACGCAAGGTTAAGAAATCGATCTGGCGATCGCCTCCTGCATCACGATTAATCTCCGCTAATATTTCTGCCAATTGCAAGATTTGTTCAGCACGACCAGGAAGAATCACAAAATTGAATCCAAATTTTAGTGGCGACTTTCTCGCATTACGAAGTTTTAAAAATTCCTTGGCATTCTTGAGAACTTGTTCAAAAGAATGTTTATTTCTAGTAACTGCGGCTGTTGTTTCTGGATCAATACCGTAAAAGGAAATCCGTAGAGTATCTAAGTTCCAAAGTCCTTCCTGTTTTTCTAACAAATGAGGTGTTAGCAAAAATCCATTAGTATACATAGATAGCTTAAACCCCTGCTCTGCTCCATAACGTACCAAATCACCAATACCAGGGTTAGTAAGTGGCTCTAATCCGCCAGAAATATAAATTGTGTATGGGTCATCTTTTGGAGCTTGGCGAAACATCTCCTTAAAGCCATTGTTACCTGTCGGAATCACATCTCTTTCGTATTTTGCAGAGTAATTTCTCCCACAAAATGTACAATAAAACATACAGGCAACACCTGGATAAATCCCAACGCGGAAAGGATGCCGATAAGTATGTTTTATAGCTGCTTCTATTGACCCAGATTGAATTAGAGGAATAATAGTATTTTGCCAATATTTAGAAGCAGCACCATTTTTACAAATTAGCTCTTGGACAAAATCTGATTCTCGAAGAACTGAGTTAAGTTTAATTAGCTTTTCTTTGTCAAGATTAATATCATGAAGAAGGTCTTTCTGAGTTATAAACGGCTGGGAAGACAACTTGTAAATTAAATGAAAAGCAACTGTCGTCCAATAATTTATTGATTCTTCATCCTTAAGGCTGTCGATAAGTTGATTGTTCAACATAGGAACAATGAGATGTTCTCGTAGAGCAACCAAAACATTGAATGGTAGGTCGCAAGAGTAATCTTGAATAAGATGCTCGCGAATTAGTTCAGTCTGTTTTTGAATAATCATCGTGTTTGCTTCTTTTACTGCTTGAACAATATATAAAAAATCTTTAGCTAAAAAGGTAATACTGCTACACTGATGCTGAATTTCTTGAAAAAAGTAAGAAATTTCTGCTCGAAGCGGTTTTGGACAATTATCCCAAGCAGGATCTTTCGGTAAATTTTCGCCATTTAAAGTGATATTTCCTGGTTCTTGAGTAAAGTCCATAACGAGTTTTTCACCCTTGGGTGAGGCAAGTTTAATTGCTCGTAAAGGTTTATTTGTAGTTCGTGAAAGGGACAATTTTATAGGCAAACAACCATAAAAAAAAGTAAGAGTTGCTGATAATCCACCGTCTAGTAAATCAACATTTTTTAAGTAAATTTCTTGATAGCCAAATAAAACAGAAAGTAAGCTCAGAATATGTGGATATATGTCAGTTACAACATTCACTGTCAAATCTGGCTGCTTTAAAGAACCCCATCGCTGCTCTGCTAAAACATCGTGCCAAAATATTTCTATATACTCGATGTCTGCAAAGTTCTGTTCTATGATCCCGCGAAACTGATGTACGTAGCTTGCTAGGAGGTATTCAAGTCCCACAGCTAAAACAAGATTTTTTTCATTAGCTAAATCAACTAGCTCTTTTCCCTGTTTAGGATCTAAAACAAAAGGCTTTTCAACAAGAACGTGCTTCCCATGTGTTAGAAGTTGCTTTGTAGTTTCATAATGTTCAGCAGGTAAATTTGTTACAAATGCAACTTCAACATTAGAATTATGGAGAAGCTCATCAAAGTTATTCGATACAATAACTTGCTCTTGGCTAGTTAACGCTTTGTTTGTGGTTGAACTTTGATGATTGCACCAATCTAGCGAGTTTTTAAAGTTACGTTGTGAAATTAGATGAATTTTGGAAATTTGAGGTTGAAACTGAGACAATATATTACAAGTAATCTTGCCCCATCGACCACCGCCAATAACAGCTACTTGATTCGGAATAGAAGGATCAGTTTCGGATTCATTAAATAATTTAAGTTGAAGGAGAGATTGGCTAATCATTTTACCCCTTTGATGTATTTTGATAATATTTGTACACAATTCCATGACAAATAAGGCTCGACATATAAGTCGTAAACCTAAATTGCTTTTCATTCAAATCTAGAGACTAACTGAACTAATTTGGTTGTCAGTAATAGGTAGTTTCTAATTTTTCTCTAAGTTTTTGAATAGATTATTTTTAGTAAATTTTCTCCCAATTCAGGATTAAGGGATTTAGAGCTAAAGTTTATTTTGTTGCAATTAGCTACGCTTGGCTAAAGCATACTTATTTGATTTTTTAGGTTAAACTCAAACATTACGTAAGTTCACATAATGTTAAGTTGCCTGCTTCATCAGTTCTTAATTAAAGATTTATCAAACTGTAGAAAATACTAATAGTAGTAACCATGTTTATTTACTTAGTCTTTAAATTAGCCCTATATTTTTAAAGTTTGAGTAAAGAGCGCTTCATATAGTGCGTCAATTTATTAGATTTAAAGATTGGCTTATAAAAATATAGAAGCTATATTTAAATACTGGATAGGTTTATTTAAGTAAGGTACTAATCAGCGAAGGAAACGTCTTACTCAATCTATTTTTATTCCTACTTAAACTCAAAAAGTTATATTAAAGTTATCTTACTAAAAAATTGCTGATGTTGCAAAAATAGCTCTGTTAGTTCTACATATTGGATAGGTTTATTCAGGTAAAATAATAATGAGCTCAACAAACGTCATACTTACTCAGGTAATGTTTTACATATATTGATGAGGCAATTAGACTGGTAAACCAAACTCGTAGCGATTAATGTACAATCCAATGACGATATCATGCATTACTTCAGACTTAGAGAAGCAGATCGTTCTACGCAC
>JAESFL010001151.1_pt1 | contig 10380 bp, 12 predicted proteins | sample 9269401 | NCBI WGS metagenome assembly JAESFL01 (sample SAMN14506025, study PRJNA617098) | algae metagenome | isolation source: Gloeocapsa sp. UFS-A4-WI-NPMV-4B04 and co-occurring heterotrophs from desert... | place: USA: Utah | collected 2006-10-01 | reverse complement strand
GATCCTCAATAATGGCGCGGCTGTCGACGATCTCGACGCCGGCCTTGTCCAGGTTCGTCCGGTAGATGCCCTCCAGCCGGTCGATCTCCCGGTCCTTGTTGCGGATCAGGGTCGCCCAGTCGAAGCGCGTCTCGCCGATGCTCCAGCCGAATCCTTCTGCTTCATGGAACTCGTCGGCGAAGCGGCTCGCATAGACCATCAGCTTCTTGGGCACGCAGCCGCGGATGACGCAGGTTCCGCCGACCCGGTACTCCTCCGCCAGCATGACCTTCGCGCCGTAACCGGCGGCGATCCGGGCCGCGCGCACCCCGCCCGACCCGCCTCCGATGACGAAGAGATCAACATCGAATGAGGTCATGGCGCAGTCTCCGCTCAGATTCCGGTTCAACACTTCATATAGGGAATGCTATTAGGCGGCACCGCCCGACAGCCCTGCTCCGGGCACATGGCTGCCCGCCTGATCGTGTAGCTCTTACGCCAAGGTTCAACAGCGATAAAGCAGCAAGCGCTTGCCGCTCCCCTGTTCCCTCTTTAGGGTCTCCTCAGGACGCTCTCACCCAACGTCAGCGTCAATGGAGGAAACCACATGACCCAGTTTCGCAAAGGCCTTTGGCGCGGCGCTCTCGCTGCTGCAGCCGTGGCCGGCTTCGTGACATCGGCAGCAGCCCAGATGGAGCTCAAGATCATGGCTCCCGCAGCGCCGGGCGGCGGCTGGGACCAGACGGCCCGCTCCATGCAGCAGGCGCTGACCCAGTCCGGCATCGCCAAGAGCGCGCAGGTCACGAACGTGCCGGGCGCCGGCGGCTCCATCGGCATCGCCCAGCTCGTGAACAATTCCAAGGGCGACGGCAACCAGCTCATGGTCATGGGCTACGTCATGGTGGGCGCGCTGCTCACCAACAAGTCGCCCGTCACCCTCGACCAGACCACGCCCATCGCCCGCCTGACGACGGAGTACGAGGCGATCGTGGTGCCGGCCGACTCGCCGATCAAGAACGCCAAGGATCTCGCCGCGGCCATCAAGGCCGATCCGGCCAAGGTGACCTGGGCCGGCGGTTCGGCAGGCGGCGTCGACCACATCGCGGCGGCACTCTTCGCCAAGGCGGCGGGTGCCGATCCGACCAAGATCAACTACATCCCCTTCTCCGGCGGCGGCGAGGCCCTGGCGGCCATTCTCGGCGGCAAGGTGACGGCCGGCATCTCCGGCTACGGCGAGTTCGAGAGCCAAGTGAAGGCCGGCAAGCTGCGCCTGATCGGCCTGACCTCGGCCACCAAGACGGCCAACGTGGACGTGCCCTCCATCAAGGAGCAGGGCATCGACCTGGAGATCGCCAACTGGCGCGCAGTCGTGGCCCCTCCCGGCATCTCCGCCGACCAGAAGAAGGCTCTGACGGACACCATGGACAAGTTGGCGAAGTCCAAGGAATGGCAGGACATCCTGAAGGCCAAGGGCTGGGAGGACGCTTACGTCTCCGGCGATGCCTTCACCAAGGTTCTGGCCGACGAGCAGGCTCGCACCAAGGACGTGCTCACTGCCGTGGGTCTGGTGAAGTCGTAAGCTCAAGCCTAGTATGATCTCCGGAGCGCCGCGTTCACGAAGCGCGGCGCTTCTTTTTTGCAGGAATTGCCATGGCCACCTCCCCCCAGCGGCGCATCGACGTAGCAGGCCTCGTCATCGCCATCGTTCTTCTCGTCCTGGCCGGCGTGGTCTGGTGGGACATGAGCAACCTTCAGATCCTGTCCCCCTACGACCTCGGACCGAAGGTCATGCCCATCATCGTCTCGGGCGGCCTCACTCTGCTCGCGATCGGCAACGGCATCGGCGCCCTGCGCGGCGACCTCCCGGCGCGTGACAGCCTGGACTGGAAGCCGATCATCCTGATCCTCGGGGCGCTTGCCTGCCTGATTGCCCTGATCCGGTTCGGCGGCGGCTTCATGATCGGCACCGCCGTGCTCTTTGCCGCGACCTCCACGGCTTTCGGGCGCCGGGCCTTCGTGACCGATTTCATCATCGGCGCGGTGATCGCCCTCATCGTCTACGTGCTCTTCGCCAAGCTCCTGACCCTGTCTCTGCCGGCAGGGCCGCTCGAACGCCTGTTCTGAGGCCGCCATGGAAGCCTTCACCTCCCTTGCCGGCGGCCTCGCCGTCGCCATCCAGCCGGCGAACCTGATGTTCGCGCTCATCGGCGTTCTCCTCGGCACCGCCGTGGGCGTTCTCCCCGGCATCGGCCCGGCGCTCACCGTGGCCCTGCTCCTGCCGATCACGTTCAAGCTCGATCCCGCGGGCTCCATCATCATGTTCGCCGGCATCTATTACGGCGGCATGTATGGCGGCTCGACTACGGCGATCCTGATCAACACGCCGGGCGAGAGCGCCTCCATGGCGACGGCGCTCGAAGGCAACCTGATGGCCAAGGCCGGCCGCGGCGGCCCCGCGCTCGCCACCGCTGCCATCGGCTCCTTCGTGGCGGGCACCATCGCCACCCTCGGGCTCACGCTTCTGGCGCCCTACCTCGTCGACATCGCCGTGAGCTTCGGGCCGGAGGATTACTTCGCCCTGATGGTTGTGGCCTTCGTGACCGTCTCGGCCACCTTCGGCGATTCTCCCGTGCGCGGCCTCACCAGTCTGTTCATCGGACTGATGCTGGGGCTTGTGGGCATCGACCTGCTCTCCGGCCAGTCGCGCCTGAGCTTCGGCGTGCCGGAGCTCTACGACAACATCGAGGTCACCACCTTGGCGGTCGGCCTCTTTGCCGTGGGCGAGGCGCTCTATGTCGCCTCCCGGCGCCATATCCAGGAGGAAAAGCTTGAAGCCGTCCGCGGCTCCCTCTGGATGACCAGGGAAGACTGGAAGCGCTCCTGGAAGCCCTGGCTGCGCGGCACGATGTTCGGATTCCCCATCGGCGCACTGCCGGCAGGGGGCGCGGAGATCCCGACCTTCCTGTCCTACGCGACGGAACGGCGGCTGACGAAGTATCCGGAGGATTTCGGCAAGGGCGCCATCGAAGGCGTGGCGGGCCCGGAGGCCGCCAACAATGCCTCGGCCGCGGGCACCCTCGTGCCGCTGCTGACGCTCGGCCTCCCGACCTCGGCCACCGCCGCCATGTTGCTGGCCGGTTTCCAGCAATACAACATCAACCCCGGCCCCCTGCTGTTTGCCCAGAACCCGGACCTTGTCTGGGGCCTGATCGCCAGCCTGTTCATCGCCAACGGCATGCTGCTGGTGCTCAACCTTCCCCTGGTGGGTCTCTGGGTTCGCCTGCTCAGGATCCCGCAGCCGTGGCTCTATGCCGGCATCCTGGTCTTCGCCACCATGGGCACCATCGCGGCCAATCCCTCGCCGGTGGAACTCATGATGCTGACGGTCTTCGGCGTGCTCGGCTTCCTGATGCGGCGCTTCGACTTCCCCATCGCGCCGGTCATCGTCGGGCTCATTCTCGGTCCCCTGGCGGAAAGCCAGCTGCGACGGGCGCTGTCAATCAGCCTGGGCGACCCGATGACGCTTCTGCAGAGTCCGATCTCGGCAACGCTGCTGACCATCGCCCTGATCGCCTTGGTCCTTCCCTTCTTCCTTAAAGGTTTGGGACGGTTCAAAGCCGTTGAGGATTGACCTCTCAAGAGCGGGGCTGCTCTCAGCCCTGCTCCCTTGCGCCGGAGAGGCAGCCATCTCAAGCGTGGCCTCAGCCTTTGCGGACTCCAAGGAACAAGGACTAACGACAAACATATTTCGAAAATTCTGGAACTACCGCTTGACGGACCACGCATAGTGATCCAGATTTATTTCCATGAACATCGAACAAGCAGCCAAGCAACTCGAAGCCCTTGGGAATCCGACCCGACTTCAGGTCTACCGAATGCTCGTTCGGGCGGGTGAGGCAGGCTTGCCTGTCGGGCAGATCCAAGAGCGCCTCGGTGTCCCTGCCTCAACCCTTTCGCATCACCTTCAGCGTCTTCTTCTGACGGAGTTGGTGACACAGGAGCGGCAGGCGACCACCCTGATCTGCCGGGCCAACTACCCGGTCATGAACGGCCTCATTGGCTATCTGGTCGACGAGTGCTGTGCCGATGCCACCTGTGCAAAGCCGATCAGAACCGCCGCAGCATAATTTTTTACCCTCAATTTCGATGTTTCTAGTATAAAGAAAGGAAATGAGACATGGCAGCCTTCATCCCCGCTCTTCACCGTCTGATCCATGCTGCCCGGATCCGGCGGCAGATCGTCATGCTCTCCGAAATGGACGATCACTTCCTAGAGGATATCGGGCTCCAAAGAACCGATGTCCGCATGGCTCTGGCGCAACCGCTTTATCGGGATCCTTCACGCATGCTGAGGGAACTCTGCTGTCAGGGGCATAACCTGTTCAAGCGCCTGCAGGATGCGGTCGCTCCTGAATCCGTCGCTTGCTGCTGAATATCATCCGGAGGTCGACCCTATGACATCACCTGCTGATCATCCTGTAGCCGTCATCGGCGCCGGTCCCATCGGGCTTGCGGCTGCCGCGCATCTGATCCAACGCGGGCTGCCCGTGAAGGTGTACGAGGCAGGCCCGACCGTGGCGGCGAATGTCAGGGACTGGGCCCATGTGCGCCTGTTCTCGCCCTGGGAGTACAACATCGACCCGGTCGCCCGTGCCCTGCTGGAAACTCATGGCTGGAAGGAACCTCCCGGAAAAGCCATGCCGACGGGACGGGATCTGTATGAGGCCTACCTCGAGCCTCTGGCTGCCATCCCGCCCATGGCAGCGGTGATCGAGACGAAGGCCAAAGTCACAGCCATCACCCGGCAGGGTGCCGATAAGGTGTTGAGCCGGGATAGAGACGTAAAGCCCTTCGCTCTCGCCGTCCGGGATGGCAGCGGCCGCACGAGGCGCGATCTGGCGCGGGCGGTGATAGACGCCTCCGGCACCTGGACCAGCCCGAACCCGCTTGGGGCAGGCGGCATTCCGGCAGAAGGCGAGATCGATCATCACGATCTCATCAGCTATGGAATCCCGGATGTGCTTGGACGCGATCGCATCGTTCATCAAGGCCGGAAAACGCTTGTGGTCGGCGCCGGACATTCGGCGGCCAATGTGCTCCTCGATCTGGCGCGCTTGGCGGAGCACGATCCTCGGACGTCCATCATATGGGCAACGCGCGGGGCGAACCTCATGCGGGTGTACGGTGGCGGGCGTGCCGACCAACTCCCTGCCCGGGGCGAACTTGGCGACAGGCTCAAGGCTCTCGTGGAGAGCGGGCAGATCTCCTTGGTCTCCAGCTTCTCCGCAACCCGCGTTCAGGCCGCTGGCGGTCGGATCACCGTCTCGGACGAGACGGCAGAAGGCAAACGTGAGATCGGCCCTGTGGACAGGATCGTCGTCGCAACGGGCCAAAGACCGGACTTGAACTTGACGAGGGAGCTGCGCCTCGACTTGGATCCCTGGCTGGAGAGCGCCAAGGCACTCGGCCCGCTGATCGATCCGAACCTGCATTCATGCGGATCGGTCCCGCCGCACGGGCACCGGGAGCTCGCCCATCCGGAACCCGGCTACTACACGGTCGGGATCAAAAGCTATGGACGCGCTCCAACCTTCCTGATGCTGACCGGCTACGAACAGGTGCGCTCGGTCGTGGCAGCCCTTGCGGGTGATCTCGAGGCTGCCGACGACACCCGTCTCGTCCTGCCGGAAACCGGAGTGTGCTCGACGAACCGCGCCGCTGAGGGAGCGGCGGGGTCGTCTGGCTGCTGCGGCGGACCCGCGCCGGCAAAGGTCCAGGCCTGCTGTGCGGCCGATGCCGAGGCAAAAACCGATGGCAAGTCCGGATGCGGATGCGGCTCCGGGGATGTCGTATTCCGGCAGGACGCCGAGATCATCGCGGAGCCGGTAGGCTGAATTACTGCAGCTGGTGCCCGCGCTTGCCCATTTCTTCGCGGGCGCGGGTCATCACGAACTGAGCCGTCTGCTGCGTCCAGGTTGCGAGATCGCGCACGACGTCGTCGAGGATGCCCGGCTGGGTCTCCACGTACTTCTTGCCGGCCGGAGACTTGTAGAAGTCGGAGATGGTCTTCAGCTCGGCCTCGGTCATCCGGCTGGCGAAAGCCCGCGCGGCGTTGTCGACCATCTTCTGCTTTTCCTTGTCGAGCTCGGGCCGGATCTGGGCGACGACCTGATCGAGGTCCTGCTTGATCTCCGGGCGGGTCACGTTCATCTGCTGCAATTGGTCGAGGAACGGCTCGACCATGGCGTCGAACGAGCGGGCCATGCCGGAGCTGATGGCCACGTCGCGCGCCAGAGCCATGTGGCTGGCGCTCGGCTGCGCCTGGGCGAAAACCGGGCTGGCGAGCATGAACAGCGCGACCGAGGTCGCAGCCAGGCGTGAGGCGTTACGGATCATAGATTTGGCTCCAATCGTCATGGCTTTGGTCAGAGCTGACCGAGTTCGACGAGCCCGTCAGCGGTGGCGAGGATCGCCCCGGTGGCAAGGCCCAGGAAAAGACCGTGCTCTACGACGCCGGCAATGTTGTTCAGCGTCGAGGCAAGCACGTTCGGCTTGTCGATGCGTTCGAGATGCGCATCGAGAATGAAATGGCCGCCATCCGTCACGTAGGGCGCGCCGTCGGCAGCCCGTCGGAGGCGCAGCTCGCCGGTCATGGACAGGGAATCGAACAGCCGGGCAATGGCGCGCTCCGTGGCCGTGAGGCCGAAGGGCATCACCTCAATGGGGAGCGGAAAGCGTCCGAGCTTCGTCACGAGTTTCGACCCGTCGGCGATGACGATCATGCGCTGGCTCGCGGAGGCGACGATCTTCTCCCGCAGCAGCGCGCCGCCGCCGCCCTTGATGAGGCGCAGATCGTTGTCGAGTTCGTCGGCCCCATCGACCGTCAGGTCGAGGTCAGGCGTCTCGTCGAGGGTCGTCAGCGAAATGCCCTCGCGCTGGGCCTGCTCGCGGGTTGCCTCGGAGGTGGGCACGCCCACCACCTTGAGCCCGACGCGGACGCGCTCGCCGATGGCCGCAACGAAGTGCGCCGCCGTCGAGCCGGTGCCGAGCCCAAGCCTCATCCCGTCGGTGACGATCTGGGCTGCCCGTTCGGCTGCTGCGCGCTTGAGAGTGTCGCTCACGGATATCCTCGAAGATCATGGAGGCGCCCGGCCGTAAAGCCGTATGACCCGCCTCTAGCATGCCGAAGCGCCTGGAAGAAAGAACGTTTCATGGGTGAGCAGCCCCTGGCGACCCCAGAAGGGTCTCAAGGGCGCTGCGGCGAAGCTCCAGAGCCTGGGCTGACGCTGGGGGTCGCCACCGGAGCGGCCGCCGAGGAGGTCGCCGGCGACGGCGTGGTCTGCGGGGTGCATACCACCCGCTCGTCGAACACGTAGCAGATGCTCATCTGGCCGGTCCGGTAATTGACCCGGAACACGCCCCCTTCCCGCTCGTGGCGGGAGGCCACAAGGCCGTACTCGCCCGGAGGCTGGGCGCCGGCGCCCTCGCCTGCGCTGAAGCACAGGGTCACGCCGATTGTGCCCTCCTGGAGACCATATTGGCAGGAGCTGACCTCGCCAGTGATCCGATCGATCCTATAAATACGGTTCAGGTCGGTCTGGGGGGCGGGAACGAAATCATAGGATGCAGCCACGACGTGGCCGGAAAAGCCCCCCAGCGCCAGGGCCGCAAAAAACAACGCAGCGGGACCAAAGGACCGCATTCAACACTCCATTCGGTAAGAACGAATCAACCTTAGGACCTTATCATCCCGATGCTTGATTCCCTTGCCCGCAGCAGGTAGCCGACCTTCATGGCCATTGATACCCCGCACAATGTCTCGCCCATCGCCGTCTTCGACCTCGATGGAACCCTGGCCGACACCGCCGGTGACCTCGTCGGAACCCTGAACGTCATTCTTGACCGCGAGGGGCTGGCGCCCCTGCCCGTCCGGAAGGCGCGCGACATGATCGGCGCGGGCGCCCGCGCGTTGATCCAGCGCGGCTTCGAGGCCGCCGGCAAGGAACTGACGTCGGACCACCTCGACGAGTTGTTCCGGCAGTTCATGGTCCATTACGGGGAGAACATCTGCATCCGAACCCGGCTGTATCCCGGCGTCCCCGAGGCGCTCGACCGGCTGGAGGAGGCAGGGTTCATCCTGGCGGTCTGCACCAATAAGGTCGAGGAGCATTCGGTGAAGCTCCTGCAGGAGCTCGGAGTCGGCCATCGCTTCGCGGCCAATTGCGGCCGCGACACCTTCCGCTACTTCAAGCCGGACCCGCGCCACCTGACCCTGACCATCGAGCGGGCGGGCGGCCATCCGGGCAAGGCGGTCATGATCGGGGATTCACGCACGGACATCGTGACGGCGAAGAATGCCGGAATCCCGGTCATTGCGGTCCCGTTCGGCTACACGGACGTGCCGGTCCAGCGACTGGAGCCGGATCTCGTGATCAAGCATTTCGACGAGCTGTTTCCCGCGATCCAGCGCCTCATGAGGCCGCTGGCGGCCTAGAGCATCGGGGCCGAAAGTGGTTTTGCACTTTTCGGGATCCATCCGCTCAATCCATAGCTGGCGCATCGTGCGGACCCAGCGGGCCGCACGATGCGCTTACGCGCGGACCGTCGCACGTGCGCCTTTGATGCACACGACAATGTGAAGCTTATCTGTCAGGAAGGAATGGTGGGCGCGACAGGGATTGAACCTGTGACCCTTCGCGTGTGAAGCGAATGCTCTCCCGCTGAGCTACGCGCCCTGACAAGGGCCTTCTAAAGGCGCAGAACCCTCGGCGTCAAGCCAAAGAAGCGGCTCACAGGCGAAGTATTTTGTTGCATGAATTGTGGCAGCTTGACCTTAACCTTTTGGTTAGGACGTGGCGAAATTGGGACCGGCAGCCTCTAGGATTTTATAGCGGAACCCTGATACTCCATGGATCCGAAGCGGGGCTGTTGCGTTGTGCAATCACCAACCCGCCACCAAACTTGTTCAAACAGAGGCAATTATGGGACGCACGCGCGTTGCTCTCACCGGGTTTGCTTGCGCCTTCATGGCGCTGGCGACGCCGGCTGCGGCATTTACGGCTATAGATCCTCTCACACGCCAGCCGCTCCACAGCGTCGAAGAGACGTACCGGGCGCAGGCTTCCGCGGTTCCGCGCCAGATCGTTTCCTTCAGCGGCCGCTATGCCCCCGGCACGATCGTGGTTTCCACCAGCGAGCGCCGGCTGTGGTACGTGCTCGGCAACGGCCAAGCCGTCCAGTACGGTGTCGGCGTGGGCCGTCCGGGCTTCACCTGGGCCGGCACCCATTCCGTCACCATGAAGCGCGAATGGCCGGATTGGCGCCCGCCGGCAGCCATGCTCCGCCGCCGTCCCGACCTGCCCCGCTACATGAAGGGCGGCCCTGACAACCCGCTCGGCGCCCGCGCGCTCTATATCGGCAGCACCATCTACCGGATCCATGGATCGAACGAGCCGGAGACCATCGGCGAGGCTGTCTCCTCGGGCTGCATCCGCATGACCAACGAGGACGTCACCGACCTCTACAGCCGCGCCAAGGTCGGCTCGCGGGTCGTGGTTCTTCGATAAGAAACCGCAGCATTAGGCACAATGGCCGGGGCACGCCCCGGCCATTGTCGTTTCAGCGCCCCCGATCGCGCGACAATCCCTTGGCGGCCAACTCATCGAGATAGGCCTGCCATTTCTCCCCCTGCTCCGCTCCGAGCCGGTAGAGATAATCCCAGCCGTAGATCCCTGTGTCGTGCATGTCGTCGAACACCAGCTTCACGGCGTAATTGCCCACCGGCTCCACGCTGAGGATGGCGACCTCCCGCTTGCCCGGCACGGTCTTCCGCTCGGCGGGGCTATGACCCTGCACCTCGGCGGAGGGGCTGGTCACCCGCAGGTACTCGGCCGGCAGGTCGAAAGCCGCGCCGTCCTCGAAGGCGACATGCAGGCTGCGTTTGTCTTTGGCGAGACGAAGCTCCGTCGGCCAACGCTCGGATGCCATGATCTCACCCTTTTCCCGGTTGCATTTGACACTACGTGCTTGATGATGCGGATTGAAGCAAGATTCCTGTAAGCGAGAGCGTTTCCACCATGAGAGCCATTCAGGCTCAATTTGAGGCTTCCAAGACTGGGCATTCTCTGATCGACCCGTTCGGCCGGGCGATCACGTATCTGCGCGTCTCGGTGACGGATCGCTGCGACTTCCGCTGCGTCTACTGTATGTCCGAGGACATGGCCTTCCTGCCCAAGCGCGACCTGCTGACCCTCGAGGAGCTCGACCGCATCTGTTCGGCCTTCGTGGCCAAGGGCGTGCGCAAGCTGCGGATCACCGGCGGCGAGCCCCTGGTGCGCCGGGACATCATGACCCTGTTCGGCTCCCTGTCCCGCCATCTGGACTCGGGTGCCCTCGACGAGC
>JAESFL010001150.1_pt1 | contig 10385 bp, 12 predicted proteins | sample 9269401 | NCBI WGS metagenome assembly JAESFL01 (sample SAMN14506025, study PRJNA617098) | algae metagenome | isolation source: Gloeocapsa sp. UFS-A4-WI-NPMV-4B04 and co-occurring heterotrophs from desert... | place: USA: Utah | collected 2006-10-01 | reverse complement strand
TCGATCTGCCGCAGCTTCGCGACGATCTGCTCCGCGCTCCAGTTCTTCCGTCTCGCCATCTCGGGCTCCTTCGGTTCGGGTCAACTCTCTCAGTCAACCCGGCCCAAAATCAGCCAGTCAGGTCAGGGTCCAATCCCATTCGAGTCGATCGACATCGGCAAACTCAGGGGATGCATGGGCCGACCTACCGTTCTCCTGCACTACTACACTCTGCATGCGGGCTCCTCATGGTGGTGGGATACCGACGAAGGCAGCCGCGGCGTTGTGGAAATCTCCCGACATCTGGAGGCAATCGGGTTCCGAGGCTACTGGTCGGGTAATGATGTGGTTCGTCCTTATTTCCGGCACCGATTGCACGGCAGTGTCGAGTGTCAGCCCAAGATGGCGGGCACCAACAGCCTCCGTCACCACACACAGTGCGCGTTTTTATACAGCAGCAAGGCACAGTCCGCGGACGACGTGATCCTGGAGATCCTTGGGTTGGACCGGAGTGACATCCGTCGAGCACGGGAGGATGAGGACATCATTCAGTTCTTCGGTCGTGGCGCGATCCGGGATCGCGATTTCAGGGGTACTTATGAGGCACACCTCTACTCGAAGGATCAGGCGGAGCGATTGAAGGAGTACCTCATCAGCAATGGTATCACGGATGATGTGCGCCTCGTCCCGGTCCAGGCAGCGGGTATCATGGACGTACAGCGCCCGGAGCAGGACCGGGCAAGGTCGGTAGTCGCTGATCCGGCAACCAACCAAGCTCGTGCCGACAGACTGAAAGAGAAGAATCGCGAGCGTGCGCAGCGAAACCGAGATCGGAGTAAGGCCGTGAAGGTGACGAGCGGCAACTATCGTCCGCGTGGAAGACCGAAGAAAGCTGCATGATCCATGTCGATGGATAGCCTAGATACTGAGGAACGTCGGTGTCGTCACCTCCTCGATGGGATGGTCAGGATTCCACTAACATCGGCGATTCTGCTGTTACGTGATTATCGGCATGGCGTCGTTGCCTCGTCTGGAAAGTTGCGGAGCTTCCACTGACGCGCACTGAGAACCGAGCTTACCGGAGGGTTCGATCGCCAGACGAACTGACTGGTACCGTCTTCGACCCGCTCCAGCATCGAAGATGATACCGGGCCGCACCGCGATGTACACGTCGGTCCGAAGCTCCTCCAGATCCAAGGTGCGAATACGGGGGGAGCACTTGCTCGCCACCGACGACGGCAAGGCGGTGGTCGTCGATGCCCCGCTTGCATCCGGGATGACCGTTCGGAAAAACTGCTTAACTTTCAATGGCTTCGGATTCTGACAGATTCCGGGCCTTGTTGGAAAGTGCTCGGATTCCGTGCTCTGCTCCCCAGTTCGCCATTTTGGTGTAATCGTCGTGTTGGCCTCGCACGTCGCGTGGCGTAGCCAGTTCAAATGAACGCAAACCCGGCATCCCCCGATGGTCATCGGTAGAGGTTCGGGTGCGTATGTCGTGTCATGGAAAATGGTCATGAGCAAGCGTGAACGGAATTGGCGGCCAAGCCTTCTGACGATCGAGGATATCCAGTACGACCTCAGAATCGGAGCGACAAAGTTCTATAGGTGGATAGCGCAAGGCTTGATGCCGCCGCCGCACATCAAGTCCGGTGGCGTCAGCCGCTGGCTCACGTCGCAGGTTCTCGAAGCTATCGAGAACTTTCCGAATCATGATGAAATCGAAGCAGAGCGGCGGCTTCACGAACCAGATCATCCACCAACGACTAGTCCGTGGGCAGACCAGCGAGCTAGCTGATGGCGCGACGAAAGCTCGACCCGAAGGTCAAGAATGCCCGGATCTCGGCTGCCCGAAGGACGGCACGTTCGCTCAACACGAAGCTTCCAGGACCTTACGTCTACGCCTACGCGGAGCCGTCTGGCCGAGTCACGATCCGGTTCGAGCCGCCCGGCGGCCCGAAGGTCCGTCTTTATTCCACGTATCCATCCCCGGAGTTCGATGAGGAACTTGCGGCTGCAAAACGCAGGCAGCCAATCTCACGGAAGCCGATACAGGCCGATGAGCGGCTACCCGCACGGAAACGGGAGTATGCAGTGGGCACATTTGGAGCCCTCGTTCAGCGATACCGCCGCGAGGACAAACGCTGGGCCGTGTACGAAGATCAGAAGCGGCGAGATGCTGACCTCCAGAAGATGTTGCTGGCCCGGATCAATCCGCACTCAGAACTCGTCTTTCGTGACCTCCCGCTGAAGTATCTTGACGCGGGCACGGTACAGACGCTCATGGATTTGAAGCTGAAGCAGGCGACGATCATAGATCCTCTCACCGGCAAAACCCGAGCGATCTGGACCAACACTGAAGCTGCCAATCAGCGGCGCAAGTGGCTTGCCGCGGTGTTGCAGTTTGGGGTCGAAAATAAGCTCATTCCCTTCAACTATGCTCAGAGCATCAGGCGGGCCAGAAAGGACTACCAAGGACATTCTGACAAGGACGACGGGTTCCCGACGTGGACGCAAGAGGCGCTGGCGGCCTACCGCGCTTTCCACCCTCCAGGGTCCCTTCCTCGGCTTGTATGCGACGTGACCTACTACACGGTTGCTCGGAAGTCAGACCTACCTCGCCTCGGCAAGCATCTTGTAAGAAAGGACCGGCAGGGACGCGACACACTTGTGTACGTTCAGCACAAGAATCGAAACCGGAACCCCATCACCGTCTACCAACCGATTTGGCCGGAACTTCAGGAGTCTCTTGATGCAGCGGAACGATCGGGCGTCTTGGGAAGCCTGCTCTACATTGCGCAGAAACCCGGTACGGCTGGTGAGAAATGCTATGGCGCAGATACGCTCGGCAACTACATGCAAGACTGGATTGATCTGGCATTGAAAGCGGCGGGTTTGGAGCACCCACCGGGTCCCAAGGGCTTTTCCCTCCACGGGCTCCGCAAGGCAGGTATTTGTAACCTGATACTCAAAGGGGTTCCTGACCGCTGGATCATGGCGATCAGCGGCCATCGAGATCCTCGGGAAATCGACCGGTATGGGCGTCGCTACATGCGGGAGCAGGGCGCAGAGGGAGCGTTCGATATTTGGCTCGGCAGCCAGAAGCACCGGTCGGCCTTCGATGAAACCGAGTTCGAACGGCAGTTCGTCGCCTCAGGGGCTGGGTGATGCAGGTCCGTCCGCCTGCGGCAGAACAGAACAGGCCCAAAATCCCCCAGCTTTATCCCCCGGACTTTAGGGCTGGGTGTTTGTGGAGGGCCTAACCTGTTGGTACGGCACGTGTTCACGATTTGGGTGGTGCCCCTGGCCGGGATGCTCAGCATAAGAATTTCAGCACCTTACGAAAACCATAGAAGCGCAAATCCGTCGCATCTGGCCGTATCCAGCCGCCAAACTTTCTATGACGTTCCGGGCTCGGGCTGTGACACTCCCGAGCGGAGAGGGGCCTCCATTATGCAAGGTTGAACTCAGCCTCAAAGCGCGCCTCGTCGAACTTACGCGTCCTAATGGGTTGCTCGCCAAGGTAGATGTCAAACGCCCCTTCCGCATTCCAAGCGCGCTCCATCTCGCGACCGTACAGGTCGATCATGCGAGGATCACGGTGGCCACTGATCGCCATGATCCAGCGATCCGGTATGCCCAGTTCGATGAGGCGGCAGATACCCGCTTTGCGCAATCCATGAAGCGAGTAGCCCTTGCTGCCAGGAGGTGGGTTAATGTCCGCACGTCTCATGGCGGCCTTAACCCAGTCCTGCATGTAGTTCGCAAGCGTGTCCTCGGAGTAGCCCCTTTCCTGGTCAGCCGAACCATGCACCTGAACCAGGAAGAGAAATTCGCCCAAGATGCCAGCCGCACGGGCAGCATCAAGTTGCTCCTGAAGCTCCGGGAAGACCGGTTGATAGACCTTGACGGAGGCGTCATTCCGGCCCTTGTGCTGCCAGTAGACGAGAACCTCTCGCCCCCGCCGATCCTTCTGGAGGAACTGGTGACCGAGCCTTGGGATGTCAGATTTGCGCGCCGTCAGGTGGTCGGCAAGCTCCATGACGAGGCGGGCTAACGTCCCTGGCCGGTGCACTTCTCGATAGGCTGCAATGAGAGGCTTTGGCCACGTGGGCCAGCCATTGGGTTGCTCCGGCGAGACCTTGCCATTCTTGGCTTTGCGCACATCCTTTGTGAAGTCGTGCGGCAGGAGACCATTGGCGACCGCAAACTTGAACACCCCGGAGAGCCATTTGCGCCGTGAGTTCGCTGCCTCCGCATTGCTGGTCACCGTCCGCTTTGTGCGCTCCATCGTGTCGTCGATCTGGTGATGCTCCAGCTTGACCTTCATCAGCGTCTGGACGGTGCTCACGCTGACGAACTCCAGCGGAAGATAGCCAAACGTTTCGGTGGCATGCGCCTGGGGATTGATCTTGGTGCGCAAGCAAGCGAGGAGATCGCGACTGCGGCGCGCTTGATCGGCATAGCTGTCCCACTCGTCGCTCTTCATGTAGCGTTCCTCGACCAGCCAGCCCAAGGTTCCCTCAGGCCATTTGGTGCCCAAAGGAGGGGAGGGCGCTCGTTTGCGCGATTCTGGCCGATCGATGTGAAGCGGCTCTCCTTTCTGCGCCGAGAGAAGTTCGGCTTGAAAGGCAACAGACGGATACTCGGCATTGAGCCGTATCCGAACGCCGGGTTCAGGGCAGTAGTAGATGTACACCTTGCCCCACTGCGTCGCATAGGCGTAGCAGTAGGGCTTCGGCAACTGCTTGTTCAGCCGGGCCGCTTTCTTTTTGGCCCTTTCGTAGCGGGCCTTCTTGACCGCCTCGCTTAACTTCTGCCGGGGCATCACTTCGGCCTTTGATCAGTCCATTTTGTGCGACGTGTTGGTTTAGGCTTGTTCCTCGGTCTTGGCTTGTTCCTCGGTCTTGGCTTGGTTCTGCTCCTCCTGGACTGCCGACGCTGTTCGTCAGCGAGTAGCTCCCGATTCGGAAAGCGGGTGATGTATTCGTCTATTTCCAAAGAGAGCCACCGAGTGACGCCACCATCTTTCACGTGAGGCTCCGGCATCCATCCAAGCTCCATCCACTCCCGGAACTTTGTTCGTCCGATTCTGAGCTGGTACTCAATGTCTTCCATGGTGAAGAGGGCGGGCTTCCAGTTCTGTTCTTTCTTGCACATCTGCCTGAATCAGCAATTGACCAGCGCTCCCACTCCAGCCGCAATCGGCCTAGGCACGCTTTCATGCTGTCGGAGCTATGACATCACAGCCAGGAGGCCAAACCTGCCCAGTTCGATTTTGCTGCGCCTCGCGAGAATCCCTAAACTGCTGAAACCACGATAACTTTTGGCATCGACAAGGCACGATGGCGAGGTCAGCTACCAATCGCCTCCAGGTGGTCGTTGGTATGCTCGATCTGAGATCATGTTGTCCGAGAGCCTCATCAGGAGTCGTCACCCGTGAACATCTTCGTCCTGACCGGGGCAGGTATCTCGGCTGAGAGCGGGCTTGGGACGTTCCGTGACAAGGGCGGCATCTGGGCCAAGTTCGACCCCATGAAACTCGCCACCCCAGAAGCCTTCGCCTATGCCCCCGGACAGGTGCATGCCTTCTACAATGCACGACGGGCGAACCTCCTCTCAGCCGAACCCAACGAGGGGCACCATGCGCTTGCCCGGCTGGAGGCGACCCTGGCACAGCATGGGGGTAACCTCTTCCTGTGCACCCAGAACATCGACGACCTCCACGAGCGGGCCGGATCGCGGCGCGTCGTCCACATGCACGGCGAGCTTCTCAAAGCGCGCTGCCTCGTCTGTGAGGCCGTGGTGCCCTGGCAGCAGGACCTTGGGGTTGAGGATGTCTGCCCCTCCTGCCGCCGAACAGGCGGACTTCGCCCGCACGTGGTCTGGTTTGGCGAGATGCCACTGAAGATGGAGGCCATCGACGAGGCACTCCAGCGGGCTGACCTGTTCGTAGCGATCGGCACGTCTGGCTCCGTCTATCCAGCGGCTGGGTTCGTGACCGAAGCGCGTGCGCTGGGTATCCTCACCTGCGAGATCAACCTGGAGCCCTCCGACAATGCGCGGCAGTTCGACGAAGCGATGTACGGCCCGGCCAGCACCACGGTCCCGGCCTGGGTCGAGAAGGTGATCGCCTCACTTTGAAGTTCAGACCGTCCACTCCGGTGAGATATCGGCGATCTCCGGCTCCGCCAGCTTACGGCCCCACGCCTCGCGCTCCGCCTCAATGTGGGGTCGGTAAGGGCTGGTCTCACAGAACTCGGCCCAGGCGATCCTCAGGGCCATGGCGGCATCGGCGTTCTCACAGAGGACCTCCACCACAATGGCTGGGATGATCGGCACCCTCGTCACGTCCACGATCTCGGTTGGCCCGTGCGCCTCACGAATTCGGTCGAGATCGGGCCACTCGGCGGTGTGAACGAAGAGCGAGGCGACGGCGTTGGGTCGTTCACGCTTCAGCGGATGCTCGGGTTCAGGCTCCTGATCGTAGTAGATGCGGTAGGGCATGGGTGATCCTCCAAGGTTGTGGAGCTATTTATCGTTCGATCACCACTGCCCTGCCGCTCCTGCGAATACGATGCTTGGTGTCAGCGATGAGGACACCCATCACTCCCGGCACGTGGGGCTTTGTCCTGCGGGCCGCTCCGCAGCCACATGAGGAGGAAGTAGGGCACGCTTCGGCCTGCTCCCCACAATCCACAGGGGCTCGGCCCTGGGGTTAACCATCCGCTCGCGAGCGGGTACTGACGTTACGGCAGCAGATTCGGAGGGCTCCTGTGCATGGAGATCAGTCGTCCCTTGCTGCCGCGACAGGCGACCTCTGTGCCCGTCATCTGTCCGTCACCGGCATGTATGACCTGCTGAACGGGCGCGAATGGCCTCGCAGAGGCCACGCCCACCAACGACAACAAAGCCGAGGAACGATCATGATTGGCAGCGACACGCGCGGCGTGCCTTGGCACGCGCGCACCTCAGATCGCGCGTCTGGGCGGACATTGCGTACCCGCATCCAATCGATCCTCGCAGCCTTGGCCGAGATCGACCGCGCCTATGCGACGGACCTCGACACGGTCGGAACCAGTGATGCGCCCGTGGAGATCAAGCAGGGCGTGATCGACACTCTCCGGCAGAAGCATCGGGAGCGTCGTGCTCCCTATCTCCAGGAGCTTCAGGCTCTCCAGACACGAGGATACAGCGGGCCGGGAGGGGCGTCATGACGCTGCCCTTGGCGATCAGATACCAGCCCGCGCGACATCTCGTCGGAGTAATCTCGCTCTGCACTGATTGGCAGGACAGCCATGTACCGGAGCTTTGAGCAGCAGGTCCGCGAGCGGGCACATCACCTCTGACTGCGTGAGGGCGGCGTTCGGGGTCAGGTGGATCACCATTGGTTCCAGGCCGTCCGCGACACCCTCGCCGCGACGGCTTCCGTCCGCGACCGGGAAGTTAATCCGGCTGCCATTTGCTGCTTCTTCGACTTCGCGGGCATCAGTCCCTCCCGTGCGAAAGGCATACCTATGACTGATCGCGTCCATGCACTTGGGCAGGCGGAGCGGTCGCCTCTACTGCCGTAAAGGACTCCAGAATGCGATAAGTGTGCTCCGCATTCGGGGGCACGAGCCAGGAGTCGCCCGGCTCCAAGCGGATGGTCTGCCCCTCAATGACCAGTTCGGCTCGACCTGAGATCACATAGCCCACCACCTCGTACTCGTGCTTTCGGGCGGGCTTGTTCTGCGTTGGCTCCTCATCCCGCCACAGTCGCATCGAGACACGTTTGCCCGAGGCCAGATAAACCTGACCCTGATCGCCCGTAGGCGAATGGGCACTGCTGACCTTCTTCACGGTCGTGTCGTTCATCACAGCCTCCTCCAACTTGCGCCTCAAACGAGGGCTTGGGCGCGATGTTCCTCGCCATCACCGAGACTGATTGAGTCCGAGCAGCCAAGCCTCAGCCGGAACCACTTGTTGCCCCTTGAGTGGGGCGGTCAGAACCGTGTGCCTGGATTGGTCGGCGTGCCCGGCAGGTAGTCCGGCTCTGAGCCCGGCCCCTTCGGGTCGGTGATGCCAGGGTCGTTCACAGGATAAGGTGTACGAGGACCAGTTGGGCCGGTGTCGGGCATCTCGTCGGGCTCAGGTGCAGGCGGCACGTCGCTGGGAATGTTGCCGCCCGGCATGGGATCGTTCGTCGGCAGACCAGGGTTGGCCATGTTTCTCTCCTGCATGCCTCGCAAGAGGGCCAACCTGCTGGGTACACGAGGGTTCCAGGCCAGACAACAGCGGACCTGCCGACCTGGTGCTGCTGTGAGGCGCACGGCGGCAGCTTGTTCCTCCGCCGTGCGCCTCCTGCGCTTAGGTTGTGGTGCCAGTTCTCCGCCGAGCCGTGCTGCCTTCTGTGCGGCTGACCTCGACACCCGTGCTGCTTTGGGCTGTGGTGCCGCTCGTCATGCCTGCTCCGCCCCCCATGGTGCTCCCTGACAGGCCACTGCCGCTTGTCATGCCCTGATTGCTGCCCATACCGGAGGTCAAGCCCTGCTGCTGGACGCGCAAGTTGTTCTGCACGTGGGTCACGCCCGACACGCTCTCGGCGATGTCCTCGGCCCGCCGCCTTGCGTCGCGGCTGTCCACGGTGCCGGAGAGGGTCACCTCCCGTCCCGACACGCTCACCTCGATCTCAGAGGCATCCACGTGGTGGTCATGGCTCAGGCGCTCACAGACATCCTCTTGGATGCGGTCGTCTGACCGTGTGTAGCCCTTGGGACCGCGCCCGCGATGGCTCTGGCCTGTCCAGTCGCCGCTCCTGTGATCATCCTGCCTACGGCGGCGCTCCGCCTCGTCATCCCCAAACCATGAGGAGACCTCATCAGTAGCACGGTCCCAGAAGCCGCGTTCGTCTTGCTCGCGCGAGCCCCGACCGTAGCTCCTTTGGTCATCGAAGCCGGAACGGCGGTTGCGGTCATCGTCATACAAGCCGCCGCTGTAATCGGGCTCCCGGCGTCCACCAGCCATCCCACCGCCACGATAGTCGCTGCCGAAGGCTCCTCTGTCTCCGAAGCGGTCGCCCATGTCCTCACGACCAACCCGACCGGAGCCGCCACGGTCGTAGTCGCCACCCCCTGACCTGCCATAGTCCTGATTGCGGTCATCACCACCACGGCCATAGCCGGAGCGCTCGTTGCCAAAGCCCCGCTGGGCAATAGTGCCATCGCCCCGGTAGTCCGATCCTCGGCCATAGCTCGGACCCTGACTGCCGCGCATGCGTTCGTAATCCTGATCACGGGAACGGTCGCGCTCTCGGTCGTTTCTCCGCCAATCATCGTTGCTCATGTCTGGCTCCCATTGTGTCCAGCACGAAAAGGCCGTCTCCAGAGACAGCCCGCATGAGCAACGTCAGACAGGTGAACCTGTTCCGGCGACAGCAGCCACCCTTCCTTGGAGCGGTCCTACTCGTCAGGAACTGGCAGAAGGCTGCTCAGGATCGGCTTCCTCTTCGCCGTCGATCTCAGGAGGGGGAAAAGGCTGCTCTTCCTCCTCCGGGTTCGGCTCCTGCTCCGTTCGCTCAGAGGCTGGTCTGATACGAGGAGTACGATCTTGGGTTATATGACCCGTCGATGGCTTCTCATCAGAGCGATCCATGCTGTACCACCGTGGCTTACACCTTCTTGAGTTCACTGGCCTTGTGAGCGGCGGTCTTGCCGGATTTGTCGCTTTTGACGATGTACTGCGGGTTCTCCTTGGAGGCAGCCACCTTGTGGCCCTTGATTTGCGTTGACGTAGTCTGCTTCTTGACCACCTTGCCGACGCTATGCCCACCAGACGAGTCCCAGGACACCTTGTCACCCGCCTTCAGAGTCTTCGCCATCGCGTGTTCTCCTCGTTGAGCCTTCACAGGCACCCTTGGCAGGAACGGCTCCCCTGATCCGCCGTTCCGAGGCGTGACGGCCTGCCGCGCCGTCCTGATCACCAGGAGTCCGATCCCAGTGTCATTGTTGAAGCTCTTCGCGGCTGGGCCAAATCGGGAGGAGGTCAGGTGACGAGGAGAAGCATACCTCGCCTGGGCTGTCAGGAACGGAGCCATGGCAGAGCCCCAACGCACGAAGCTCCAAGATCATGCCTCGGCGAACCGAACCAGCGCGCGGAGTCCTTGAATGAGCTTCGCCCTCTGAACCTCTGTCAGGGCACCGGGACAGGTGCTGTCGATCAGAGCCGCCAACTCCTCACGGCTGGGCCTGCGCTCCCTGATCTGCTCGGCCCAGATGATGATCTCGGACGCCTTGCCCGTGCAGGCGGGGCAATCGTCGATGATCGCATGGGCAAGCTCCATGATGTTGTCGAGCGGTGAGAGGTCCGATTTCTTCTGCATCGCTGACCTGCCAGCGGTCTACTTCGGCTCGATGGTCTGATCGCCTCCC
>JAESFL010001149.1_pt1 | contig 10401 bp, 12 predicted proteins | sample 9269401 | NCBI WGS metagenome assembly JAESFL01 (sample SAMN14506025, study PRJNA617098) | algae metagenome | isolation source: Gloeocapsa sp. UFS-A4-WI-NPMV-4B04 and co-occurring heterotrophs from desert... | place: USA: Utah | collected 2006-10-01 | reverse complement strand
AGTAATTGTTAACTGCAACTACTGAAAACCCAGGTTTTACCGTTGAACCTCACTTAATTGCCTAAAGCCTCGTGATGCTACAAAGTTAGGTACAGAAGAGGTTTGAGAATTTTTGGAGATGTCTATTGAGAGTTCTTGTAAGTAGATGTAAGAGCTATGTATGAAACTTTTATTGACCTTGATGAATTAATAGTACGTTGTAGGGATAAACAAGCCAAAAAGTTTATCCAAGAAGCTGTTGCTTGTTATCGATCTGGGACATTTCGCTCTTGCATAGTTGCAACATGGAATGCAGTTGTATTCGATTTTCTTCACAAACTTAGAGAACTAGAACTTTTAGGAGATGGGGAAGCATCGAGTTTGTTAAAAGACTTTGAAAATAAAAGTTCAGCATCAACCTTCAAAGAATTATGGCAATTTGAGTCAAATATCCCCGAATTAGCACTCACAAAGTTTGAGCTTATTTCAGCTATAGAGAAAGTAGATATTAAAAGATTATTTGAGGATAGAAGCCGATGTGCTCATCCTTCTATGACATCTTTAGAAGAACCATTTGAGGCTACAGCAGAACTTGCACGCTATCATTTGAGAAGTGCAGTAATGCACCTTTTACAGCGTCCACCTGTTCAAGGTCGCTCTGCTCTTGAGAGAATTTTCCAAGATATTAAGTCTGAGTATTTTCCGGTAGATCCAGAATTTGCAACAAAATACTTTCAGAAAAGTCCATTGGCTCGTGCGCGTTCTAGCTTAATCAAAGATATTGTCCGTGGGTTAACTGTAAACCTTTTAACAGCACAGCTTCCAGAAAATGAAAGAACACGCCAATTCTCTGCACTAAATGCTGTGTCTACTATGTATCCCAAGGAAACAGGGGAAATCTTGAATACTCACTTATCCAATATTATTCTCAAGAAAGTTGTTGATACAAATTGGGATAAAGTAATTATCTACCTCGGAAGTGTTACAGCTTGGGAGAGCTTAAGTGAACCATGTCAGTTAAAAGCAAAGTCGTTTATTGAAAAGCTCGATATATTTGACACATCTCGGCAATTTTATCAGAGTCTTTCACATCAAAATGTTAACATTTTACTAAAAGCATCTTGTGTAGACTTTTTAAAGGAATTTGTAAGTAGTAAGCTTCAACAAGTATCCTTAAAAGATTTGCTGTCTATAAAGGAGATTTGCAAAAATAGGCTATTTAATGAAACGGTAATTAATCCTCTTTTGAGAGATGCAGTTCCACAAGCTACCTTGAATCAATTGATTTCAATAAGATTAAATACTGATGAGGCACTAAATGGACTTGTTGAACCGTATCTACAGGAGAGTATCAAAGGTGCTTCACTAGAAAAAATAGTTTCAGTAATGTCAAGATATGAGGACGAGTCACTAAATAGGCTGATTGAACCTTGCTTAAGAGAGAAAATTACCAACGCTTCCTTAAATGAGTTACTCGTAGCAAGGTTAAACTATGTATCAGTTAATGAGCCAAGTGACGAACTAACAGATTTTTTTGATAGTGCTATTGGCAAGCAGATCAAGGAGGTTTCTTTCGATGACTTACTCCAATTAAAATATTGGGATGCACTTCCTGAAGAATTACTCAATCCTATTTTAAAAGAAAATGTTTCAGCTATAGTTGATAAATTTATGAAATCTGGCTCTTTTGCAAGTGCTAACACCAATGCTAACCTAATAGTTAAAATTGCTGATTTTATTAGTCCTGTACAGTGGAATTATATTTTAGAAGCTTTTTGGAAGAATGATCAAATATATGGTTCATTCGACTGTCTAGATAGCTTTTGCTCACTATTCAAGAAGTCTGTAAAACTCAGTGACTCTGTACAGCCGTACTGGTTATCTTTCCAAGAAAAGCTCAATAAGTTCAATAATGTTGGTATTGATAGACTAAAACAATTAATTGATTCTTATTCAATAGTTGAAGAAGCTTAGAATAAGCGTGCTTACTCATTCCTATAGGATGCGTTAGCTCCAGTGTAATGCACTACATAAAATCCATTGTCTGTAATTGAAGCCTTTTTGCTAGCAATACTACATTAGTAATTAGAACTAACAGCTTGTTGCTATGAATCCCCTACGTATTTTGCTGCTACTGTTGCTGACTACAATAGCCGCTTGTAATTCAACTCGCGCCTCACTTGAGCAACCTACACAGGAATTGTCTGCGCGATCGCCCCAAACTTCCACTGCTTCCTCACCGCCTAAAAATCTGGTGCGAACTCAACCTTTATCACCAGCACCGATTCGTATTACCGTAGCCGATTTACCGAAGCCATTTGCTAGCGAAAGCGCCTCCAAGTCACCTGATGTCGTACCTATCCCCGATAACCCGACGCTGCGTGTACCTGCTGGTTTTACAGTTAATGTTTATGCCGAAAATCTAGATCGCCCTCGTTGGCTGGCGCTTACTCCTAGTGGCGACGTGCTAGTAACAGAAACTAGACAAAACCAAATTCGGCTACTGCGCGATACTAACGGCGACGGTGTTGCTGATGTCAACAAAATTTTTGCTAGTTCCCAAAATGGGCTAAATATCGCTTTTGGTATGGCTTTTGCTGACGATTCCTTTTTTCTGGGTAATACAGATGCCGTGATGCGGTTTCCCTACACCAAAGGACAACAGCAAATTACTGGCAATGGTGAAAAAATTGCTGATCTTCCTGGTGGTGGTTACAATCAGCACTGGACGCGCAATGTCGTTGCTGCACCAAATGGGGATAAGTTGTATGTCTCAGTTGGTTCACAATCAAACGTTGAGGAAGAACCGCTACCTCGTGCTTCTGTGCAGGTGATGAACTTAGACGGTTCCAATCAGCAAACATTCGCTTCTGGTTTGCGTAATCCAGTTGGCCTTGACTTTCACCCTACGACCAATGAACTATACACAACAGTAAATGAACGAGATAATATCGGCGATGACTTAGTGCCAGATTATTTTACACGGTTGCGACAAGGGGAATTCTACGGCTGGCCTTATACTTACCTAACACCAAATAACCTTGATCCGCGCCAAACTCAGAACGGCAAGAGTAAGCGCCCTGATTTGGCAGCCCGCACCAAGACACCAGATGTGCTATTTCAGGCGCATTCTGCGGCGCTAGGGCTTCAGTTTTACGATGGTAAGACGTTTCCCGAAAAATACCGCAATGGGGCTTTTGTTGCTTTTCGTGGCTCTTGGAACCGCGATCGCGCTACTGGTTACAAAGTTGTATTTGTTCCCTTTAATAGCGGCACTCAGGGCTACTACGAAGACTTCCTAACTGGGTTTCTACTCGATCCAGCCCAAGCAACTACTTGGGGCAGGCCAGTTGGCTTACTTGTGCTACCTGATGGTAGTTTACTTGTAACTGAGGAAGCCAATAATCGGATCTATCGTATTCAGTATCAAGGAAGTGAGTAGTAGGGAGTAGAAAGTGGGGAGTGAGTAGTGATTAGTCAATAAATTTGTTGTTGCATTTGAAATATTTTCTCTCCACTATTCACTGCTTTTGGGTACTTGATGATCAGGTTTTTCTTGCTTTTTGAGTTCTTCTAACTCTTGGGCGAGTGTCTGCTCCAAGGTTTCCATTACTACTTGAGGATCGGCAGCTTGCTTCATCTCCTCGGCTTCGGGGTCGTAACGGTTTTTTACATTGGGAAGATCGCGGCGTAGTTCCTCAATTAAGGCAATCATTTTAGCAATTTTTTGCTCAGATAGCAAGTCTAGTTGCAAACTCAGCTGCGCCCTTTGTTCCGCTAGCTTTTCTTGCCGATCTTGCTTGACTAAAACTACTATTGTCATCGGCAACGCAACGATACCTAATGCAAGCTGGAGTAAATCAAATGGAGGCGGATCGAATTGCGGTAAGCCTAAATCCGGTAAAGCGTTAGGGAGCAGCCAAAGAGCAACTACGAGTAAGCTATTATACAAGAAAGCAGGACGACCCAAAAAAGTGCTGACAGTTTCCAAAACCCTTTGATGTCGAGGGACGTTTCGCTCTGCGTTTGTGTGCAGTGCTACGATCGCTTCAATATTTTGACCTATATGGTCTGGTAGTGGAACAATCGGTATGCTTGTCTTACTCCAGTGGTGTTCTAAATCCAATTCCTCTAATTGGTTTTCATTATCCGGTGTTTTGCTCATCCTCACACTCCATCTTTAAAAAGCGATCGCTTACCTAAGCTAACGCTTGCTAGTTGAAGGTTTTGCAACAAAATAACACTTTTTAATTTTATGATATTCGACTTAAAGCGATTTAGTTGCCTACGCTGAATGCTAAAACCTCGCCTTACGTCAATTATCATTCATCTTGACATCAACTATTTTTGTCCTTGTTTGATTTTTTCTTCTTCCTCAAATCTGCTGCAAAAGCATGAACATACTACTAAATTCAAGGATTGTTAATTATTTGCTTAGATTCTTTCTTGTTCTTCTTCTGATATCTCAATTATTTTGAACAGCAAAGAAAGTCCTTGATATAGTGGCATTGATAAAGCTAATAGAACTATAGAAATTATCATGGCAAACACTTTGGTAAAAATTTTTATTGAGTGATTTTATCAATCAACTCTGTTTTTGACGTTTGAGTATTTTTAGCGAATACAAGTTAAATTTAGCTGTGTTACTAAGGAGCTAAAAAGCATATTTAATACTTGTTTATTTTTTAAAAGCTCGTCAAGCTTAAAGGATAAGTTCACACAACAAAGTTATCTAAAAAATATAACCCTAACTCTTGCGTGCCTTCAAGGAAAATTTCACTGATAAATTCGCCCACGTTTAATTTACGATGCACTTAATTTCAGTAAATATACGGTTTTACAATAAAAAATTTTATGGGTTTATAAACAATCGTTTTGCAGTTTTCGCGCTTGACATTTTGCATATAAGCAATGACTAGTCTCTGCCATATATCCAAAATCCTAAAATTTGCTTAAATCCCCACAGGGAGGCTTTGTTCGTGCAACACCGATTTATAATCTCTCAAAGGCGCGAACAAGATATGCTTAAAGACGCTTCCATGCAGTAATTTTTGCGGCGCGCTGTAGATCAAGGAGAAAATGTGGACAAGAAAATTCAACTGATAGACAGGTTGCGGCTTGGCTTTGCCGTTGCAACTGCAAAGACAGTAACGTTTATAGTGCGATCGCTGCGGCTAGGTGCAGCGAGTGTATTACCCGGTGAAATTGCCCGTCGTATTCAACCTCAGCTATTGCAACTGTTGAGTAGTCAGGTTAAACGGGGAGTAATTTTGATTGCTGGTACAAATGGCAAAACTACTACTTCACTGCTATTATGCACAATGCTGGAACGTAGCGGCTGGCGTGTTGCTCATAATACCGCAGGCGCTAATTTAGAAAATGGGTTGATGACGGCGCTGCTGGAAAATACGAACCTATTTGGACAACTGAGTGATGATTACGCAATTTTGGAAGTAGATGAGAATGTAGTACCCAAGGTATTATCAGCAATTCAACCCCGACTCATTTTAGGCTTAAATTTGTTTCGTGACCAACTCGATCGCTATGGCGAAGTAGATACAATTAGTCGGCGTTGGGGACAAGCGATCGCTACTTTACCACCAGAAACAGTTGTAATTCCCAATGCTGATGATCCTACCCTCTCATACATGGGTCAACAATTACCTCAAAAAGTTCTATTTTTTGGACTTAATGAGCCAGATCAGTATCTTGATGAAATTCCCCATGCTGTAGACTCAATTTATTGCCCTAATTGTGGACATCCTTTAACATATCAAGGCGTTTACTTATCGCATTTAGGAGATTACGAGTGTCTCAGTTGCGGATTTCATAAAGGAAAACTAGCGATTAATAGTCAAGAATATCCCCAAATTTTAATTGGATTATACAACAAATACAACACATTAGCGGCTGTATTAGCTGCTCAACAATTGGGTGTTGATGAAGCAACTATTCTTGATACTATTATTAACTTTAAAGCTGCTTTTGGACGTGCTGAAGAATTAGAAGTTAATGGCAAAAAGGTACGAATTTTGTTATCTAAAAATCCAGTAGGGATGAATGAAACAATCCGCGCCGTTAATCAGGTGGGAGGAAAGACAAAACTGCTGGTATTGAATGATCGCACACCGGATGGAACTGATGTATCTTGGATTTGGGATGTCGACACAGAAAAATTAGTAGAACAAGGCGGAATTTTGGTAGTTTGTGGCGATCGCGTTTATGATATGGCGCTACGTCTACGCTATAGCCAGCAGGAGGATAACGGCTTGCAGCTAATTGTGGAGGAAGATTTGAAAAGTGCGATCGCTACTGCCTTAGAACATACACCAGATGATGAAACTCTACACATTTTGCCGACTTATTCAGCCATGTTAGAAGTACGAGAAGTGCTGACAGGGCGTAAGATTCTTTAAAAGTTTTTGTTAGCTAGATTTTCATCTTTTTAAAGACTTAAATGCTACAATTACTCAGGTAAAAAGTCAGAATTAAGAGTTTTTTCTAAAGTAAAAACACACTCAATAGGAAAGCTGTCAAGCGATAAATTTGTTTCTAAAGCAGCTTGCTTACGTGCATCTTGATAACACTCATCAAAGACTTCAGTCAGGTAGTTATTTAAACTAGGACTATCTTTTAAACTACGTCTTAATCTCCGCCAATATTCAATAATAGTTGAAAGCCAGCTATTAGAACGTTTTTGTGGCTGATACTTGTATTTAATTAGGTGCATTAAGATAACCACTAAATTACTCTCCAGCGCGTGTTTTTCACTCCTCCCCATGCTTTCAATTTCTTTTATTAAATTGTCTAAATCAATCTCGTTAAATCTACCTTCTTTTAACTGGTTAGCTGTTGCTTCCAACCATAGATAAAAATCCTGATTATAAAGACTTGAATTATTAAGTGGTGTTATTTGCGGTGCTGTACTGGTCGCATGAATATTGCAGGTCAAAAAGCTTGTATTGGGCGGGGTGTTGCTGCAATTAGATCCAAAAACAATCAAGATTGGATAAATCAATTTATTAGTTTTAGTAGAAATAAAATATACGCATTAGGTAGCGGTTCAACTTTTCCAAATGTCTCATCTTCAGAATTGAAGAAAATTATTATTCCCTTTCCACCTAAAGATCAACAAGGTCAGATAGTTTCACAAATTGAATATCTATCTGCTGAAACCCAACGACTCGAAGCTATCTACCGCCAAAAACTCGCCGCACTCAAAGAACTCAAACAATCCATCCTGCAAAAAGCCTTCACTGGCGAACTCACCGCAGACATAGTTGAGGAGGCAGCATGAGCAACGATTTAACTCAACCGAGCGATATCCTGTTTCAAGAACGAAGCCAAAACCTGTACCAAACTCATTAATTAACCACTAACTACCCAAGAACTTGACTTATGCTGATCCAGAAAATAGTTCAAGAACTGCAAGACATCCTGAAGAAAAGCTAGCAGAACTTTATGACCTAATTCACTATTTTCGCTTAGGTTTAAGTCAAGAACGTACACAACCCCGCACCCCTGGTTTATTTAAAGGAAAACTCGGCGATGTTTTCTTTGAACTACTGCTAGAAGAGGAACTCCAGCAATGGGAATCAGCTAACTGATAGTTTCTACTGAAGCCAATTTGCCATGCTTAGACTATGACAGTTTTTGAGTATGACGAAAACAAAAGCCAATCTAATCTCGCTAAACATGGGATTGACTTTATTGAAGCTCAAAAATTATGGAATGACCCCAAGCTACTAGAAATTCCCGCCAGAACCCAAGATGAGCTAAGGTTTTTAGTTATTGCTAAAATAAATGGCAAACATTGGTCAGGAATTGTTACCTACCGCGATCAAAATATTCGGATTATATCCGTCCGCCGATCGCGCACAGAAGAAATAGCTATCTATGAAAGCTCAAGAATTTGACCAAAAATTTGACGATGGCGAAGACATCACCGAAATGCTTGATCTGTCTCAAGCCAAGCGACCCCTGTCTGCTCAAAAAAAAGTCAGCATCGATCTACCCATCTGGATGATTCAATTAATCGAGCGAGAAGCCAGCCGTTTAGGAGTAACGCCCCAGACAATTATCCAAACCTCCCTAGCTGAACATTTAGCGGTCAACAACTCCTCGTGAATGAAGCCGAAACCCGTGCCGAACTAATTGACCCCGCACTAAAAACCGCAGGCTGGGGAGTCATCGAAGGCTTCGGCCGTGAGCTCAGCCGAACGGTAGTCGCATCCGCCGCGAAGTTATTGCCCCTGGTCGCTTAATTGACAACGGTAAACGCGCTCAAGCAGACATCACCGATTATGTGTTGGTTTATCGTGGTGAAAAAATCGCCGCCCTCAACGAACTGAAACAATCGATCCTACAAAAAGCCTTTACTGGTGAACTCACCGCAGACACCCCAAAAACTGTTAAGGAGGAGATTGCCGCATAGATGAAACTGAAACCCCCGCCGAACTTATTGATGATTAAGCACCAACAAACCGAGGATTTGATTTATGCTGATTGATAAAATTATCCAAGAACTGCGAGAGATTCCCGAAGATAAATTAGCAGAAATTTATGATCTAATTTACTACTTTCGCATCGGCTTAGAAAGAGAGTTATCTGCTGAGGAAACACCCACTGAAGTTGACAGTGGACAATGAACAGTGGACAGTGAATAATTTTAAAAGGGGTAAATTACACAATTTTTTCAGATGTCAACTTTCAACTAAAAATGACGGATAACTCTCCCCTAAACAATAGATCTTTTGCCTTTGGTGTCCGAATAGTGAACCTGTATAAATATTTGTGTTCAAATAAACAAGAATATGTATTATCAAAACAACTGCTAAGGTCTGGAACAGCTATCGGTGCATTAGTCAGAGAAGCAGAACAAGCCGAAAGCAAAGCCGATTTTATTCATAAACTAGCGATTGCCCTCAAAGAAGCCAACGAAACAGAATACTGGATATTACTACTTCGAGAAACCAATTATCTCACCCCAAAAGAAAGCGAATCAATCTTAAACAACCTAAAAGAACTCCTAAAATTACTAACCACCATTATCAAAACAAGCAAACAAAAACTCAACCCAAAAACCTAACCTGTCAACTGTCCACTGTCCACTGTCCACTGTCCACTGTCCACTGTCAAATGAACGAAGCCGAAACCCGTGCCGAACTAATCGACCCCGCACTAAAAGCCGCAGGCTGGGGAGTGATTGAAGGCTTCGGCCGTGAGTTCAGCCGAACGGTAGTTGCATCCGCCGCGAAGTTATTGCCCCTGGGCGCTTAATTGGCAACGGTAAACGCGCTCAAGCAGACATCGCCGATTATGTGCTGGTTTATCGTGGTGAAAAACTCGCCGTCATCGAAGCCAAAAAACGCGACCTACCAGATACAGCAGGTTTAGGACAAGCAAAAAAATACGCTCCAAAGTTGCAGACTCGATTCGCCTACTCTACAAATGGCATCGGAATCTACCAAGTAGATATGCACACAGGGGCAGAAGGCTACATCAACCAATATCCCACCCCAGATCAACTGTGGTCAGCCACATTTAGCGAAGATAACCAGTGGCGAGATAACTTTGCTGCCATCCCCTTTGAAGACAAAAGCGGTACATGGGAAGCCCGTTATTATCAACACAATGCCATTAAGCACGTTCTAGAAGCAATCTGCCAAGGAAAAGACCGGATTCTGTTAACGATGGCAACTGGCACGGGTAAAACCTTCATCGCCTTCCAACTCGCCTGGAAACTGTTTCAAAGCCGTTGGAACCTCAGCCGACAACCCACACTTACTTCGACAAAGCTCAGTACAAGTCGGCAAGGCTCCCTTCGACAGGCTCAGGGCATCGCAGTGACCACCCGTCGCCCGCGAATTTTGTTTCTAGCAGATCGCAATATCTTAGCCAACCAAGCCTATAACTCTTTCTCTGCCTTCCCCGACGATGCTCTAGTCCGCATCGACCCCGAAGCGATCAAAAAACGGGGTCGAGTCCCCAAAAATGGCAGTATCTTTTTTACCATTTTCCAGACTTTTATGACCGGACGGGACGACGCTGGCAATCCTACGCCCAAATTCAGCGACTATCCCCCCGACTTCTTTGACTTCATCATCATTGATGAATGTCACCGAGGCGGAGCCAGCGACGAAAGCACCTGGCGAGGCATTTTGGAATACTTCTCCCCAGCCGTACAACTAGGGCTAACTGCCACCCCCAAACGTGCCAACAACGCAGATACCTACGCCTACTTTGGCGATCCAGTCTATACCTACGCACTCATTGACGGCATCAACGATGGGTTTCTTATACCAAATCCGGGTATTATAACCACGATAAGATTAGAAAAAGTCTATTTTGAGAAAATAATGCCGAAAAAAGTAAAGTTAGTTAATCATCTTAATTCAGAAGAACTTAAAGAAAAATATATCT
>JAESFL010001148.1_pt1 | contig 10411 bp, 11 predicted proteins | sample 9269401 | NCBI WGS metagenome assembly JAESFL01 (sample SAMN14506025, study PRJNA617098) | algae metagenome | isolation source: Gloeocapsa sp. UFS-A4-WI-NPMV-4B04 and co-occurring heterotrophs from desert... | place: USA: Utah | collected 2006-10-01 | reverse complement strand
CATGACTGGATCCTGGAAGGCGGCGCGATCGACGTGGACGGCACGGGCCTTCTTGTCACGACCGAGCAATGCCTGCTCAACCCGAACCGCAACCCCGGCCTTGGTCGCGGTGAGGTGGAGGACAGGCTGCGTGATCATCTCGGCGCGCGGGACGTGCTGTGGCTGGGCGAGGGACTGCTGAACGACCACACCGACGGCCATGTCGACAATCTCGCGCGCTTCGTGGGCCAAGGTCGGATCGCCCTTCCCGAGGCTGCCGGCGATGACGACCCCAACGCCTCGGTCTACGCCGATGCAAGAGCACGGGCCGAAGCCTCCGGGATCGAGATCGTCTCCCTCCCCTCGCCCGGCCGGCTCACGCGAGATGGCGAAATCATCCCGGCTTCCTATATGAACTTCTACATCGGCAATGCCGCCGTGGTGGTTCCCATCTATGGCGCGCCCAACGATGCGGCCGCCGTGGAAGCGATCGGCGCCTTGTTCCCGGGCCGCAATTCGGTGGGGATCAGGGCCGATCATGTGCTGACCGGCGGCGGCAGCTTTCATTGCATCAGCCAACAGGTCCCGAAGTGAGTGAAATCAAAGTCGCTGCCCTCCAGCTCGCCTTCAGCGACGATGTTGGGGAGAATATCGCTTCCGTCAGCGAACTCGTCCGCGAGGCCGCGGGCAAGGGCGCGAAGCTAATCCTTCCGCCCGAGCTGTTCGAGGGCCATTATTTCTGCCGCACGCAGGACGAGGGCCATTTCACCCGGGCGCTGCCCGCTGACCGCCATCCGGCGGTGGCCGCAATGCGGATGCTCGCGGCCGAACTCCAAGTTTATATCCCGACCAGCTTCTTCGAAGCCGACGGCCATCACCATTATAACAGCCTCGCGATGATCGACGACAAGGGCGAGGTGATGGGCGTCTACCGTAAGAGCCACATTCCCGACGGCCCCGGTTACTCGGAAAAATTCTACTTCCGCCCCGGCAATACCGGTTTCAAGACCTACCAGACCCCCTTCGGGAAGCTCGGCCCCGCCGTCTGCTGGGATCAATGGTATCCGGAGACGGCCCGTGCGCTGATGCTCGACGGCGCGGAGATCCTGCTCTTCCCGACGGCGATCGGCACCGAGCCGCACGATCCGGATCTCGATACCAGCCGCCTATGGCGCCGCGCGATGATCGGTCATGCGGTCTCCAACGTCGTCCCGGTCGTGGCCGCCAATCGGATCGGCACCGAGCATGGGCAGCGCTTCTACGGCCATAGCTTCATATGCGACCAGCGCGGCGACATCCTCGCCGAGTTCGGCGCGACCGAAACGGGCATCCTTACCGCCAAGCTCGATTTGACCGAGGCCCGCGCCCACCGCGCCGCCTTTGGCTTTTTCCGCGATCGGCGGCCCGAGCTCTATGGGCGCCTGACTCAGGATATCTAAAGCACCGAGTCTGAGTTCTGGACGATCTCATGGCGTTCGGAGCTGAGCGGTCACGGCCCTTCCCTAGCGTGCATTACCTGAGCGCGCGGCGCGCCGCTCCCGAAACCAGTGGTTCAGCATCTGCTGCAGACAGCCGCTTTGGCCATATGATCCTTCAACGGAACAGCTGCCCGGCCGGCTTGGGCGGCTTGCCTCCTCCAGATCCTCGTTCCGCGCGGCCCACGAAGATTCGGCGCGCTCCTCTTTCTTCCGCAGCGCCTTAGGTATCCGGTAGCGCTCGCTCTCAGGACGCCGCGCACAGACCACGATCTCATCTTCCGTCGATTTAGGACAGGCATCGTCGCCGAAGACGACAAGATTGATGATCCGGTCCGGCACCGGCTCCTGGCCGGCCGCGTCGGCGGAAGCAGGAGCCAACGCAGAAAGCATCGCGGCAAAGCCGAACCAACAAGGGCGGCTCAAGCTCGCCAGCTTTGCATTCCGACGGGTGCGCCGCTTCTCACCCGTCTCGCCTCTCACCAAGCGGCTGAATGCCAGATGAAGACGGTTCCGCCTTCCAGGCTCGTCATGGGGCAAGGTCGAGCGCCCGCGCGAACACCTGCTCGAACATCCGCGCGGTCAGCCGGTTGGTGTTCTGGTTATAGCGCGAGCAATGGTAACTATCGATCAGCACCCGGCCGCCTGGCAGACGATGCTCGGCCAGGTGGGCAAACGGCGCGGCCGCCAGCCTCACCCCCGACGCCCGCACCGCCGCATCATGGGCAATCTTGCCAAGCGCGACGAGCACCCGGACGCTTGGCAAAGCGGCCAGCGAAGGCTGGAAGTAGGTGCGGGTGCAGGTTGCGATTTCCTGCGGCGTCGGCTTGTTCTGGGGCGGCACGCATTTCACCGAATTGACGATCGCCACACCCTTCAGCCGCAGGGTATCATCCGGTCTTTCGCGATACTCTCCCTCGGCGAGCCCGAATTTCAACAGTGTTTCGTAAAGCAGCAGGCCCGCGAAATCGCCCGTGAAAGGCCGGCCAGTTCGGTTCGCCCCCTGCTTGCCCGGCGCAAGCCCGCAGATCGCAAGCCATGCCTCAGGATCCCCGAAGTGCGGCACCGGCGCATTCCACCAGGTCGGGCATTCTGCCCTCAGCTCTTCACGGAAGCCGACGAGTCGCGGGCATAGCGGGCAGTCCCGCGGCGCTTCGAGGTGCGGAACGGGAGATAGTGAGGTCCGGTCTGCACCTGTGTCCGTGGCCGCGTTCAGGAGAGCTGGCGACCTTTCAATGGCTGTGATCATGGCAAGCGTCTAGGACGCGGGCCATGCCCAAGACAAGCTACGTGATCGCGCTCGGCTCCAACCGGCGCAGCCGCTTCGGCTCGCCCACCCAAACAGTTCGCGCGGCCGCGGACGCGCTTGACGTCGAGCGGCTATCGGCAGTTCGTTCGACGCCTGCGCTGGGCCCGGCTGGGCGCGGCTTTGCCAATGCCGCCGCGATCGTTTCAAGCGGCTCGGAGCCGGCCGAGCTCCTCCGCCGCCTGAAACGGGTGGAAGCCGCGTTCGGCCGCCGCGCCGGCCGCCGCTGGGGCCCACGTGTGCTCGATCTCGACATCATCCTCTGGTCCGGGGGCGCGTGGGAACAACCCGGGCTCGTCATCCCCCACCCCGAATTTCGGGCGCGCCGCTTCGTGCTCGAACCCGTGGCCGAAATCGCGCCGGACTTGCGAGATCCGATCACCGGTGCGACGATGCGCCAGCTCCTCTACCGTCTGGGTCAGCCCCGGCCTCGACGGGCCGGCGGCGCCACCGGCAATCTGCCGACCTAAGTCACTGTTCTCGAGTTGTTGCGCAGCGCGGCTCGATGCGGGTCAGGACGATCGGTGGCGGCGGATCATCCCAGCACATTTTCAAGGCCGGTTGACCCGCGGTCCGCCCGCACCTAGGTGGAACCGCCTCCTTGGGGCCCTTAGCTCAGTCGGTAGAGCAACTGACTTTTAATCAGTAGGTCGCTGGTTCGAATCCAGCAGGGCTCACCAAAAAGCGGAGTTGATACAGGCTTGGTCAGCTTCTGCCTTGGGGAGCTTGGCGGCAGCTCGGGTCTACGGCGCGGCAGGATCACTCTCCGGCCGTTTCAGCAGGAGGTCCGAACGTGGCTACCTTTCCGAGCTCTTCAATGTCGATCCTAGGTTGGCGCAGCGTTCACGAAACCTTGCAAAGGCGCGGAAAACCGGCTCCGTCGCCGGTGGGGGTGCGGGCGGGATGAAGCCATACTTTCTGACCCTGTCGTGCGCCGATCGCGTGGGGATCGTTGCGGCCGTCGCCAGCGCTCTCGCCGCGCGCGGTGATTTCATCATCGAGTCACAGCAATTTGCAGACGTCGAATCCGGCCGGTTCTTCATGCGCGTGGCTTACCGGCCGAGCCGCTGCGACCTCGCAGCCGCGCGTGATGCCTTTTCGGAGGTTGCCGAGCCATTCGACATGGATTGGCAGCTCGTGGATTCCGGCCAACCCATGCGCGTCCTGATCGCGGTGTCGCGCTTCGGCCATTGTCTCAACGACCTGCTTCATCGCTGGCGAACAGGGACACTGCCGGTCGACATTGCCGGCGTCATTTCGAATCATGAGGATTTTCGCGCGCTGTCTGAATGGCACGGCGTCCCTTTCCACTACCTGCCGGTGAGCAAAGACACTCGCGCCGTACAGGAAACCAAGATCCTCGAGCTGATCGAGAGCACGGGCAGCGAGCTTTTGATCCTCGCCCGCTACATGCAGGTGCTTTCTCCCGATCTCTGCGCGGCGCTCGCCTGGCGCGCCATCAACATCCACCACAGCTTCCTGCCGAGCTTCCGCGGCGCGAAGCCTTATCATCAAGCGCATGCGCGCGGGGTGAAGCTGATCGGCGCCACCGCTCATTATGTAACCGCCGAACTCGACGAAGGTCCAATCATCGAGCAGGCGGTCGAGCGGGTCGACCATGCGGCGGGCGCGGAGGCAATGGTGACCGTCGGCCGCGACGTCGAAAGCATCGTCCTCGCCCGCGCCGTCGGCTGGGCGGCCGAGCGACGGATTCTGGCCAACGGCCACAAGACGATCGTGTTCAGGCGCTGAGCCGCTCGCGCCCCAGCGTCCGGCACTTTCTGAAACAACATTGCTGCTGGCAAAGCGAAGTTTTTCACGTAAGTCGTTGCGGCTCGAAATGCGCTACGCCCGTGCCCGCTTCTGGACTGCCATCCTCCTGACCGGCGTGCTCTGGCTCGCGGCGCTGATCCTTGGCGGATCCGGCTCCGACTATGACGAGCCGCTCCGCCGATCGCTTTACGCCGGCGAGGATGAGGTGCTCGCGCGGAACGCCATCCTGATTTCCTGGATGGGCCGCGGTGTGGTCCTGATCCCCCTGACCATCGTCGCTGCCATCTACCTTTATTTCCGCCGCCGCATCCGTTCCGCTTTGCTGCTCATCATCGTGTTCGGCGGAAGATTGCTCGTCGAGCTCCAGAAGATGATTATCGGCCGCGACCGGCCCGGCGCCGACGAGCATCTGGAAGCGGTTTATTCCCTGAGCTTCCCGAGCGGTCATGCGGCCAACTCGATGATCACCTACGTGGCCATCGCCTTGCTGGTGCCGGTCAGGCAGCGCAATCGCGCGATCTCGGTTGGCCTCGGCCTCGCCTTGGCGCTGCAATCCGGTTGGAGCCGGGTCGCGTTGGGCGTTCACTGGCCGAGCGATGTGGTCGGCGGCTGGGCGTTCGGCCTGTTCTGGATTGCCTTGTGCATGCGCCTCGCCAGCGCGCGGCCGGAAGCCGACCCGAATGCCGCGGGCCGCTGAGCCGCGGAACACCTCCCGCGCTCCTTCATTGATAGCCTGAGAAGGAGAAACCCATGACCGACCGCAACGACCGCGCTACCGACCGCGCGGAAACCGCCCGGCAGACCGACGATAGCGACCTTATCGAAGGCATGGAGGGCGCGCCCAGCCACGGCAACCGCAGCGGCCACATCATCAATCAGGATATCGGCACGCGCGACGAGCTGAAGCAGGAAGTGGGCGAAGGCAGCGTCACCCGCGTCCGCGACAGCGACAAGGGCAAGGAGGCCAACCTGCCGCGCTTCAACGAAAGCAACTAAAGTAGAGGCGGCTGTCGGCGAAACACCAAAGACAGGTTGTTCGCCGGCATTTCGACGAGGCGCTCGAGCAGCAGCCCGCTTGCCTTAGCCTCCGCCGCAACTTCCTCGACGAGCCGCAGTCCCCATTGGGGATCTCTCGTTTTCAAGGAGCGGTCGAACTCCTCGTTGCTGGGAGCGGTCGGCACGCCCTGCTGACGGTAGGGACCATAAAGGTAGAGCGGCGCGCCCGGCTCAAGCACGCGCCCGGCACCGCGCATCAGGCCCTGCGTGGCTTCCCACGGGCTGATATGCACCATGTTGATGCAGACCATGGCTTCGGCCGAGGCGATCGGCCATCCCGCCGCACGCGCGTCCAGCGGGACGGGCGGAAGCTGATTGAACAAAGCCTCCGCCTCCTGCCATGCCCTGATCGAGGCGAGCGCGATCGGATCCGGGTCGGACGGCTGCCAAAGCAGCTTCGGAAATGCTAGGGCGAAGGCCAGCGACTGCTCGCCGCTCCCGCTCGCCACCTCCAGCACCAGGCCCTTTTTTGGAAGGACATCCCGCAGTACGTCCAGTATCGGAGCCGTGTTGCGGGCTACGTGCGGCGCGGAGCGGCGCTCGTCGTTCACTCCGCCGCCCGGGCCTGCTCCGGCTCCCGATAAACCAGCACCGGCTTCCTCGCCGCCAGCGTCTCGTCCAGACGCCGCCGCGGCGCATGCACAGGCGCTGCCTTCAGCGCCTGGTCGCCGGCCTTGGCGCGCTCGGCGACGGAGCGAAGGGCGCCGATGAACTGATCGAGCGCGGCCTTGGACTCGGTCTCGGTCGGCTCGATCAACATCGCGCCATGAACGACCAGCGGGAAATACATGGTCATCGGGTGAAAACCTTCGTCGATCAGGCCCTTGGCCAGATCGAGCGTCGAGAGCCCGCCTTCGAAGCCTTTGTCGCTGAACAAAGCCTCGTGCATGCACGGGCCGCTGCCGCCGAACGGCGCGTCCAGCACGTCCTGCAACTCGCGCAGGATGTAATTGGCGTTGAGCACCGCATCGCCCGAAACCTGCCGCAGGCCATCGGCGCCGTGACTGAGGATGTAGCTCATCGCGCGCGTGAACATGCCCATCTGGCCATGAAATGCGGTCATGCGGCCGAAGCTGCTCGCATGATGCTCCCCCGCCGTCTCTTCTTCGACGAGTACGAACTGTTCGCCATCTTTCTCGACGAACGGCAGCGGGGCGAATGGCGTCAACGCTTCTGAAAAGACCACCGGGCCCGACCCGGGACCGCCGCCGCCATGCGGCGTGGAGAAGGTCTTGTGGAGGTTGATGTGCATGGCGTCGATGCCGAGATCGCCCGGCCGCACCCGGCCGACGATCGCGTTGAAATTGGCCCCGTCGCAATAAACGAGGCCACCCGCCGCGTGGACGGCCTCGGAAATGGCGGTCATGTCCGGCTCGAACAGTCCGCAGGTATTCGGATTGGTGATCATCACGCCCGCGACATCGGGCCCAAGTCGCGCCTTCAGTGCATCGAGGTCGACGCGGCCGCGCTCGTTGGCGGGGATATTCTCGACCCGGTAGCCGACGAAGGCGGCAGTGGCCGGGTTGGTGCCATGCGCGCTCTCCGGCACGAGGATGACTTGGCGCGCGTCGCCGCGCGCCTCGAGCGCCGCCCGTATCGCCAGCAGGCCGCACAATTCGCCATGCGCGCCCGCCTTCGGGCTCATTGCGACGGAGTGCATGCCGGTCAGCTTGATCAGCCATTCGCCGAGCATGTTGATGAGGCCAAGGGCACCCTGGACCGTGTCGGTCGGCTGGAGCGGGTGGATGTCGGCGAAGCCCGGCATCCGTGCCACCTTTTCATTCAGCCGCGGATTGTGCTTCATCGTGCACGAGCCCAGCGGGAACAGGCCCAGGTCGATGGCATAATTCTGCCGGCTTAGCCGGGTATAATGCCGCACCGTCTCCGGTTCGGAAAGGCCGGGGACGCCGATCGGCTTGTTGCGCTCAAGGCCCCCAAGGCGGCTCGCAACCTCCGGCGCCGCTTCCAGATCGACGCCGGTCGTGCTGCTGTCGCCAATCTCGAAGATCAGCCGCTCTTCCAGCATCAAGGCTCGATTTCCCGTGAAGGTGGAGGCGCCGGCCGCATCGCCCTGGGCCGATCCCGATTGGGGACGCCATCCGCTGGGATTGATATTCATGCGAGTGTCTCCTCGAGCGCGCCTGCCAGCGCCTCGACATCTTCATTCGTGACGGTTTCGGTAACGGCGACGACCAGACCGTTCTGAAGCGCCTCCACATTTGGGTAAAGGCGTCCGAGCGAAACGCCGCCGAGCACGCCCCGCTCCGCCATTGCCCGCACCACGGGCCGGGCCTCACGCGGCAGCCGAAGCGTGAACTCGTTGAAGAAAGCGCCGCTCACCAGTTCCACCCCGGCCACCTGGGACAGACGATCCGCGGCCGCGACCGCCTTGCCGTGGTTGAGTGCCGCCAGGTCCCGCAGCCCTTTCTCACCCAGCAAGGTCATGTGGACCGTAAAGGCCAGCGCACACAGGCCGCTGTTCGTGCAAATGTTGGAGGTCGCCTTTTCGCGCCGGATATGCTGCTCGCGCGTCGAAAGCGTCAGCACGAAGCCGCGATTGCCGTCGGCGTCGACCGTTTCGCCGCACAGGCGTCCCGGCATCTGGCGGACGAACTTCTCCTTGCACGCGAAGAGCCCCACATAAGGTCCCCCGAAATTGAGACCGACGCCGATCGACTGACCCTCACCCACCACGATATCCGCGCCCATTTCGCCCGGTGACCGGATAAGGCCGAGCGCCACCGGCTCCGTCACGACGGCGATCAGCATCGCGCCGGCGGCATGGGCGCGCTCGGCAAGCTCGGAAAGATCGCTGACGTGGCCGAAGATATTCGGGTATTGGACCACGACTGCGCTCGTCTCCCCGTCGATCGCGTCCAGGAGCCGCGGCATGTCATCACCCGGCGCGCCGTCCTTCAGCTCGGGAAGGCCGACATCCAGCTGGTCACCCGTGAAGCGCGCCATCGTCCTTGCGACCGACACATAATGCGGGTGAAGACCCGCCGAGACCAAGGTTTTGCCGCGGCGGGTGATCCGCCGAGCCATGGCGATGGCTTCCCAGCAGGCGGTGGAGCCGTCGTACATGGAGGCGTTGGCCACGTCGCAGCCATAGAGCCGCGCCACCTGGGTTTGAAATTCGAACAAGGCCTGCAGCGTGCCTTGAGCGATTTCCGGCTGATAAGGCGTGTAGCTCGTCAGGAACTCGCCGCGCTGGATGATGTGGTCCACCGTCGAGGGGATATGATGCCTGTAGGCGCCGCAGCCGAGGAAGAACGGGACTTCACCCGCCACCAGATTCCGCCGCGCCAGCCCGCCGAGCTGCCGTTCGACGGAAAGCTCCGTAGCGTGATCGGCAAGGCCCGCAATCTTTCCCGCAAGCCGCGCCGCTTCCGGCACGTCCACGAACAGATCCTCTATGGAATTGGCGCCGATCGAACGAAGCATAGCCTGCCGGTCGGCTTCGGCGAGAGGTAAGTAACGCATCAATCTGGCTTTCTCATCGTGAAGCGAAGGCGAACATAATCGGCATACCAGCTGCCGTCGGGCGCCTGGAGCACGCCCGCAAGCCGCCGCTGCACGGCCTCGGCAATTTCGTCATGCTGTCCGGGAGGGACCTGAGCGACGTCGAGCCAGCCGGCGCGAAACGTTTTCACCCAGGCGCTGATGCCGGCGGGAAGCGGCGTGATGCGCGGAATGAGCTGCGCCTTGATGCCGACAAATCCGGCGCTGCTGTAAAGGCGCGTGAACTCCTCGACGCTGGGATACCATTGCGGATCGCCTGCCGGCACCGGATAGCCGCGCTCCGTGAGCTCGGCACGTAACGCCCGGCGCAGGGCTTCGATATTACCCTCCCCGCCCATTTCGCCGACAAAGCGCCCGCCGGGGCGGAGGATCGAAAAAACCCCCTCCGCTACGGCGGCCGGATCCAGCATCCAATGCAGCGCGGCATTGGAGAAAGCCGCGTCGAATTGCCCGAAGGACAGAGAGGCTCTGGCGAGTCCGAGGGCCTGTGCGTCGGCGACAAAGGCATCGATACCACGGCCGCGAGCCGCCTCCACCATCTCCGGCGAAGCGTCGAGCCCGATCACCTTCGCGCCCGCGGCTTCGATCAGCACGGTCAAGGCGCCGTCACCGCAACCAAGATCGACGATCATCTCGCCCGGCTGCGCGTCGAGCAACGTCAGCGCAGCCGCGCCGAGCGCGGGCACGAATGCTGCGTTCTTCGCATAGTCGTCCGGCGACCAGCGGGAAGATTGGTTGATGCTCACTGGCTGTCGCAAAAGGCCTTGTACTGCTCAGCGTTCATGAGATCGCTGAGCTGGCTGTTGTCCGACAGTCGCAGCTTGAAGAACCAGCCCTCCCCCTCCGGATCGCTGTTCACCAGCGACGGATCGTCCGCCAGCGCCTGATTGCCCTCGATCACTTCGCCGCTGACCGGCGCATAAACGTCGGACGCTGCCTTCACCGATTCGACGACGGCGGCATCCCCGCCTTGGGTCACCTGACGCCCCGCCTCGGGCACTTCCACGAACACGATGTCGCCGAGCTGCGCCTGGGCGAAGTCGGTGATGCCAACCGTGGCCGTGTCGCCTTCGAGATGAATCCATTCATGCTCTTTGGTGAAGTAGAGGTTCATGCGGCGGCTCCCTTGCGATGGTAATTGTGGGGGACGAACGGCATCCGGACGACCCGCGCCTGGAAAATCTTGCCACGTTGCGCGATGCTTATCGGTGCGCCCGGCTCCGCGGACGCAGCCGGAACATAGGCCATGGCAATCGGCGCCTCGAGCATGGGCGAGAAGCCGCCGCTCGTGACCTTGCCG
>JAESFL010001147.1_pt1 | contig 10422 bp, 12 predicted proteins | sample 9269401 | NCBI WGS metagenome assembly JAESFL01 (sample SAMN14506025, study PRJNA617098) | algae metagenome | isolation source: Gloeocapsa sp. UFS-A4-WI-NPMV-4B04 and co-occurring heterotrophs from desert... | place: USA: Utah | collected 2006-10-01 | reverse complement strand
GATGGTGCTCTACCAGGGCGGCACCCGCTCGGGCTGCGGCATGGCGCAGGCGGCGATGGGCCCGTTCTACTGCCCGCTCGACAAGAAGGTCTATATCGACCTCGGCTTCTTCAAGGAGATGCAGACGAAGTTCGGTGTGAAGGGCGACTTCGCCTACGCCTACGTCATCGCCCACGAGGTCGGCCACCACGTGCAGGACGTGCTCGGTATCCTCGGCAAGGTGCAGAGCCGGCAGCAGAACGCGAGCAGCAAGACGGAAGCGAACCAGCTCTCCGTGCGCGTCGAGCTGATGGCCGATTGCCTCGCCGGTGTCTGGGCCAAGAACTCCAACGACCGCTGGAATTCGCTCGACCAGAGCGACATTCAGGAGGCGCTCAATGCGGCGAGCGCCATCGGCGACGACAAGCTGCAGGAGAAGTCGCAAGGCTACGCCGTGCCGGATTCCTTTACCCACGGCTCGTCCGAGCAGCGGATGCGCTGGTTCATGACCGGCTACAAGAGCGGCCAGACCAAATCCTGCGACACCTTCCGCGCCAGCCGCGGCTGATTCTTTCGGGATTTTCGGGGAGGCGGACATGGCCGAGACCGCGCGCGAGCGGATGCTCGCCGGACAACTCTATCGCGGCGACGATCCGGAGCTGGTCCAGCTCCGCAACGCCGCCAAGAAGCGTCTGCTGCGGCTCAACGCCATGGAGCCCGAGGACGCGGCCGGCCGGGAGGCGGTGGTCCGGGAACTTCTCGGATCGGCCGGGCGCAACCCGACGATCTGCCCCGGCTTCGCCTGCGATTACGGCGGCAACATCAGCGTCGGCGACGACTTCTTCTGCAACTTCAACTGCGTCTTCCTCGACTGCGCCCCGATCACCATCGGCCACCGGGCGCAGATCGCTCCGGCGGTGCAGATCTACACCGCCGAGCATCCCCTCGACCGCGCCAGCCGCGCCGCCTTCTGGGAATCGGCCCGGCCGATCACCATCGGCGACGACGTGTGGATCGGCGGGGGCGCGATCCTGCTGCCCGGCATCACCGTCGGCGACGGGGCGGTGATCGGCGCGGGCGCCGTGGTGACCCGCGACGTCCCGCCGGGCGCGGTCGTGGCGGGCAACCCGGCGAAGGTGGTGAAGTGGACCCAGGAATGATCGCGGCAGACGGCTGAAGGCGGCAGCGCCGCCCGCTACTCCACCCGCACCCAGCCCTGCGGCATCAGCCGCTCCTGGGGCAGGAACTTGGACTTGTAGTCCATCTTGCGGGAGCCATCGACCCAGTAGCCGAGGTAGAGATACGGCAGGCCGAGCGCGCGGGCGCGCTGGATGTGGTCGAGGATCATGTAGGTGCCGAGCGAGCGGCTGGCCTGCTCGGGGTCGTAGAACGAGTAGACCATCGACAAGCCGTCAGCGAGCACGTCGGTGAGGCAGACGGCGACCGGGGCGCCGACGCCGCGGCCGTGGATCGCGCTGTCGGGGCCGCGCTCGCGGTAGACCACGAGATGCGTGTCGACGTGGCTGTCCTCGATCATCATCGCGTAGTCGAGCACGGTCATGTCGACCATGCCGCCGTCGCCGTGGCGGGCGTCGAGGTAGCGGCGGAACAGGGCGTATTGCTCGGAGGCCGGGCGGTTGGGCTCCGGCGTGCCGATGAGCCCGGCATTGCGCTGAAGGATGCGCCGCTGGCTGCCGGTGATGGCAAAATCCTCGACTACGACCCGCACCGAGACGCAGGCGCGGCAGGATTCGCAGGCCGGACGGTAGGCGATGGTCTGCGAGCGGCGGAAGCCGCCCTGGGTCAGGATCTCGTTGAGGTCGCGGGCGCGGCGCCCGACGAGGTGGGTGAACACCTTCCGCTCCTCCTGGCCCGGCAGGTAGGGGCAGGGGGAGGGCGCCGTGAGATAGAATTGCGGTGTGTCGCGCGGATGGCTCGTCACGCTGGGAAGGCTCGCCCTCGGGGCCGGCGGCATCGGGCGCCGAAGGCCTCCGTCAATGTAGCGGGATCGCGGCCGCGCTCAACCGGATTGATGGAGGATCGAGCATCCATGACGGCGGCCTTCCGCCGCCATGGCTCCCCCGAAGGAGGGAGCGACCGGTTGATCCCTTCGGGATGGCGGGTTTGGCTTCCGGCGGGATCCCATCGCGCCCGCGCGATGGGTGCCCTCCTCAAGCGCCGCGCGGGCTGGCTGATCCGCTCCCTGCTCTGACCAAGCGAGACCGGATCAGTCGCGCACCACTGCAAGGCCAAGCAGCAGGTCGTGGCCGAGGCGCCGGTCGGAGCGGACGAAGCCGAACAGGACGTCGAGGCACCAGAGCAGGAAGGTCGAGATCGCCACATAGAACAGCAGCGCGTGAATCGCCGCCGTCAGGACGTCGACCGGGCGGCCGCTCTCGGGCGCCACCACCCGCAGGCCGAGCATGCGCATGCCGAGCGTGCTCTGTTTCGGGCCGCCGACGGTGATCGCGCTGTAGAGGATGCCGCTGATGCCGAGGATCGGGAACAGCATCCAGGCGAAGCCGAAGGTGAGGACGCCGAGGATGGCGATGGCGGTGGCGAGCACGGCGGTGAACACGAAGATGAAGGCGAGGTCGAGCAGGTAGGCGACCGTGCGTCCGCCGAGGCTCGCCCGCACATAGGGTACGGGAAAGCCGCCGGAGCCCTGCATCCCCGCCGGGTTGGTGTAGCCGGGGTGATAACCGGGCTGAAAATCCGTCATGGCCGGTATGTCCTCGACCGTTGCTTGCACATCCGGTCAAGTGGGGAGACGGTGCGGCGCTGCCAAGAGCGGGACCGAGAGCCGAAACCAAGAGCGGGACAGGGCGTGACACCCTCGACGTGACGCCCTCACTCGGCTCACTCACTTGGCGCCGGGATCGGCGGCCTCCGCCTCGGGCGTCGCCAGATAGTAACGCCTGAGCAGGTAGAGCGAGGCGCCGTTCACCGGCCCCTGCTCGGTGGTCAGCGCGGTGAGGTCGTCGCCCGCGCCGAACTGGCAGACGAGATGGCGGGGCCGCGTCGCCTCGGCCTTCGGCAGCGATCCGGATCCGCCCGTGAGGCGGTAATCGACGCGCACGCTGCCGCTTCTCGCGCCCGGCCCGACCCGCAGCAGGTCGATCTCGGCGCCGGGCGGGGCGAGCGCCGGCACCGCCCGGCGGCAGAGAGTCGCCCGGTGCGCATCGAGCGCCGTGTCGCAGCCGGATCCGGCCACGAGCCAGAAAGCGAGGGCCCCCAGCAACGCCGCGACGCGGCCGTGAGGACGCCGCCGAGGCATGTTCGTCCGATTCCCGCAGGCAGGCCGATCAGGCGCCGGCTCGCAGGCGCTCGGCCACGCGGGGTGCGTAGTAGGTCAGCACCCCGTCGGCCCCCGCGCGCTTGAAGGCGAGCAGGCTCTCGGTCATGGCGCGCTCGCCGTCGAGCCAGCCGTTGCGGGCGGCGGCCTCGATCATCGCGTACTCGCCCGACACCTGATAGGCGAAGGTCGGCACGCCGAACTCCGTCTTCACCCGGGTGATGATGTCGAGATAGGGCAGCCCCGGCTTGACCATCACTGAGTCGGCGCCCTCGGCGAGATCGAGCGCGACCTCGCGCAGGGCTTCCGCCGCGTTGCCGGGATCCATCTGGTAGGTGCGCTTGTCGCCGACCAGAGCCGCCTTGGTGCCGATGGCGTCGCGGAACGGGCCGTAGAAGGCGCTGGCGTATTTGGCGGCGTAGGCCATGATCTGCACGTCGCGGAAGCCCGCCCGGTCGAGGCCGGTGCGGATCGCGCCGACGCGCCCGTCCATCATGTCGGAGGGAGCGATGATGTCGGTGCCGGCCTCGGCCTGGATCAGGCTCTGCTCGACCAGCACCGCCACAGTCTCGTCGTTGAGGATCGCGCCGTCCTCGATTAGGCCGTCATGGCCGTGGCTGGTATAGGGGTCGAGCGCGACATCGGTCATCACGCCGATCTCAGGCACCGCCCGCTTCACCGCCCGCACCGCCCGGCAGACGAGGTTCTCGCGGTTCAGCGCCTCGGAGCCGGTGGGATCGCGCAGGCCCGGCTCGGTGTAGGGGAAGAACGAGACCAGCGGGATGCCGAGCTTTGCGGCGCGCTCGGCCTCGCGCACGACCTCGTCCACGCTCAGGCGCTCGACGCCGGGCATGGAGGCGATCGGCTCGCGCCGCCGCTCGCCCTCGATGACGAAGAGCGGCCAGATCAGGTCGTCGACGGTGAGGCTGTGCTCGCGCACGAGACGGCGCGACCAGTCGGCCTTGCGGTTGCGGCGCGGGCGCTGGGTCAGGCTCAGCGACCCCGAGCCCGGAGCGGCTTCGCGCGCGGTTTCGATGGCGAGCGGGCGCGGCGTGGCGTCTGACATGGCCCTCAGGACTCCGGTGTTCCAGCGCGCTCTCGAGCCGAAGGGGGCACCGGCTCGGGGGCAGTTGCGCATCGCGACAAAGACGTCAGAGCCATGCTCGAAGGCAAGTCGATCTCGAAGGCAAGTCGATCGGCGATGGCCCGAGGCGGAGCATTCCGGGCTCGCATCCCCGAAACCGTCCGTAGACCGGAGGTTTCCCGCGGGCCGAAACGGTGGGAGGAGCGCCGCGGAACGCGCAGCCATGAGGTGTGCGCCTAGCACATCCCGATTTGGACCCGAAAGGCGCCGTTGCCGCAGGGCAGGCTCCCTTATCTCGGCGATGGCATTCCGCTCATCACCCTTTGAGGACGGGACGACCGAGGCTTCCCCTGCAAACGCGTCAGCCGCCCGCCACGTCCTCGATCTGACTGACGAGGCGCAGGCGCATCACCGCGCGGTCGGGTCCGTCGCGCACCGTCACCACGACGACGCCGGAGCCGCCGAGCTTCTGCGGATCGGCGGCGAAGGCGGCCCCGCGCGCCAGCGCCTCGGCCCGCGCGGCGGCGCGATCGGGCAGATCCCGTCCGTTGGTGTCGATGACGACGGCGTCGTCATGGATATCGAAGAAGTAGCGAGGCAACGTCCATCCCTTCCGCCTCGTCCGGGACGTCGGTCCGCGCGGCCTCGATGGGCCAAGCACCATCGCCCCGCCCTTCGAAGGTGCAGAAGATACGGGCAGGGCTCAACAACAAATGCGCGCGTTGTGACACCCTAAAGCGGCTGCCGGAGAGGTGAACACCGGTTTGCCGCAGCAACGCGCATCATGAGAGAACTCAGAGCCGCATTCAGCTTGATGCGCTTGGATCGATGCGGTTTCGGTTCGGGCGTGGACGAGGTCGGAGCCGACCGCCTGCGAGACGCGCACATGCCCTTCGCCGTTGGTGTCGTCACGCGGCCTCGTTGTCGGCGTTCGGCTCCTCCGGCACATAGGCCGCGTGCGCCACGAGACCTTCGATGGTCGCGACATCGCGCGGATGCGGCGCGGGACGGCCGAGCAGGTAGCCCTGAACCTCGCTGCAGCCCTCCGCGGTGACGAGGGCCAGATGGGCTGCGGTCTCGACGCCTTCGGCCACCGTCGTCACCCCGAGGCGGCGGCCGAGATCCGCGACGACCCCGACGATCGCTGCGCAATCCGGGCGGCTGGTCGCGTCGCGCACGAACGAGCCGTCGATCTTGATCTTGTCGAACGGAAAGGCGCGCAGATGCGCCAGGGACGAGAAGCCGGTGCCGAAATCGTCGAGCGCGATGCGCACGCCCAGGCCGCGGACCCGGCGCAGCTCGCCCATGCAATCGACGTGATCGTTGAGCAGCGCGCTCTCGGTCACTTCGAGTTCGAGGCGTTGCGGCGGCAGGCCGCTGGCCACGAGGGCGGCGAGCACGGCCTGGAGCAGACGACCGGTGCCGAGCTGGCGCGGCGAGACGTTGACCGCGACCCGCGCCTCGTCCTCCCAGCTCATCGCATCCGTGCAGGCGCGATGCAGCACCCAGGTCCCGATCTCGTCGATCAGCCCGCTCTCCTCGGCGATCGGGATGAAATCGCCGGGCGAGATCCAGCCGCGCGCCGAATGGTGCCAGCGGATCAGCCCCTCGCGCGCCGTCACCCGGCCGGTGCGGATATCCGTGATCGGCTGGTAGAACAGGAACAGGCCGTTCTTCTCTTCGAGCGCCTGCCGCAGCTTCGCCTCCAGGCGGACCCGCTGCGTCATCCGCTGCTCCATCTCCGGCTGGAAGACGCGGAAGGTGTTCTTGCCGGCAGCTTTCGCCGCGTAGAGCGCCATGTCGGCGCGCGAGAGCAGCGTTTCCGAGTCGGTCCCGTGCAGGGGTGCGACCGCGATGCCGATACTCGCGCCGATCTGCAAGCGCCGCTCGTCCTCGACCAGGAAGGGCGCGACCAGCGCTTCCACCAGGGCTTCGGCGAGGTCCATCGCCGCCCTCGTGTCGCCGCCCAGGATCAGGATCGCGAACTCGTCGCCGCCGAGGCGCGCGACGGTCACCTCCGGGCTGCGGCAATGCCCCCGCAGCCGGTCGGCGACCCGCTTCAGCAATGCGTCGCCGACGAGATGGCCGTTGGCGTCATTGACGAGCTTGAAGCCGTCGAGGTCGATGAACAGAAGCCCGTGGCAGGGCTGCGGCCGGCTGAGGGCGGCCTCCAGATGCTCGCGGAAGGTGGTGCGGTTGGCCAGCCCTGTGAGGGTATCGTAGTGGGCGAGCTGCTGGATCCGCGCTTCGGCAGCGACCTGGTGGGTGATCACCGACCACGTCAGCATCGGACCGATATAGTCGCCGCTCGTCCCCGTCACCGCGGAGACCTGCAGATCCAGCACCTCGGGTCCGAGCTTGATCTGGGCGCGATGGGGCAGGTTGCGCGGATCGGCCAGGAGGCGGCGCTGGTGCTCCGGGTGGCGGTGGAAGATGTCGATCGACTGGCCGAGCAGGGCGTCCGGCTTGACCGGCAGCAGGTTCTCGATTTGCGAGAGCGTGCGCTTCGAGGTCTCGTTCATGTAGGTGATCGCAAAGCTCGCCGGATCGACCGTCATCACCGCCACCGGCATGTCGTCGATCATGCGAAGGAGCTTGTACTCCTCGTGCTCCTTGGCCACCTCCGCGGTCGCGATCGCCCAGACCAGCAGCGCGCGCACGACGCGCCCCTGCGAGTCCGGCAGCGGATGGATGTGCAGGTCGAGCCACTCTTCGCCGAAGCGGATGCGGGCCTTGTGGGGCAGGGCGTCAGGGTTGGAGAGCAGTCCGCGCTGATAGCCGGGGTGGCGGTGGAAGACGTCGATGCATGTTCCGACGATCTGCTCCGGATCGAAATCCAGCGAGTCGCGGATGGTGTGCAGGAGTTGGATCGAGCAGGCATTCGCGTAGTCGATCGTAAAGGTCCTCAGGTCGCAGGTCATCGCGCCGATGGGGAGAACCTCGATCATCTTTGCAAACGACAGCGGCTCGATCTCGCCCAGATCGGCCGGCAGCGGATCGAGATAGGGGCAGCTCATCGACTCCACCCGGCAACGGGGCTTGCGCTCATGAAGAAAAGCTAACCAAACAAATGTGAATAAAATGCCAAACAACGCAGGGCGGAAGGCATCGCCGCGCAGCGTTGACGCTGCCGCCGGGAGTTCGTCTAAGGGGCCCGCGCGGCCGCGCAGCGGACATCCGCGCGGGGGGCGGCATGGCGGAGTGGAGCACGGCGGTGGAGCGCGGAATGTCGGGCGGGCGAGGGAGCGGGCAAGGAAGCGGGCAAGAGAGCGGGCAAGCGATCTCGCGAGAGGACGTGCGCGCGGAATTGGCCGAGCCCGACATCGCCTTCGAGACCCGCGGAGAGGCCGGGCTGATCACCCTGAAGCGGCCGAAGGCGCTCAATGCCCTGACCCTGCCGATGGTGGAGGCGATGCACCGCCAACTCCGGGCCTGGGCCGCGGATGCGCGGGTCACCCGGGTGGTGGTGCGCGGCTCGGGCGGGCGCGCCTTCTGCGCCGGCGGCGACATCCGTCAGATCCACGCGCTCGGCCGGGCCGGGCGCCACGCCGACGTGATGGCGTTCTGGCGCGGGGAATACTGGCTCGACGCCACCGTGAAGACCTTTCCGAAGCCCTACATCGCCCTGATCGAGGGCATCGTCATGGGTGGGGGGGTCGGCCTCTCGCTCCACGGCGACGTGCGGGTGGCCGCCGAGAGCTACAGCTTCGCCATGCCCGAGACCGGCATCGGCTTCTTCCCCGATGTCGGCGCGACCTACGCCCTGCCGCGCCTGCCCGGCTACACCGGGCGCTACCTCGCGCTCACGGGCGCCCGGATCAGCGCGGGCGACGCGCTGGCCGTGGGGCTCGCGACCCACGCGGCGCGGGCGGCCGATTTCGAGACCCTCATCGAGCGGCTCGCGGGCGGCGGGGCGATCGCCCGCGCCTTCGAGGGCCTCGATGCGCCGACACCGGAGACCGGCCCCCTCGTTGCCGAGCGGACGCTGATCGATGCCTGCTTTTCCGCCGACACCGTCGCGGAGGTGGTCGCCCGCCTCGACGCGGCGGCGGGGGAGGGCTCCGCCTTCGCGGCGGCGAGCGCGAAGACGATCCGCACCCGCTCGCCCACGAGCCTGACCATCGCCCAGGCGCTGATGCGCCGGGGCGGCGAACTCGGATTCGCCGAGGCCCTGCTCGCCGAGTACCGGCTGGCCGAACGGGTGATGCGCGGCCATGATTTCTACGAGGGCGTGCGGGCGGTGATCATCGACAAGGACAACCGGCCGGCCTGGCAACCCGCCACCCTGGACGACGTCGACGGCGCGGCGATCGAGACCGCCTTCGACCCGCCCGATCCCGCCGAGCCGCGCTTCGACGGCAGCCAGGGCCCGCGCGACGCAGCGCCGGCCGCGGGAATCCGGTCGTGAAGGCGCTCGCCAAGGTCGGCACCACCCTCGACGGACGCGGGCGGGCAAGTGCCGGGAACGGCGACCGGATCGAGGGCACCGCCCCGCGGGCGCAGACCCGCTGGGACGTGGTGCTGGTCTGGTTCATGCGGATCACCGCCCTGATCTGGCTCGCCAAGGGGCTCGCCACCTGGGGCGAGATCCTGGACCTGATCCCCGGCCGGACGCCGTTCGCCGACCTGCCGATGGGCCGGCAATCGGCGATCGTCTACTTCGCGGTGATCGACTTCGTGGCGGCGGTCGGCCTGTGGCTGACGAGCGCCTGGGGCGGGGTGGTCTGGCTGCTCGCCGCGACCTCGGCGCTGACGCTGGCCCTGCTGACGCCGCAGCTCCTGCCGATGTCGATGCCGCTGATCGCAGTGCAGGCAAGCATTGTCGCCGTTTACTTCGTGTTATCCTGGCTGGCGGCCCGCGATGTAGGCTGAACAAGAGGTCAACATCATCGTTTCATTTTGCATTTACCGACAGAAGTAAATCGCGAGTTCATCCTGTCGCTTAAATCGGCTTTCATCGGTGGGGGCTAGGTTCACCTCATAAGCGAGGCCGGCCAGCAAGAGCCGGCACGAATCGACAGGAAGGCATCACGATGAGCACGAAGGCCGCCAACACCGCCCTCAAGACCACCGACGCCGCCCCCGAAGCCCAGGGCGCCGCCGGCTCCTATCTCGAGGCGCTGCACCTCGTGGAGCGGCTGCACCGCCGCCTCCTCGACGTCATCAAGGACGAGTTCGACCGGCGTGGCCGGGAGGACGTCAACAGCGTCCAGGCGCTACTGCTCTACAACATCGGCGACAAGGAGCTGACCGCGAGCGAGCTGCGCTCCAAGGGCTACTATCTCGGCTCGAACGTGTCCTACAACGTCAAGAAGCTGGTCGAGGCCGGCTTCCTGCACCACGCCCGCTCCAAGACCGACCGGCGCTCGGTGCGCATCAGCCTGACCCCGAAGGGCCGCGAGGTCCACGACCTGATCCAGGGCCTCTACGACAAGCACGCCCGCACGATCCAGCCGATCGGCGGCATCTCCGAGGACGATTTCGGCCGTCTCAACCTCGCGCTCTCCCGCCTGGAGCGCTTCTGGACCGACCAGATCCGCTACCGGCTGTGATCGACCCTCCCGAGGATTGATGCAGACTTTTCCCGTCATCGCGAGCGTCAGCGAGGCGATGACGGGTGCAGGAAGCCTCGAACCGAGCAATTCCGAAAGCATGAAGGCCGAAGGGTTCAGCCAAGAACCCTTCGGCCTTCATGCTTCTCGCCGCGTCATTGCAAACGAAAAGGGCGCCACCCTGTTCGGGTGACGCCCTCGATCTCACCGGATGAGTCCGGCGACAGCCTTCTTAGTTGAAGGTGTCGATCTCGGCGGACTCGTAGGAGGTGACTTCCATGCCGACGCAGATCTCGGCAACGACGGGAGCAGACCACTTCATGACGTTTCTCCTGCTGGACGAATGAATGAAAGCCGGACCGGCTCGAAGCCGGCGGCACCTTCTCAGTTGAAGGTGTCGATCTCGGCGGACTCGTAGGAGGTGACTTCCATGCCGACGCAGATCTCGGCAACGACGGGGGCAGACCACTTCATGGCGTGTCTCCTGATGACAGTTTGAAGACGAAGGACGG
>JAESFL010001146.1_pt1 | contig 10462 bp, 7 predicted proteins | sample 9269401 | NCBI WGS metagenome assembly JAESFL01 (sample SAMN14506025, study PRJNA617098) | algae metagenome | isolation source: Gloeocapsa sp. UFS-A4-WI-NPMV-4B04 and co-occurring heterotrophs from desert... | place: USA: Utah | collected 2006-10-01 | reverse complement strand
GAGGAACTGGCGGATAGAGTCTCAACGCCTCCAGAAGGACGCACCTCAGCCGAGGCCAGCTCTGCAGGTCCTGCATCGTACCCACTTGCTCAGGCGGAAAGGCTGCCACCTCCTCCCGGATCGAGGCCTGCTCCCGCTGGTCCAGAGCCAGGAGGTACGCCGCCCAGAAAAGGAGGCGTGCGGTGGTCTCGAAGCCGGCGAACAGCATCGTCGCTGTCTGATCCCGCACCTCCTCAGGCGAAAGCGCCGCGCCGGTATCAGGGTCGCGCGCGGCAAGGAGAATGTCGAGCAAGTCTCGCGATGCGCCGTCACGCTCCTCTTCCTGCCGCCTTGAGATAAGCGCGTCCACCGCGTGCCGCCACTCGGCGCGCCACCGCCGCCGCGGGCCGGAGAGCAACCCGAAATCGCTTTCACGGCGCGCAACGATGTCGCTGAAGCCCGGCCGACCCGGTCCCTCCAGGAAACGACGAGTGAGGGACGCAATTTCCCGGCCCAATGTGTCGGCGGGCGTCGAGAACAAGGCGCGCAGCACCGCATCCAGCGTGGCTTGGTTGAATTCACTCGAAAGATTGGCCGTCGACCGGTGCTGCAGCCTGGCAAGCAACGCCTCTCCGGCCGCACGGAAATGCGGCAACAACTCGCCGATATGGGCTGGGCTGAAGAGTGGAGCCAGCATTCGGCGTTGCCTGCGCCAGGCTTCGCCTTCGGAAAGGAAAAGCCCGTTCCCCATCATCCACCGGACCGACCGGATCGCGGCGACGGGCCTGCCATATTTGGCGGCATGGGTGGTCAGCACATGTTTGACCCCATCGGGATGGTTCACCCCGATCGTCGTGCGACCCAATATCCGCACCCTTCCGGCCGCGAGCCGGAAGCTGTCCTCTGAATAGCCGGTCAGCGGATTCCGGAGCGTCGCCATGATCAGGCGCCATGACGAGAGCGGTTGCGAATGCACCGGAGGAGCGGCTGGGACAATCCGACGAGCACCGTCCGTCATCATGCTGCCCTCCTCGAGGCGATTTAGCCATGCTTCGCGCGGAGCGCCAGACGAATAGCAGGCGCCTCATCGAACCCCTGTTCGTTCTGCTCTCTTATGTCTTCACCCTGGTTGTCATCATCTGACGTAGACCGTCAGCTCTCAGCCAGAGGAAGCCGCCCGTCGGCCGTGCGCCAATTGCAGACGCCCAAGCTTGTCGCCCACGTTCCCGAAGCGGACATCCTGATGGCATGTCTTGGCTCAACTACAGCGGCGAAGTGGCACCAGAACCATCCGTCTGGAGCTCACAATTCTGCGTCGGCAATTGACGGTAGGAGCTCTTTACGCCGTCGCGGACCATCTCACCTGCGCGCGAATTGCCACCTGATGGCTTTCTGGAGAACCCGTGAGAGCTGCTCAACCGAATAGGGCTTGTGGAGGAGTTCGAATCCGTGCGGGCCATTCTGTGCCAGGACGTGGCTGTAACCGCTCGTCAGGATGACCGGCAGGTCCGGGTAAAGGCGGCGTATCTCCTGGCCGAGCATCACCCCGTCCATACCGGGCATTACCACGTCGGAGAACACGACGTGGAACGCGTGCGGATCAGCAGCCAGCGCCTGCAACGCGCTTTGGCCATCCACCGCCAAGCGGGTGCTGTAACCGAGTTCGCCCAGCGCTGCGGTGCCGAATTGACCGACTTGCTCGTTATCCTCCACGACGAGGACGCATGTACCGTCTCCGTCGATGCGCGTTTCGCCCTCGATCGGCGCCGATGCCCGCGCCTGGTCGGGATACACACGCGGCAAATAGAGGACGAATCTGGTCCCCTCGCCGGGGGTGCTGTCCACCCGTATGTCGCCGCCCGATTGCTTGGCGAAACCGATCACCTGACTGAGCCCTAATCCGGTTCCCTGCCCAACGTCCTTGGTCGTGAAGAACGGCTCGAATATCCGATCGACGAGTTCCCGTGAGATACCGGTTCCCGTATCGCTGATCGTCACGGCGACGAAGTCACCGGCAACAGGCGAATGGCCGCGCACCTCCGGGATGCCGGACACCGGGCCAGCCGCTATTGTGAGCCGGCCCTCGCCGTTCATGGCGTCACGACCGTTGATGCCCATGTTCACGATTGCGGTCTCGAACTGACTGCGGTCCGTGAGGACGTAAAAAGGCTCTTCGGGCACTCGCAGGTCGAGCGTGATCCGCGAACCCGTCATCGTCCCTATCATCGGCGCTATCTCGCTCAGCGATGCGCCCACGTCGAAGCGATCCTGGCTAAGCGATTGGCGTCGCGCGAAGGCGAGGAGCTGGCCGGTGAGCCTGGCCGCGCGGTCCGCGGTTTCGCCGATCGCGTCGATATAACGGGCGCGCTTCGCATCACTCAGCTCTGCCCGGCGGAGTAGGTCGACGGAGCCCCGGATCACGGTCAGGAGATTGTTGAAGTCGTGGGCGACGCCGCCGGTGAGCTGGCCGATCGCCTCCAGCTTCTGGCTCTGCCGAAGCGCGTCCTCCGCCGCCGCGAGTGCCGCCTGCTGCTCATGCTGCGCGGTCATGTCCCGGCCCGTCGCGTAGACGCGTTCGTCGCGGAACGATGCCGTCCAGGCGACCCAGCGATAGCTTCCGTCCTTGTGGCGCAAACGGTATTGGTAGGGTGTGGTGAGGCGCGCTGCGAAGATGCCGGCGAAGACTTCAAGCGTCTGCTCGACATCTTCCGGATGAGTGAGGTCGGCGAATGGCCGGCCGATCAGCTCCTGCTCAGCCCAGCCGAGCACGGTGGTCCAAGCGGGATTGACGGCGGCAAAGGTTCCGTCGCGGTTGGCGATTGCAAGCAGATCCTGCGATTGCGCCCATGCTCCGTCGCGCTCGACCTGCGCTCGGGCGAGCTGCTCGGCCTTATTTTTTTCGTCGGTAATCTCGCGCGCCACAGCATAATATTTGCCGTCCTCCGGCACCACGACCCATGACAGCCATCGATACTCGCCGTCGGCGTGCAGGTAGCGATTTTCGAAGCGAAGCACCGGATTGCCGCGCTTCACCTCCGCAAAAGCGTCGAGCGAGCTGGCCACGTCATCGGGGTGCATCAATTCGAAGATCGACGTCGTGGAGATGCGCTCCTCGGGCAGACCGAGCGTGGCCTGCCAGGCGGGGTTCGAGCTCTCGAATATGCCGTCGTCGTTGAGCACGCCCATCAGATCGGGCGTGAGCTGCCAGGTCCTGCTGCGGTCGTAGGCACGCTTCTCGACCCGGCGCTCCAGCTCCTCGTTGGCCTCCTCGCGCTCTATGAGAGCCAGCCGCAAGTCGAGCTGCGCCATAACCTGCTCGGCAAGGCGGCGAAGGGCGCGCTGTTGCTGCTCGCTCAGCAAGCGCGGCTCGTAATCAAGCACGCACAGGGTACCGATCGGCACCCCCTCCGGTGTCTTCAGCAGGGCGCCTGCGTAGAACCGAAGCCCAGGATCTCCGGTCACCAGCGGATTGCACGCGAAGCGCTCATCCAGCCTCGCGTCGGGGACAAGCATGAACTCTTCTTCGAGTAGCGCCACGCCGCAGAATGAGGTCTCGAGCGGTGTCTCGTCGACGCCGAGCCCCACCTCGGCCTTGAACCATTGGCGGCCGCTGCCGATCAGATTGATCACCGCGATCGGCGTTGAGCAGATTTCCGACGCGAGCGCGGCGAGGTCGTCGAACCCTTTCTCCCGCTTCGTGTCCATGACACGATATCGCTCCAGCGCCGCCAACCTCCGCTGCTCGCGGTCGTCCGTCGCCGACTCTGCAATCGACGGGGCTGCACGTTCATCCAAAGCTGGATTGGTGGAGTCTGCCATATCTATGTTAGGGTAGCCGCATTCCGAAGCTCCTGCCAGCTATGGCAAGTGAGGCTGCGCAGGCAATCGGATGACGGCAATTTGCCTAACAGCCAAGTCGGGTGCAGCACGAATTCGTCCAAACGGTGAAAGGCCGCTTTCGGCCAGATCCGGCCGAGCGGCTGAGCGCCCATTGTGGCCGCCGGCGTTCGCAAGCAAAGCCCCGAATGCCGCTATTTGAAGTGATCGCTTCCGCCGAACGCGCGCTTGATCCGCCTCCCCCTGTCGCTTGGCAAGCAATTCAAAACCTTGCCATGTTAAGATCGTCCTGATGAGGGGTAAGGTCGTGCCGCCAACGAAAAGCGGGTTCGTTGCATTCGCCGTAATCGCGCTCTGCGCCTCGGGATCGGGCTGTTCAACCAGGGAGAGCCGCGCCGCCATGGATGTTGCCGAGCCGCCGCGCGCCGCGCCGCCGGCATTGACTGGGGAGCAGGCCTCCGCTTTCTATCGACGGGCAACGCAAGACGGGGTGGATGCGGCCGCTGACGGCGCCGCCGCTGCTGATCGTGGCGAGTTTGGCATGATCCTCACCGGAACCCGCGACACCCGCGCGATCGGGCTCGCCTGCTTCACGCCCACCGGCCGCCCACCGCGCGTCCTTGCCGCGCTGCCGCATGGCGACGTCATCGACGACAGGGTCACGCGCTGGACCAATTATGCCCGGACCTACAATCGCACTCTCGTCGATCATCCCGCTTACCCCGATCCCGACCTCTGCCGCGCCGTCACCGAGGACGAGGAGGGCAGCGGCTTCGAGCCCAAGCCCGATCGTGACGCGCGTCCGGTCACGGTCCCGGTCCGCACCCTCCGCCAGGCGGCCCGCCGCGGCGATCGTCGCGATCTCGAGCGGCTGCTCCGTTCGGAGGACATCAATGCCCCCGACAGTCTCGCCATGACTCCACTCGCCTGGGCGGCGGCGCGCGGCAACCGGATCGCGATCGACGCGCTCCTTTCCGCGGGCGCCGATCCGTGGGTGGGAAATCCGGCCGAGCGGACCGGCGCGGTCTACTGGGCCGCCGCGCTCGGCCGCCGCGCCGAGTTCCAGCGCCTGGCGCGCCTGCCGGGCCGTCCGTTCACGCAATGGCCCGCGCTCTTTCAGGCTGCGGCCGTATCGTCGGGCGAGATCACGATCGTCGAGCACATGCTCGCCGAACCGCATGATCCGTTCCGGCTCGAATTCGTCCATTCCCGCCCGCTCCCGGCCGCGGAGATGTTCGCGCCGTTGTTGCGCGGGAATCGCACCCTCGCCGATCAGCTGCTGGCGCGGGCCGTCGATTACCAGCAGCGCGTCGACCTGGTCCGCGTCGCTCTCGCACATGGCGCCGATCCCAACGCGGTCGGCTCTTACGAGACCGCGCTCGGGCTTGCATCCAAGGGGATTGGAGAGGAAAGCCTCGGCATCGTCGACCTGCTCCTCCGTGCCGGCGCCGACCCCAATCGCCTCTCTCATCGCAGCCGCCCGGTCTGGAACGCCGTCGCCTCGATGCGCATGGACCGTGAGCGCGGCGCATGGAACGCCCGCGCTCGGGCCATCTTCCTGCGCCTCGTCGCCGCGGGTGCCGATCTCGGCCTAGCCGACGACCAGGGCCGCCCGCCCATTTCCTTCGTGCTTTTTCCGGCACGCTGGGGTCATTGGGAGCTCGACGGCGGCGTGCCTCCCGAGCTCATCGAGCTGCTCGTCAAGCATGGCGTGGACGTCAACGCCACCTGGGAGGGCAGACGGGTTCTTTCCGCCGTCGAGGAAGAGGCCGGGCGCGATTCTCCGCTCGCAATTACCCTGCGTCGCCTCGGCGCCCGCCGCTGAACCAGATCCACCTCCCCTTCTTGGGGTGGGCAGGTGGGCACGGACTTCGTGAAAGGCGCCGCCCAAAATCGGCCAGCTGAAAATCCCCGCGGCAAATTCGGTGGAGCGCTTTGCTGTTCCAGCCCATCGAAGCTGTGGCGCGCCGCGATGTCATCGACATTGACACCTTCGCGCCTGTCCCGGCACTTCGCGCCATGTCAAGCAACGCACAGCCCCTCCCCGCCCCCTGGCCGAGCCCATTGCGGGGCTGGCTGGTCGTGGGCCTGCTCTTCCTTGCCGCCATCATCGCCTACACGGATCGCCAGGTGCTCAGCCTCCTGGTCGATCCGGTGCGCGCCGATCTCGGCCTTTCCGATGCCGATCTGGCCCTGCTCATGGGTCCGGCCTTTGCCGCTGTCTATGGCGTGGCCGGCGTACCGCTGGGCTTTGCGGCCGATCGCTTCTCCCGGGTTCGGTTGCTGTTCGCCGGGGTGCTCGTCTGGGCGTGCGGCACCATCGCTTGCGGCCTGGCGCCGGATTTCGGCAGCTTGTTTGCCGCGCGCCTGGTCGTCGGCCTTGGCGAAGCCGTTTTGTCGCCGGCCGCGATCTCGTTGATAGCCGATCATTTTCCGGCACAGCGCCGCTCGACCGCGGTGGGTGTCTATTTCACCGGCATCGCCATTGGCATCGGCGGCGGCATACTGATCGGCGGGCTTGCCATCGACGCGGTCCGCGCCGGCTTGTTCGCCGGAACTTACCTGGCCGATTGGACGGAATGGCGGCTGGTCATGCTTACCCTGGGCCTGCCGAGCCTGCTCTTCGCGCTGCTGTTCCTCGCCGTGCGTGAGCCGGCGCGGCAGGTCGATATCGTCGCGACCGCTGCGATGCCCACTCCATCGCTGGTACGCTTCCTGCCGGCCATGGCCGCGCTGTTCCTTGCAGCGGCCACTGCCAGCCTCGTGGATAACGCCGTCGGCGCCTGGGCGCCGTCCCTCCTGATCCGCGAGTTCGGCATGGACGAAGCCGCCGTCGGCCGCGCGCTCGGCCTTGGCCTCATGCTCGGCTATGGCGGCGGGATGCTCGGCGGGGGCTGGCTGGCGGATTGGTGCGCCCGCCGGTTCGGCGCGTTGGGCAAGCCGGCGCTGTGCCTGGCGGCCATGCTGGCCGCGATGCCGGCGGCGCTGGCGCTCGATGGCGGTTCGGCCGAGGCGGTGCTGCTGGCGGTGCCGGTCTATTTCGCGCTTTCGGCGGTGGTCACTGCGGCGGGTCTTTCGGCGATTGTCGATGCCGCGCCTGCGGGCCACCGCGGCGCCGTGACGGCGATCGCCTTTTTCCTGAATGTCGCCATCGGTGCGGGCGTGGGGCCGGGGCTGGTGGTGCTCATGGACGATCGCCTGCCTGGCGGACTGGGCCCCGCGCTCAGCGTGTCGGTGATCGCCTGCTATGCCCTGGCGGCGCTAGCCCTCGCCATGCATCTGGTCCAGAAGCGCCGCCATGGATGATGATTTCGAGCTGTATGATCTGAAGGTGGAGGTGGTCGCCCCGCCGGGCGCCACCCTGTGGTGCAATGCCAACCCCGGCGACTGGTTCGAGTTGCGCGGGGAACTGCTGCACCTGCCGCCGGGCCAAGGCTTTTCAATCTATTCCTTGGCCGCCGTGCTCCCCTTGCTGGCCGCCAAGCAACGCGCCACCCATCCCAGCGACTGGATGGACAGCGATGCCGAAATTGCCTGCCCCGATCCCAATTGCCCGTCGCGCCTGCGCATCACCCGGCTGGCCAAGCGCCGCTTCCGCCGCTCCGAAACCACGGCCACGGTAAGGCCATGAGCGTGGAGCGTGTGACGCTGGCTCCCGGCCACGAAATTTCCCGCCTGATCCGTGGCGGCTGGCAATTGGCCGGCGGCCACGGCCCGGTGGAGCTGGCCAGCCTGAACGACGGCTTCCTGGCGTTCTTCGATGCCGGCATCACCGCGCTGGATTGCGCCGACATCTACACCGGCGTGGAGGCGGCAATCGGCGATTTCCGGCGCCACCTGGTCGATGCGCGCGGGGTCGAGGCGCTGGCCCGGCTGAAGGTGCACACGAAATTCGTGCCCGATCTGGATCTGCTGCCGCGTCTGAAGTTTTCCGATGTGGAAGCGATTATCGATCGCTCGCTGGACCGGCTGGGCATGGAGCGGCTGGATCTGGTGCAGTTCCACTGGTGGGATACGGCGGTGCCCGGCGCGGTGGCGGCGGCGCTGCACCTCAAATCGCTGCAGCAGGCCGGCAAGATCGCCCACGTAGCCGGCACCAATTTCGATGCCGCCCACCTGAGGGCTTTTGCCGAAGCCGGCGTGCCGCTGGCCAGCATCCAGGTGCAATATTCGCTGCTCGATCGCCGGCCGGCCGGCGCCTTCACCACCATCGCGGCGGCCAGCGGCACCGGCCTCATCTGCTATGGCGCGCTGGCCGGGGGCTTTCTTTCCGATCGCTGGCTGGGGCAGGCCGATCCGGCCGGCACGCTCAGCAATCGCAGCCTGATCAAATATCGCCTGATCATCGATGAATGCGGCGGCTGGGATGCCTTCCAGGCGCTGCTGGCCGTGCTCGCCGCCGTGGCGCGGGGGCACGATGTGCCGCTTTCGGCGGTGGCGGCGCGCTGGGTGCTGGATCAGCCGGGCGTGGCCGCGGTGATCATCGGCGCCCGTCATGCGGGGCATCTCGCCGATACGCTGGCCATCGCCGCACTGCAGCTGAGCGAAGCCGATCACGCCGCCATCGCGGCCGCGCTGCCGCCGGGGCCGCAGGGCGATGTCTATGCGCTGGAACGCGACCGCCACGGCCCGCACGGCCGCATCATGAAATACAACCTCAACACCGCCTGATCAGTACGCAGGATCGGCCGGCCCGACGCGGTCCGGCAAATCTCGTCAGTTACGCTCGGCACGATCGGGAGCACCGCCAGCGTCCGGCTGTCGATGCTCCGGATCCAGTGCAGGACAAAAGCTGTTTCCGATCAGGGCGCGCTGGTCGAGGCCCCTCGCCTGGCAGCCGCCGCTGCCTGGCGCTTCCGCGACCAGATGTTGAGGCCCTCCACCGCCCCCGAAAAGGCCATGGCCGTGTAGATATAACCCTTCGGCACGTGGACGCCGAACCCGTCGGCGATCAGCACCGCGCCGATCATCAGGAGAAAGCCCAAAGCCAGCATCACGACCGTCGGATTATTGTCGATGAAGCGCGCCATCGGATCGGCCGCGAAGAGCATCACCAGAACCGCGACGACCACGGCGATCACCATCACCGGAAGGTGTTCGGTCATGCCCACGGCGGTGAGGATCGAATCGACGGAAAAAACGAGGTCCAGCAGGAGGATCTGCACGATGGCCGATCCAAAGGTGAGCGTTTTCCGGCCCACATCGAAGACATCGTCGTTCGGGTGGGGATCGGCGTTGTGGTGGATTTCCTTGGTCGCTTTCCAAACGAGAAACAGGCCGCCGCCGATGAGGATGAGGTCGCGCCACGAAAATTGGGTCTCGAACGTGGGCTCCCCATACGCGCCCGGCGCGCCCTCCAGCCCAAGGTCGAACACCGTCGCCGTGAGGCCGACCAGCCATGCGATGGCGGAGAGCAGCGCCAGGCGCATGATAAGCGCCAGCGCGATGCCGGTACGCCGCGCCTTCTGTTGCTGGTCGGGCGGGAGCTTGTTCGAAAGGATCGAGATGAAAATGAGATTGTCGATGCCAAGCACGACCTCCATCACCACCAGGGTGACGAGCGCTGCCCAGACAGCCGGATCGCTGAAAAGTGTGATAAGCCCGTCCATCGCGTCAACCTCCTGAGCGGGCGCCAAGCGCCCGCGGTAAAACAGGATCGGCAGGGGTACGGAAGGCAACCACCTCTGGACTGCATCGAACCAGGCCGATGCGGTCCGACATCACGACCGTGAAGACGATCGCCAGAGGGGCCCGGGCCGCGGCCCGCTCTTAGCAGCGCCGGACGCAGCTTCAACCCGCCATGCGAGGCGCTTGGCCGGCTTTTGGTGATCGGCTGCGGCCCGAACCGATAAGCTCGCCTTTTTCGGCGAGGCCGAAGCGATTAGAAGCCTATCGCGCTTCGAGCCGCCGCCTCGCCTCGGCGAAACGCGCCTTCAGCTTCGCGCCCTCCGCGCCTGGATAACCCTCGTTGAGGCGCCGTTCGGCGACGTTCATCCAGCGCAGCAGGTCCTGCGCCGAAGCCCGCGCCGCCTGCGCGTCCGAGCTGCCGACGCTCCCCAGCCAGATCGGCGCGCTGTGGGCGAACGGATAGCTGTCCTGCACCGGCCAGCGCGGCGTCCCGCCATGGACGCGGGCCGCGATCCAGCCGCCCTGCGGCACGTTGACGCGGCCGGTGAAGCTGCGCGGCGCGCCGGCGCGGATCGCGCCGCCGCTCCAGGCGACCTTGCCGTTGACGATGATCTCGACCTTCTCGACCGGCACGGCCGACCAGGTGTCGAGCTTCCATTCAACCGTGCCGCCGGCGCCTTCGGCCACGCCGCCAGGTCCGGTGCCGCCGGCGCTGAAATCGATCATCGGCCCGTTGGTGACGAAGCTCCGCCCCTGCTTCACCGCCGCCAGGAAGCTTTGCACGCCGAGCGCGCCTTGCGGCCGTGCGTAGATGCGGGTCGATCCGATCGCCAGGGTGCGATGGAAGTTGTGCATCGTGTCGCTTCCGGCCGAGGGCATGATCGGCAGGCCGAGATTGAGCAGCCGGTACCAGGCCTCGGCCGTGCCCAGTTCGTCGCTCCAGAGGCAGGCAAGCTCGATCGTGTCGACGTCGCCGAGCAACGCGTCCGGCACCAGTTCGAGCGGCAGTCCGCTGGGC
>JAESFL010001145.1_pt1 | contig 10471 bp, 5 predicted proteins | sample 9269401 | NCBI WGS metagenome assembly JAESFL01 (sample SAMN14506025, study PRJNA617098) | algae metagenome | isolation source: Gloeocapsa sp. UFS-A4-WI-NPMV-4B04 and co-occurring heterotrophs from desert... | place: USA: Utah | collected 2006-10-01 | reverse complement strand
ATGGCCGGCCAATTTCCGTGGCTCAACTACGTCACGATCTCCAATCCGCAGGCGATCGAGCCGTTCGCCGAGTTCGGCATCATCCTGCTGCTTTTCTCGATCGGGCTCGAGCTTTCATTTCGGCGCTTGTGGAGCATGCGCCGCCTCGTGTTCGGCGTGGGAGCGGCCGAGCTGCTGGTCTCGGCGGGCGTGATCGGTCTGGCGCTCCATCTATTGGGCCAGAATTGGGGCGGCGCTGTTGGTCTCGGCCTGGCGCTCGCTTTGTCCTCGACGGCGATCGTGCTTCCGCTCGTGGGGACGAACTCGCCGGTGGGAAGATCGGCATTGGCGATGCTGCTGTTCGAGGATGTGGCGATCGTGCCGATCATCTTCCTGCTGGGTGCCCTGGCTCCTTATGCGCAAGCCGATGGCTTCGGCGGACTGATGAACACGCTGATCCTGGGCGCCCTGACGATTGCGGGGATGCTCTTGCTTGGGCGCTTCCTGCTGCCGCGCCTCTTCGCGCAGGCGGCCCGCACGAAAAGCCCCGAATTGTTTCTTGCCGCGAGCCTGCTGGTGGTGATCGTGGCGAGCCTCGCCACCACGGCGGTGGGCCTGTCCCCGATCATGGGCGCCCTTATCGCCGGCGTCCTTATTGCCGAGACCGATTACCACAGCGAGGTCGAGGTGATCACGGCGCCATTCCGCGGCCTGGCGCTCGGCATCTTCCTCATCACGGTGGGCATGCGCGTCGACCTCCGGCTGGTGGCGGACAATTGGGAAAGCCTTCTGCTCGCAGTGCTCGGCGTCGTGCTCGCCAAAGCCGCGGTCACGGCCTTCTTCCTGAAGCTGGAGGGCGCCCGCACCGCGGTTGCGGCCGAGACGGGCGTGCTGATGGCATCGCCTTCGGAAACGACCCTGATCGTGCTCGCCGCGGCCTCCGCGGCGCAGCTGATCCGGCCTGAGACCGCCGCCTTCTGGCAGATCGTGACCGCCATCGGCCTCACGATCACCCCGCTGCTTGCCCAGCTCGGCCGCTACGCCGCCCGGCGCGTCGACATGCAGGCCGAGGTCGATCTGCCGGTAATCGGCCCCGGCGAGGAAGCGCCTGCGGCGGTGATCATCGGCTTCGGCCGGGTCGGCAGGCTGGTTGCCGAGATGCTCCAAACGCATGGCCGCAGCTATATCGCAGTGGATTCGAACATCGACACGGTCGCCGAATCGCGGCGGGACGGTTTCCCGGTGATTTTCGGCGACGTGGCCCGGCCGGAGCTGGTCGACCGGCTGAACCTCGGCCATGCGAGCGCGCTGATCCTGACGATGAACGATCCGGTGCTGACGGTGCGGCTCACGCGGCGGGTTCGGGGCTGGTGCCCAAACCTCACGATCGTGGCTCGTGCCCGCGATGCGCAGCATGCGGCCGAGCTCTACAAGGCGGGCGCGACCGACGCGGTGCCGGAGACGCTTGAATCCTCGCTTCAGCTATCCGAAGCCGTGTTGGTGGACCTCGGCATCGCCATGGGGCCGGTCATTGCCTCCATTCACGAAAAGCGGGCGGAGCTCCGCAAGGAAATCATGGAACTCGGGCAGCTCGACGACGAGCCGCCGCTCGGCCGGCGGCGACTGAGGGATGCGCTAAAGCCCCGCTGAGGCGTGCAGTGAGCCAAGCCGAACTTTGGGAAGCCGCTCCACTTGGGGGCCTCCAGAGGTCGAGGTCCTCTAGCGCCGGCGGATCTGAATCGTCAGGCCCGCATCGCCCGTGATGCTCGCTGAGCCGCCCGGAGCAAGCTCCACCATTTGCTGCAATTCAACTGATCGTGAACACTCGCTTGCGCAGCCTCGAGCCGAAGCGGGGCGCGTCCAAGCGACACTGAAATTATAGCTGGGGCTCGAACCGAGCGATCCGCTGGGACTGACGTTGATCCGGAGGCTGGTGCGACTGGACTGGTCATACCCGCCTTTCTCCGGGCATCCCTCCGGCTGCGACTCGCTCCGGTTCTGTGAAATTGATGCACCCGAGGAGCCGGCTCGCAACGATCCCTGCCAAAGAAGACCCTCATCCGAGGCAACACGAATCTCGAGCGTGACTGGAGAAGGGCCGCCTCTCTCATGCGCGTGGCGTGCGGCCAACGGAGCCGGCGGCGACGTTTGAACGATGACGGGCGGGGCAGGCTGAAATTGGAACAGCGCGGCTGCGACGATCGCTAGGGGCATGAACGGGCTCCGATGGTGGTCGGAGATTGGTATCGGATCCGCGTTGACTGGAGGTTAGCGCCCGGTACCGTTTCAGGCCGCTACCGCCTGTTCACCGAGGGCTGCGCGCACGGCTTTCACCGCCTCGGCCGCCTTGGTCCCGTCGGGGCCGCCGCCCTGCGCCATGTCGGGCCGCCCGCCGCCGCCCTGTCCGCCGAGGGTAGACACTGCGCCACGTACGAGATCGACGGCGCTGAGTGTGCCGGTGAGATCGTCGGTGACGCCGACGGCGACGCTTGCGCGACCGTCATTCACCGCTACCAGGGCGACGACGCCGGAGCCAACGCGCTTCTTCGCATCGTCGACGAGGCCGCGGAGCCCCTTCGGATCGAGCCCTTCCAGCACCTGGCCGATAAACCCGTGGCCGCCGACCTGCTCGGGCCCTGCTGCTTCGTCCTTGCTCCCGCCGCCCAGCGCGAGCGCCTTTCGTGCCTCGGCGAGTTCGCGTTCGAGCCGCCGCCGTTCCTCGATCAGCGACGCCACACGGGCCGGCACTTCTTCCGGGGCCGATTTCAACGCCGCGGCGGCTTCCTTCAACCGATCTTCGCGCGCCGTCAGCCACATGCGGGCCGCTTCACCGGTCAAAGCTTCGATGCGACGGACGCCTGAGGCCACGGCGCTTTCGGAGACGATCTTGAAGAGCGCGATATCGCCGAGGGCGCTGACATGAGTGCCGCCGCAAAGCTCGACCGAATAACTCGCATCCTGGCCCCTGCCCATGGAGAGGACGCGCACCTCGTCGCCATATTTCTCGCCGAACAAAGCCATGGCGCCGGCAGCGATCGCTTCATCGGGCGTCATCAGCCGTGTGGAGACGACATCATTTTCGCGGATGTGACGGTTCACCTCGGCTTCTACCGCCTCGATGTCCTCGCGGCTGAGACCCTTCGGGTGCGAGAAATCGAAGCGGAAATAATCGGGGGCGACCAGACTGCCTTTCTGAGTGACATGTGTCCCAAGGCGGCGGCGGAGGGCCGCATGAAGAAGGTGCGTCGACGAATGATTGGCGCGGACGCGGCCGCGTCGTTCGGCATCGACTTCCAGCCGAACGGAATCGCCGACCTTCAATGTGCCCGAACGGACCCTCGCATGATGCGCGTGAAGGCGGCCGAGCGGCTTGGATGTGTCTACCACTTCAGCTTGGAGGCCATTGTCGCCCCGAATGAAGCCGGCATCGCCCATCTGGCCGCCGCTCTCGGCGTAAAACGGGGTCTGGTTCGTCACCACGATCACCTGCTCGCCGGCGGACGCGCTGTCGACACGAGCATTGTCCCTGACGAGCGCGAGCACCTGCCCCTCGCCTTCATGCCCGGAATAGCCGGTGAAGTCGGTCGAGCCGCTTTCCTCGGCGATGTCGAACCAGATGTCGTCGGAGGCCTTCGACCCCGAGCCTTTCCAGGCGGCTCGGGCTGCCGCCTTCTGCTCGGCCATCGCCGCGTCGAAGCCGGCGCGGTCGATACCGAAACCCTGCGCCCGAAGCGCATCCTCGGTAAGGTCGTAGGGGAAGCCATAGGTGTCGTACAGGCGAAAGGCGACGTTGCCCGCCAGCGTATCTCCCGCCTTCATCGACGCGGTGGCTTCGTCCAGCAGTCGGAGGCCCTTCTCGAGCGTTTGGCGGAAGCGGGTCTCCTCGAGCTTCAGCGTCTCCTCGATCAGCGGCTGCGCGCGCACCAATTCGGGGTAAGCGGCACCCATTTCCGCGACCAACTCCGGAACGAGGCGGTGCATGAGCGGCTCGGGGGCGCCGAGCAGATGCGCGTGGCGCATGGCGCGCCGCATGATGCGCCGGACGACATAACCCCTGCCCTCGTTCGCCGGCAATACGCCGTCGGCGATCAGGAAGCCGGAAGCACGCAGATGATCGGCGATAACGCGATGGCTCGCCTGGGTAGCGCCAGTCGTTTCGGTCTTGGTCAATTCGCCGCTGGCCCGGATCAGCGCCTTGAACGTGTCCGTGTCGTAATTGTCGTGCACGCCTTGCAGCACGGCGGCGACGCGTTCCAGCCCCATCCCGGTGTCGATCGACGGCCGAGGCAGCTCGCGGACGATTTCATTATCCTCTTGCTCATATTGCATGAAGACGAGGTTCCAGATCTCGACGAAGCGGTCGCCATCCTCATCGGGCGAGCCGGGCGGGCCGCCGGCAATGTGGTCGCCGTGATCGAAGAAGATTTCCGAGCAGGGCCCGCACGGTCCGCTATCCCCCATCGCCCAGAAATTGTCCTTGGTGGCAATGCGGATGATGCGGTGCTCGGGGAGGCCGGCAACCTTCTTCCAAAGGTCGAAGGCCTGGTCGTCATTATGGTAGACGGTGGCGGTGAGCCGATCGGGGTGGATGCCGAAGTCGCGCGTCAGCAACGTCCAGGCGTGAAGGATCGCTTCTTCCTTGAAGTAGTCGCCGAACGAGAAATTCCCAAGCATCTCGAAGAAAGTATGGTGGCGGGCCGTGTAGCCGACATTGTCGAGATCATTGTGCTTCCCGCCCGCTCGCACGCATTTCTGCGAGGAGGTTGCGGTGGTGTAGGGCCTGGTTTCGAGGCCGGTAAAGACGTTCTTGAACGGCACCATGCCGGCATTTACGAACATCAAGGTCGGATCGTTGTGCGGAACCAGCGGCGCGGAAGGCACGATCTGGTGGCCGGCGCCCCCGAAATAATCAAGGAAAGAGCGGCGAATGTCGTTGGTGGAAGTCATGCCCGCGATGTAGGCGAGGCCGCCGGAAGCGGCAAGCGAAGTGGAACCTGGTCCTAGTCGGCTGCGGCCACTTCATCGCCCTGGATGGCGGATGCCTCACTATCGGTTGGGGCGTATGCCGGCGGCGCGTCCTCGGCGGTCACGGAAAAGCGAGCGTAGCGCTGGAGGCGGTCAGGATCCGCCTGACGCTCGACAAGGTCGGCATCGGGCATGGTTTCGGCAACCGCGAGCTCCACCGCCGGCGTCTCTTCCGGCACGCCTTCAACCGCGCTTTCGATGATCGCGTCGCGCTGCGGGAAATATTCCTCGGGATAGGTGCGGCATCCAACGCAGCCGGTGCCGAGCTCCGCCCGGCCAGCATTGTCCGTCCACGCCACGTAATTTCCCGATGCCTCCCGTCGATACGGGCTGAGATCCGAATGAAAGCGGGTCTCGGGCTTTTGAAAGTAGATCGGGTCGATCTCGGATACGGAAGTGTTGCCCAGGTGAATGCCAAGGGCGGCCCCGGCAGTCGTCAAGATTCCAACCGTCGCCACTGTCCAAAAATTTGCCATCACGCTTACTCACAGAGCGGGCACGCGCCCGCTTTCTCAAAGGCCAGAACCCGCAACATACCGGATCCGTTCCAATGCATCGCACCCCGGCCCCGGATCGGCAGGAGCCCTCTTGCACTCGCCGCACGATAGGAGGACGGTGGGAAATGGCGCGGACGCGCTCCTGCCGGCCGCGAGCGGAACGAAGGAGAGGATCATGCCGGACAGAAGAGTAGGCACCAGAAATGTCGCTTTGGTCGGACCGGGCGGCGCGGGAAAGACGAGCCTCGCGGAAGCGCTCCTGTTCGCATCGGGATCTATCGACCGCCAGGGTTCGGTCGATGCCAAGACTAGCGTCGGCGATTCGAGCCCAGAGGCTCGGTCGCGGGGTGGATCGACCGAGATCAATCTCATGAACTTCGAGTTTCTCGGCGACCGATTCGCGTTGACCGACTGTCCCGGCTCGATCGGCTTCGCAGCCGACGGAGCGCTCGGCATCGCCGTGGCAGACCTGGCCGTGGTGGTGGTCGATCCCGACGCGGACCGGGCGCTGCTCGCCGAGCCGACGCTTCGCCGGCTCGAGGAGCTCGGTATTCCGCACATGATTTTCGTGAACAAGATCGACCAGGCGCGCGGATCGATCCATGCCCTTCTCGAAGCGCTGCAGCCGATGAGCACCTCACCCCTGATCGCGCGCCAGATCCCAATCCGCGAGGGGGAGAAGATAAAAGGCTTCGTCGACATCGCTCTCGAACGGGCTTTCTACTACCGCCCTGGCCAGCCCTCCGAGCAAAGGGAAATACCCCCCGAACTCAGCGACCGCGAGGCATCCGAGCGCTTTCACATGCTCGAACAGCTCGCCGACCATGACGACACGCTCCTCGAGCAGCTGCTGATGGACGAAGTGCCGGATCCCCGAACGGTTTACGCGGATCTCGCCCGCGAGACCGGCGAAGGCCTGGTCGTGCCGGTGCTGTTCGGCTCCGCGTTGAACGGATTTGGCGTGCGGCGGCTGATGAAGGCCTTCCGGCACGACGTTCCAGCGCCGGACATAGCGGCCGAGCGGCTCGGAGCGGGCAACGCCAGCGCCTTCGTTTTCAAGGTCCTGCACGGCGGATCGATGGGCCGGCTTACGCTCGCCCGTGTCTTCGGCGGCACGCTCAAGGAAGGTGCGGAGTTGAGCACGGACGGAAACACGGTGCGGATCGGCACGATGTTCGCGATGCAGGGGGAAAAGGCGGCCAAAGTCGCCGAGGCGCAGAAAGGCGACGTCGTCGCGATCGCCAAGGCGGAGGGCGTGCGCGCGGGCTGGTGGCTTGGCAGCGACAAAGAACGGCTGCAGGCGCCGGAGATCGAGCCGCCGACCACCAACTATGTCCTCGCCATCGTCACCCGCGACCGCAAGGACGACGTGCGGCTCTCGACCGCCCTCCATAAGCTGGTGGAGGAGGATGCCGCGCTCGGATGGGATCAGGACGAGGCGCTGCACGAGACACGCCTGCGCGGCGTCAATGACGAGCATTTGAAGGTGACGCTGGAGCGGTTGAAGCGCCGCTATGGCGTCGCCGTCGATTCGCGGCAGCCGACGATCGGCTATAAGGAATCGATCCGCGGAACGGTGACGCAGCGCGGGCGACACAAGAAGCAATCAGGCGGGCACGGTCAATTCGGCGACGCCGTCATCGAGCTTCGCCCGCTGCCGCGGGGGGACGGTTTTCGGTTTGAGGATCGGATCACTGGCGGCGTTATTCCCAAGCAATGGATACCGGCCGTCGAAGCCGGCGTTCGCGATGCCATGGCCAAGGGGCCGCTCGGCTTTCCGGTGGTGGACGTCGCCGTAACTTTGGTGGACGGGAGCTACCATAGCGTCGACAGTTCGGAGATCGCCTTTCGCACCGCCGGGCGCATCGCCATGTCCGAAGCACTGGCAGCCGCCTCCCCGCATCTGCTGGAGCCCGTGCACAAGGTCTCGGTTGTAACCCCCAGCGGTTCCACCTCTCGGGTGACATCGGCAATCGCAAGCCGTCGGGGCCAGATGCTGGGAATGGGCCCGCGGGAAGGCTGGTCGCGGTGGGAGCAGATCGAGGCCTTGATCCCCGAGGCGGAGATGCGCGGCTTCGATGCGGAGCTTCGCTCGCTGAGCCAGGGCCTTGCGACCTACAAGGCCGAGTTCGACCACCTTTCCGAATTGAACGGCAAGTTGGCCGAAGCGGTGACGCATCGGGAGCTTGAACCCGCCTGACCCTCCTGGGCGCTTGACCGGAGCGCTCCAATCTTCTTCTTGGGCGGCTCCTGACGTGCCGGAGGAGCCGCCCGTGGCGAAACGCCTGACTTATTACATCATTGCCGGACTGGTCCTGGGCATCCTGGTTGGTTGGATCCTGAACGTGAGCATCAGCGACGGCACGCCCACAGGCGAAGCGCAGCTGAAGACGATCGCCGGCTACATCTCGATCCTCACCACCATCTTCCTGCACCTCATCAAGATGATCATCGCGCCCCTGGTGTTTTCGACACTGGTCGTCGGGATCGCGCACATGGGCGACACGGCGGCGCTCGGGCGCGTGGGCGCGAAGGCCGTCGGCTGGTTCATCTGCGCGAGCCTCGTCTCGCTCAGCCTGGGCCTCATCCTCGTGACCATCTTCCAGCCGGGGATCGGCTTGGGGTTGCCGCTGCCGCCCGTGGACGCCTCCGTCGGCGTTGATCGCTCGGCCTTCGATTTCGCCAAGTTCATCGCCCACATTTTTCCCGAATCGATGATCGGAGCCATGGCGAGCAACGACATCCTGCAGATCGTGGTTTTCTCCTTGTTCGTCGGCGTGGCGATCATGGCGGTGGGGGAGCCGGCGCGGCCGCTCGTGCGCGGGGTGGAAGCGCTGGTGAAGGTGATGCTTCAGATCACCGACTATGTGATGCGTTTTGCGCCCGTTGCGGTTTTCGCCGCTGTTGCGGCGACGGTGGCGCAGCGAGGGCTTGGGATCCTCGGCACCTTCGGCTACTTCATGGGCAGTTTCTACATCGGCCTGGCCATCCTGTGGGTGCTGCTGATCGGGATCTGTTTCGCGATCGTCGGCGGCCGGACTCGGCTGCTCGTGCGGTACATCCGCGATCCCATCGTGCTTGCATTCTCCACCGCCTCCTCCGAGGCCGCTTATCCCAGGACGCTCGAAGCGCTCGATCGCTTCGGGGTGCCGCCGCGGATCGCCAGCTTCGTGCTGCCTTTGGGCTATTCGTTCAATCTCGACGGCTCGATGATGTACATGACCTTTGCGAGCATCTTCGTCGCGCAGGCCTATGGCATCGAGCTCAGCCTCGGCACGCAGATCCTGATGCTGCTGACGCTGATGATCACGTCAAAAGGCGTCGCCGGCGTGCCGCGCGCAAGCTTGGTGGTGATCACGGCAACGCTTGCCCAGTTCAACATTCCCGAAGCCGGTCTGCTGCTGATCCTGGCGGTGGATCACTTCTTGGACATGGGCCGTTCGGCCACCAATGTGGTCGGCAATGCCGTCGCAAGCGTTGTGGTAGCGAAATGGGAAGGGCAGCTCGACCCGCTGGAGCCCGCGGATATCGAGCCCGCCAGGGCGCCCGCCCACGTGCCGCCGCCTCGGCCGGGCGAGGAGCCTTTTTGAAGTCTAGCCTTATACGAGGCCCTGCAACGGCCCCGGACTCCCGGCCCGGCGCTCGGGCTGGGCCTGGCGAAGCCTGCTCTTGGCCAAGCACAGCCTTTTGCAACTAGCGCAGCCGGGTCAGGTGCCGGGCTGGCGTTGATCAGGCATAGGCGTAGGCGCCGCCTCTCGCCAGGGCGGCCCCATAAGCGGGGCGGGCGTGAATGCGCTCCAGCCAATCGGCGAGATGGGGACGGGTTTCATCGAGGCCGCCGCGGGCCCGGGCGGCTTCAATCGGGAAGCTCATCATGATGTCGGCGGCCGTGAATTCCTCGCCCGCAAACCAGTCGCGCGTGCCAAGTTCCGTCTCCAGCCAGTCCAGATGATCGTCGAGCATCTTCTGGACGGTTGCCTTGGCAGGCTTGCCGAGCATGCCGAGCCGGTTGACGACCAGCAAAGCGAGCAGCGGCGGCATCATCGAGCCTTCTGCATAATGGAGAAAATGGCGGTAACGCAGGAAATCGTCGCGCTTGCCGGGTGCCCCCAGTTTCCCGCCGGCTTTGTCGACCAGATATTCCACAATCGCTCCCGTTTCGGCGACAATACAGCCATTGTCGTCGATCACCGGCGCCTTGCCGAGCGGGTGGACCTTCTTCAGTTCCGGCGGCGCAAGCATCGTCTTCGGGTCGCGCTCGTAGCGGCGGACTTCATACTCGCTGCCAAGCTCCTCGAGCAGCCAGAGCACGCGCTGCGAACGGGAGTTTTCCAGGTGGTGGACGATGATCATTGCGGCTCCTCAGGGTAGGGGCCGGCCTATCGCAGCTTTCATGGCGACTTGAAACGGAACTTCCCCGCGTCCACTTCGTCCGGAGCGGATCCCCTGCTTCACCAACAACAAGAGAGACTGATGGCCGATCGGGCTGCGCAGGTTGAGGCAAAGCCGTGGAGCGGGCCCGGCATCCGAGAATTCGTGGCGCTGATGGCGGCACTGATGGCGTCGAACGCTTTGGCCATCGATTCTATGTTGCCCGCGCTCCCCGCTATCGGAGAGGCTTTGGGAGTGGCCGAGGAAAACCGGCGGCAGTTGGTCATCACGACCTATCTGCTCGGCTTCGGCGCAGGACAGCTCATCTATGGGCCGCTGTCCGACCGATTTGGCCGCAAGGGTCTGCTCGTCATCGGGCTTGGCCTGTACGGCGCGTTCGGGCTGCTGGCAGGCCTCGCCTCGAGCTTCACCTTGTTGCTCCTCGCCCGATTCCTGCAAGGCGCGGCCGCAGCGGCCACGCGGGTGCTGGTCGTGTCGGTCATTCGCGACCGCTATCAGGGTTCCGGCATGGCGCAGCTCATGTCGGTCGTCATGATCGTGTTCATGATCGTGCCCGTGATAGCGCCGTTTTTCGGCCA
>JAESFL010001144.1_pt1 | contig 10480 bp, 4 predicted proteins | sample 9269401 | NCBI WGS metagenome assembly JAESFL01 (sample SAMN14506025, study PRJNA617098) | algae metagenome | isolation source: Gloeocapsa sp. UFS-A4-WI-NPMV-4B04 and co-occurring heterotrophs from desert... | place: USA: Utah | collected 2006-10-01 | reverse complement strand
TGCCGGCTTCGGCGCAATCCGGAAAAAGGTGGTAGGCGAGGCGGATCGAGCGCCCACCGCCGCGGAGCTCACGCGGATGCGGGAACTCGTCGCCAAAGCCATGTGCCAAGGCGCACTCGGCCTCTCCACAGGCCTCTTCTACGCGCCCCAAAGCTTCGCCAAGACGGAGGAGGTCGTGGCGCTCGCCCGCGAGGCGGGCGTGCGCGGGGGCACCTATGACAGCCACATTCGGGACGAATCGAGTTACACCGTTGGCCTTGGCGCCGCCATAGACGAGGCGCTTGCGATCGGCCGCCAGGGAGGGCTTCACGCCCACATCTCCCACATCAAAGCGCTCGGCGTGGATGTGCAGGGGCAGGCGCCAGCCATTATCGCCAAGGTCGAGGCGGCACGCCGCTCAGGCCAGAAGGTGACGGCCGATCAATATCCCTGGTCGGCCTCGGGAACGAGCCTCGGCGCGGCTTTGATCCCGCTCTGGGCGCAGGATGGCGGTCGACCGGCGCTGCTCAAGCGCTTCGACGATCCGGCGCTTGCTCCGCGCATACGCGCCGCCATCGTCGAAAATCTGCGCAAGCGCGGCGGCGCCGAGGCGCTTCTCATCACGAGCCATGGTTTCCGGGGCAAAACCCTGGCCGAGGTCGCCAAGGCCAATGCCGAAGACGCGGTCGCTGCCACCATCCGGGTGATCCGCATTCACGATCCTGCCGTCGCCTCGTTCAACCAGGCGGAATCGGATATCAAAGCCTTCATGCGCCGGCCTTGGGTCATGACCGGCTCGGACGCGTCGATCGGCCACCCTCGCGTCTATGGCAGCTTCGCTCGCAAATACGCCAAATATGTGGTGGCGGAGCGCGTGCTCACGCTGCGGCAGTTCATCGAGCGCAGCTCGGCTCTGACGGCCGACACGTTCGGCCTCGCCGGTCGTGGACATCTTCGCCCGGGAGCCTTTGCCGACATCGTCGTGTTCGATCCGAGAGCCTACGCGGCCCGTGCGACCTATGAGCAACCGACGTTGCTGGCGGCAGGCGTGCGCACGGTGCTGGTGAACGGCGTCGTAGCTGTCGATAACGGCGCCCTCACGGGCAAGGCGGCGGGGCGTGCCCTGCCCCGCACGCCTCACCCCGGAACCTGTAAACGATAGAAGAGGGCGCCGCTTCAGCGCCGCCCGGCCTTCCTCATCAGATGCTCGTCGAGAAAGACGTCGGCGGCGCGGAAGCTCTCCAGCCAATTGGCATGAAGAAGAAAGGTGTGCCGCTCATTCGGCATAACGAACTCCCGATAAGGGATGCCCCGCGCCGCCAGCTCGCGCGCCAGAAGCAGCGACTGGGAGAAATTCACGTTCCTGTCGTCATCGCCATGGATCAGCAGCACCGGTGAGCGCCAGCGGTCGATCGAGGCCAGCGGCGAGGATTGCCATTGCAGCTGACGAGCGGCCGCCTGCGCATCAGGCGAAAGGCTGTCGGGCAACGGCCGCAGCAGGCTATGCACGCCGTGAAAGTCGACGCCGGCGGCAAAGACTTCGCTGTTCCGAGCAAGCCCGAGTGCGGCAAGATAGCCGCCCCAACTGCCGCCAATGACGCCGATCCGCTGCGGATCCACCTCCGCGCGTGCCGCAAGCCACCGCCCCGCGGCGAGCACGTCGCGATATTCTGCGGCTCCCTCACGGCCGGTGCCGGGCGCCTCGCGGAACGCACGGCCATAGCCGGTACCGCCGCGATAATTCACCGCCAGCACGTCATAGCCTTTCGAGGCCAGATGCTGGTTCATGACATAGGCATTGGAGTAATAGCCGGACGGGTGGAACCCGGGAAACATCTGCCGGCGCGGGCCGCCGTGAATGTAGACCAGGCCGGGGCGCTTGCCGGAGCCCCGTCCGCGGAACCATTGCCCGTGAACCTCCACTCCGTCCTCGGTTCGGAACACGACCGGCTCAGGCGTGACGAACCCGCGTGCAGCGGCGGGTTTCGTCAAGGGCTCGAGACGCCTGCCGGCAAGGGCTGGGTAAGCCGGACTCGACGCGTCGGTCGCGATCACGGCGACGGCATCGCCGCCAAGCGTGGGAAAGGATTCGATACCGGCGCCGCCGGTGACCCGCACCGGCTCGCCGCGTCCGAGCGGCCGACGCCAGATATGCTTGCGGTCAAGATCGTCGGTATTGGCGGAGTAGATAAGGGTCCGGCCGTCCGGCCCGAGCAGGAATGTCTCGACCTCGAATTGGCCGGGCGTCAGCGGGATCGCCTCGCCTCCACTGGCCGCGTCGACCGCGTAGACATGCGTCCAGCCTGCGCGCTCCCACGGAAACAGTAATTTGCCGTCGGCGCTCCAGAAAAGATCGCGCCCACGGCTTTCATAGTAGCGACTGCCCGGGCCCGGCGGAGCCGTCCAAACCGCGCGCGCCTTTCCCGTGTCGATGTCGACCACGCGGATCGACCAATAGGGGCCGCTTTCCCGGGCCGCGCTTGCGGGCGCGTCGAGGAAGCGAATAAAGGCAAGCTGACGTCCGTCTGGCGAGAAGGTCGGCTCGACGGACCAGCCAAGACCAGGATCAACATAATTCAGCCGCTCCTCGCCCACGTCGAGCACGGCAACGAAGCCATATTGCCCGCGATCCTCTACGAAGAGCAGCCTTTTCCCGTCCGGCGACCATTGCAGCCGCTCCACCTCTCCGCGCACGCTGGCGAGCTTGCGAGACGATGACGCCCCTTCCCGCACCCAAATATCGCCTCGGCGGGTGAAGGCCAGCCGGTCGCCGTCCGGGGCGAAGGCGGGGGAATGCCCTTCGCCGACCAGCTGCGGTGTGCCGCCATCGAGCGACACGAGGAACAGCTGCTGCTTGGGCGGTGCCGCGGCCCAGGTCGGGTTGGGCCAATCGTCGTCCGCGGCTTCCTCGTCGCCGCCACGGACAAAGGCAAGCTTCGTGCCATCGCGGCTCAGCTCCAGGCCGTAGATTTGCTGCCCATCATCCTCGGAGTAGCGGGTAATCCGGCGGGCCGGCTGTCCCCGATCGGCAAACCAGATGTTTCTGACCCCCGCTTGATTTTCAACCCACGCAAAGCGCGGCACGTCCCGGGCGCCGACGAGGCCGCTCGCAACGGGTAAAGCGAGGGCAGCGGTCAGGCTGTCCCGGCTCTCGCCTGCTGGTGCTGGCGCGACGTTCTGAAGAGACGGCGCTGCCGGCCGGGCAAGGGCCAAAGCAAAGACACACAGCCCGAGCCGGAGATACGCTTGCCACACCATTCGCGCCGTTCTTGCAATCATCGGCCGGCGCGGCAAGTGCGGTTGCGCCGATTATGAAAACTGTCCTGGCTTGCTCCACCACGCACTTTCGCTACCCACGATCCGAACAACCGAGGGGAGATCGGCTTGAAGCTCGCAATAGTGATTCTTGCGCTGGCCTTTGCGGCGCCGGCTGCCGCCCAGGGAGGTCTGCAGGAGCAAGTGGCCGCGAAGCTTCGGGAGGGAGGTCCCGGGACTCGCTTCGGTCTTGTCGTTGCCGACGAAAATGGCGCGGAATTGATCGCGATTTCACCTGAAGACCGCTTCATCCCTGCCTCCAACACCAAGATATTCACGACCGCAGCGGCCTTCGCCACGCTGCCGAGGCTCGAAGAGGCTGACGCTGCCGGCGGTGCCGCGGTTCGTCTCGAGACTGGGCAGAACGGCGTTCCCGACGTGGTGCTCGTCGGCAATGGCGACGCGCGACTTTCCAGTAGCCCCGATTGTGTCGCGAATTGCCTGGCGGCGCTCGCCGACGCCGTCGCCGCCCAAACCCGCCGGGTGGGCAACGTCGTCGGCGACGGCAGCCTCTTTCCGGATCAGCGCTGGAGTCCGGGTATGAGCTGGAACAACATCCCAACGCGGTCCGGCACCGCCATCTCGGCGCTCAGCGTCGATGAAAACGAGCTGCCGCTGCGTGTCACTCCGTCCGCGCTCGGAAAGCCGCCAAGCCTCGACAGCTCGAACTACTATCACGTCGAAAATCGCGCTACCACCGGCGCGGGACCGACCAAGCTCGACGTGGAGCGGCATCCAAATAGCAAGATCGCCCGGCTCACCGGAACGATCGCCGTCAACGCCAATCCCGAAACCCTCCGCCTTGGCATCGATGATCCCGCTCATCATGCCGCCTGGCGCTTCAAGACTTTGCTGCAGTCGCGGGGAGTGCGCGTCACCGGGACTGTCTCGGCGCGGTACCGCAACCCAAGCCCGGGCGACGATCCCAAGATCCGCAACGGCGCGCCGCCGGCGCGGCCACCGGAGCAGCCTGCACTGGCCCGTCTCACGCCGCCGCCGCTGATCGAAGATATCGCTCACATCAATAAAGTGAGCCAGAACCTCCATGCCGAATTGCTGCTTCGCCGCGTCGGTCGCCAAGCCGGAACAGGCGCGATCGCCGACGGCGTCGCTGTGGTCGGCGCAATGCTGGAGAAAGCGGGTGTGCCGCGCGCCCATTATGATTTCTCCGACGGCTCGGGCATGTCGACCTACAACCGCGTAGCCCCACGCGGCATGGTCCTCTTTCTGCGCTGGATCGCCGCCCAGCCGTGGGGCGGCGCGTTCCGGGCGACATTACCCATCGCCGCTGTCGACGGCACACTCGCCAATCGCTTTCGCGGCACCTCGCTGGAACGCCGCGTCTTCGCAAAAACCGGGACACTCAATGCGACGAATGCGCTTTCCGGCTACTTGATAGCCAAGAGCGGCCGCACCCTCATTTTCTCAGCCTATGCCAATGACGTTCCAGCCGGAGGCAGCGCGAGCAAGTCGATCGATGCAGCTCTGCAGCTGATCGCCGAGGCGAATTAGCGGGCCATCTCCCACGCTTCGATCACGGCGTTTCCGGTTGCCGGCCGCAATTGGAATATCCCGCTCTCCCGATGTCGGGTGGGGTGGACCCGGTTCGTCAGCAAAGTCCAAGCCAGCCCGCGGCCGAAGTCTACCCACAGGCCGGTGCCGGTAAAGCCGGTATGGCCGATCGTCTCGTCCGAGCAAGCGTCGCCGCCGTGCCAGCCGTTGAACCGGCGCTCCCAGCCGCAGGTCCGGTCGCCATTCTGCCGCGTGCGGATCGCGTTCATCATCGCTGGAGTTACGCCGCTCCCGCCAAGCAGCCCCGCCGCGAAATCCAGCACTCCCCCCACCGTCCCGAACAGCCCCGCATGGCCGGTCGCGCCGCCCAAGGCAAAGGCGTTCTCGTCATGCACCTCGCCTTTGAGAACCCGCCCACGCCAAGAGCATAGCTCGGTCGCCACGGCAGGTCCGGGCGGCCTTCCGAAGGCAAGACCCTCGCCCAGGGGCCATGCGGAAAGCGGCTCACCGGTGATCCGCTCGATCGCGATCCCCAGCAGGATGAAGTTGATGTCCGAATAAACAGCCGGCCCCTTCTGCCATTCCCGCTGCAGCACGAACGCCCGCAGCCGCGCAGGATCATCACCATAAGTGTAGATCGGCTCTACCGCCGGCAGGAAGGTGCGATGGACCAGGCAGTCCCGAAATGTCAGCCGCCGCTCGGCAGCATCGACGACGTCATATTGGCGGAGGTCCGGAATGGCATCGGTCAGCGGCCGGTCGAGGTCGAGGCGGCCCTCATCGGCGAGCCGAAGGATCATCGTCGTGGTTGCGATCACCTTGGATACGGAGGCGAGATCGAACCAATGCGCCTCCGTCAACGGCTCCGGGCTGGGAACGAGCGCCGCCATTCCGGCGACCTGAACGGTCCGGCTTCCATCGGCGCTCACGATGCCGAGAACGGCCCCGGGAATCATTCCCTCGGCCACTGAAGCGGCCGCCGGCGCAAACGCCCGGTCGATCACGGAAGATCGTCGGGCCGCGGCTTGATCCGGGCGATGGTGGGGAGAAACGCGATTGCGGCCAGGCTCAGTACGCCCGACAGAATGAAGAAGAAGTCAAAACCAGCGTAGCCGCTATCGTCGAGCATCTTCACGATCGACCCTCCGGCGCCCGACAGAAGCCGAGGGAGCAGAAAGGCGAAGCCGGACAGGAAGGCATATTGCGCGCCAGGAAAACGCGGATTCACCAGCATCGACAGATAGACGACGAACACCGCGCCGGCCATGCCGTTGCCGAACTGGTCGGCGGCGGTCGCGAAGTAGAGCGTGACCTCGCTCGGGGGTAGGTGCGAGAGCCAAACAAAACCGAAATTGCCGATGGCCGCGAACAAGGCACCAAGGGCTAGCGCCCAGCTCAATGGCCACCGCGTCACCAGCCATCCGCCAAGCCCAACGCCGGTGATGCTGGCAATCAGGGCGACCAGACTGTCGGCCCGGCCGATCTGGTCGAACGAATAGCCCAATTCCTTGATCATCGGCTTGGACAGGTTCAGGGCCAGCACATCTCCCATGCGGTAGAGGGAGACGAACACCATCAGAACGATCGCAGCGAAGCCGTACCGCCAGAAGAAGTCCACATAGGGCCCGATTGCGGCCGATTGGCGGATCCGCGAAGTCGGCGGCGCCCTACGGATGCGCGGAAGCGCTGCCGCCATGATCAGGAAAGGCACCATGCAGGCCGCCAGTACATAGGGCGTGACGTTGCTCTTGGCACTGACCCCCGCACCGACAGCGCCCGAAAGCAGGGCCGAGCCGATCGCCCCCGTCACCAGCATGGCAGCAAGCAGGATCGCCGCGCTGGCAACCAGTCCCATTAGAAGGGCGATCGTCCGTCCGCCTCGAGCGTCGGGATCAGGGCGGGTCGCGGCGAGGATCGGGAAGGGAAGGAAGGCGCCGATGGCGATCAGCAGATAGGCCGTCGTCCAACCCGCCTGAATCCCGAGGGCGCCAAGATAGGGCGCGGCATTGCCCGCCGGATCGGCGACAAGCAGGGCACCGCTCCCCGCCGCGACCATTGCGCTGCGATAGCCCCAAAGGTTGGCCGCGGCGATCGGCCCCTGCTCCTCCTGCGTAGGCGCGAGTTCGATCCGCCAGGCGTCGGCCGCCACTTCGAGCGTCGTCGTCCAGAAGGCCAGCAGCACGGCGAACAAAGCGGTGACGCCGAGATTGTCGTCGGCGGCCGTCACCGCCATCGCCACCAGGGAGGTGAATGTGCCGAGCTGCGAAAGCATGATCCAGCCGCGCCGCTTGCCCCAGAAGCGGGCAAAGCCAGGCACATCGTACCGGTCGAGCAGCGGCGCCCAGAGGAACTTCAAGGTCGGCAGCAATTGCACCCAGGCGAAGAAGCCGATGACGACCAAGCCCACTTCATGGGCCTGCAGCCGCAGCGCCAGCACCGTGGAGAACATGTAAAAGGGCAGCCCGGCAGAAAAGCCGAGCAGCACGTACAGCGCCTGCCGCCCCACTCCTTTGGGGACCACCGACGCCCCGCTGCCGGAGGGCTCACTCAACAGGCAGTCCGCAAACTCGGACGATACAAGCGCCATCACATCTCCATCGGCAGCAGTCGCGGCCAAGCTCGACCGACCCAGCATGGGGGTCAATGGCCGACTGTTGCACGAGAGCCACGTTTGAGCCCTCTTCGCCACTAACATGACACAAGGTTATGGCTCCGCGAACAGAAACTATGGCGTCACGTGACAGTGTTGTTACTAAATATGGCTTCAATTTGCGGTCTTCGGGGGGAGAGGTCGAATGTCTGGTTCAATATCGCTGAGGATGATCCTGCGTTCAGGTTCCGCATTCGCAGCGCTCGCCTGCGCCTTGCCCGGTGCGGCCTTTGCCCAGACGACCCCCGTCGAGGAAGCGCCAGCGGGGAACACCGCGACGGCACAAGCATCGGCACCCGCGGTCGGCGAGCAAGCCGGCGAGGACATCGTCGTCACCGGCACCCGCATCGCGCGCGACGGTTATCAGGCGCCGACGCCGCTCACCGTTCTCACTCGGGAGGACATTGAGAATACCTCCCCGTCCAACAACGTCGCCGACTTCGTCAATCAATTGCCAGCGCTCGCCGGATCGACCCGGCCATCGAACTCCCGTTTGAACTTGAGCAGCGGCCAGGCCGGCATCAACGCGCTCAATCTACGCAACCTCGGCGAGGTGCGCACGCTGGTCCTGCTCGACGGCCGCCGCTCCGTCGCCTCGACGATTACGGGTCTGGTCGACGTCAACACGATCCCGCAATTGCTCATCGATCGGGTCGAGGTGGTCACGGGCGGCGCTTCGGCCACCTACGGCTCGGATGCCGTCGGGGGCGTCGTCAACTTCATCCTCAACAAGAAGTTTACTGGCCTGACGGTGCAGGGCGACAGCGGCATCACCACCTATGGCGACGGCTTCAACTATTCGTTCGGCGTGGCCGGCGGTATGTCCTTTGCCGACGGCCGCGGGCATGTGCTGTTGAGCGCTGAGATCGCGCATCGCGACGGCATCTTCGAGGTCGATCGGGACTGGAACCACACAGGCTATGTTCGGATCACGAATCCGGCTTATAATGCCACGACGAACAACAGCGTTCCTCAGTTCCTGATCCGCCGGCAGGTCGGCGCGAGCAACTCGACTCCAGGCAGCATCATTCTGAATTCCGCCGGCGGCACCGCGAACCGCCTCCGCGGCATTTACTTCGGCCCGGGAGGGTCGGTGAACCAGTTCCAGTACGGCGCGCTGACCTTCCCCTCGCCCACGGGAGCGGCCCCGCCGACGCTGACGCAGGGCGGCGATTGGCGGATCAACGATTCCGGGCGCCGCATCGGCCTCGATCCGGAGGACGACCGCCACGGCCTCTTCGGGCGCTTGAGCTTCGAAGTTGCCGACAGTGTCGAGCTGTTTGCCGAGGCCTCGTACAATTGGCAGGAAGTGTATTTCAACGCGGGCCCCAACCTCGCGTCGACCACCTCCGCGCCCAGTCTTGCCAATGTCGGCGCGGGTTCTGCGGGGGCCAGCACGCTCGCCGGGGATAACGCCTATTTGATACAAGCGCTCGGCGCCCAACAGCTTGCCGGAATCACGGCTGTGACGATCGGCACGACCGCGGCGGACCTTCCGTTCCGCGCGGCGAACAACGTCCGCAAGGTGCAGCGCTATGTGATCGGCGCCCAAGGCGATTTTGAGCTGTTCCGCGGCACGGCGCGGTGGGACGTATATGGCCAATATGGGCGTGCCGATCTGCGCGAGCAGCTTCGCAACATCATGCACACGCAGCGGACGGCGCAAGCGGTGGACGCCGTGTTCTCGGTGCCGGGCAATACCTCCAGCCCGATCGTCTGCCGCATCAATGCCGACGTGAACCCGAACAATAACGACCCGAATTGCGTCCCGCTCAACCGGCTCGGGATCGGCGTCGCCAATCCGGCGGCAATCGACTATATCCTCGGCGATCCCTACCGGGACGAGGTCGTCGAACAGATCGTCGCGGGCGCCAACCTGTCCTTCACACCCTTTGCTACCTGGGCCGGAGATGTCAGCGTCGCGGTCGGCGCCGAATATCGGGAAGAAAAGATCAAGGGTTTCGTCCCGGCCGAGTTCCAGCCGATCATCACACCCAATCCCGCCGGGGGTGTCACCACTCTCAACGCATGGTCCGTCGGCAATTACCTGCCGACCAACGGCAAATACGACGTCAAGGAAGCTTATTTCGAAACGGTGGTGCCGCTCGGCTTCGGCCTCGAATTCAATGGCGCCGTGCGGGCCACCGACTATTCGAGCTCCGGCTATGTCACGACCTGGCGGGCCGGCGCCACATGGCAGCCGATCGACGACATCAGGTTCCGAGTGACACGCTCGCGAGACATCCGCGCTCCAAACCTCAATGAGCTGTTCCAGGCCGGGTCGTCGAACACCGATGCCGTACGGAACCCGTTCTTCCCCGGAGTAGGCCCGCTCGGCAATACATACGGGTCGAGCATCTCCTTCTCGGCAACCGCTACGGGCAATCCGAACCTGCGCCCCGAAAAGGCCGATTCATGGAATATCGGCGGGGTCGTCTCGCCGCGTTTCCTGCCCGGCTTCAGCGCCTCGGTCGATTATTTCCGCATCGAAATGGAAGATGTGATCGACTTCCTCACCGCCCAGAACATCGTCGACCGATGCTTCGAGGGCGTGCAGGAATATTGCGACGCCATTATCCAGGACCCGAACAACGCGGCGCGCATATTGTTACGCAACCAGCCGTTCAACTTTGCCAGCAGGCTTGTGCGCGGCATCGACTTCGACGCGTCGTACCGTCGCCCTCTGGACAGCTTCTTCGCCGGTGCCGAGGGCAGCGTCACGCTTCGCGGCGTAGCAACGCGCTACATCGACAACATCACCGACACGGGCATTCCGGGAACGGTGCCGATCGATTCGGTGGGCGCGCTCGGCGGAATTTCCTCTTCCAATTCCCAAGCGGTTACGCCGAAGTGGATATACCGCTTCAGCGCAACATACGACACGCAGGCCTACTCGATCACTGCCGTCGGGCGTGGGGTCAGTTCCGGCAAATATCTTGCCGGGGCGATCGAGTGCGAAACCGGTTGCCCGGTATCCACCACCCAATTCCCGACTCAAGACGACAATGACATCGAGGGGGCGTT
>JAESFL010001143.1_pt1 | contig 10494 bp, 18 predicted proteins | sample 9269401 | NCBI WGS metagenome assembly JAESFL01 (sample SAMN14506025, study PRJNA617098) | algae metagenome | isolation source: Gloeocapsa sp. UFS-A4-WI-NPMV-4B04 and co-occurring heterotrophs from desert... | place: USA: Utah | collected 2006-10-01 | reverse complement strand
AGACAGGCATCCATGGCACGGGCTCCCGGATCGCCAAACAGCCCGCATCCGCCGCAGCGGCCCAGCCCGAAATCTATTCTGAGTCAACAACTTGCCCTCCGCAATAAAATTGCTCACCAGCCTCTAAATCAAAAAATCGGAGCGAGTAGCATCATTGCGCCGCTGGAGAACAGAACGCAGGACCACCACGTCTACAAGATTGTTGAACTCGTGGGCTCGTCCCCGGACAGCATCGAGGGTGCTATCAAGTCTGCCTTAGCGCGGGCTCGCCAGACACTCAGAAACCTGCGCTGGTTCGAGGTCGTGGAGACCCGAGGTCATATCAAGGAAGGGGGGCACCACTATCAGGTGACGCTCAAGGTCGGCGTCACCCTGGAGGAGGATGACGCGGCAGGGTAGAGGCCAAGATCACAGCCTAAGCAAATGCCTTTCAACCCGATGAACCGGGACGGAGGGCTCTTCGCTGCCGACGTGGCGGATAACTCGCGCTTGGTGAAACGAGGGATGAGGTCGGCCCACTATGCCTGAGCCCGCATGGCCTACGCGACCTGAGAGACACTCTGCTGCGTCCCCTCCCTGGTCAGAGCGGCCTGCATCACCCGATCGGTCACGAGGTCATCCTCGGTCGTGACGTGCAGAAGTTCAGCCAAGCGCGCCCGAGCGCGGTTCATACGGCTCTTCACCGTGCCAATGTTGGTCCCGACGATCCTGGCTGTTTCCTCATAGCTCATGCCCTCCGCTCCAATCAGCAGCAACGCCTCGCGGTGATGCACAGGCAGCTTAGCCAGGGCGGTCTGGAGATCGTTGAGGTCGAGATGACCATGCTGCTCGGGTGGCATGGACAACATGCCTGCCATCACCCCTTCCGGGTCCTCGATCTCCCGCCGCCTCTTGCGACAGGCGGTGTGGAACTGATTGCGCAGAATCGTGAAGAGCCATGCCCGCATGCTGGTCCCAGGCTCGAACTGATGAAGATGGGTGAGCCCGCGCATGATGGCGTCCTGCACGAGATCATCGGCCTGATCGAGATTGCCGGTCAGCGAGATCGCAAAGGCCCGCAGATGCGGCAGGGCCTTGAGAATGGCCTCGTGAGGATCGAATGGCTTCGTCATCGGCTTGACCCTCCTCCGTCCAGCCGCTTCGCGAGCGTCACCAGATGCTGGGGCACAGGCTCGGCCTTGAGCCGGTCGTACATCAGGCGAAGCCCCGCCACGAGCGCATCGTGACCAGCACCACTTTCTCCCGTGGCCTCACCGCCGACGCGGTTGGTGCTCCTATTGGCAAGGCTATCGGACCAGTGCCTGCTGGAAGCAGGGACCTGAAGTCTCACACGTTCTCGGGTCTCCACATCAAGCTCCCGATCGAGCGACTGTCGAGACCACCAGATCGGCAATGGCCTTCAACAGGGTGTCTCGCGCGGCAGGCTTGCCGATCCAGGGCACCCCTCGAAGCTCGGCGCAGGCAGCTTGGGCGGGATAGCCGGAGTAGATCAGGAACGGAACGCCACGGGCGCGCAGGGCCTCGGCCAGAGCAGCACAGGAGCCGTCCTTGAGCTTGTAATCCAGAATGGCGACCGAGGGCGTGTTCTCCTCAAGCCATGCCATCGCCTCAGCCGACGAGCCGACCGTCGCGCAATCTAAGCCGTCGTCCTCGAAGGAACTCTCCATCGCCATCGCGATGAGCGACTGATCCTCGACAATCAAGCATGTGGTTCGAGGTATAAACATTGCTCCTGATCCCACAGCCAAGAAGTAGTTGGATCGGCAATGTGCTCCCGATACCTGCCGTTGAACAGAGGCAGAAAACGAACGGTGCTATAGCGGACAGTTCTCCACCTCGGCCTTGATCAGAACACATGAGCAATCTACTTTCTCCACATCGCTTGCTGACGATGTCTGGCGCAAGCGACTGAGAGAAGGCCACCTCCGGTCGCTGCTCTTGCCCCAAGATGGGAGCAGAGCTCTTGCCCCAAGATGGGAGCAGAGCATGGCTCAGCCGCAACAATCCTCGTTCCGCAATCGCCTCCTCGCCGGGCTCTCTGCCGAGGACCGCGACCTTCTTCAGTCCTCCCTTGAGCCGATCTCCCTCGAAATGAGCCATATGCTGGTCGAGGCCGGGCAGACGGTGGAGCATGTCACGTTCATCGAGCAGGGCATCGCGTCCGTTCTGGCCGACACGTCCGAGGGCCGCTTCGAGGTCGGGATGATCGGTCCTGAGGGGCTGGTGGGCTTGCCCGTCCTGTTCGGAATCGACCACACACCGCACAGCTACTTGGTTCAGGCTGCCGGAGATGGGCACCGCATCACGACCCCTGACCTCAGGGCAGCAATAGCGCAGCGCCTGGCGATGCAGGCGTGGTTCATGCGCTATGCCCACGCCTGGACGGTACAGGTCACACAGACGGCTTACGCCAATGCAGGCTTCGAGCTTGAGGCGCGATTTGCCCGTTGGATTCTCATGACCCAGGACCGGCTGGGTCAGGATGAGTTGCCGCTCACCCACGCGTTCCTGTCGATGATGCTGGGCATGCGCCGTGCGGGCGTGACGGTGACCGTGCAGACACTGGAGGGCAACGGTCTCATCCGCGCCAAGCGCGGGCGCATCACTGTGCTGGACCGGGCCGGGCTCGAAGCGGTGGCCGATGAAGCCTATGGCTTCTCGGAGGCTGAGTACGCCAAGGTCATGGGTCTGACTGACGCGGGGAGGGCCTGAGGTGGTGCCCCGTTACTTCCTGCACCTGCGCTACCGTGATCGTCTCTACGTAGACGAGGAAGGGGACGAACTCGCCGACAGCGGAGCAGTCCGGGGACATGCCCTGGAGACCGCACGAGACCTGATCGCGGGAGCGCGTCTGACCACGATCCGTAACTGGTTCGACTGCACGTTTGAGATCACCGACGAGAGCGGGACCTTGGTGCTGGAAGTGCCCTTCTCGGACACCATCGCCGACAGGGTTGAGACGTGACGCCCGGAGCAGCGTAGTGCCTGGAGCGCACGCCTGCCCTTCAACCTCGCCTTAAGCAGCGCATCGTGCCTAATGTGACGGTTCTTTCGCCCCGACTCTGGAGCGGCATGCGGCCAGTGCCGCCTTCAGGTCATCGCGGTGGACCTAGTAGTGGTTTTGCAACTCCGTCAGTAATCTTTGGCGAGAGGGCTCGTCCTCCAAGTTGCACCAGGGGATGTGGTAGAGGCCGCTCAGGGCTTCGATGCCATAGTCTGTGACCGCCCACTGCCGCCCGCGCCAGTAAACCGGCTGGTTCAGGTTCATCATGGAAACCTCCCTGCTCCTCTTGTGGTCGAGACGGCGCGGTTGAACGACCTGCCAACCGAACCTCATTGCTTCATAGGATGACTTGCAGACCCGGCGTGACTGTCCAGTCTGGGTCTTTGCCGTGTATCAAGCCGACCATCACCCCTGCTGACCCATCGGAGGTTCGCACAGGGGCTCGGACGGATGTCACGCCTGCGAGCCCAGCACGTCCCGCACCACCACTTGGTCTAAGATCGCTCCATCCTCGTCTGCGATAGTGATGATGCCGGTCATCGGATCGAATCCGAGCGGCCACTCGGGTTCTGCGAGATGGCGTGCTTCGGTCTCGGCCCATGCCCGAGCCGCTGCAAGATCAGGCAGATCTACGCCGCAATAGTCAGGGGTGGAACCTTCGCTCCAGCAAAAGTGCAAGAAGAAGCGGGGTGGGGTGTTTATGGCCTCAATCGCCTTGGCCAGCCGTGCCTCCGCCTCACCGGCTGCATAGGTGCGAGCGATGATCCCCTCAATGGGCAGGTCGGCCTGTACCCCCTCGACTGACGCAGCCTTGATCAGCCGGTCGAGTTTGGCTCGATCATACCGGTAGCGTGCCTCAGCCATGGGATGTTCTCGCCTCCCTCCACCATAGCCCTATAGATCACGAGAGTAGAGGTTCAGCATTCACCCGTGAAAACGTACCCCACATTTTTCAAAACTATACGAAGAACCAAAACGAACGATGTCAAAGACATGCGCAGCATTGATCTATGTTGTATGACATCTTTCATCTAAGTGTAATGTGCTCTCATCATCAGCCATGATCGAGGCGCGAGTGACGGAGAGACCGCGTGTGCTCCCGCCTCAAGCAGGAGCGCCGTCATTGACGCCCGTCACCCTCGAGCCCACCCACTCATCCGCAAACTGGAGAGCATCGTCAGTCTCTCTGATGAGGAGCGGCAGGCCCTCGTCAGCCTGCCCATGCACGTTCAGGACCTCAGGGCCGATCAGGACATCGTGCGCGAGGGTGGCCGGGTCTCTCGCTCCTGCCTTCTGCTTGAGGGCATGGCTTGGAAGCGGTGCTGTGCCCCGGCAGGGATCAGGATCACGTCTGCTTCCGTGAACTCAATGCGCTCTCAGCCTGTGCAGCGTACCACCCCGCAGCCCGAAATGATCATGTAAAGGATGCAGGCTCAGTTCGGCTAAAAGCACGCGATCTCCACCACGACTGGCCCGCTGTCCGCAACTAACGCATTTGAGGGTGCTGGAAAAGAAGCCTAGGGTTTGAACCGCTCTCCCCACAGACTTAGCAACGCGATGAACGCCTTACTTGTCCCCTCCGTTTGAGCCTCGCCGGATCAACTCCGACATAGCTTCAATCAGAACGTTGAGGGGAGGTCTCGGCTGAGGGGATGCCCCGCCCCGAACCTCGTCTGAGCCCGAGTGAAATACGTAGGGCACGCCTCGTGAGCGAAGCTGCCTTGCCAGATCAAAGCACCTGTTGTCCGTCAAGAGGATGTTCAAAAGCGCACCTTGCGGTGTTTCGCTCAACAACCAATTCGATGCGCCCGAGCACTCGCTGAACGGTCCAGCGACACGGTACCGAGCTTTGGTCAACGCGGTAGCAAGGATTGCGCTCGCCGCTACATCCTGATTGACAACCATGATGCACGGCACGGCTGTCTCTGTCATCGTGATGGCCCTTACCTGAAACGTGTTTCACGGGCCGTGGTGGGCAATATTTACAACTGGCTCCACGGATCAAGAAAAAGCAACATACTCCTACCAAGCAAATAAATCTCGAATATTTCCTACATATTTCATCTTCACCAGGAATTATCCAGGAACGATCCCAACCCTATGGGCTTGATCTCGAATGATAGATGGGCCGTCTTCAGGACGCACTCTCGTTCTCGTCGCAGAGGACGAGGCGATCTTGCGGATGTTTGCGGCTGATTTCCTGGCGGACGCGGGGTATCTGGTTATTGAGGCGTCGAGCGCCTCCCAAGCCCTGAGGCTCCTTGAGAGTACCCCTGATGTGCGGGTGCTTGTCACCGACATAGAGATGCCGGGTGACATGGACGGGCTGGAGCTTGCCCGGTTGGCGCAGAGCCGCTGGCCCGAGATGGTCATCATCGTCACGTCAGGTCGTGTCCGCCCGACTGGCGAGGACCTTGCCAACGGTGCGGCGTTCTTTCAGAAGCCCGTGCGCGAAGCGGCGGTGGTCGAGATGATCAAGGATCGTCTCGCAGCGTCAGAGTCTTCGGACAACCCCGGGAGGCTCGGAACTGAGTAAGTTCATCCAGCCCCTATGCTATCTGCTTTCAAACTCACTTCGTCCCCCATACTGCTCCACGGCTGCATGAGCCCATAGTTGGTTCAGTTCAGGCACGCCTGTTTGATCGCATGAAGTACCAGATTGCTGCCGCGATGAGCACCACTGTGCCAATGATCCAAGCCCAATCTCGTCCTGTCGGGCTCGCCTGGGTCGTCTGCGCCAGCGCAGGTGCCGTGGTCCCAAGCCAGATAGCCACAACGCTGAACAGCGTCAGGAGCAAACTCACCCGCATGGTGTCCTCCTCTGCTGTTCCTCTAAGCGGGAGTATCTCGATGAGCGTCCGGTGAGCTACTCGTCGGGACCTCCACCTTGCTTGGCGTCTGGTTTCTGACTTCGACAACCTTTGTTTGGCGGTGCCATCCCCATCCGCTAAGATAGCCTTTGATCTGGCCCATGATGCCCCTAGCGGAGCCATCCACGCGTGCTGCTGTCATGCCGAGTTTCATCGCCACCTCCTGTCGTGCAGATCAGGTCGGGAAGGAGCACAGAGCGATATTCGCGTCCGCTTAGCAGCAGGACCGGCTGGTCAGGCTCTCTCCCGATCGATGGGTATGGGCGATCCGCTACGCAAGGCTCGTCCGAGAGCCTCAGCGATCAGGGCGGCACAGCAAATGGGTGGTTCCATGATGACCTCGGGTCTCATGGGGTAGGCCGAGCCCCAAGGGTGCCAAGCTGCCCACTTCTTGCAGCAAGATCACGCTGCGCTTCAGCCAAGACCCTGTCAAGCATTACTGTGCGCATTGGCGATCCAGTTCCACGACGATCTTGCTCGTAATTTGGCCGTCTGCTCAGAGGATGTTACCGCTACTGAAGTCAGTTCCTGATTGTACTCTCAGGCGGGGACGCCATCATGCAGGAGCCGTTCGCACCTGAGCGCGAGGCCGAAGGGCATCCGCATCGCGTCAGTGTATCCTGTGGGGCAGCACGTGCGTGCGGTAGGCGACCAGCCGTCGTGAGATGATAAAGATACCATCCGCAAGATAGTCCAAGATTATGGTCCCGTTCACGATAGGAGCCAACGCTACGAGCTTGCGGAGGGAGTCCTTGCTGTTGTGTTGAGGAAGCGGGAAGTGCCCGTTATCGTTCGAGGCGGTCGAGCAGCGATCGTCATGAAAGTAAGCCAACATTGTAGTCTCTCGTCGTCGGAGGGCATCATCATCAGCGTTCGGCTCAATGACCGGTGTGTCGAGCCATGACTCCCAACGCCTTCATGACAGGAACCTGGACGATGGACAGCCCATCGTCTCGCGCGATCTCAAACCAGCACCCGGTCCAATCCTCCATCGACGGATCATCCCGCATGGCGTGGAGCAGTTCACTGATCCGTTCGACAGCTTCCTCGACGGTCCAGTAATCATCGCTTTCGTAGTCACGAACCCGAACGTCGCCGCGCCAGAACTCGATCTGATACTCAATCATGGCGCTGGCCTCCCGCTTCAGCAGAACTGCCTGATCATCACGTTCCGATCGTCTCCGGCGTCACGCCCCGATAGGCTCGCTCCTGAAGCACTGCAAGCTGATGGAGGTAGGGCTCGCGTCGGGCGCGGTGCTCGGCTTTGAGTCGTGCCAAGACACGCGCCTTGAGCATGATATCCGTGCAGCCGCCGACCTTCTCACATTCCATCTCGTAGGCGAATTCCATGTTGGCCAATGTCGCCAACAAGGATTGTATAAGCGGAAGCAAATCCGGCGGGTAGTATTTGGAATGCGGTTCATCAGGTTGATGAACCCTAAGCGCGCTTGCTCCGCCCATTGCCGTTCCCATCGTTGCATGGTTTGCCTCTAGTGTACGAAAACGTACATAAAGCAGCCGTGATTCGTCTGTCGGGTACCCGACATAACGGTCCTCACGTTCTATCGGGTTGCCGAAGAGCGAGTGGCGCGAGGCTTCGTAGTCCTGACGAGTGGCTGTGCTGTCAGTCTGGCGTGTAGGTGTGCGGGAGTAGTCGCTCGAAGCTCCGCTGAATGGTGCCGTAGCACTCGCAAGCGACCTCTTCGAGCCCAGGGCGGTCCGTGATGATGATCACACCTCTGCCCTGCCTGATCAGTCCCGCTGACTGGAAAGCTCTAGTGACAAGGCTGACGGTGGATCGCTGCACACCGAGCATCTCGGCGAGGAACTCATGGGTGAGGGGCAACGTGTCCCCATTCACCCGATCACGGGTGCTGAGAATCCAGCGGCAGCAGCGTGCCTCGACAGTATGGACCGCGTTACAGGCGACGGTCTGAAACGTCTGCGCGAGGAGCGCCTCGGTGAAGCGGAGCAGGAGACCACGAACGGCAAGACTGGCGTCGAACGCCTCACTCAGGCGCGCAAGAGGAAGTCGAGACGCAGTGCCGGGGAGTTGCACGACATAGCGCCCGAAGGACTGGCGTGTCACGAGCGCACTGGCGAATCCGAGTACGCCTTCGCGGCCAAACATGGCAGTCTCGACGGTACCCCCGTCCTCCAGGACCGTGACTAGCGAGACGATGCAGTCATGAGGGAAGTAGGCGTGATGGATGGTCTCGCCGGTCTCATAGAGGACCTTGCCCTGGGGTAGCTCGACGGTTTCAAGAAAGTGGGCGAGACGAGCGAAGTCGTCCTGATCCAATGCCGCAAGGAGGCGGTTGGCTCGATGACCGGCGACTTCAGGGGCCTCCACCACGGTAAGTTGCCATTTCCTGCGAACACCGAGAGCATAACACAAGCAGACTGCACGTGCGGTAACTATGCGGGACGCGCGAAGGTATGAGCGTGATGACAGGCTGTCAGAAGGGGCGGTTGCCCTCTACTCCCTGCCGCCCATGAGGTCATGGGTGAGGACGGCGAGCACGGTTGGGCACTGGCCCACACACTTCGCTGTTTGCTCTCACTGAGGTGGGACTACCGTCGTGGGGGTCAGTACGGATACCCCCAAGTCTTAACACGGTTACCCTCACAGCCGAGCCGCTCCTACACCTCCGAAGTCCAGAATTGCCAACGGTTAACCCGAGTGTTCTCTGGGGAGTTTTCCGCACTTCCATCGAGCCCGAGGAGCGAGCGACATTGCTGTAATGAGGAGTTGGGAAGGGGCGTGTCTGTGAAGTCGGAAGAGGCAGAGACGAATACATGTCAGACATCAGCAGAATACACAAGGAGGTTCGAAAACGATTTCGGTTCGAAGACATCTCCATCTGACAACAAAACCTCTCCGCGCTGTTGTAGAGTTCCGTGGCACCGGTAGTTAGGTCGGAACGGATGCTTGGTTCCTGGGTTGCTGTTGCAGGCTGTCTACTGTGACGGCCTCCTTGTGCTGGACATCATAGGAGCCAGACATGCCGAGCGACGACAGGTGGAGAAACGATCAAGAGCGCAACCGCCATCGTGATCAGGACTACGACCGCATGCGCAGCAACCGCGACCAGGGCTATGGCCGAGGATCAGACTATCGGGGCGATGGCACCATTGCGCAGCGAGGCTTCGGCAACGAGCGTTCCGGCTATGACCGAGGCCATGAGGACCGCAACCAGGGATACGGCAGGTCCGGTGGCGACTACGACCGGGGCGACTTCGGTCGGGGCAGCCGCGACACCATGGAGGACCGGTTTGGCGGCAAAGGCTACGGCAGCGACGACCGGAGCAGAGACAGATCCGGTGGCTTCAGCGGCAGCGGAGATTATGGAGACGATCGGCCCTACCGTGGCGAGGACCGGGACCGCTCTGGAAGCTATGGCGGCAATGACTACAGCCGGGGCTTCTACGGAGCCGATCAAGGCTACCGGCCCGACGAGTCCCGGTCGCGTGGCTATGGCGGCGAACGAGGCTATGGCTCCAGAAGCGGTAATGAGCGCGGCTTCTGGGATCGTGCCACGGACGAGGTCTCGTCATGGTTTGGTGACGAGGATGCGGAGCGTCGCCGCAGGCACGACGAGCAGGGTGGGGGGAGTTGGACAGGTCAAAGCCACCGTGGTCGCGGACCGAAGGGCTACACCCGCTTGGACGAGCGCATCCAGGAGGACATCTGCGAGCGCCTGAGCCACGATCACCATGTGGACGCCTCCGAGATCGAGGTGAGCGTCTCGGGCCGGGAGGTCACCCTCTCTGGAACTGTGGACAGCCGCGAAGCCAAACGGCGGGCGGAGGACATCGCTGAGCACGTGTCGGGCGTCACCCACGTCCAGAATAACCTTCGCGTCCAGCACCAGGGCCTGACCTCAGGCATGGGCAGCAACCAGGGTATGACCAGCGGCGGTGGCATGTCGTCCAGTGCCGTTGCCGGAGCGATGGGCACCAGCGGTACATCCAGCCAGGGAAGCACGAGTATCGAGGTGAGCCGCAGCGACACCGGCACCTCGCATCGAAAGACCGGCAGCACAACTTAAGCACTCCTGCGTGCGCAGTGCAGGTTCGAACTCTCGCACTGCGCACGCACCGACCCAACCGCACGCGCGGTGAGGCGGTCTCCTAAAGCGCACCACAGGCGATCAACTCGGGGAGGCGAAAGTGGCGATCTGGATCTCGTTGTTGGCGCTCCTGGCAGCGATTGTGGGTTTGGTCACGAGCAGCCCAATCCTCGGCAGTGGTGTCGTCGAGATCGTGACGCTCCTCGTCGCAGCGACCACCTTCATTCTAATTTGCGCGATTGAGGCGTTGCACTAGGTCAGCGTTGTCTGGGGCGCTGGCGTTACAGTGGATCGAGTCACGTGGTCAGCCGCACCGGACTACTCCGACTGGCTGAGTTTTCACGTGTCGTCGATTCGGAAATGAGATGCCCGTCCGCAAGTGTGGCACAGGCGTGGCGCGCAACCTCATAGTGGGCTAAGGGTGGCCTGACCGGGATTTTGGACCGGGTCCAGTGAGACTACTGCATGGCAGCTGGTGTGGGTAGCTGGCGTGCGATGGTCTGCAGGGTGACAGGCGCAGGCGGCCGGTAGCCCAAGGAGGAGTGGG
>JAESFL010001142.1_pt1 | contig 10538 bp, 14 predicted proteins | sample 9269401 | NCBI WGS metagenome assembly JAESFL01 (sample SAMN14506025, study PRJNA617098) | algae metagenome | isolation source: Gloeocapsa sp. UFS-A4-WI-NPMV-4B04 and co-occurring heterotrophs from desert... | place: USA: Utah | collected 2006-10-01 | reverse complement strand
GAAAAGTTGCCGCTCTATCTCGGTTTCTTCGAGGTGGTTCATAACGCCCACAAGCGTGGCAAAGCTTTGCTTTCTACACTGCTGGAAATCCTATTGCCCATCTCCCCGAAACAGCGATAGAGCCTTGACGTTTATAAAATGACAGCTATAGGACTTTCGTGGTTTTAGTGATCGAGGTCTTTGAACGGTATTGTCAACTTAACCTGAACATAGAATAATCGTCCTGATTCCACTTTGTTCGCAACTGCTTGCCCATGTACTCCCGGCATCGTTTTCCCAGCGAAATCATCAGTTACTGTGTCTGGCTCTACTACACTTTCCCCTTGAGCTACCGAGACATTGAGAAAATGATGCTGGATCGAGGAATTGAGGTAACTTACGAAACAATTCGAGAATGGTGTCAGAAATTCGGGCAGCAGTATGCAAATCAACTCCGGCGTAGACGTCCGTACGTTGGAGACAAATGGCATCTTGATGAGGTGGTGGTGACGCTCAAAAAGCAGCAATATTACTTGTGGCGGGCAGTGGATGGGGAAGGAAACGTGCTGGATGTCTTGCTGCAACGACACCGGGACACGAAGGCGGCGAAGCGATTCTTCCGCAAACTGCTCAAAAAACAAGGCTTCGTGCCACGGGTGATTGTCACTGACAAACTCAAAAGTTACAAAGCAGCGAAGAAGCAGGTGATGCCGAACGTGGAGCATCGACAGCATAAGGGGCTGAACAACCTTTGCGAGAATTCTCATCAGTCAACTCGAACGCGAGAAAGACGGATGAGACGATTCAAATCCCCAGGGCAAGTACAACGATTTCTTTCCGCTTTTGGACCAATTCGAGGACACTTCCAGCCGAAACAGCACCAACTGACCGCTCACCACTATCGTGAACAGATGCGCTAACGATTTGAGGGTTGGCGAGAAGTCGCTTGTCTGAAACCTGCTGCTTAAAATCAGCCAAGCTGGCTACTCAGGAATCATCGTGCCGATTTTCGGATTTATCCCATTACCCCTCTTTTATCACTCTAAGCAGATGAAAATTTTGGTTGTGAGTTCAGTTGATGCACGCATGGGCAAAAGAAGTGATTCATCTGCGCTATCAACTGAGCAAATCCAATCTCTAATGCTGTATTCGGAAATACCGTGAGCCATCGCTTCAACCCATTACAGTAAATCAACGGTTGGATGACTAAACGCAGGTTGTTAAGCCAATGCTTCCACCCCCAAAGGTAGTTCCACCACGGATGTTGAGTAAACGGATGTTGGGCTAGGGGACAAGCCTCATTGAACGCATCCGCAAACAAACTGACCATGAGAAACGCACTCATTACCAGTTCCCACCACTTCGATAGGCTGCTCTTAATGGGTCAGGCGAAAGTCTGCCCAACCTAACACATCCTTGGCTTGCTTGAGCCCATACTCAATCCAGGTTCTAAATCCATAAGCGTTACCAATCTGCTCGAGTTTGATAGCTGGGTCAGACACCAGAACGAACGTGGTCGAATTCTCAGGTAAGGTGTCTTCTTCAGTCGTCAGCAGCCAATACTGTTTGCAATGTCGCTTACCGTAAATCACCTCTGCCATATAGCGCACCTCGGTCGTGCCATTGCTAAAGGTACGCTTGAAGGTTTGCCAAGCCTCCTGATAAACCTCCTGTGCTTCCGGTAACCACAAGGCATGATTACTGCGAATCGCCAGGATATAAGGTAATTCCAACTCGTCTAAAACATTGACGAAATTGAGCTTGCTCTCTCCGTACAAGCTATCAGCGCTTCCCCAGTTCATGCGCGAAATCCCATCGCTTGCAGTTGGCGAATCATCGTTGCGGCGATTTGCGGTTTGCTTTGATATTCATCGCCTGCTTTCAGCCGTTCTTTGGGTTTGTAGACATCATTGGTCAACGGGAGAATCATCCCATCCACTAAGCCGTAGGCAGTCACTGCAACAATGCCGTTTTCCCGCTTACCCAAATTACCGATATATTGCCGTTTGACATAATCGGTCTGCTTTCCCTTCTTGCGATCTCCGGTTTCATCAATCAGCAGAATCAATGTTCGTCCATTGAGGAGCTTGAGGATTAACTCCAACCGCTGTTGACGCAACTGAGATATAGTCCAAGGGGATTCACTCAAGATCAGGATGTAAGTTTTGATGATTGTCTAATCCCACCGCTCTAGCGATTGCTGGCAGGGATTTACGTTTGATCTCACTAATCATTCCCAAGTGCAGGAATTTGAACGCTTCATAGCTTCGCACTTCTGGGAATATTGCTTCAAAGTATTGGCAGTATTCATCAACGAATCGAATCGTCGACCGGGTCGGTCTAGAAGCAGCCATGGACTACAAAGCAGATAAGGGCTGTCTCTATTCTAGATATTCCCTGAAAAGAGTGACAAAAGAGGGTTACAGCAAATTTCATGTGAATAGACCGCAGTGATTGAACCAACCGATTACGTCATCGACAGTAATAATATTTACCGCTGCGGTCATTGCCTGGTCCAATGCCTCGTAAGTACGAGCAGCTTGAGAACGCAAGAACTGTTTGAGTTTTGACCAACATAGTTCAATAGGGGACAAGTCGGCATGGTTCAAAAACAGGCGATTTTGGGTAACAAAGCAAGCGAAAGCTAGCCACTGAAACTAGATGGCTTGTCAGCGCCGACGAACAGGCGAAAGGTAACTTTTGGGGGTGAGCAATTAGGCGCGTTGAAACCGCTCGAAACCTAAAAGCTCTAACCAGTGAGTATTCGGTTGACCCGTCATTAATTGTGTTGGACTCTTACCTACCCGTTCAGGACACTCGCTGCGCATAAAGGTGCGATGATTGAGGAAAAATCGTAGCAAGTCCAGATACTGGGAACCGAGTTGACGACGAAGGAAGAAGTAATTGCGCAGACGAGAATTGAGATTTTCCACGAGAGAACTGGCTCTTGGGGTTTGTTGCAGCGCCTGTCGTACAGCGGTCATCAGGAGATGAAATTTTCCGGCTAGCAGATGGTGCAGATGATTCCAGCGCTGCCAATAGGCACAAGAAAAAGGCTTTTTTCTATGCAGGAAGCAGACAGCCCGAATTAGATACTCAGGAGTATCAAAACGGTGGGCAATCTCAACAAGCTTTTCATCTAAAACCTTGGCGAAAGCGGGAGCAAGTCATCCCGTCGATTTTTGAGAGCTGTCCTTAAAGGACGAAGTCGATGTGGCAGTTGGCTTTCCCGTTGGCTTAATTCGGCGACGATAAAATCAAACAGTTCTTGTCGCTCTTCCAATGAAGGACCAGCCAGGGCTAAAATATCATGGCTGAGCCAGTGGATCAGAACCTTGATATCATTAGCCAGTTGCACGGCTTGCAGTTCAGCTCGACGAGCACTCGGTCAGTTTGGTGGAGAGGGTGCGACCTCGGCTTTGTAGTTTGGCTTTATCCATCGCCTGTTCAAGTTTTTGTCGGTGAGAATTAGCCGCAGCTGCTCGACGCGAGAGGAAGCTAACTAAATCTTTGGCTTGATGCTGGATGTGAAAGACATCTCCATGACAGGGTGTCTTGGGCCAAGCTACTGCTTGTCCAGCCCTGAGTCATGCAGGCAGCATCGGCAATAGTGTAGTCAGGATTGAGTCCTTGCTTGCCAGCATCTAGAAGATGCACTCCCCAAGTCAATACCCCTCGGTTAAGCCCATCCCATGACTAAATGTGGAGAGGAGATATGGCTGAAACGCTGGAAACCTCGTGACGAAAAATCACCCGAATTTCTTAACCGAAAGGTATTGCTCCCCAAGTGTCTTCATCCCTATGCTCAGCTGCCGCTAACAAGTAGCAGTAAGTTGAACTAGCATCCACGCCCACTAATACAGGCTGACTTCCCTGAAAGATTTCGTCATGCAGTCCCACTTGGATGGCAGACAAGTCTTGGGTAAGATTAATCGCAGATGCTTTCTGGGCAGCTCCTTGTAGCCGATTGTGAATTGTACCCATACTGATTGGCAGGTCAAACAAATCCGGCAATAGTTCCACAACACCTCGATACGAACAGTGGCAGATGAGGATTAATCCCAGAATCAATTGCCACAGCCAAGTCTTGGTGATCGGTAGGTAGAACAGCACCTCCGGCTCATCTGTGGTGGAACGGAAGGTAGCGTCCAATGCCTCATTGGCTTTCTGCCCCTGTTGGTAAAGGAACTTTCGGCTTACCTGATGTTGCGCTGCTAGATGGCTAATCGGTTCAGTTTTAGACAGAACTTCAATTGCTAAGCTTTTTCTGGAAGCAGAAGGCAGGCTGGCAGCAACCGACATCGGGTGACTCATTCTTTAGGCTACGGAGATACGACACCAAACAATGAGTATCTCCCATTATGTCTCTCACCTCAAATCTCCTTGACTGGTGGTCGCTTTTTCCCCAAAAGTAGCTCTCATAGTGTTACCTGCATTTGATCCATGCCCTTAGCAACAGGCATTGCATTCTTAACCAAGGAAATTGAGGCGGCTAGGACAAGTGTCATCCAACTAGAACAGGAGCGCCAACAGCTAGTAGCACAGCTAGATGTGTCTCAACAGCAACTGAAACAGTTCCAGCGTGACAACGAGCAGCTACGCGGTGAAGTTGCCCAACTGCAACAATCACAAACACAATTACAGCCGTTGCTGCAACTTCTCCAAGGATTTCAGCAGACACAAGCTGCGATTTCTCCTACCCCTGTGACAGCTACAATAAACGAACCGATAAGTAGTACAAAAGCTCCAGTTAGTCCTGATAATGGGACAGCATCTACTGTTCCACAACCTCAGACGCGAGCGCAGAGGGAGCCAAAAAGTTCAAACCAAAACTACTCTACAGAGGCGAAAGTAAATCGGATTATTGATGCAATCATTACTTACAATGATGCTCCTGAGCGGACTCATGCTCAAAAGTGGCCAATTTCTATCCCGATAGTGAAAGACCTGGGTAAGCAAATTGGGGCAACCTACCAGGCGGCTATTCAACGGGTGTTCACCCACGAGAACAGGAAATTGCGGCTCATCATGCTCAACATGGTCTAGGGAAGTATCATAATCGTGGGAAGCAGGGCAATATCACTCAGTTCATTCATCTCTAAACGCGATCGCTATGAATACAAAAGAACAAATTATTTAAGAAACTGAACAACTTCCAGAACCACTTTTATTAGAAGTATTAGAATTTGTGCGTTCCTTGAAGGTAAAGCCTCTTGCCCAAGAAAAGGCTTTTGGAGCTTATCTAGAGTCCGAGGAAAAATGGTCGGGGTATATCATCGTCTTGCAGACTCCTAAGTTTGTGCCAAGGGTAGATGTATTCAACATCCATAAACGCTTGATTGAAATGTTTGGTGGACTTGATGATGTTAGAGATGGTCTTTTGGACTCAGATCTCGTCCAACCCCAAGCCACTTCCTTTATTGAGCTTCTGCATCCAACTATTTCCGCTTAGGCTGCATACTTGGATCTGGCACCATAAGCCATCTGCTAGTTTAAAAATTAGATCCCTTATCAGTATAGTAAGTAGTACGATAACTGCAATAACGTTATAGTAAATTTCATTTTCGCCTTTATTATAACGTTATAGTAAATACTGCCTAAACCTTCAAATTCATACATAGGTTAAGTTTTCTAGAAGCTACTATGAGCAAAATCCTTGTAATTCTTAACGGCAAGGGAGGAGTAGGCAAGACCACCACTGCCTTCAACACCGCTGCTATCTTTGCAGAAAATCAACGAGTTCTGTTGGTAGATGCCGACTCTCAGGGAAGTGCAACTTGGTGGGCTGAACAGGGGGAGCAATTATTCGATATCACACCTGCTACAGACCCAAAAATCCTCAAAGATTTGAAGACCGTCAAAGACTACGATCTAATTGTCTGCGATACACCGCCGCACCTAGATTCTGGTACACTGCAAACCCTAGTTCAAGTTGCTGACTACATTGTCATGCCGACACCACCTGCTCCCCTAGATATTCAAGCGCTCATCGCAACAATCAAGCAGGCGATCGCACCCTTTCAAGTCTTACATCGGGTAGTTCTAACTAAAGTTGATCCGCGACGATTAAATGAAGCAATGGCAGCCCAAAACACTTTTATTCGCAGCAACGTCCCAGTTTTTAGTACCTTCATTCGTCAATATACAGCTCACGAGCGTGCAGTTATTGAAGGAGTTCCGATCAACCGCTACAAAGGCAAGAATACTCAAGAGGCTGCCTCTGATTACACTAGATTAGTTAATGAATTGCAACAATTGAAGGAATGGAATTAGATGGCGAAAAAAAATCTTTTAGACCTGATTGAAGCTCAAGCCTCTACTCTTAAAAGCCCATCTACTTCAACTCCCTCCAACGCAAAACCCTCAATACTCGATACTGAACTAGATACAATATTAAAACAGCGAATTCAAGAATTAGAAACTGAAGTTTTTGAGTTACGTAAAACAGCAACTAGCCAACAAGATAAAGGGTTTCTAGAGCAACAAATTCAGGAACTAACCAAGAAACTAGTACAAATTGGCGGCGAACACGAGATCAAGCTCGAGCTACTAGATCCAGATCCTGCCCAGCCTCGGACAATCTTTCCTCGACAGCTTATTGAAGAACGCGCTGAAAGTTTACGGCGGAACAATCAAATCAGCCCGATTATTGTTATCCCCCAAGCTAACGGACGTTATCGGATTTTTGACGGTGCTATTCGCAAACTAGCTGCACCTCGTGCCGGGCTAACAACACTGCGAGCTGTATTTCTACCCCATGACGATTCTCTTGACAATGCTTCTCGATTTGAAAAACAGTTGGTCACTGGAAAAGACACTGAAAAGCTTCACTATCTTGACCTAGCAAACGGGCTGATCCACATGATTTGTAATCGCTACCCGTACTTGAAATCCCAACAGTCTGACATTCCTAATATTCTCAACAACGCACTATACCAGGTCAAAAAAACTGGAAAACTGGCGCAACTCAACAAGATTAGAAATAGTTCCACTCTGCAACAACAGGAGTGGTTGGAAACAGTTGGTTTTGAATCTCCTGAAGCTCGCAATATATTTGAAGTCATCCTTGATCGTCAATTCAATCCTGCATCCGTTGCTAGTAACATATTCCCAATCTTAGCCATCCCTGATGACCTTAAAACTATTGTTCAAGAAACTGGACTAGAACCGAGTAAAGTTAAAGCAATTGCCAAGCTTACAGCCGAAACACTTAAAGTAGAAGAGGAAATTGCTAAGAATATTCGTTCTGAAATAGCATTAAAAATCGCAGAAGAAGAAAAATCATTGGAGGAAACAAACGAAGTAGTTCGGGAGATCGTCAAACAGTACAATCCAACCGCACCACAGGAAAATATCAAAGTCGAAAAAACAATTAAACAACTACAGAGTTTTAAATTTGATGGACTAGAGGTAAAACACCTAAAAGACATTCGGACTACTCTCCGGCAAAAACTGAAGGAGCTAGATACATTGATTAAAGGCAGCTGATGAGATATGCCTCAACAATCAACAGGCCCAAATGCTTCTTTTGGTGCGGAGCGCTCACTTCTAACTCAGCATCAGACGTAGCAAGTGCGAGAAGCAAACGCAAGTATTAGTTGCTCAAAAAATTTTGAATTAGATCAGCTTTTTCTATCCAGTCCTGCATCTCAACTTGTAATTGAAGCATTACACCAGGGTTGTTCTTTACGTCAAGCTGCTTTTAGAGCTTCTGTACCAGTTAACACTGCACGTAAAGTTCTAACGGTACTGCAAAAACAGCAGCAATGAGACAATTCGAGAGTGAAAGTCCCATAGGAGACTCAAAAAGTGTCGGAACACAATGAACCGCTCTCCATTATCCGTGTAGACTATACCTCTTTGGACAGCTTACTAGCATCCAGCCAGTGGCAAAAAGCTGATGAAGAAACTGCGGCAGTAATGTTAAAAATAGCCAGTCGTGTCACAGTTGGTTGGCTCAGAGAAGAAGACATTAAAGATTTCCCCTGCCAAGACTTGCAAACGATCAATGACTTATGGGTGAAGTACAGCCAAGGGCGTTTTGGCTTTAGTGTTCAGAGTAACGTTTGGGAAAGTATCGGGGAGGATTATGGTAACGTGAGTTCGGATAAGAAGGGGCGGAGCAGATAGGCTGAAAGTGCTTAATCCTCAACTATTTACCCACCCATGTTTAGTCTAGAAGCTTTGTTTTGCCATGTCGATGATTTTTGCGGCTGGTTTGAGCCTCGTTTTCAGCAGCAATTACTGTCAGATGACCAACCTCGGCGGCGACGCTCCCGTAGCTTGTCTTTGAGTGAGACCCTGACCATCCTGATTGCCTTCCACTCCTCGGCATATCGCAATTTCAAGGCGTTCTACACCCAGAAGGTCTGTGTTCACTGGCACTCAGCTTTTCCAGGCTTGGTCAGCAAGAGAGCGCTTTGTCGAATGGATGCCTTCAGAGAAAGGTGCCGTTATGTGCCTACTTACGTCACTGCTTTGGTAAGTGCAGTGGCACGAGTTTCATCGATTTGACCAGTCTCAAGGTAGGGTATTGACTTTGGGTGTTTTGAGAGGATATTTTTTCATACAGAATATATGTCTAAAAATATCCAATGTAAATTGGTGGTTAATGAAAGAATTAAAAAGTTCGTCGAGCCGATTGATTCGTCTGTTTAAACAAAGTCGAGAGAATTGGAAAGAAACAGCGCTTGAAAGACAACAAAAGCTGAGAGCGCTAGAAATAAAGATTAGAGATTTATCGCTTTCACGGGAGAAATGGAAAAAGCGTGCGATGAAAGCAGAAAAAGAATTACGTATACTTCGTGACAACTCAGTTGATGCACAAAAAAAGGGGAAGAAGTTTCAGAGCAAATAGAAGCTGTCACAGCTACTGGGCATCATTACAGCCTGAAAACAATACAAAAAGTAGTACAACAAGCAGTTGATTCTGGAAGTAGTTTACGAGGAATTGAAAAAACCTGAAGTGGGAAGTATCGGACTCAGAAGATAAAAGTCCGAGTTTCACTAGTGTGAGAAATTGGCTAGGAAGGATTGGGTTATATGAGCTTCAAAGAGTAAAAGAATATCGAACCGATTGGATTTTTATTATTGACCTAACAGTAGAATTAGGAAAGCAAAAATGCCTGGTGATTTTAGGAGTTGCTCAAGAATATCTGGAATCAGTCGTTTTTAGTTCAAAACGAGGGTTAAAACACCATGATGTCCAACTCTTAGCACTTGAAATTATGGACTCAACAAGAGGGGAATTAATTGAACAAAAGCTCTGTGAATTGACTGATATAGTTGGTTGCCCAATACAAATAATAGCAGATCATGGCAGCGACCTCGAAAAAGGAATTAAACTTTACTCTTCAAAATATCCTTCTGTTATTTATACCTATGATGTAACTCATGCAATGGCTTTATTACTTAAACATGAGTTAGCCGCTTCGGAAAAATATCAATCTTTTATCCAAAAGTGTAACCAGTGCCGACATCAACTACAACAAACAGAACTATCATTTCTCTCTCCTCCATCTCAACGTTCTGGATGTTGTTATTTTAATGTTGAAAAGTTAATTGATTGGGCGCAGAAGCTTTTGAATTGCCCAATTGATACTTTACTTAAGTTAGTACCAAATAGTGAAAAAGAAATCCTCAATCAAAAATTCACTATGAAGTTTGGTTGGTTAAGAGATTATCTGGAAGCTATTTACTTATGGGGTCAAATGGTTCTGATGACTAGGACTTTGGAGAAGCAACTTAAAATCAATGGAATTAACCAACAATCGAGAATTGAGTTTGAAAAGAATCAATTCTCAACGTCAACTAATTTTATTTCGGTTTTTCAAGACAATATTCTTGAATATATTACAACCGAAATTTCTCTAATCCCCGTAGGAAAAACTTTTTTGGCGACTTCTGATGTCATTGAATCTATTTTTGGTAAATACAAACATTTTTCCTCTAGATGTCCTCTCAAACAGATAGGTCAGATGGTTCTGAATATTTCTTTGTGTACGATGAATCTGGCAGCTTCTGTGGTTAAGGAGGCATTAGAAAATGTTCGCTATCTTGACCTTCAGTCCTGGTCATCTCAAGTTTTTGGTCAGTCCATGCTCTCAAAAAGAAAAACTGTATTTTCGACCTTCAATGAAGGCACAGATACTGCATGAAGTTTTTTCGGCGATTTCTCTATAAAGCTGGAGTTTAGACTAAGCAACAAGAAACGACCCAGCAACGCTGAGTTGAAAAGAAACAGGCTTCAGGAATGAAACTCTAGGGTACTAAGCAGATTCTGGTTGCTGACTTTTCCTGTTAAGTCTTGAAAAGCTTGCCAACAAAGGATTTGAGAAAGAGCACAGCAGATACGGTACAGTAATTGAAATTGGGTGCTAAAGGTGACGAGCAATGCTTACCTGGTGGGAGAAAAATTTTGCAACCATAGAACCAATACGGTTCAGTTAAGGTTTAGACAGTACTGAGGATGCGAAAAGTAGGAGCCGAGTTTTGGCTTCCAGTTCTTCGGTGGAAAGGTTTTTTTGAGGGAAACTTAGACACGCGCTTTTTGACAACTC
>JAESFL010001141.1_pt1 | contig 10544 bp, 17 predicted proteins | sample 9269401 | NCBI WGS metagenome assembly JAESFL01 (sample SAMN14506025, study PRJNA617098) | algae metagenome | isolation source: Gloeocapsa sp. UFS-A4-WI-NPMV-4B04 and co-occurring heterotrophs from desert... | place: USA: Utah | collected 2006-10-01 | reverse complement strand
GCCCACTGGCACACGTGTGACCTCGACCATCTCCTCCTGAAGTGAAGCCCTCACCGTCTCCTGAACGAGATCAACACGAGTGTGCACACGGACCTTGCCGGTCGTGACCTCCCGTTTTTCGAGGTGCACCTCTTCCTCGGCAAGGGGGATGACTTCTTCGGTCCTGTTGCGTTGAGCACGGGTGTCGCCGTCGCGATCTGGACTCGCTTCGTGGCTGGAGGGGTCTACAGAGGGCTGTTCGGGTCTGGGTGAGGACATAAAGCTGTCTTTCAGTGGGTGCCCTTGGCAAACCCCGTCTGCCGCTATTGGTTGCTGTTCAGGCGAGGGACGATGCTGCCGACTGCGGAACCACGGTTGAGTGCTGCTGTTGCCGTAGAACAGCAACAAGGAGCATGACCATGAGCCGAGGCTTTCCTTCAATGACAGCGCTGCTGGGCCTCTTGGCCGTGGCAGGGTTCCAGAACCGCGACAAGTTGGCGGAGATGCTTGGCGGCGGAACGTCACCTCAGCGCAATCCCAACAACCCGGACCAGAGGTTGGATCAGCAACAGGGTGGCCTTGGTGGCTTGCTGAGTGGATCAGGTGGGGGTGGCCTTGGAGGGTTACTCGGTGGCTCCGGCGGCGGGGGATTGGGAGGGCTGCTCGGAGGTGCGGCGGGTGGTGGTCTTGGTGGTCTGCTGGGCGGCGGGCTCAGCGAGTTGACGGAGCGTTTCCGTCAAAACGGCCAAGGCGAAGTTGCCGACTCGTGGGTCCGGCAGGGGCCGAACCAGCCGGTCGAGCCGCATCAGCTTGAACAGGCTATCGGCCCAGATGTGCTGGAGACCTTGTCCCAACAAACAGGTCTTTCTCGGGAAGAACTTCTCGCCCGCCTCTCGCGTGAACTGCCCGACGCCGTGGATAAGTACACGCCGGAGGGACGGCTGCCCGGTCCAAACGACTTTTCGCGCATGTGACGGGCACCGGTAGGAAGTTCACATGGGCCTGTTCAAGTTCATCAAGGACGCAGGCGCGAAGCTGTTCGGCGGTGCAGGAGAGACCCGCCCGTTCCCTGGGCCGGAGCATACGTTCGCGAGCCTGGATGAGGCTCGGCTATGGCTTGGGGCAGATATCGAGAACGACCACCGCACTGAGAAGCAGCCTATATTACCAGCATAGTGAACCCCATGACGCCAGAGCAGGATGAGCGAAACCGGGAAGAACGGATCAGGCTTCGCGCCTTGGAAATCTGGAGAGAGCAAGGCTGTCCTGACGGGCGCGCGAAGGAACACTGGGAGCAGGCAGAGCGCGAGGTGGGTAGCAACAGCAGTGGAGCAGGTGGCAATCAGAAGCCGACCTCATGGTCCTTGCCAAACAAGTCAGCGGCAAGCCAGGAAGCTGTGAGCCCTCTGAGTCAGAGCACAAGGTCTGACCCCGGAAAGCCGTAAAGGCAGTCGCGGGGCTGATCATCGGCGAACTCCAACGCCTTCCCGCGATTGGTGAGAAGGCGGAAGTATTCGGCTGGTGCTTCGAAGTCGTGGACCTGAATGGCCGACGCATCGCCAAGGTGTTGGCCCGTCAACTGGAGAGCTAAGCGTCCGCATCCCGCGCGACGACATCTACGCCAAGAGTGTCGAGATCAACGACCATCTGCACCATAATTTATCGTTGGTCCCGCGAACACGGTATCGACTACCTCAACGAATAATCTCGTCGCCCTCTCCGGCCACTTCGGAGTCCTGTGATATGGCGACCCTCATGAATGTCCTCGTCGTCGAACAGATCGCTATCAAAGACAGCGACGAGGTATTCGTCACCGACATCCTCCAGAATGATTTCGAGAAGAAATGGAGCGAGGATGTGCGCGGAGTGATGGACACCATCAAGACCGTGATCGACGCCAAGGGGACAGAACGCCCGCTCCACTGCCTGGGTGAAATCCCCACCAAAGACGGACTCGACGATCACACGTTCGTCGCCAGACTGCTTTTAGAACGGCACGGCATCACAGCCCCGGACCTCTGTACGGGTGACGGGCACCCATACTGCCTTCGTGGTTACGATCTCATCCTTGAAACAGTTGAGGGTGCGATTGCATGGTTCCCACCCAGCCATCTGACGCTCGACGCCATCACCACGATCTGCGGGGAGCATTTTCCTGACCTCAAACAGCACGAGGATTATTTCATCACCTACCAGTACCCTCGCGGGCGGATCATCGCCACGCGCGATCCGGCGATCAGGGATCGCCTGAAGGAGAAGATCACGTCCGCGTACAGCGCCGTGCCTGCCGAGGCAAAGCTCTACAAGGCGCGCGTACGTGGCGATGGCGTCTACATAGACTACCGCGTGATCGCCACATCGGAGGGAGAAGCAATCGCCGGGATGGAGCCCACCAGACAGTATTGGGCCACGATGAAGATGGGACCAGTCAGCATGTTTGATCCACACCCAACCCTTGAAGAATACGTCCTGTATCAAAGGCCCCGCCGCTACGCCTCCGGCGAACACTGAAGATCGATTTCCGCGTAGGCGCGGATCACTTCGGATGGGGACCTGTAGCTTCAAGGACGAACCTCAGAAGGGGCAGGTGGAGATCGCCTACTTCACCTTCCCGGACCATGAACGGCAGGGGTTCGACCTTGCCATGGCGGCTGCCCTGATCGAGATCGCGTTTGCTGACCTGTCTGTCACTCACGTCCTGGGTCACACGCTCCCAGAGCGGAATGCCTCGACCCGCATTCTCAGCCGCCTTGGGTTTGAGTTCGCGGGACCCGTGTCCGACCCGGAGGACGGCTCCGTTTGTCGATGGGTGCTCAGACGGCCTTTGTAGTATGTGCTGGTAGGTCCGTTCGCCTTCCCGAACCTGGGTCGTGCCCCCGTCTGGTATCATATCCCGAACCGTCCCGGTCAGACACTTCAGTGATCCGTTACTCCAGCGGAGACGTAGGCACCGGGCTGAGCCACGCTGGAGGTGCACGTGCAGTGTCGAACACAGCCACAAGCTGGAGCATTGGGCATGATGCCGGGTCAGCACGACCCGGTGCTCTCCGGGGGTGTGGGCTGTCCGGCCAGAGAAGCGGGAGCGCCCCCGCCGATTCTGACGAGCGAGGATCACGCCACCGAAGATGCACTCCTTGTGCGGCTGCGCGTCCTGTATGACGGGCTCAGGCAGGAGCCCATACCGGACCACCTGCTGGCTCTGACCCTACGGCTGATGTGAGGACCAAGACCATGTTGGCCCAACAAGACGCTCACCAAGCCGTTGTCACCATCCTGCCGCGCTTGCGGGCGTTTGCGATCTCTCTGACCGGCAACGTCGATCGCGCGGACGATCTCGTACAGGAGGCCGTCACGCGAGGGCTCGCGAACCTCGACAAGTTCGAGCCGGGCACCAGCATGCAGGCGTGGCTATTCACCATTCTTCGCAATCAGTTCCACACTGCATACCGCAAGAGACGCCACGAGGTCGAGGACCCTGATGGAGCCATGGCAAGTACGCTCATGAGCCTGCCCGAGCAGGATGGGCATCTGGACCTCAGGGACCTCCAGGCTGCACTTGCCAAGCTGCCCCTGCACCAACGCGAAGTATTGCTGCTGATTGGAGCGGAGGGCCTGAGCTATGAGGAAACAGCCAGGATTGTGGGCACGAACGTGGGCACGGTGAAGAGCCGCATGAACCGCGCTCGGGCATGTCTGGTCAGGCTCCTGCACATCGAGAGTGAAGACGACCTCGGCTCGGACCGGGTCGTGAGAGCCGCCCTTGCAACCACGAGTGCCCAACACGTGGGTGCCCGAAAGGTGACGTAGGTCGTACTGGTTCAATCGCTGAGGACTGGCCCTATGCTCCCGCAGACCAACTTCCCCGTCTCGATCGCAATCAGTGTCGTCTTCCTGTCGCTGGCCATCTTCGGCGTCTGGTGGGCGGGAATTCTCTAACCTCTGGCGGGCACCCAGCGGCAGGCACTACTCAACCGGTGACGAAACGGCCAAGGCACGGACGGCATTCAGAATGGCCAGGGTGCTCGCTGGCTTCTCAAGCCACGGCTGGTCCTTCAGGTCGTCCGGCAGGTTGAGCCGGGCAACCTCGCCCGAGAAGAAGAGGATCGGCACACCTCTTTGCCTGAGCAGGCGCGCGACCTCAATGCACAGCCCATCCGCCAGCCGCAGGTCCAGTAGCGCCGCATCAGGCGTGTGGACTTGCAGCCATTCCAGGGTGGTCGAGCAGTGGTGGAAGGGTCCAGCCACGGCAAAGCCGCCCCCGACGAGAGCGTCTTCGAGCATGAGGCTGATCGCAGCCTCATCTTCTGCCACAAGTACCCGCACCATGACCTGCCCCGGTCAGGACGTGCTCATCAGGTCAGTGGTTCACGCCTTCTCCAGACCCAGACGAGAGCGCCTGTATTCAAGCTCGGCCATTCTACGTCACTTTGCCTTGGCTGTATTGAACATAGAGCAATCGGAGATCACACCATGGCTCCTGCGTGTGGCCCCACACAGCCGCAGGGCTTCACGGCTTGGTAGGTGACCTGAGGTCGTCCGACCTGCGGGAGGGGAAGGTCATGGGGGAGCTTGGGGAGCAGAATGGGCCAGTCGTGCTCGTGGCTGAGGACGAGCCGCTGGTGCGGATGCTAGCGGTGGACATTCTGGAGGAGGAGGGCTTCACCGTCGTGGAGGCGTCGACGGCTTCAGCAGCCCTGGCGCTGCTGGAGAAGCGCAGCGACGTGACGGCGCTGTTCACCGACATCGACATGCCGGGTGGCATGAACGGGCTGGAGCTTGCATCCGTGGTTCACGAGCGCTGGCCTCATGTGGCGCTGGTGGTCACCTCAGGGGTGTTCCGCCCGGCTGCGGACCGGCTGCCGGACGAAGGTGTGTTTCTCCAGAAACCCTATGCGACCTCGGCTCCAGTCCGCGTGATCCGTGAACTGATCCGCCAAAAACGAGAAGGCTCCGATGCTCGATCTTGAGCGGCAGTTACCGGAGGCGCAGCATACCTTGCGCTATGTTCCGACGCGTCCTGCCCAGGCCGGACACCAGATACCTTGCAGCCTGATCCTTGAGGAGCCGTCAAGAGGACCAGCTACGATTGGTTTCCAGACCGCGAAAGCTGCCCGCCCTTGCGGCCTGCTTGTGACGCGAGGTCCCGGTTTTGTGCAAACGACCGCCTATCAGCGGGCACGCTCTTGCCGCCTTTACTTGCAATCTCCCGCTGCTTCTCAGGGCTCATCGAGGCAAAGCCACGCTTTGACTTGTTGTTGTCACCCGCCATGACATCCTCACTGGGCTTGGCTGTTCGTGTGCAGTCAACAACCCGACGATTCCCATCGTTCCCGGCGCTGATGCGAAATATCGGCCTGCCAACGCAGCCGAACTTAGCCGTTGTAAGTGGAAAGCTTTAGTAGCAATAGCTTAAGCTTTCACCTGCATCATCTTGCTGCCGTTACGTTGATCCATGTGTCACCAGCCTACAAGATACAGCAGAAACCGCGTTTGGGATGGTTGTGTCTGCACCTGAACCACCACTACACCTGATCCAGAGCCGCAGAAGAGTGTAAAGCTCTACAACCAGTGGGGAGGCCATCATGAGCAACCAGAATTCCGAGCGTGTCTCATCCGTCTCTGCATTGCGCGTAGTCGCGAGTGCACCGGCTGACGAGACCACGACCACGATGATCGAGATGCTCCAAGAACACCTCAAGCTTGCTCGTGAGGGCAAGCTGCGCTCGCTTGCCCTGGTGTCCGTGTCCCAGGACGGTGCCGCTATCGCCACCCAGTGGTCGTGCTCGAAGGGCGACAGCGCCAGCCTCATCGGCCAGCTTACCGTTCTCGCGCACGACCTCATGGCAGCCCGAGAGTAGAACCTTCGACCCTATCCCTGACCTTAAGGTCCGTCCCACTCCTCAACCTCCAAGGGTATGTGCGGAACGTGTCTCTCCTCTCCCGGTTACCGACAGGCCGAATCCTATCGGCCGACCGGGACCAGGAGACTTCCATGACATTTCTGCGCATCGACAAGCTTCAGATCGAGCTTCCCGTCTCGCGTAAGTACGACCCCAATGCAGCGGCTGCTGTCCAGGAACTGCTCGGTGGCAAGTTCGGTGAAATGTCCACCCTCAACACCTGAGCCTCCTGCATCGGCAGTGTCTGCCACACCGTTCGGAATGGAGTGGCAGACAGCCCTAAGCAGCAGCGATGTCGCAGGGGCTCGTAGCCAGGGCCGTCCTCAGCGCCTGCTCAAAGCTGCTTCGATCAAACGGCTTGTGAAGGGTCAGTGTGTCTCGGAACCGCTCCGGTAGAGCAGAAGCGCCATACCCTGTCGAGAAGATAACAGGGATGCCACGTGCCTGGAGGACCTCCGCCACAGAATACGTCAGTTGCCCTCCGACGTTGATGTCCAGCACAGCAGCCTCAACGTCAGCATGACGGGCGAGAGCCAAAGCCTCGTCCAGTTTGGATGCAGGTCCGACCACCTTGACGCCGAGATCGAGCAGCATGTCTTCGATCAGCATCGAAACGATGGCCTCGTCCTCCACAAAGAGAACGCGGCAGGTCGTGGTGCCACTCATTATTGCCCCCATAGTTATGCCTAAGCGCGGCTATAAATAGGAACTTTGTTGAGATCGTGAAAGCTTAAGGGCAAGCCGGGAGGTGAGTTGCACTGCACTCAGCAGGACTCTCAAGAAACGACAGAGCAATCAGAAGCATCTACCTAACCGCTTCCTAACCAGCCCCGCGCTCTTGTCGTACCTGCACCGGCTGCCACCACCCGGTCCTGGAATTCGGTCGATAGGAGAGCTTGATGTTGAGCCGCAGCACCGATGGAGCCTTGCTTCTGGGCCGCTTACTGGTCGCGACCCTGTTCCTGCCCTCCGGCTTCGGCAAGGTGATGGCGTTCTCGGCCTTCGCCGCATCTCTTCGGGCCAAGGGTCTACCCTATCCCGAGGTGATCGCCGGGATCATGGTGGCTGCCGAGTTCGTCGGCCCTCGTCGCCTTGATCATCGGCCTGTGGCCCTGCGCGACGGCGCTGGCGCTGGTCACCTTCACGGCGGCGACCCTCTGGCTCTCGTATGGTGGAGCGGTTCTGGGCCTGATGCTCCAGCCTGCGCGGAATGGCGAGTTGTTCGAGCGCCTCGCCATCATGGGTGGGCTTTTGTTCTACTTTGCCAGCGGACCAGGAGGATGGAGCCGCACGAGCTTGCGGTGACGTTCTGTGGCAGGTTGATCAAAGCCCATGCCGCAGTCGGAGCGTCTTCCGCACCATCGCTCCCAGCTTGTAGCGATCAAAGATCGAATGGCCAACCCAGACCATACCGCATCCGCATCGGCTTGAGAATTTCAGCCTTCACCTCGGCGCGATGCTCTTCGAGTAGTACCCTCCTACGTGCCAATTCCGCTTTCGCGACCGCGTCTCCGTACTCAGCTTTCATGTCGAAGGGGAGACCAGCCGGATGTCGAATTTGGTGTCGAAGGCAGAGGTTCGAGAAGATGGCGGCACTATCCATAGCAATATTCTACGACCCTTTGAAGTGCCGTCGAGCGAACATTCAAGCACATGGAGATGCGAACACGGTACGTGCGCGCTCCGCATCTGGGCACGTTATCGTCGCGCTCAAGACATTGGCGAACTTGCCCGATCGTGAAAGCTTTGCGCAGTTCCGCCCGCGCATATCCTTCATGAATTTCACACCCCTCACCGAAGCCGACTGATACCGGAGGGGTCTCACACAACGTGACCTCGGCCTGACCATGTCGCACGCGCTGACGAGTTAATGAATGAGCCTGTTAAGCCGCAAGCACGTCACGTCCAAGACGTTGCAAACCCGGTGGACGGCAGACATCATTCATGGAGGCCCGCCCGGTACAGCCCTTCCCGGTAACAAGCAAGGTACTGAGGGTCCCTAATTGCAAGTGATCGACCCAATAAAGCTGAGGTAAAATCCGGCCTACTCAACAGCAGGTCCCGCATCGCTCGCCCGGCGTCCTCCTTTCTGCCGAGATACCCTAAGGCTGAGACCAGAGCACTGTGACCTGACCAGTGGATCGTACTTGGCTCGCGCAGCGCGCGCCTTGCCCATTCCGCTGCCTGCTCATACTGTCCGAGGAAGAGATGGGCCTCCGCACGGCAAACCATGATCCGCCCGGCATAAGGGTCATGTGGACTGAGGCTGATTGCAGTTCCAAGTGGCGCAAGCGCGTCTTCCGCCCGCCCAGAATAGGCGTAGGCCACTCCGAGAAGATAATGAGCCCATGCCATGCTTGGATTGAGAGCCAATGCAGCTTCGATGTGAGGAATTGCCGCCTCGTGCTCGTTGTGTAGCAGGAGCGCACGGGCCATCGTACAGCGCGCGGCGGGGTCTTGATCGTCCAGTTCAACAGCGCGTTGCGCTAAACGCAATGCTACCTGCTGATGTGGCTTAGTAGGGTCGTCTGCATACCCGTATGCCACTGCGAAGTAGTTCGCTTCAGCGGAGCCAATGATGGCGGGCAGTAATTCGGGGTCGAGATCAAGGGCGAGGCCAAACAGACGCTCAGCTTCGACGAGGTTATCTTTATGGCGGCGGTAGAGATGCCACAGCCCACGTTGGCACAGGTCCCAGGCGGTGAGATTCTCTGGCCTCTTGGCCAGGGCACGCTCCCGTTCAGCCTTGCCAAGTTCAGGTTCGACGGAAGCCACGATACACTCGGTCAGGTCGTCCTGAACCGCAAATATATCTGTAAGTTCACGGTCGTAGCGTTTAGCCCAAAGGTGGGTTCCAGTAGCGCCATCGATCAACTGAGCCGTTAGACGCACCTGATCCTGGGCTTTTCGAACACTGCCCTCCAGGACGTATCGGGCTCCAAGATCACGAGCAATCTGTCGAATGTCCTGATTTCGCTTCTTATAGCCAAAAACTGAGTTACGGGCGATCACATGAAACCAGCGAACGCGCGTGAGCGCCGTGATCAGGTCTTCAGTGATCCCATCCGAGAAGTAGTCATCGTCTGGGTTCCCGCTGAAGTTCTCGAACGGCAGGACCGCAATAGACGGCTTTTCAGAATGGGACAACGCAGCCGAACGGCCACCTATCGGTGTCAATCCGGGGGAGGGCGCATCCAGGGATGTGACGAAGTAGGCTCGAACCGGTTCATCGATGTTCTTGACCTGCTGAGGCCCACGGTCAACGTAGGAGAGGAGCAGGGCTTTCCTCACGTAGTCATGTGCTGCTCCTGAGACACAGACTCCGCCAGCCTCCGCAATGCTCTGGAGACGAGCAGCGATGTTGACACCGTCCCCGAACAAGTCGCCGCCCTGAACAATCACGTCACCGACGTGCACGCCTATGCGAAATCGAAGCTGCTGGCTCTCCGGCAGGTTTTGACCTGCTACCGCGAGTGCTTCCTGGGCTGCAACCGCGCACTGGATCGCATCGACCACACTTGTAAACTCGGCGAGGACGCTATCTCCAGCCGTGTTGGCAATCCGCCCCGCATGCACGCTGATGAACCGGTCCAGAATTGCGCGGCGCGCGGTGAGCGTGCGGAGCGTGCCCCCCTCGTCTTGGCTCATAAGGCGCGAATAACCAGCCACGTCGGCGGCAAAGATAGCCACCAGCCGTCGCTCTTGCCGCTCCTGCGGACCCATTGGCCTCTCGGTGCGTCGTTCCAGGTCATCCTGCTCCTGGTTGGGACGCCAGTCCAGCCCAGCAGGAGTACCTCCCCGACGATGGCTGCGAAATCCATAAAGTGACGGATGGGAAAAACCATCCCGGAAGGATGGCTGAGGTTTCGACGATAGGTCTTCGACCACGCCTATTTCTTTCCACCTTGCATCAGCCTCAGCCCCATAGCTCCAGGCGGGATGTCGGATGGTGTGGGTGGGCCGTTAAGGTCAATGAACATGGCCCCACACGTCGCATCGTACTGTGCAGGATTTCGTTCTGCTGGATCGCGTCGCCATGAGCAGTCGAAGGCGAGCCGGTCCAGGAGGTCGTCCAGGCTGATCTCGGCCCCGAATGTTGCCGCCAGCCGAGCCAGCCGGTACTGGCCGCGTCGGCTACAGAACCGGCACCCGATGCGAACAATCACCCAAGGGTACTCGCAGAGCCGGTTGACCATCATCGCCATACCGTCACATATAGAACAAATAAGGAACATACCTGTTCCAGGGGCATAGGCGACGGGATCGGCCTCGTCAGCTTGACTGGATGAAGCTAAGTTTGAGGGAGGCCGAGGTCCATCTCGGCAGACGGCATGAACCAGATGGTCCGGCCCAACCGGCTCGAGAACGCTGCGCCAAAGGAGGCGCTGGCCGGGACTGTGGAGCGGGTCACCTTCCACAATGCCGAGAACGGCTTCTGCGTGCTCAAGGTGCAGGTCCGGGGCAAGCGCGACCTCACGGTGGTGGTCGGCCACTCCCCGACCATCGGGGCTGGCGAGTGGATCACTGCGACAGGCGCTTGGGTCTCAGACCGCACTCATGGCCTCCAGTTCAAGGCTGATGTCCTGAAGGCTACCCCTCCCACTGGCGTGGAGGGCATCGAGCGGTACCTCGCGTCGGGGCAGATGCGCGGCATCGGCCCAGCCA
>JAESFL010001140.1_pt1 | contig 10560 bp, 7 predicted proteins | sample 9269401 | NCBI WGS metagenome assembly JAESFL01 (sample SAMN14506025, study PRJNA617098) | algae metagenome | isolation source: Gloeocapsa sp. UFS-A4-WI-NPMV-4B04 and co-occurring heterotrophs from desert... | place: USA: Utah | collected 2006-10-01 | reverse complement strand
AGCCGCGCGTGCTCGGCGGCGACCTCGCGGGCCTCGCCTTCGAGGTCGGAGCCCAGCATCACCGGCTCGTAACCGGCGCGGCGCGCGGCCTCGGCTGCCGCCTCCAGAGCGTCGATCGGCCGGGCGATGATGCGGTACTCGGCGCGGGCGAAGGCCGGATCGCCCGCCTTCGGCGTCTCGTTGGCCGGATCGTTGAGCAGGGCGATGGCCGAGTCGGGCAGGGTGATCCCGCGCCGCTCGCAGATCGCCCGCGCATCGGCGAGGGTGGAGGGATCGGGCACGGTCGGGCCGGAGGCGATCACCGAGGGGTCATCGTGCGGCACGTCGGAGATGGCCAGCGTCAGGATCGACTTCGCGTTGCGCGCGGCGACGGCGAGGCGCCCGCCCTTGATGCGCGAGAGGTGCTTGCGCACGGCGTTGATCTCGTTGATCGGGGCGCCCGAGCGCAGCAGCGCCTTGGTGATCGCTTGCTTCTCCGCCAGGGTCAGGTTGCCGGCCGGCGCGATCCAGTTCGCCGAGCCGCCGCCGGAGAGCAGCACCAGAACCTCGTCTTCCGGGCCGGCGCTCGCGGCGATGGCAAGCGCTTCCTTGGTGGCCTCGATGCCCGCGGCATCCGGCACCGGGTGGCCCGCCTCGACCATGCGAATGCCGGGCGCGTCCTCGCCGTAACCGTGCCGCGCCACCGCGAGGCCGACGATCCGGTCCTCCGGCACGCCGTGCTCCTGGCGGTAGAACCGGCTCGCCACCGCGGCCATGCTGCCGCCGGCCTTGCCCGCGCCGAGGATGATCAACCGACCCGGCGTCGGCGCCGGCAGGTGTCCCACGAGGCACTTGCGCGGGTGCGCGGCGGCGATCGCCTCATCGAGGATCGACGAGAGGAGGGCGCGACGCTCCGCGTTGGCCGGATCGGTCGGGCCAGGGGCGGTCATGGGGGCGGTCATGGGCGTCCTCGCACGGTTCTTGTTTGAGCGTTTGCTTGCCCGAGCGCTGCCGTGTCGGCAAGCCTCAGCGATTTCACAAAACTTTCGTGCCGCCGAGCATTCTTTTTGACCGCGGAGCGATCTATCCCGCCCGCAAGCCTGCCATACCGGGCCTGCCCCTTCCGATCCGGCCACACCGGCCCAGATAGGTGCCTATGCTCTCCGTCGAACCCGAGATCCGAACACGCCCCGAACATCCTGTGGAACGCATCGAGGGCGATCCGTCCCGCGGTCTCCTGCTCATCTGCGAACACGCCTCGAATGCGGTGCCGGAGGATCTCGGGCGGCTCGGCGTGCCCGAGCGGGAATTCTCCCGCCACATCGCCTACGATATCGGCGCTGCCGAGGTCACCCGCCGGCTCGCGGCCCGGCTCGGCGTGCCGGCCGTGCTCACGCAGTTCTCGCGCCTCATCATCGACCCGAACCGGGGACGCCTCGACCCCACCCTGGTGATGCGTCTCTCCGATGGCGCGATCGTGCCGGGCAACGCCCGCATCGATGCGGCCGGCATCGCCGAACGGATCCGGCGCTTCTACGTGCCGTTCGACCGTGCCGTGGACGCGGCGGTCGCCGATGCGGAGGCCGCCAACGTGCGGCCGATGATCGTGACAATGCACAGCTTCACGCCGTTCTGGCGCACCATCGCCCGGCCGTGGCAGGTCGGGGTGCTCTACGACCGGGATACCGGCTTGAGCCGCCTGATCATCGAGGCGCTGAAGGCCGATCCGGCGGGTTTGTGCGTCGGCGACAACCAGCCCTACGGCGGCGGATTGCCGGGTGACACGATCGACCGGCACGCCACGGCTCGCGGCCTGCCCAACGCCCTGATCGAGATCCGCCAGGATCTCATCGGCGGCCCGGAGGGTCAGGAGGAATGGGCGCAGCGCTTCGCCCGTATCCTCGGGCCGATGCTGCGCAGGGCAATCGCCTGAAGGTGATCACCCTTGTTTTTGCCGGCCTCGATCGCCAGGGCCCGCTTCCGCGGGCTCTAGCTTTCGCTCCACTCGACGCCTTCCGGGGCTCACGCCTCGAAATGCCCACTTCGCGCGGCGCTCTTCGCGCCGCGAAGCCGCTCAAGCGGCTTCGCGTGATCGCTCGGCGATGCTGCGCCCGCTTGACGCGACCGCGCCGCAGGACGACCTCTGCGGCATCCGATCGACTGAGAGACCCGCACCATGTCCGACCCAATGAACGGAATCGACCCCGCGACGCAGACCGAGCTGGAGGCGGCCGTGTTCCGCCGCCTCGTCTCGCATCTGCGCAACCGCACCGATGTGCAGAACATCGATCTGATGAATCTGGCCGGCTTCTGCCGCAACTGCCTGTCGAACTGGCTCAAGGACGCGTCGGATGAGCGCGGACTCGGCCTTTCGAAGGACCAGAGCCGCGAGCATGTCTACGGCATGCCCTACGAGGAGTGGAAGCAGAAGCACCAGACCGAGGCGAGTCCCAACCAGCAGGCACGCTTCGCCTCCGGTCAGACCGGCGGCCACTGAGGGGCGGACCCGGCATCAACGAGCAGGTAAGGTTGATGCCGTAACCCCTGGGCATCCGGCGTGGGTCTTCGGGCGCACGCCATCCCTCGCGTGAAGGAGCGCCGCCATGGCCGCCTCGCCTGCCCCCGCCGTCGATCCGTCCTCGGTCGCCGCCGACCAGCTCAAGAGCATCATCGAGCGCATCGAGCGCCTCGAAGAGGAGAAGGCTGGCATCGCGGGCGACATCAAGGACGTCTACGCCGAAGCCAAGGCCAACGGTTTCGACGTGAAGGTGCTGCGTAAGATCATCTCGCTGCGCAAGCGCGACCACGACGAGCGCCAGGAGGAGGAGGCGATCCTCGAATTGTACCTTCAGGCGCTCGGGATGGCGTAGGACCTATCCGCGTCGCGGGGGCGGAGCCGAAGCGAACCGGCGAGCGAGCCTTCGAGAGAGGGCTGCGCCGCCGTCCGTTCGGGCTTCGCCTCGCGTCAACGGGCAAGGGCGGGTCCGTTGGTAACGGAGCCGGTGAACCGTGCCGCCGAGAACGGCCACGGCTCTGTCGAGAAGCGGCTTGCGAGCGGCTCCGAAGGGATGTGCAGCGCCTCCGCAGGCAAAACTTCGTCGGGGCGCGGCCGTGCCAGCGCCACGCGGACGGGAGCCGCCGCGACCACGGGCTCGGAGACACCTTCAACAGCCGCGAAGAGCAGACCACGCATCTGCTCGCGCGGGTCGGCATCCGCGAGCACGCGGGATGCCTCGGGAGGGCTGCGCTCCGTGGTGTCGGACGCGGCGTCGGCTTCCGCCTGCGCGACATGCACCATGCCGCCGAGGCCTTCGCCGTTGAGGGAGGCCAGCCGCACCGGACGCTGCGGCGGAAGGGGAATGGTGAGAGCCGTGGCGACAACGGCAAATTCGGAGGGACGCCGCGGCGGCAGCGGCGCGACCACGGATTGCTCCGTCTCGCCCGTCAGCAATTCCTTCGCTGAAGCTCCGTCGCGACGCAGACTCGTCGCGCGCAGGGCCTCAGAGGCGCTGGGCGCAGCGTAGGCCATCGCCGCGGAGGCGTCGGCCGGGTCGGCGCTGGCGACGGCGATGCTCGGCTTGGCCCGCGCCTTGGATGGCGCCGGCGCATTGGCGAGCGCGGCCGGCGGCGCGTCCGTCCCACTGCCGCCGAAGAGCGAGGCGAAGAAACGCTTGAGGCCCGGCCCGTCATCGATCTCGTCGGCGCTGGCGACCGCGGTGTAGCCGAGCACCGTGCCGCCGCGCGACAGGATCTCGGCGCGCGCCTCCTCGTAGCGAGCGAGCGGCTTGCCGTCGGCGGGGAGGTGGACGGTCTTGCCGTCCGGGAACAGGCGGGCGAGCTGGTCATGGCTCATGCGCGGCCAGGAGCGCACCGAGCCGACATCGAGATGGACGAAGGGAGAGCCGGAGCGAGGATACCAGCCGACGCCGCCGCGCTGCATCCGCATGCCGATAGCACGGATCTGATCGATCGAGGCATCGGTGAGATAGAAATCCATGGCCTTACCGAGCATGTGCTGGCTGGTCTCGGCCACGCCCGAGGAGCGGCGGCGCAGCATCCCGTTCGTCTTCGGGCTGCGATAAGCGGAGACGATGCGCAGCGGGGCGGTCGAACCGATGGAGCGCTGCGCCTCCCAGACGACGTCGAACAGGCGCGGGTCCATCTTGATCGATTCGTTCTCGCGCCAATCCCGCAGGAGCCAGTTGAGCTGGTCGAGGGCGGCGCGGTCGAAGCGCCCATTGCGCTTGAACGTCACCGACAGGCTCTCGCCGGTATGCTCGTGCGCCAGAGAAAGGCTGCGCGTGTCGCCGTTGGCGACCGCGTCCTGAGTCTCGGCAGTCCCGACCAGGAGCAGGGCGGTCATGGCGCCGGCGGCCGAAGCGAGACGCTTCAGACGCGAAGTCCGTTTGGAGGGCAGGCGGTTCCGGATCGTGCGCAGCATGGTCCTCACCTCGCGGGACGGGCGCGACATCGGCGATGCCGCGAGGGGCGCAAAGGTGGCCGAGGACCGGAAAGGCGGGTCGTTTCGGGGCCCATGCTGCTCGCCGTCTTCAGCGACCGCTACGGGCGAACCGTGGCAAAAAAGAGCCTCGCAAGTCCCTCAACCGGCGCTGTCCCACACGGGATGGAGAAATCGCCGATCTGGGCGGGAAACAGCGTGGCCTCGCGCCTACCAGAAGCTGCGCTGCGGATAGGCGTAGACTTGGCTGCCCTCCGTCTCGCCGAACATGTCGGGCGCCCGACGCGGTGCCGTGCGGCGCACGGGCTCGCGCGGCGCAGCCTGACGCGGCACCGGGCGGGCCTCGGCGGCCTTCTTGCCCGCGGCGGGAGCCTTCGCCACCGCGTCCGAGCGGGAACTGAGACCCAGCGCAACCTTCATCGAGCCGTCATAGCCGTAAAGGTCGGGGAGGGTGCGGTAGGAGCCGAGATCATCCACCTCCGCGGTGAAGTAGGCGAGATGGACCGGCAGCTTCTCGGGCAGGCGCAGTGTCCGCTCGCCCTTGCCGATCAGCTTCTTCAGGCGCTCCTGCGTCCAGTTCGGCAACACCGCGTCGGCGAACCGGAACGGATCGTCCACGCGGACGCAGCCGTGGCTGAAGGCGCGGGTCGAGGCCGAGAACAGCGAGCGGTTCGGCGTGTCGTGCAGATAGACCGCGTGCTGGTTGGGGAACATGAACTTGATGAAGCCGAGCGCATTCCGCTCGCCCGGCGGCTGACGCAGGGAGATGTTGCCGCCACGCCGCACGACCTCGAACCCGGCGGTGCGGCCGGAGGCGAGCATCTGCTTGAGGATCGAGGGCGGCACGTACCAGGACGGATTGACGACAGCATACTCCATCATCCCCGAGAAGGTCGGCGTCGGGCTCGTCGGCTTACCAACGATCACCCGCGTCTCGTCGCGAAGGCGCCCCTCACGAAAAACCTTCAGCTTGAATTCCGGCACGTTGACGAAGACGTAGTCCGGCCCGAGTTCGGAGGGCAGCCATCGCCAGCGCTCCATGTTGACGAGGATGTCGGCCTCACTCGCGCTCGCCTTCGGCACGCTCGGATTGGCGAGCGCTGCGACGGTGGCGCGGGTGAGCGTTCCGTTCGCCGGCAAGCCGCGGCTGCGCTGGAAGTCCCTCACGGCGTCGGCAACGGAGCGGTCGTAGGCGTTGGACTCGCCGGGCGCGGCATCGAGCGTGCCGGCCGAACGCGATTCGAGACCGAACCGGCTGCGCAGCAGGGGCACCCGCGGATCGCTCATCCCGAGCTTGAGGATGGGTCCGTCTGGAAGCTTGACGCTCGGCGCTCCCTGCGTCCGCCCGGCCCTCAGGCCGGCGAGCCGCTGCTTCAGGGCGAGGTAGCCCGGCTGGCGCGGATTGTAGCCCTGCAGCACCTCGCCGGCCCCGGCGCCCGCCGCGGCGAGGCGGGTCAGCACCGCGTCGGCACTCGGCAGGTCGAGGGTGGGCGTGATCAGCTTCGAAATCGCGGCCGGGTTCACCCGTCCGCCGCGGGCGTCGCGGGCGTAGAGGGCAAGCGAGGCGGAGAGCTTGAGGTCGGCCTCGGCGATCTCGGCATCCGTGTCCGGGCGGCTGAGCTTGCCCACCGCCGGCACCGGGTAGGCGCTCGGATCGAGCCCGTCCTCCCCCGCCGCGCGCAGGCGCGCGATCGCCGCGTTGGCGGCGGCATTGAAGGCGCCCTTCTCGATCCAGATCGGCTTGAAATCGCCGAGCGCGTAGAAGGCTTGGATCGCCTCGCGATCCTTTCCGGTCAGCCGCTGCAGCAGCGGCGCGGTGTCGTTGAGGCGGGCATAGACGGCCGCCGGAAGCGGCTCGCTTGGTGCCACCGGTGCAGGCGGCCCTTGGATGACGGTGATCGGAGCTGGCTCCTCCGGCGGTGCGGGAGCTTCCGCAGTCGAAGGTACCCCCTCGCTCGTATCAGGGGAGAGGGCGGGGGTCTCCGCCGGATCGACCGCGGCCTTCCGGATGACGACCTCGCTCCCGGCGGCGGGCTCCTCAGCGCGGACCGGGGCTTGGCCGAAGGCGAAAAGGGCGGCCAAGGCGACGGACAGGGTCCGTCCGATGCCCGTTCCGGCTCCCGATGCAGCGCGCATATCGGCAACTCCCTGGATACGGCCGAGAATGCCGCAGCTCTGCTTAAAGATCATCGACCCAAGCGCGACCGTGCGCAACCACACGGCCATGCTTTAAGGCCAAGCCGAACCCTGTGAGCGAACAGCCGAGCCTGGCCGGCTGTTCCCTCCGCCCCCGGTATCAGGCGGCGTCTTCGGAACGCTCCTCCTCGTCGAGGCCGAGCTCCTTGAGCTTGCGGTAGAGGGTGGATCGGCCGATTCCGAGGCGGCGGGAGACTTCGGACATTCGGCCGCGGTAGAATTGCAGGGCGAAGCGGATCACCTCCGCCTCGACCGTCTCCATCGTCTTCATGTCGCCGGTCTCCTCGACCACGAGGGACATCGCGTGTGGGTCGCGCACCTCGACGCGGACGATCTCCCGCACCGGTTCCAGGCCGCCCGCCGGCAGGGCCGCTTGCACCGGCAGGGGCGGGATGCGCACGTCGAAACCCTCGACCTGCGCGGCGATCTGCGGGAATTCCGCCACCGTCAGCTCGTCGCCGTCGGCGAGCACCACCGCGCGGAACAAAGCGTTCTCCAGCTGGCGCACGTTGCCGGGCCAGGGATAGCGCGAGAGCAGCGCCATGGCCTCCGCCGTGATGCCGCGCAGGCGCTTGCCTTCCTCCGCCGCGAACCGGGCGCAGAACGAGCGCACCAGATCCGGAATGTCCTCGCGCCGCGCTCGCAGCGGCGGCAGCGTCATCGGGAAGACGTTGAGACGGTAATAGAGATCCTCGCGGAATTTGCCCTCCTTCACGAGGTCGAGCAGCGAGCGGTTGGTGGCCGAGATCAGGCGGATATCGACGCGCACGGCGCGCTTGCCGCCGACCGGATCAACCTCTCCCTCCTGCAGCGCCCGCAGGAGCTTCACCTGGGCGTCGAGCGGAAGCTCGCCGATCTCGTCGAGGAACAGCGTGCCGCCCGAGGCTTCGACGAATTTGCCAACATGCTTCTCAGTGGCGCCGGTGAAGGCCCCCTTCTCGTGGCCGAACAGGGTCGATTCGACGAGGTTCTCGGGGATCGCGCCGCAATTCACGGTGACGAAGGGCTTGCCGCGCCTGTCGCCCGAGCCCTGGATCGCCCGGGCCAGCACCTCCTTGCCGACGCCCGACTCGCCCTCGATCAGAACGGGGATGTTCGACTTCGCCGCCCGCTCGGCGAGCCTTATCACCCGCTCCATGTCCGAGCTCTTCGAGGCGAGATCCTTGAAGCCGAGGGCCCCGGAGGCACGGCGGCGCATCCGACGCACCTCCTCCTCGAGCTGATCGACCCGCAGGGCATTCTTGATCGAGACCTGTAGCCGCTCGGCGCCGGCCGGCTTGACCACGAAATCGACGGCGCCCGCCCGCATGGCGTTCACCACCGCGTCGATGGAGCCGTTCGAGGTCTGAACGATGACCGGCGTGTCGATCCCGCCCTTGCGCATTTCGGCGAGCACGCCGAGGCCATCCATGCCGCCGGGCATGACGAGGTCGAGCAGCACGACATCGACGCTCTCGCCGCCGCGCAGGAGGTTCAGCCCGTCATGCCCGTTCTCCGCGATCCGGGCCTCGAAGCCGAGGCGGCGCACCATCGCCTCGGCGAGGCGGCGCTGGACGGGATCGTCGTCGATGATGAGAACGGTGGTCGACATGCGGGGCGCCTCGCTTTCCGCTCGAGCCGGCCGCGGGCCGGCACCGTCTCCGAGGGAGATCGGCGGGCGCAGGGCGGCGGGCTGTTTCGTTTCGAGGCACAGGATCGCCCACGAGCGTAAAGCGCCGCTTAACGACGCTCGAATTTGATCGCGGCCGCCTTCCAAAAGACATTGCCAACGATCCGTGAGCCCTCCGGCTCACGGGATTGGCCAACGCGGTTGATCGTACGGGCCTCGCGCTCGATATCTGACCCCGACCGTGTCGGGCTCCTTGCGCCGACCCGCGGTCCGATGCGTCGAGGAAACAGCACATCATGTCGAGCCGAGCCGTTTTCGCTGCCCTGTCCGCGGAGTTGCCGAGGGGGGCCGAAGAGCTTGCGACCGTGCGCAGCGCGTTGCAGGCGGTCGATCTCGGCGTGTTGCCCGAATGGGACCTGACCGACCTCTATTCCGGCATGGATGCGCCCGCCTTCCGAGACGATCTCGACCGGGCCGAGGCGGAGAGCCGCGCCTTCGCCGCACGTTATGCCGGCCGGATCGCCGAGATCGCCTCCGGGCCGGACGCCTCGTCCGTCCTCGGCGAGGCGGTGCAGGCCTACGAGCGGATCGAGGATCTGATGGGGCGGCTGATGTCCTATGCCGGGCTCGTCTATTCCGGCGACACCACCGACGAGACCCGCGCCAAGTTCTACGGCGATACCCGCGAGCGGCTGACCGCGGCGTCGGGTGACCTGTTGTTCTTCGGCCTGGAACTGAACCGCGTCGAGGATGGCGTGCTCGATGCGGCGATGACGGACGGCCCGCTCGCGCACTACCGACCCTGGATCGAGGATCTGCGCCGCGAGAAGCCCTATCAGCTCGACGACCGCACGGAGAAGCTGTTCCTCGACAAGTCGGTGACGTCGAGCGCGGCCTGGGACCGGCTGTTCAACGAGACCATCGCCTCGCTGCGCTTCCCCGTGCAGGGCGAGCGCCTGACGCTGGAGCCGACGCTCAACAAGCTCCAGGATCCCGACGGCGCCGTGCGCAAGGAGGCGGCGCTCGCCCTCGGCGACACGCTGCGGGCGAACCTGCGCATCTTCACGCTGATCACCAACACGCTCGCCAAGGACAAGGAGATCTCCGACCGCTGGCGCGGCTTCAAGGACGTGGCCGATGCCCGCCACCTCTCGAATCGCGTCGAGCCGGAAGTCGTCGCCGCCATGGTCGAGGCCGTGCGCGCGGCCTATCCGCGCCTGTCGCACCGCTACTATCGGCTGAAGGCCAAGTGGTTCGGCGTCGAGGCGCTGCCCTACTGGGACCGCAACGCGCCGCTGCCGAAGGTCGAGCAGCGCACGATCCCCTGGGCGCAGGCGCGGGATACCGTGCTGGAGGCCTACAACGCCTTCTCGCCGGACATGGCCGGCATCGCCAGAAGATTCTTCGACGGCGGCTGGATCGACGCGCCGACCCGGCCCGGCAAGGCGCCCGGCGCCTTCGCACACCCGACCGTCCCCTCAGCCCACCCCTACGTGCTGGTGAACTACCAGGGTAAGCCGCGGGACGTGATGACGCTGGCGCACGAACTCGGCCACGGCGTGCATCAGGTGCTCGCCGCTGGCAACGGTGCGCTGATGGCGCCGACGCCGCTGACGCTGGCGGAGACCGCCAGCGTGTTCGGTGAGATGCTGACCTTCCGCCGCCTGCTGGGCCACACCACCGACCCGACCCAGCGCCGGGCGATGCTGGCAGCCAAGGTCGAGGACATGATCAACACGGTGGTGCGCCAGATCGCGTTCTACTCCTTCGAACGGAAGGTCCATCTCGCCCGCGCCAAGGGCGAGCTGACGGCCGAGCAGATCAACGAACTCTGGATGTCGGTGCAGTCGGAGAGCCTCGGCCCGGCGATCACCCTCGACAAGGGCTACGAGCCGTTCTGGGCCTACATCCCGCACTTCATCCACTCGCCGTTCTACGTCTACGCCTACGCCTTCGGCGATTGCCTCGTGAACTCGCTCTACGGCGTCTATGCCCGCGCCGAGCCGGGCTTCGTCGAGCGCTACTTCGACCTGCTCTCGGCCGGCGGCTCGAAGCCCTACGGCGAGTTGCTCAAGCCGTTCGGCCTCGACGCCAGCGATCCGGGGTTCTGGCAGATCGGGCTCGGCATGATCGAGGGGATGATCGCCGAGCTGGAGGCGATGGAAGACGCGTAGCCCTTACTCTATGGGCCTTAGAACCTATTCCGGTAGGGTTTGTTGAGCGGCGATGATCCCGCAGGCGAAGTGGACGAGGGCTCGGTAGTTCCGGGGCTTTTTGGGCCAGCGGATGAGGATGCCACGGAAGCGGTTGAGCCAAG
>JAESFL010001139.1_pt1 | contig 10576 bp, 16 predicted proteins | sample 9269401 | NCBI WGS metagenome assembly JAESFL01 (sample SAMN14506025, study PRJNA617098) | algae metagenome | isolation source: Gloeocapsa sp. UFS-A4-WI-NPMV-4B04 and co-occurring heterotrophs from desert... | place: USA: Utah | collected 2006-10-01 | reverse complement strand
TCACCGTATCGGGGAAGACGGGGAAGGGGATCGACCAGCTCCTTGGCGCCGCGTTCGAGGTGCGCGAACTCTGGTCCAAGCGCGTATCCACGGGTCAGCTCAACCGCTGGTTCGAAGAAGCGGTGGAGCGCAATCCGCCGCCGGCGCCGGGTGGCAAGCGCATCAAGCTTCGCTATATCACGCAGGTGAATACGCGTCCGCCCGCCTTTGTTCTGTTCGGGACGCGAGTGGATCAGCTTCCCGATTCCTACCTGCGCTATCTCGTGAACGGCATCCGCAAAGAACTCGGATTCGGTGCGGTGCCGGTGCGGTTGACGGCGCGCCCCTCCAAAAACCCGTTCGACAAGGACAAATGAGCGCGGCGCCGCGGCTTGTGGACGCCCGAGGACTGCTGTGCCCCTGGCCGGTCATTCGGCTGGCGCGCGCTGCACGGGAAATCGGGGGGACGGGAGCGGTCCGGATTCTTGCGGACGACCCCGCGGCGCCGCGGGAGATCGAGCAGCTTTGCCGCGAGCGCGGTTGGCTAATCTCTCCCGATCCTTTGGATGCTACCGCATTCGACGTCCTGATCCGCTGAGCCGTCAACCGGCTGTTTACGTCCGGCGTCTAGAATGATCCCGACCAGCCGCCTCGACGGCGGCCCTGAAAGGAACGGGACTTGGACATCGAATTTGACGGGATCGTTGATTGGGAGGCGTTTTCGCGAACCCGGGCGGAGCTTGGCTCCGGCTTCGTTCGAATCCTCGGATATTTTCGCGAGGACGGCGAAAAGTCGGTCGGTCAGATCGAAGGAGCGATGCACCGCCGCGATGCCGCCGGCTTGGTTGGTCCCGCTCACATGCTGAGTTCGGAAGCGCGTCAGTTCGGCGCGGAACCGCTCGCGGACCTTGCGGAAGAGATTGAGTATACCGCCCGCCGCTCCGTCGAGATGCGCCTGTTCCCCGACGATCTCCTGCCTTTCGTGGCGAAGCTTCGCCCGCTCTATCAGCAAACGATCGATCTCTTCGAAAAAGAGACCAATCCGCTCGCCCAGCGCCACCGCCAAGCGCTTGACCGCGACGTCGGCAACCAGGATTTCGGGCGCATCTGAGGCATGTCCCGCCCGATGAGAGGGCGGGACATTTCACCTCAGGCGGCGTTGGCGCCGGCTTTCGCCGGCCCGGTCCGCCACAACGAATAGAAGATGCCGCTCAGGATCAGGCCCAAGGTAACGGCAAGGCTCAAGAGCGGCGGGAACTTCGCTCCGCCGAGGAGGAAGTCGGCAACCAGGATCTTGCCGCCGATAAATACCAGCACCAGCGCCAGTGCATATTTGAGGTAGTGGAAGCGGTGCACCAGCGCGGCCAGCGCGAAGTACAAAGCCCTGAGGCCCAGGATTGCCATGATGTTCGAGGTGTAGACCACGAACGTGTCGGTGGTGATGGCGAAGATCGCCGGCACCGAGTCGACCGCGAAGACTAAGTCGGCAAGGTTGATGACGACCAGAGCCAGGAACAATGGCGTGGCTGCAACCACCATCTTGCCGGTTTTTCCGTCAGGGATACTGGCAAAGAACTTCTGCCCGTGCAGTTCCGTCGTCACGCGCATGCGGGAGGAGATGAACCGCACGATCGGATTGCTGGCGACGTCCATTGGCTTGTCGCCCGCGAACAGCATCTTGATGCCGGTCGCCACCAGCAAGACAGCGAAAATGTAGAGCAGCCAATGAAATTCCTGCACCAGCGCAGCGCCTACCGCGATCATGATGCCCCGAAGGACGATCACCGCGATGATGCCCCAAAGCAGGGCGCGATATTGATAGGTTCGCGGAATGGCAAAATAGGTGAAGACCAGTGAGATCACGAAGACGTTGTCGATCGACAGCGCCTTTTCGATGAAGAAGCCGGTATAATATTTCATGCCGAGATCGGCGCCCTTCTGGATCCAGACCCAGGCGCCGAAGAGCAAGGCGATGCCGATATAGAAGCCGGAAAGCTTCAAACTTTCGGCAATGCCCATCTCCCGCTCCTCCTTGTGCAGGATTCCCAGGTCGAAGGCCGTCAGGGCGGCGACGATGCCGATGAAGGCGAGCCAGAACCAGGCAGGGGTTCCGAGCCAATCGTAAAACAGAAACTCCATAGATCGGGTCCAATCCTGTAGACTTCGATCCGACATCGCGGCTGCTCATGCGCCACCGCCAGAGGGGCCCGGATCCGATGAAGGTTCCGCCGCCGGGAGGGAGCATCCCGGCGGCGCCTCGTCAGCCTTGCTCCCGCTGCCCGGAAAAAGTCAGCAGCAGCTGGAAGAGGTTGACGAGATTCAGGTACAGCGAAAGCGCGCCCATGATTGCCAGCTTGTCGGTATGCTCCGTCCCCGCTAAGGCGAGATAGTCCGACTTCGCCCGTTGCGTGTCCCAGGCTGTAAGAGCGGTGAAGACGATCACGCCGGCCACCGATACGATCAGTTGCAGCGTCGAGGATCCCAGGAAGACGTTGACGATGCTCGCGATCACGACGCCGATCAGGCCCATGAACAGGAAGCTCGTCCACTTCGTGAGATCCGTTTTCGTTGTATATCCCCACAGGCTTACGCTCAGGAACATCGCGGCGGCGATGAAGAAGGTCCGGGCGATGCTGGTCTCGGTGAAGACGAGGAAGAGGCTCGCCATCGACACGCCCATGACAGAAGCGAAGGCGTAAAAAGCCGTCCGGGCGCTGCCGACGCTCATCCGCTCCATCCGGAAGGAGAGGAAGAAGACGAACGCCAAAGGCGCGAACATCGCCGCCCATTTGAGGGGAGAACCGAAGATCGGCTGGTAGAGCGCAGGCGTGCTAGCGCCCAAGGCGGCGATGAGGCCGGTGATCACCAGCCCCATGCCCATATGGTTGTAGATGCCGAGCATGTGGCGCCGCAGCCCCGCGTCGAATGGGACAGCGTAGCCGCCATAGTTGCGCGCGGAAGAGAGGGGACGGTTCACGCCGATGCCCTCCGCTTCCCGCTCATGTGCGCGTGAAGCCTGTCTTTGACGGCGAGCTTCAGCTTCTTGAGACGAAGCAGTCTCAGGCTGTCGGGGAAGCGCCGCTTGAGCTCGCTCCTTATCTCGTCCTCCAGCCGGCGGTGGATGACGCTCAGACGGTAGATGAATGGGTTCATAGCCGCTCTCCAAATCGATGTTGCATCGATCGGGTGTGCTACGACGGGAAAGGTGCGTATCGCCGCCTGAACCTGCATCGAGCTAACCCGATGCGGTCCGACATCACGACTGTTCCAAGACAGCCGCCAGAGGGGCCCGGTCCGCAGCCGAAATAATGGGAAGCGAGGCCGAAATTGTCAAGACGATCTTGAGCGCGACCTTCGCGCTGTCGGCTTGAAAGGGTGAAGCCGCGAGCGGCACAGATTGAGTAGAGCGGCCCCCGAGTGCCGGTGCCGGCGGCAGCAAGAGCTCGCTATTCGGCGCGCTCGGATGCTTCATCCGGCTCGTCAGTGCCGGCCGTATCCTGAAAAAAGGGCTCGACCTCGCCCGAAAGCTTGATGGTGACCGGCTGGCCGCGCCGGTCGAGGCTCTTGCCGGCGGCGACCCGGATCCAGCCTTCCGAAATGCAATATTCTTCCACATCGCTGCGCTCGCGGCCCTTGAACCGGATACCAACGCCTCGCCGAAGCGTATCGGCGTCGAAGTGCGGGCTGCGCGGGTTCAGCGAGAGGCGGTCAGGGGGGTTATCGGCCATCTTCTTCTCGATGTGATTGACGTGCGGCGGCTTCCTTAGGCATCCCGTCGCCGCCGTGAAAGCGGCAATCGAGCCGGCGGCGCGAGGAGCAGACCGGATCCCCGCATAACCCGAAGCGAAGGCTTTTCCTTCTAGCGCAATTTCGCGATCTTGATGCCGTCGATCTTGGCGCGGTCCTGCACCGATTCCTCGCTTCGGGTGAGCGCCTTGGCGATCGCCTTGAGGCCCATGCCCTTGCTGGCGAGGGTCTTCAGCTTGACGATTTCTTCGCTTTTCCAGGGCTGGCGATGGCGGACGAAATGCTCCGCCATCAGTCCTTCACGACCGTTCCCTTGGTGGAAGGCTTCGCGGCAATCGTCTTCTTGACTTCCTTCTTCGGTTTCCGGGTTTCCTTGTTTCCGCGGACTTGCCCTTTGGCCATGGTCTTTCTCCGATTCTCGAGACTGCTTCCGACCCCTTCTTATGCGAGCGGCGGCGGCAGGCAAGCCGCGACCACTCTGCTCTCGGCTTCAGCCGGCGGCGGCGAAGGCGGCGCCGGGCTCCTGCGCCGCTTCCCGGCCATGCGCCGCCAGCCAGCACGGGTCCCAGGACGGCTCGGGGCCGAAGCGGGCGGCAAGGAAATCGACAAGCGCCCGAATGCGTGCGGTGGTGGCCCGGCCGGGCGGCATGACGAGATGCAGGCCGACTTCCTCGAGCGGGTAATCGAGGAGCACCGGCTCGAGCTTTCCCACCGCAAGCGCGGGCGCGGCGATGAAGGTGGGAAGGATGACGATGCCCAGGCCGGCGCAGGCCGCCTCCCGCAACAAGTCGCCATTGTCGGCGCGAAGGCGGGCGTGGCCCTTCACATGCTCCCAGCGGTTGCCGATGCGAAAGCGCCATTGCTCGTAGGTCGGGATATTGGCGTAGAAAAGGAGGTCGTGGGTGGCGAGATCCCGTGGATGCTGCGGCCGGCCGCGGGCTTCAAGGTAGGTCGGACTGGCCAGGACAAGGGCTCGGACGGGGGCAATACGGCGGGCAAGGAGCGAGGAATCGGCGAGGCTGCCGATCCGGATGGCCATGTCATAGCCGCCGGCGAGGAGGTCCACGGTTCGGTCGTTCAGCGAAATGTCGAACTCCACCTTGGGATGCAGCCGGGCGAAGTCGGCGAGCACCGGTGCGAGATGCTGGGTGCCGAAGGAGAGCGGGGCCGTGAGCCGGATCGGCCCGGCAATCTGCGTGACGGCATCGGCGACGATTTCCCGCGCGGCCTCCAGTTCGGCGAGGATATTGGCGGCTCGGGCGTAATAAGCCTGGCCGATCTCGGTCGGCTGTGCGCCTTGGGCGGTACGGGTAAGGAGCTTGGCGCCGAGCTGATCCTCGAGACGCGCAACGCGGCGGCTCAGGATCGACTTGGAAATGCCCATCCGCTCGGCAGCGCGGGCGAATGCGCCCGTTTCAGCCACGCGCACGAAGGCGAGAACATCTACCAGGTCAACCGACGAGCGTTCCATATAGCGCAACACCATAGTGCGAGTTCGAAGGCTACTCGCAACGCGACTAACCACTTACATCCGTCTCAGCAAGTTTCTTCAAGGGGACGATCATGTTCAAGGTTCTCATCATCGACAGCGCGGCAACCGGCGATGCGTCCGTTTCGCGCAAGCTCACTTCGGAAGTGGCTGAGCGGCTCAGCGCGCGGGATCCAAGCGCTCGGATCGTTCGGCGGGATGTCGGGGCGAACCCAGTCCCGCACCTCACGGCAGACACGGTCGGCGCGATTCGCGGCAAAGCGAGCAGCGATGCGGAGCGGGATACGCTTGCGCTTTCGGACATGCTGGTCGCAGAGGTCAAGGAAGCCGACCTGATCGTCATTGGCGCGCCAATGTACAATTTCGGGATGGCCTCGACGCTCAAGACATGGTTCGACCACATTCTGCGCGCCGGCGTCACCTTCCGCTACAGCGAAGCGGGCCCCGAAGGCTTGGTTACCGGGAAGCGGGCTATCGTGATTGAAAGCCGCGCCGGCCTCTACAGCGAAGGCGCGGCCGCGGCGATGGACCACCAGGAGCCTCACATCCGCACGCTGCTCGGCTTCATGGGCGTGACCGACGTCACCTTCGTTCGTGCCGAGAAGCTGGCGTTCGGACCGGAGGCGGCAACGGCCGCAATCGCCGAAGCGGTTGAGCAGCTTGCCGGCCTCTCGGATAGCGAGTTGGCGCTCGCTGCCTAGTTGCGAAGCGCCCGATCCGTCCGCTCCCGCCGGCACGCCCTCCCCGGGCGGGGCGGGCGGATCATCACCTTGAGCCGGGTGCCGAACGGCCCCATTTCAGCAACAGCCCGCCGGAGCTCCGCTTCGGCGGGCCTCCGAGGAATGAAACGATGATCGACGTCCGTCCTTTCCGCAGTCTTGGCCATGCCAATCATGGTTGGCTCGATGCCCGCCATCACTTTTCCTTTGCCAGTTACCACGATCCCGACCGCATGGGCTGGGGCGCGATCCGCGTGTGGAACGATGACGAGATCGCCGCCCGCTCCGGCTTTCCGCCGCATCCGCACAATGACATGGAAATCATCACCTATGTTCGGAGCGGCGCGATCACTCACCAGGATTCGCTCGGCAACCAGGGCCGGACCGGCGCCGGCGATGTGCAGGTGATGAGCGCCGGTACCGGCGTACGCCATGCCGAATATAATCTGGAGGATGAGGCAACGACGCTTTTCCAGATCTGGGTGATGACCGACAAGCGCGGCGCAGAGCCGAGCTGGGGCGCCAAGGCATTCCCGAAGGATGATCGCGCGGGAAGTTTCGTGACGCTCGCCAGCGGCTTTGCCGATGATCGGGATGCGCTGAAGATCAACGCCGCGGCCCGTGTCATGGGCGCGACCTTGAAAGCGGGCGAAAAAGCCGAACTGCGGCTCGATCCCAGCCGCCACATCTATCTGGTGCCGGTGAACGGGCCGGTCGCGGTCAACGGCGTCCGGGCCGAAGCGCGCGACGGCGTCGCCATTACGGGTGAGGAGCGCGTGGCGATCGAGGCCGTCGAGGACACCGAAATCGTCCTGGTCGACGCGCGCTAACCGGATGCGGAAGCTGGACGAGGTGTTCGCGAAGCTTCCGCAATCACCGTTTCGCAGCCGCTTCCGACTGGGCCCGGCGGAAAGCCTCTATCTTGAGCAGAAGGGGCTGGAGACGGTGCTCCGGCACGGCCGCGATTTTGTTGAACGGAGACTGGCGCCCGCGCACCCGACAAAGGACGGCAAGCAGACCCCGATGCGCGGTCACCCCATCTTCATCGCACAGCATGCCACCGCAACCTGCTGCCGCTCGTGCTTGGCCAAATGGCACGGCATCCCGCTCGGCAAGGCTCTTGGCGACGTTGAAAAAGCGCATGTGCTTGCCGCCCTGAAGCGATGGTTGATCGCGCACTCCCGCGAATAGTCTGCCATTGCAAGGATCGGGCTCCTCCCGCTCTTGGCGTGGCAATGACGATGTCGCGCTCGATTATCTGCCTTCGCGCAGCGCCTGATCCACATGGGCGCGGGCGAGCGCTCTCACCTGGTCGGGGTTCGCCGGAAAGCCTTTCTCCACCCATTCGCGCTCGACCGCCTGCAGCGTTCTCGCCACCACCGGCCCCGGCGGCAGCCCCATGGCAATGATCTCGCCGCCGCTAAGCGGGAACCGGGGCACCTGCCACGCGCGAAGCACCGCCACCTTCTGTGCGACGGCCGCGGGTGCGTCGCTGCTGAGCAACAGCCGGTCCACGGCTTCTTCCGCGCCAAGGCTGTAGGCCAAGGCTTTTGGATCCTCGGGGGCCTGCTCGGTCCGGCCGGCCGCGGCGAGAAGCCGCTTCGCCGCCTTGTTGGATAATCGGAGCCGGGCGGCGACGGAGGAGACAATTGCCGGATCCGGCGGGAGCAACGCAGCGAGGCGTCGCAAAGCCTCGGGAGGTTCGCCGGCATGCTGCTCCCGGGCGATGAGCGTTGCGAGACGGCTCACCCCTTCGCGCGTGAATTCCGGAAGAACGGGCGCGAAAATGCCGCACTCCACCATCAGGGCCAGGGTCGGAGCCGGATCGGCCAGGGCCAGAAGCTTCAGCAGTTCGTCGGCGATCCGCTCGCGCGAGAGCGCCATCAGGTCGTTGGCGCGCCGGGTGCATGCGTCCAGCGCGGCGGCATCCGGCTCGCCTTTGCCGAAGCGGGCGTGAAACCGGAAAAAGCGAAGGATACGCAGATGATCCTCGGCGATGCGGTTGAGCGGGTTGCCGATGAAGCGGAGTCTTCGATCCTTGAGGTCGGCCTCGCCGCCGAAATAGTCGAAGATCTCGCCCGTCTCCGGATCGGCCGAAAAGGCATTGATGGTGAAGTCGCGGCGGGAAGCGTCCTCCTTCCAGTCGGCGGTGAACGCGACGGTAGCGCGGCGGCCGTCGGTGGCGACATCCCGGCGTAACGTCGTCACTTCCACGGGGCCGCTGTCCAGCACGGCCGTGACGGTGCCATGGGCCATGCCGGTCGGTACCGCGCGGATCTTGGCCCGTGCCAGCTTCTGCATCACTTGATCCGGCTGGAGCCGCGTCGCCAGGTCGACGTCGCTCACCGGCAGGTCCAGCAGACTATCCCTGATACAGCCACCGACGAAGCGCGTCTGCCCCTGTGGGGCGTCGAGCACGGTCAGCAGCCTGGCCATGCCGCCTCGATCCCGCCAGGCCGCTTTTGGAAGCTTCACGCGACCCGCTCCAGACGGCGGCTGAGGTTGACGATCATCGCCGCGGTGGCGCCCCAGATCCGCCGGCCCTCCCATTCAATCTCATAATAAGTGCGTTCGCGTCCGCGCCACAGGGTCGTGCGGACGATCTGATGTTCGGCGCGCAAGATGTGATGGAGCGGGACTTCGAAGATAGCGGCAACCTCGTTGGGCTGCGGGTTGAGCGGCAGATTGGTGGGAATGACGCCGACCACCGGCGTGACGTCATAGCCAGTGATGGTGCGGTAGCGATCGGCGGTTCCGATCACCTCCACTGCCAGTGGCGGCAGCCCGATTTCCTCTTCGGCTTCGCGGAGCGCTGCGGCGACCGGACCCTCATCGTCGGGATCGATCCTGCCGCCCGGAAAGGCTACCTGCCCGGCATGATTGCGCATGGCGTGAGTACGGACGGTGAGGATCACGCTCGGCTCCGGCCGATCGACGATCGGAACCAGCACCGCCGCCGGCGTGACCGCCTGCTCTTCGGCGATGAGAGGATCCCGCAGGTCGCCTTCGAGGAGAAGCGGGGAGCGCCGGTGGCCGAGTTCCAGGGCCTCCCGCAGCCGATCCGCCAGTCTCATCGTTCGCAATCCAGGGAAAAGAATTCGCCGCCGCTCCAGACGCCGGCCGGTTCCGCACCTTCATCCAGCGCGATGCTCGCCAGCTCATAATAAGCCGGCCGCGCGATGAGCGCGTCGAGCCCTCGTCGGACCTGCAGGTAGGGATGCGGCCCATCCTGGAGCTGCTCGAAGCGGAGCGGGTGCTCGGGCCCCGCGACGACGAGTTCTCCGGTGTTCAGGCGGAAGGCAAGCGAGCGGCTCGGCCCTTCGCCCTCGGACTTCAGCTCGACGGCGACGAACGGCGCGTCCTCCACCTCGATGTCGAGCTTCTCGACCGGTGTAACCAGCACGAAGCCACCCTCCGGCTCCTTCCGCAGGATCGAAGCGAAGAGCCGCACCATGGTTTGGCGGCCAATCGGGCTGCCCTCGTGAAACCAGGTCCCGTCGCGCGCGATCCGCATTCCGCTGCTGCCGCAATGGCCCGGATTCCATCGCTCGACCGGCGGCAATTTTTGTTCTTCGGCCAGCCGCGCGATCTCGGCAAGCGAGAGGCCGGAAAGGTCGGAAGGAGGGTCGGGCATTGGCATTGGCGCCTAGCTAGGGGATACGCAGGCAGAGCGCAAAGCTTGCCGCATGCACCCACGCCCCCTATCGCGCGCCTCATGACGGCGGAGTTTCAGGGGCCTCGCACGGCGATCGTCACTGGCGGGGCAAAGCGGATTGGCGCCGCCCTCGCGCGGGCTCTTTCCGCAGACGGATGGCATCTGCTCATCCACTGCAACAAGTCCGTCGCGGAAGCTGAAGCGCTCGCGGCGGAACTCGGCAATGCATCGATCGTGTCGGCAGACCTGGCGGACGCCGATGCGGCGACCCGCATTTTCGCCGCTGCAGACGGGCTCCCGCCCGTGCGCCTGCTCGTCAACAACGCTTCGCTTTTTGCTTTTGACGGCGCGGACGATTTCACGCTTTCGAATTGGGAGGCGCATCAGGCAATCAATCTTCGTGCGCCTGCCTTGCTGTCCAAGGCGTTCGCGGTCGCCGCGGGGGAGGGTGGGGGACTGATCGCCAACCTGCTGGACGCCAAGCTCGCCCAGCCCAATCCGGATTTCTTCACCTATACGCTTTCCAAAATCGGGTTGGCAGGACTTACCGAACTCACCGCCCGCGCCTACGCCTCACGCCGGATCCGGGTTTGCGGCATCGCACCGTCCGTCACGATGGTTTCAGGGCCGCAGAGCCGAGAAAATTTCGAAAAGGTGCATGGCCTCAACGCGCTTGGCCGCGGCGTCGATGTCGAGGAAGTCGTGGCGGCGCTTCGGTTCATCATTTCCGTGCCCACGTTGACGGGGCAGATCATCACGATCGACGGCGGGCAGCGCTTCCTGGCGCTGCCGCGGGACGTACAATTTCTGGAGCCGGATGATGAATGAGTTCGCCAGGCTGGACGGCCTGATTCCCCAAAGCCTCGAGCCGAAGACGCACAAGATCCTTCTCCAGGATTTCGAATTGCCCGTCGATATCGGCTTTCACCAAGGGGAGGTCGGCAACCCCCAGCGGCTCATCGTCACCGTTGAGGTTTGGATAGAGGA
>JAESFL010001138.1_pt1 | contig 10594 bp, 8 predicted proteins | sample 9269401 | NCBI WGS metagenome assembly JAESFL01 (sample SAMN14506025, study PRJNA617098) | algae metagenome | isolation source: Gloeocapsa sp. UFS-A4-WI-NPMV-4B04 and co-occurring heterotrophs from desert... | place: USA: Utah | collected 2006-10-01 | reverse complement strand
CGGTGGTCGCCGTATCATCTTTCCAGCGGCGATTTCAATCGCTCCGGACGGGACTCCGCCGACCGATTGGAACTTCGCCGTGCTCGATCCCTTTACGATCCGTGTCCCTCACGGACCTCCGCCTCGGTGCACGAGGGCGGCCGTGCAGTCCACGCAGGTGGACTTCGTGCCTTTCCAGCGGCGATTTCAATCGCTCCGGACGGGACTCCGCCGACCGATTGGAACTTCGCCGTGCTCGATCCCTTTACGATCCGTGTCCCTCACGGACCTCCGCCTCCGTGCACGAGGGCCACCGTGCAGTCCACGAAGGTGGACTTCGTGTCGTTGTTGCGGCGAATTCATTCGCTCTGTCCGGAACTTCGCCACCCCTCTTTCAATCCGCCCGCCCTCAATCCGCCGCGATCGGCTCCGCGCCGATGGGCTCGTCGCGCCGGTCCGCGGGGGCCGCGTCGCGCAGCAGCTCCCACAGGCGGTTGGGACTCAGGGGGATCTCGCGGATCTCCAGGTCCAGGTGCGGCAGCGCGTCCTCGATGGCCTGCGCGAACGCCGCGCCCGTGGGAATGCACCCCGCCTCGCCCACGCCCTTGAGCCCCAGCGGATTGAGGGGCGCCGTCGTCTCGCGGTGCGCCATCTCCACCCGCGGCACGTCCATGGCCGTGGGCAGCAGGTAGTCCATGAAGCTGGCGTTCATCAGCTGCCCGCCCTCGTCGTAGATCAGCTGTTCGAAGAACGCGTTGCCGATGCCGTGCGCCACGCCGCCCTGCACCTGCCCGGCCACGATCACGGGGTTGATCAGCTTGCCGCAGTCGTGCACCACCACGTAGCGAAGGAACTTGACCATCGCCGTCTCCGGATCCACCTCGACGACGACGGCGTGCACCCCGCTGGCCGTGCTCCCGTGGTCCGGGCCAAAGTACGCCGTCGCCTCCAGCCCCGGCTCCGTCCCCGGCGTCACGGCGCCGCGCAGGGGATTGGCGTGCCCGGCCAGCATCCCCAACCGGATGGAGCGCGCGTCGTCCCCGATCACGCGGACGGTGCCGGCGGCGAGCTCCACCTCGTCCACGGAGGCGCCCAGCACGCGCGCGCCCACGTCCAGCACCTTGCGGCGCACGATCTGGGCGGCCTCGTGGCAGGCGCTCCCCGCGACCACCGCGCCGCGGCTGGCGAACGTCCCCGTTCCCCAGCCGAACTCGCGCGTGTCGCCCGTCACCACGTGCACGTCGTCCACGGCCACGTCCAGCACCTCGGCCACGATCTGCGCGAACGCCGTGTAGTGCCCCTGGCCCTGCGTCCCCAGCCCCGTCGCCACGCGCACCCGGCCGGACGGCTCCACGGTCACCCGCGCGCCCTCGTACGGCCCGATCCCCGTCCCCTCCACGTACGAAACGACGCCCAGGCCGATGTACCGCCCCTCGGCGCGCAGCCGCGCCTGCTCCTCGCGAAAGGTGTCGCGGCCGATGATGTCCAGCGCGGCCTCCAGCGCCGGCGCGTAGTTGCCGCTGTCGTAGTAGAGGGGGGCGAAGTCCTGGAAGAGGATCTGGAACGTGTGGGGAAACACGTCCTCGCGCAGGTAGTTGCGGCGGCGGATCTCGTGCGGCGACAGCCCCAGCTCGCGCGCGGCGATGTCCAGCAGCCGCTCCATCACGAACACCCCGTGCTGCCGCCCCGCGCCGCGCACGGGCGTGACCGTCGTTCGATTCGTGAAGACCGCGCGGAACTCGCTGTGGTACGCCGGCACGTCGTACGGGCCCAGCAGCGTGCACTGGCTGTTGATGGGCACCGTCAACCCGTACGGATCGTACGCGCCCGTGTCGTGGAAGAAGAAGTCGCGGATGCCCAGGATCCTGCCGTCCGACGAAAAGGCGATCTCCGCGTCGTGGATCTGCGCGCGCTCCTGCGTGGTGGCGAAGAAGTTCTCCTGCCGGTCCTCCGTCCACTTTACGGGCCGGCCCAGGCGGATGGCCACCCAGGGGACGAGGACCTCCTCGGGATAGAACATCATGATCTTGGGCCCAAAGCCGCCGCCCACGAACGGCGCCACCACGCGCACCTGGGATTCCAGCAGCCCCAGCATCCGCGCCAGCCCGTTGCGGATGGGGATGGGCGCCTGGGTGGTATCCCAGATCGTCAGCTCCTCGGACCGCGGGTCCCAGCGGGCGGCCACGGAGCGGTTCTCCATGGCCGCCGCCGCGCCGCGGTCGTAGTGAAAGCGGCGGCTGATGACCAGGTCGGCGCCCTGCTTGGCCTCGTCGTAGTCGCCGTGCCGCTGGACGACGTGCGCGGCCAGGTTGGTGCCCAGCTGCGGATGCAGGACGGGCGCGTCGTCGGCGAGCGCGGCTTCCAGGTCGACGACGGGATCCAGCGGCTCCATGTCCACCACGACGTCGGCCACCGCGTCTTCCGCCACGTAGCGGCTGACGGCCACGATCATGACGATGGCCTCGCCCACGTGGCGCACGCGGTCCTTGGCCAGCGGCACCTGCGACGCCTGGTTGAAGACGATGCCTTCGATGGGCGGCGGCGGGACGAGCAGGGGCCCCGGCTGCCAGTAGTCGCCCAGGTCCTCCGCCGTGATGACGGCCACGACGCCCTCCCGCGCCAGCGCGGCGGACGTGTCGATGCCCTGGATGAGGGCGTGCGCGTAGTCGCTGCGCACGAACGCCGCGTGCAGCATTCCCGGCAGCTGCACGTCGTCCACGAACAGCGCCTGGCCCGTCAGCAGGCGGCGGTCCTCGTTCCGTACGGGCGACTTTCCGACGTACGATCTGCTGCTCACGGAAGGCGGGGTGCGAAGGGCGAAAGTGCGAAAGTGCGAAAGTGCGAAAGTGCGAAAGTGCGAAAGTGCGAAAGTGCGCGTCTCCGGATCAGGATCGGATCCGTGCCGTCAGCCGGAACGGCGGATTCGGTACATCCGGCGCAGTCCCCACCAGGAGCGAATGAATTCGCCGCTGGAACGTCGCGAAGTCCACCTTCGTGGACTCCGGGGTTCGAGATCGCGCCGATGAAGCGGCTGTCTCTCCCGAGCCGGCCAAACCGCGGTCATCGCCTCCGTGCACGAGGGCGGCCGTGCAGTCCACGCAGGTGGACTTCGTGCCTTTCCAGCGGCGATTTCAATCGCTCCGGACGGCTGCCGGCTCCTGCGACTCCGCCGTCCTGGCAGGCACTGGGGTGTACACCCTCTCCCACGCAGTTCGGGGGAGAGGGTGGGTGAGGTTTACGAACCCGGGTGAGGGCCCTCGCCGCGGGCCGCCCGCACCTCTCCGCCGATCACGCCCGTCATCCCCGCCTCGCCCATCCGCTCCGCCGCCAGCGCCACGGCCTGCACGATGTTCTCGTAGCCCGTGCAGCGGCACAGGTTTCCGCTCAGCGCCTCGCGGATCTCCCCCTCGTCCGGCGTGGGGTGGTCGCGGAGAAAGGGGACCATCGACATCAGGATTCCCGGCGTGCAAAAGCCGCACTGCAGCCCGTGCGCATCACGAAACGCCTCCTGCAGCACGTGCAGGGCGCCTTCGCCCACGGTCAGCCCCTCGACCGTGGTGACTTCGCAGCCGTCCGCCTGCACGGCGAAGACGAGGCACGAGCGCACGGACTCGCCGTCCAGCATGACCGTGCACGCGCCGCACACGCCGTGCTCGCAGCCCACGTGCGTGCCCGTGAGGCCCAGGTCCTGGCGGATGAAGTCGCTCAGCAGCAGGCGCGGCTCCACCGCGCGCGTCTGCGGTGCGCCGTTTACGGAAAGGGAGATCTCCACGGGCTGCGCCACGGGTGCGGCTCCCGGATCTGGATGAGGGCGATCCCCCGCGGCGGACGCGGTGAGGCGGTGCGTTCCGCCGGCGCGGGGAGGGATGAGGCTACGTTACAAACAGATAGGGGAAGGGCGGCACGGTGGCAAGTAGCGGCCGCGGCCGGTCCGTGCGCCGGATGCGGAAGGCGGAGCCCGGCGGGGAGCCGGACGCCCGCCGGCCGGACGCGGGGCCGCCGGACGCGGGGGGCCACCGCCCCGCCGCGGCCGCGGGACGGTCAGGGGGAAGGGGCCGCCTGGAACCGGATCCAGGTGCTGGGGGTCATCTCGCGCGTGTAGAACATCCCGTCCAGCACCCGCGGCCAGTCGCCCTGCATGAAAACGTAGTTGAAGGGCCGCGACACCGCGTCCCGCAGCCACTCGCCGCCGGGGCCCGCGTCCCGAAAGTCCACGAACGCGTACGCCATTCCCCGCTGGTCCAGGTGCGCCTCCAGTGAACCCGGTGGAGGCGGCGGCAGGGGCTCCGGCGTGGGTCCGTGCGACCAGCTTCCCCGCGCCGCCGTAAAGCCCAGCGCGTACATGTCGTTCCCCAGCACGGCGTGCACCTGCTCGCCCATGCGCCGCAGGCCGCCGCCGCCCTGCTGCACGCCCGCCGGCGAGCGGAGCGCCGGCAGGTTGCGGGCGACGTGCAGGCTGTGCGCCCATACGATGATCTTGCGCCCGCGGTAATGCTCGTTGGCCAGCCACAACAGGTTCCGCGACATCTGGTCCTCGCGCAGGATGTCGGCGGCTGGCGAGGTGCCGCCGCTCTCCGGCTGCGCCCACAGCTTCCGCGCCAGGGCGCCGTGGCTCTCCAGCGCCTGGGCCCACCACTTTCCCCGCCGCCCGCCCGCGGCGGACGCGTGCGCCCCCAGCGTGGCCAGGATGCGCAGCAGCGCCTCCTGTTCCTGCAGGGACGGCTTGACGGCCCAGCCCTGTCCGGAGTCGACATCGCGCAGGGTCGCCAGCGCGGACGGCCACGCGGGGTCGTTCACCACGGGCGAGTTGATGTCGCGGGCGAGCCGCTCCACCTGCACGGGGAGGGAGTCGGACGAGCCGGTGCGCACAACGTCGAAGCCCGCCATCTCCAGCGGCCGCCCGGTGTTCACCGTGCCGGCCACGTACGCCAGCGTGGGGCCCAGCTGCTCGCTGATGCCCCAGATCCCATGGACGGCGTCCCGGGTGACGGCGTCCACGTCCGCCCCCCGCGCGATCCGCCGCCACGCGTCGTCCATGTCGTAGAAGCCGCTTTCCCACGCCAGCACGTCGAACCCCATCTCCCGGTGCAGGAACGCGATCAATCGCGCCTTGGCCAGGAAGGTGGCGCCGTCGCCGTGCGACTGCTCGCCCAGCATGACCACCCGCGCGTCGCCGATGGCGTCCCGCAGCGGCTCCAGGTCGCGAAAGTCCCGGTCCGTGGCGGCGATGGAGCGCACGGGATGCGCGTTCTGCTCCATCCACTCCTCCGGCGTCCGGGGGACGGGGCGGCTCTCGGACGGGGACTCGCATGCAGCCAGGAGCACGCAGGCGGCCAGCAGGGGGCAAAGCGCGGAACGCATCGGGGCCTTCCTGAGAAGGGAAGCGGGGAGACGGCGGTACACACAACGACTGTTCCCCCGGCCTCGTGACGCCCGGGGGCAAGTGATACCACGTATCCCCGTTCCCTGTGCGCGGTAAGAAGCAAATCACGCGGAGGACGCGGAGGAACGAAGCAAGGACGCGGAGAACACCTTTCCTTCCCCCGCGTCCTCTCCGTTTGTCTCCGCGTGCTCCGCGTGCTCCGCGTGCTCCGCGTGATCCGTCCTGACCCGAGCGCACACGGAATTCGGCGATCGGGCATGATTCCGTGCGGGCCGCGGGGGGCGGGTCGCGCGAAGGGCGCCGGCCGTGCATCTTTCGGCGCTGCGCGGCCGTGTCCCGGGCCGCGCGCCACACTCCCGGACTGGCTGCGCCCCGATGACCGTTCCCAAGGCCGTGCTCTTCGATGCCGGCAACACGCTGATCTGGCTGGACCACCCGTTCATCGTGGACGTGCTTCGCGAGCACGGGGTGGAGACCACGGTCGAGCGGCTGATGGAAGCCGAGTACGCCAGCAAGCGGCTGATGGACGAGCTCGCGCGCGGCAGCAAGGGCGACGAGCGCACCCGCGCCCTGACCTACTTCGCCGAGATGTTCCGCCAGGCGGGCGCGCCGGAATCGGCGTTCCCCGCGCTGTCGCAGCGCATGTTCGCCCGCCACGCCGAAAAGAACCTGTGGGGCAACGTCCGCGAGCGCACGGACGAGACGCTGGACGAGCTGCGGCGGCGCGGCTACCGGCTGGGCGTCATCTCCAACGCCGACGGGCAGGTGGAGGCGATGCTGGACTCCGTGGGCCTGCGCCCGCACTTCGAGCTGGTGATCGATTCGGGGCTGGTGGGCATCGACAAGCCCGATCCGCGCATCTTTCAGCTCGCCGCCGAGCGGATGGGCATCCACCCCGCCGAGGCCGTGTACGTGGGCGACATCTACGAGATCGACGTGCAGGGCGCCCGCGCGGCGGGGATGCACGCCGTCCTCATCGACCCGCTGGATTTGCGCGGCGACCTGGACTGCGACCGCATCCGCGCACTCCACGACCTGCTGGACGTGCTCCCGGAGCGGGCCGGGTAAGCGGTCCGGATCTTCAGGGAAGGAGATCGGAAAGGGGGGTGGGGACGATCCGAACGGCTGGGTACGGACTCGTCTCCACCGCGTAGACGAGGTTGCTCCCCGCCGCCAGCACGCGCGGGAGCCGCGGAGACAGCGGGCGGACCTGCCCATCGCGGGCCGACAGCCGGTACGATCGAACGGATTCGAACTCGTGCTGGCTGGTGCTGCCCTTCCTGAGCCGTCCCACCTGGATCAGCCAGTCTCCCCCGGGCAAGGGAAGGATCGAGCTGCCGTAGTCGTGCCCGTCTTTGCCGGGCGCGTCGAACTGCATGCCTCCCGATTCCGTCTGCCGCACCCGGACGGCGACGTAGCCGGGAATGGGCGCGATGCCGAACAGATTCCCTCGTTCCGCCGAGAAACGGAGCACCTCGGGGCGAAGCGAGGGGAGGAACGCAATTTCGCCCGACGGCGCGCATCCCAGGTAGCCGCTCGCCCGGTATCCGCGGAGCAGGGGATTCTCTGAATCCGGGTCCGGTGCAAAGGAGCGGAGCACGCGCCCATCCGCCGCGGACACCTCGTGCAGCAGGAAGCCGCTGCGGCCTCCGAGCACGTACAGCCGCCCGGAAAGAAAGCACAGGTCCGCGGCCGGGAAGTCCAGCAGAATCATTCGCTTCCAGGCGCTCCCGCCGCCGTCGAACACGTCGATTCCCTGCTTGCGCTCATCCAGTACGTACAGCCCCCCGCCGACGTCGTCCACCGCCAGCGCGACGGGTCCCATGAACTCTCCGGGACCCGGACCGGGACGCCCGAGCACCGCCGTCCGTTCACCCCCTGGCGAAAAGACGCCGATCTCCTGGTTCAGCGCGTCGAGCACGAACGTGCGGCCGTCGCCCACCGCCACGTCGCCCACCAGCCCGAACGCGCTCTCCGGCGGCGAGCCCGGGACCGTGAGCCGCGAGCCCGCGCCGGCCCCGAGCGTTTCCGGAACCGCGTGCGGGGATTCCACGGCTTTCCCCACGGGAGCCGGCCCGATCGCCGTGTACGCCGCGATCCCGCCCGCGGCTACGAGCAGCAGGGCGAGAGACATCCGGCCGAACCCGCGCGTTGTCATCGTGAAGGCGGCGTGCAAGATTGTTCGCCACAACCTGTTGCCGGCGCCATGCAGCTCCAGGCAGTGGAATGGCGGGATGCGTGCGCAGGGAGCATTGTAATCCGCCCCGAGCGATCGTCAACCAGGACGTCACTCCGTCGCGGCTGCCCCTGGGCCGCCGATCGCCACCCGGTTCATCTTTGCGCCCGAAGCCCATGCCGCAGCCCCTCCGCTCCGTCCCCCGCACCCGGGCCCGCGCATGACGCCCCGCGGCTGGTGGGACGGGTACTTCGACGAGACGTTCATCGACATCTACCGCGACTTCCTCACGCCGGAGCGAACCGAGCGCGAGATCCAGGGGCTGCGGGAGATGACCATGCTGGAGTCCGGCGCCGAGGTGCTGGACGTGGCGTGCGGCTGGGGGCGGCACAGCATTGCCCTGGCGCGCGCGGGGTTCAAGGTCACGGGGCTGGACTGGTCGCAGACGCTGCTGGCGCGAGCGGCCAAGCGCGCCAAGTCCGCCGGCGTGGAGGTGGACTTCGTGCACGGCGACATGCGCGAGATCCCGTGGACGGGCCGCTTCGACGCCGTGCTCTCGCTGTACTCCTCGCTGGGCTACTTCCTGAGCGACGAGGAGGACCTGCGCGTGCTGCGCGGCGCCCGCCAAGCGCTCAAGCCCGGCGGCGTCTTCGTGCTGGAGACCATGCACCGCGACCACATCGTGAACGGGTTCGCCGAGCGCGACTGGTGGGAGACGGACGGCGGCGCCACCGTGTGGGTGGAGCGCGAGTTCGACGCGGTGGACGGCGTGAGCCGCGAGTGGACGCGCTGGAGCAAGGGCGACAAGCGCGGCGAAAAGTACCACGAGCTGCGCATCCGCACGGCCACGGAATGGGACCGCCTGCTGCGCCAGGCCGATCTGTTCCCCATGGACTGGTGGGGCGACTGGGAGTTCGCGCCCTTCATCCACAGCAGCGAAAACCTGGTCGTCGTGTGCCAGGCGCGGTAGCGAGGACCCTCCGGCGCGTCCCGCCGGCTCATCATGCACCCCATCCATGACCGCCGATGATGATTCTCCGCATCCTCGTCCTTCCGCTGGTTCTCCTGCTGGCGGCCTGCGGCACGCGCTGGATCGCCGTGGCGCCCGGCACCCCGCCCATCGAGTGCGCCGCGAGCCGCCTGGCCGCGCGCGGGTGGGTGGTGGACACGGTGTTCACGAACCACCGCCGCATCCGCGCGATCTTCGTCGAGGAGGGCGGCCTTTCCGTGGACACGGTGACGGCGCAGCTCCTTTCGCCTCCCGAAACGTCGATCGTGCACGTGAACTCCCGCTGGTGGTACGGCACAGGCGCGGAGCGCCGGCACATGGGGCAGGTGGGGAGCCACAGGATCGAGATGCGGAACGCCTTGAAGAGCTGCGGCGTGGACGCGTGGGGCTACCGTCCCATGCCGCCCCTGGTGGAGTGCGCGGCGGGGCGTTTGGCGGCGCGCGGCTTTACGGTGGACACCCTGCAGCCCAACGTCGTCCTGGCGACCTTTCGCCGGGAGCGGCGGGAGTCCGTCGTGCGGGCGGCCCTCCTGCCGCCCGACAGCGCCGGCCGGGTGCGCTTCACCTCGGACCTGTACGCCGTGGATGACGGAGGCCGCCGCCGCGTGGGCGCCGACAGCGCCGTGCAGGAGGAGGTGGGCTACGTCTTCAGCGACTGCGGCGTGTACGGATACACCAACCGCCCGGCGTGGAAGGGCCCCCTCCCCGGGCGAAGGCCCTGACCGTGCGGCCAGCACTTTGCCAGCAACCCGCGCGAACCCCTTGCGCGGAGCATCCATGCGGCGAGCGCTGCTGATCTACAATCCCGCGGCCGGCCTGTGGTGGCGCCGGCCGAACCCGGACCACGTGCGGGACGAGCTGGCGCGCCACGGCTGGAACGCCGAGCTGCTCGTTACGGAGCGCCAGGACCACGCGACGGAGCTCGTCCGCGCCCACCTCACGGACGACGTGCAGGCCGTGTGGACCTGCGGCGGCGACGGCACCCTGGCCCAGGCCGCCACGGCGCTCGTGGGCACGGACGTCCCCATCGGCATCCTCCCCGTGGGCACCGTGAACGTGATCGCGCGGGAGATCGGCGTCCCGTCCGGGGCGGGGCACGCCATCGCTGCGTTGGCGGATACGAAGTCGCGCCGCACCTTCCACGCGTGGCGGTCCCGCGGGCGCGCCGTGCTGCTGGGGGCCGGCGTCGGCTTCGACGCGCGGGCCATGGGGCGGGTGAACCCAAAGATCAAGACGTCGCTGGGGCTGATCGGGATCGGCGCGCGGGGCGTGTGGGAGTGGGCGCGCTACGACTTTCCCACGCTGCACGTCACGGGTGAGGATGCGCACGGCCGGGCCATCGACACGGAGGCCACGCAGGTGCTGGCGACGGTGCCGCGGCACTTCGCCGGCAGCCACGTCCTGGTCCCGGACGCGGATCCGGCGGACGCCGTCATCGACGTCGTCCTCTTCCGCGGCGCGTCGCACCTGCGGCTGGCGGCGTTCTGGCTGGGGGTGGAGATGCCGGGCACGGTGCAGCTGCGCGTTCCCGGCGTGGAGACCCTGCGCGTCCGCCGCCTGCGCATCACCGCCCGCGACGGTCGCGCCGAGCCCGCGCACGTCAACGGCGACGTGGTGGATGCCACGCCGATGGACATCGAGCCCTGGGGCACCGTGCGGCTGCTTGCGCCGGAGGACAACGGATAGTGGCCTGCGGCAGGTGCAGGATCGGTGCGGACGAGATTCGGTGCAGATGAGATCCGGTGCAGATGAGATCCGGTGCAGATAAAATCTGGTGCAGATGAGCCGGCGTCCGTCCGGAGCGAATGAATTCGCCGCTGGAAATTCGCGAAGTCCGCCTGCGCGGACTGCACCGCCCCCTGCCGTGCGGATGAGCCGGGCCGGTGCAGGGGCCGGATCTGGTCGTCTGGTGCCGTTGAAGCAGTTGAAGCCCCACGGCAGTATCGTGGGGCTTTCCGCCGTTGTTGCGGCGGCGTAACCGTTCAGTGGGTAGTACAAGACTGTAGACTTTGTTCACCTGGGCTACTACATATTGTGGCCCATGAGC
>JAESFL010001137.1_pt1 | contig 10632 bp, 10 predicted proteins | sample 9269401 | NCBI WGS metagenome assembly JAESFL01 (sample SAMN14506025, study PRJNA617098) | algae metagenome | isolation source: Gloeocapsa sp. UFS-A4-WI-NPMV-4B04 and co-occurring heterotrophs from desert... | place: USA: Utah | collected 2006-10-01 | reverse complement strand
CTGGTTGAGTGCATCGCAGATCGCGTCTTCCGCGTCTAGCATTGAACGATTGAATCGAATCACGACTTGGATGGTCAAACTATCTGCCAGATCGTGGGTAATCGTAGCGACCATATTTTAAGTTTCTCAGAGGGTGGTGTTTTTTTGACTTGGTTACTCCTCTTAAATTCTACATTAAGTTAAAGCCATACCCAGGTGGAGTGATGCTACAATTCCTGTTGCCCACACTAAGAAAAAGCCAAATCCTCATAACAGCATTGAAATAATCAATACTTGTACCTTGACCAAGGAACCAAGCACTTGTACCAGTGGTAATTGTAAGACTGCTCTAACTGAGATATAACACCAGGTAAATAAGTTGGCAACACTCCCCACTGATATCCCAACTTGCTTGGCACTATTAGCAACAATGTTGGTCAAGTACAGTGGCAGAATGATATTGACTAAAGCAACATAGGTGGTAAATAAAACACTAACTAGAACGAATAATCTGAGTGAGTGATTGTTGAGCGTTGTAACAAATTTCTGCCATACTTTAGTTGACTCTGGTTGCTCCTGCCGAGTTTTTCTGGTCGCTACCTGAACTAAAAGCAGAAATATTAACAGAATAAAGCTATCCTCATATCTTGCACTAAGCTTAAATGCTTTCACTAGAAATGTTCTAGATAATTTCTGGAAATACATTAGTTTGCTCTGATTCAATTTCGCTTAAATGCTTTCACTAGAAGTGTTCTAGATAATTTGCCTTCGCTCTGGATTTTCGTTCAGATAAGGTTTCTCAAGGTTAAACGCGCGCTCACCTGAGAAAGTAGTGAGAGCTTAAAAAGCCTATTTTTGCGTTAGATGCAAAATGTCAGATTCCTCTCGCTATGCTCTATATTCATCACGGCAAAAATACAAATCTAAAACATCAGTAATTTCACTAATTGCATCTAAAAATTCTCCTGTTATAAAGGGAATGTAATGATTACAAAAAGTTTTTGTAATTGTGATAGTGAGCAAACTTGGTTATTTTTAAATCTGGGTAAACCTACCTAGAAAAATGCTCGTTTCCCATCCATGAGAATATAGCTTAAGCATGATTGTGAATCTGCATATTATTACTAAAAAACTAACTTCAAGATTAGTAATAGCTCACCTTCTAAATGTAAAAAGCTATATTTTGCTCCTCAAAATTCTTTATTAGGATCAAAATAGTTTATGAAACTTTTTTCTGAAACTTTACTTGAAGAGAGATTTGACTTTTCTGACCTAGAGCAAACAGTAGCATCTACAATTCGTTTAGCAGCACAGAGTCCCTTGTCACTGTATCTCTTTTTCCAGCAATACATCTACTTTAATAGCTATGCATCTTCAGTAATTTCCCGACTCGCAAGTTCTATCGCCATGTCTCGTTATTTGTTTGCTGACCCGGACAAGTTGGTGATTGAGGAGGCAGATCGGGGGTTCGAGATTTCTGCTGAAATTATGGTTGCAGCGGCTGATGAAGGAGCATATGGAGTTACACACCGTGCACTAGCTCAATTGCTACTCAAGACTGTGGGAGACTATGCAGAACTTTCCACTGATAAACGCAACCAATTTTCTAGGGTTCCGACTTGGCTGAATGAGATTGTGGGGGCTGTAATGGCTGGCTACCAGGGAACTCCTGACGACGCTGCTTCCTTAATTCAGGCAATAGGATTTCATGCGGCTTCTGAAATGTTGGGCGATCGCGAATACGCACTGCTTGACATGATCGTGTGCCATGAAAACCGAGGAGTCGGATTTGAGCGCTACCTCAAAGAGCAGACTTCTCCTGTCACAATTCGAGAGCATCGGTATAGTCCTTGGTGCTATGTTCTGATTCACGGCAAGCATGAAGGGGTTGGTGCAGAAGCTAGGCACTTTGTGCATGTTTTGGACGCTATTAATATGTTATTGCTCTACCGACCTGAGCCAGAGCAGCAAATTTTGGAGTGGGTGTTTCAGGGCTTTGAAGCGTTTGTGGAGTTACAACAGCGCCTGTTCACAGAGATTTCCCGTGAATGCTTGGAATTACTTCAAACTTCTGAAACAACTCATTTACTGCCAGTTTAGTGGCTAGAGCATTTCTTGACTTGCAATTGCTCTACTAGGGCAAAGATTTCTTTGTCCCAATTAAGGATTTAAACCAACTGAGGAGGTCGATATTGTGAATCCTCCTGCATCTATTGATATTACTGCTCTATATCAGTAGCAACTACCCATCCATGTATTGAATTGGGAACTCTTTTAAATATGCTTAACTGGCAAGCAGTAATCGGTATAGGTGCGGGTTTCCTCTCTCTACTGGGTTTTGTACCTTACCTATTCACGATCTACCAAGGGAAGACTCGACCTAATCGAGCAACTTGGTGGATTTGGGCAATTGTAGGTATCATACTCAGCACTAGCTATTACTCCTCTGGTGCTGTTGATACCCTATGGGTTCCAGCTTGTTCGGCGATTGGTCATTTCCTAATCGCTATTCTTGCTGTTAAGTATGGTGAGGGAGGCTGGAGCCGCTTTGACCGAGCATGTCTCTTGGCAACTGGCATCAGTCTCTTCCTCTGGTGGCGATTTAGTTCACCAGTCATCGCGCTCTCGATTAATATCGTGATCGATTTTCTAGGCGCATTACCTACGATTAGAAAGTCATATTACGAGCCTAAGACAGAAGACCCGCTCACATGGATGATATTTCTGGCAGCTCATACACTTAATCTTTTCGCCATCAACCATTGGTCTTTTGCTCTCTCAGCGTATCCACTCTATTTATTTAGCGTCACGAGTACCATCGTTGTCCTCCTTCTGCGTTCCAAAATGCGAATTCAACCAAACTCTTACAAACCGAAAAGACGGAGAAGAATAAGCAAGAGCAAGGCGCTTTAATGTAGATGACACGCGCAATAAGCGTTAGTGAATAGTTTGGCTCCTAGTTTTTAGTTTCTGAGTCCTGAATTCTCCTTTGTATGTATTATTTTGCAAATTGGTTAATTAGATTCAACTAACTTAATATAGATTTTCAGTTTTAACTGGGCATTCTATAGATATAGCAGTTTACAATTGTCAACCACATATCAATCGGCTGCGAGAGCTTACAGCCGGATACCCCAATTCCGGTATCTGATGTATTGCCAATGTGAAACGGTATCAGCAAGTTGTGCAAATGCTAATCGAGTAGTCGACTCAGGCTTATGTTATTAAAAACCCTCTCTAGCCAGGTTGCTGGCCTGGGAAGATCGAGAAAAGCTTCACTGCGTCTGATTCTTGTCATCCCCTTTGTTCTGCAAATCTTTGTGACTGTAGGGCTGACAGGATACCTATCACTACTTAACGGACAGAAAGCTGTTAATGACTTAGCTAGTCGGTTGCGAAATGAAGTGAGCAACCGCATTGCTCAACACCTCGATAGCTACATGGAAATTCCCCATAAGGTTGCTCAAGTCAACTCCGATGCCCTCAATATGGGCTTGCTAGATTTACAAGACAAAGGACAACTAGGGCAGTTCTTCTGGAAGCAACTAAAGACATTTAATATTGGCTATATCCTCATTGGTTTCAAAACAGGTGATTACGTGGCTACTGGGTATCTTTTTGGTGATGAGCGCATTACCATTGATGAACTTTCCTTGAAAAATTACAATGGTAGTAAACATCTTTACAGTTGGGCAGTAGATAGTCAGGGTAAGCGTACTAAGATTATTCAGGACAATGGGGAATTTGTCCCAAAAAATGAGGGTTGGTATGCAGAGGCAGTTAAACAAGGTAAACCTGTCTGGAGTCCGGTTTATAACTGGCTGGTAGAACCCTTTAATTTATCCATTGCTGCCAGCCGTCCTATCTATGATTCAAACAACAATCTGATTGGTGTGATTGCCGTTGAACAACGCCTTTCACAGATTAATAATTTTTTGCACCAGTTAAAAGTTAGTCCATCCGGAAAAACCTTCATTTTGGAGCGTAATGGACTGTTAATTGGTAGTTCTGCTGTTGAGCAACCCTTCACAGTAGTGAATGGCAAACCCCAACGCTTGAAAGCTTCAGAGAGTAAAGACCCATTTATTCAAGCAACTACAAAATATTTAACAGAACAGTTTGGTAACCTTAACAAAATTCAAGGTACTCAAAAACTTGACTTTTCGGTTAAAGGTAAGCGTCAGTTTGTCCAAGTGGAGCCTTGGCAAGACGAGTTTGGTATAGATTGGCTGATGGTTGTTGTAGTGCCTGAAGCAGACTTTATGGAGCAAATTAACGCTAATACGCGCACAACAATCCTGTTATGTCTGTTAGCTTTAGGACTAGTAATCATCTTGGGGTTCTATACGTCTCGCTGGATCACCCAACCTATTTTGCGATTGAGTGAAGTTTCGGAAGCGATCACCAATGGAAAACTTGATCAGAAAGTGGAAGAGTTCAAGGTCAATGAACTCAGTGTTCTCGCCCAATCGTTCAACCGCATGGCACAGCAGCTGCGCGAGTCTTTTAGTGTATTGAAAAAGACAAATGAAGAACTAGAAATTCGGGTTGAGGAACGCACTGCTGAACTGAAGGAAGCCAAAGAAGCAGCTGATGCTGCCAACTATGCTAAGAGTGAATTCCTAGCCAATATGAGCCATGAACTAAGAACCCCCCTTAATGGCATTTTGGGTTATGCTCAAATTCTTCTAAAGGATAAGACTACCGATTCTAAGCAAAAGGATGGACTAAGTATTATCCAACAATGTGGCTCCCATTTGCTGACTTTAATTAATGATGTGTTAGATATTTCCAAAATTGAGGCAGGAAAACAACAACTCTACACTACGGATTTTCAGTTTGAGAATTTCTTACTGGGAGTACAAGAAATCTGCCGCATCAAAGCTGAACAAAAAGAAATTGACCTCAGTTATCAACTTCTCAACGACTTGCCTGTTGTCATCCATGCTGATGAAACACGCTTGCGACAAGTATTGATTAATCTCTTAAGCAACGCCATTAAGTTTACTGACACTGGTGGCGTAACATTTAAAGTTGGTGTAGTGACTAATTCTTTAGAACTCCTTGATCCTGCAAACGCAAAACTATCAACAACAGATCCTCCAGTCCTACTTTCTCCCAATCAGAGAAGTGAACCAACAATTCATAAAATTCGCTTTCAAGTGGAAGATACTGGCATTGGCATGACTCCAGAACAACTGGAGAAAATCTTTTTACCGTTTGAACAAGTAGGAGATAATTTCCGTAAGGCAGAAGGCACAGGCTTAGGACTGGCAATTAGCCGCCAAATTGTGGAAATGATGGGAGCTGAACTTAAAGTACAGAGTAGCTATAGAGTAGGTAGCAAGTTTTGGTTTGATCTTGACTTACCCATAGTAAAGAATTGGATAAAATCAGATTTCTTAAAATTAAACCAAAACGTAATTGGCTACCAAGGTAAGCAAAGGACTATTCTAATCGTCGATGACGGTTGGGAAAACCGCTCCGTAGTCATCAATTTGTTGGAACCCATTGGCTTTAAGGTAATTGAAGCTGCAAATGGACAAGAAGGTTTAGACAAAGCTAGGGAATTTCGACCGGACTTAATTATTACTGACTTGTCTATGCCCGTGATGGATGGATTGGAAATGACCAAACAATTGCGGCACTCACCAGCAGCCTTCGAAAACGTATTAATTATTGCTTCTTCGGCTAGTGTATTTAGCTCTGATATCCAGCAGAGTCAAGACGCAGGCTGTAAAGATTTTTTACCCAAACCATTACAAGCTTCAAACTTATTTGACCAGTTACAACATTATTTACAATTGGTATGGATTTACAAATCTGAAAATAAATTAACCAGTGGATCTCCAGTTTTTACTCAGGTTGAGGAAATGATAGTTCCCCCTTCAGAAGAACTCATTGCTCTATGTCAAGCTGCTAAGGCTGGTTATGTTTTAGATATTCAACAAGAGGCCCATCGCCTTAAGCAGCTCAACCTTAAGTATGTAGTCTTTGCTGATAAAATTCTCGAATTAGCAAAAGATTTTGATGATGAAGCAATTGTTAATTTAGTTAATCACTATATAATTGAGGTTTAGAATAATGAGCTTTCAACAAAGCAAAGTCCTAATTGTTGATGATAATCCCACAAATATTAAAGTTTTATTTGATATGCTAAATCACTCTAGCTTTAAAGTTTCTATTGCTAAAAGTGGTGAAGATGCACTTTCAAAAGTGCAAATGGTATTGCCAGATTTAATCTTATTAGATGTAATGATGCCAGGTATTGACGGGTTTGAAACCTGCCGCCGCTTAAAAGTCAATCCAAAAACTCAAGAAATCCCAATAATTTTCTTAAGCGCCCTTGATGAAGTAATAAATAAAGTGAAAGCTTTTGATGTTGGAGGAGTAGACTACATCACTAAACCTTTTCATACAGAGGAAGTTTTAGCTCGTGTAAAGAATCAATTAGCTTTTCAGGCGGCTAAAGCAAGTATTCATACTGCTCTAGAAAAAGAAAAAGAACTTGGCGAACTCAAAACACGCTTTGTTTCCATGACTTCGCATGAGTTCCGTACTCCCTTAACAACGATCTTATCTTCGGCTGAGTTACTAGAAAAATATAGTAACAAACTAGCTGAGGAGAAAAAAATTCAACATTTGCATCGTATTCAAACATCAGTCAAGCACATGACTGAATTGTTAAATAATGTGCTGTTAATTGGTAAAGCTGAAGCTGGAAAGCTACAGTATCGACCAGTAGCAGTCAATTTATCACAATTTTGTAGTGACTTAGTAGAAGAATTGCAACTTAGCAGTGGTAATAATCACACAATTGCTTTTCACGAAGAAGGTGAATACAAAACAGCTTGTCTAGATGAAAAACTGCTGCTGTATATCTTTAGTAATTTGCTCTCAAATGCAATTAAATATTCACCTGAAGGTGGCACTGTCAATTTTGATCTAAATTTTCAACTAGAAAAAGTGATTTTCCGAGTGCAAGATCAAGGAATTGGGATTCCAGCAGCAGAGCAAGATCAACTGTTTAATTCATTTCATAGAGCTAGCAATGTAGGCACAATTTCTGGGACAGGATTGGGTTTAGCAATTGTCAAAAAAGCTGTAGATTTACATCAAGGTGAAATTGCTGTCAAAAGTGAAGTTGGGGTTGGCACAACGTTTATAGTTACGCTGCCATCGAATAAAATAGGTATAGATAATTAAAAAACTACTCATTTCAAACAAAGTATCAATCCAAGCTAAATCAGATTTTTTTAATTAATATAAACCAATGAAAAAGATTTTAGTAATTGAAGACGAACCAGCAGTTAGAGCTAATATTCTCGAAATTCTTGAACTTGAAGACTACAACGGCATTGGTGCAGAAAATGGTCTTATTGGTGTTTTGTGGGCGTTAGAACATATACCTGATTTGATTCTTTGTGACGTGATGATGCCTGAACTTGACGGACATGGTGTATTGACGACGTTACGCCAAGAACCTGTCACTGCAACAATTCCCTTCATTTTTCTAACAGCTATGGCTGACAAGAATGATTTACGCCAAGGTATGCTATTAGGGGCAGATGATTACCTGACTAAGCCTTTCACAACTAATGAATTGCTGAGTTCAATTGCGGCTCGATTTGAAAAGCAGGAAGCAGTTATTCAGCAATACGGTAGCGAAATTGAAAAAACTACTTTGTTACAACGAAAACTAGAGGAACTTCAACAAAACGTTGATGCTAAAGATAAAATTTTGCAAAAGACTCAGCAAGAGCTATGCTATTTTTTGTCTAAAGTTAACATGGCGCTAAGTGTACTGAAGCAGACTTCAGAGGGAACAAAGCGCGATCGCTGTGTACACATTTTGCAAGAAGCTTGCAACGGTGAAATGGCACTGCTTAATCAGATGCCTTCCTTACTTGATTTTCTTACTCTCGAAAATGCCAACCTTTTACGTGAACTAAATATAGTAAGCAGCCAACCAGAGGAAATAGATTTAGTGCTTGAAAATGAGGAATTGTCAGAAATAAGCTTCCCTTTTTAAAATAGTCAGCCTTTCTTTCTTAGAGGCTGTTTGTAAATGTGTTTCTTGAAAGGTTAAGTGGCTCGGAAATAGGCGTTGCGGAAAAGGTAATGATGAAATTGCTAGAATGGATAAATGAAATGTCTCAACTGCAACTCTAACCAAACAGTCAAAAACGGGCAACGAAAAGGCAGACAGTGCTACAAGTGCAAGTAGTGCGGTCGTCAGTTTCTGGAATCTTATCGCCCTTGGCAATACTCAAGTGATGTAAAACAACTATGTCTCAAAATGTACTTGAACGGTATGGGACTACGAGGTATTGAACGAGTGACCGATATTCACCACACTACAGTTATGGGGTGGGTAAGACAAGCAGGATTAAACTTGCCAGATGTACCAGAGCCGGAAGAAGAATCATTAATTACCGATCTAGATGAATTACAAACGTTCGTGGGCAGCAAACGGCACAAGGTTTGGTTATGAACTGCGGTAAATCATTGGCGAGCTGGAATCATTGCTTGGGCAATTGGTGATCGTAGTTCTTTAACGTTCCAATTACTTTGGCTAGTAGTCAAGTGCTGGCAAAGTTTTTGGTATGTCACTGATGGGTATGCTGTTTATCCAAAGTTCATCAATGGCTCTCAACACTTAGTCAGTAAAACTTATATGACGCGAGTGGAAGGGGAGAATACAAGATTACGCCACTATCTAGCACGGCTACATCGAAAAACCCTGTGTTACTCCAAGTCAGTAAAGATGATTAGGTGTTCTGTCCGGCTGTTGTTGCACTACTTACGGTTCAAAATAGTGCCTATTTCTGCCTGAATCATTACAGTTTCCGCAACGCCCAGTATCAGCAGGAACTGATACTTCGTAACACTTCACTCCATCTTCGATTTGCAGCACCTCAACTCCATCGAAATACAACTGGATGGTTTTGGGCTAATTAGTCACGATTGGTTTGTAAATAGCTGATTGACCGTTGGCTTAACTTACGGTTAGCTGAATTCTTGCATTCTGGTGGAAATCAAGTCAATCCAGCTTTACTTTTTGCAACATAAAATTTTTTAAGACCAAGAGTGTAGCCAAGACTACTTGGAAATAGAAATGAGATCACTTAACCCCAACACGCTTGGAAATAGCAGCTGGAATTATAAATCTATGGCTATCTTAAACCAACCAGGTCGCTTTGCTCAAACAAGTGTAAACCACTTATGATAGAAATTGATTTTGATTTTATCAACTTTTTAAGGACAACATGGCAGGACGAAAGAAATTAACTCGTACTAGCTTGCACGCTAGAGTTGCCCCTAATACGACAGACAAACTAAAGGAGATAGCCGAAGCATTCGGTTATACATATGATGGAGAGGGTTCTACAGGTCAGCTATTGGATGCGATAGCTGAGGGGAAATTACTGCTGCTTCCTAGTAATCAACATAAGTAAAAGTGTCATCATCCTTTAATATTTTACTATTTCAACTTAAAAGTGGTTGACAGATATGTAGAAATAGCTTAAATTAAGTATGGGAACAAACAGTTCCCCTTTGAACTCGCACTAGGAAGGAGGTAGATACGAATCAATCAAATACCAAAGGTAACGGGAACAATCCTAAACCTCAAATTGAAAAGGTTTATGAGCCTTTAGATGAAGGGCGATGGACGGAACTCGATACCGACACTCAAAGACGCGAACTTACCTTTAGCGAGGAATTGCGTCAAGAGCTAGAACTTCCAGAAACGGACGAAGAATCTGAATCTAACTAACTAGCTCTTAAGGAAGTCTCAGTACCAGTGAGACTTCCTTTCCTGAAGAGTATATATAGGAGTTAAACGTGAAATTAATCACTCCTTATCATTATAAAGTGTACGAGCGCTCTGGAACCCGATGGTTTGCCAGAGATGCTGTCAAAACGTTTTATAACGCGACCGACCGACCTTTGGATCTTTTGAATGCCGAACAGCAGTTTGGGTTAACAGTAGAGCAAGTGATTGTCGCACTATTCCGGATTAATGGTGGTAAAACTGGGTTTTACTTAGCGAATTTGCGCGATCGCAAATACTACTACTGTGGTTATAGTTGGGAGGATGTCAAAATGACTCTCCATAATTTGGGCATTGGTCGGGCTGACCCAGTGGAGAGTTAATATTCGTAGTCTTTTCAGTCAAACCTCATTATTCCTATACCCAATCTCTAACCCTCATCAAAGCTAACAATCACAGAATAAGTTTCTAGAGCTTGCCCTTGATAACCAACTACAATTTGCGTTTCGGGATCGTACATTCTTACTTTCCTGAGTAAATGCTGGACAAAGTTACCATTGGTAGCAATTGCCTCTTGATGTTCAGGAGATAATAGAACCTCTAGGGGACGAAAATAACTATGAACTTCTTTACGTATTCCAAATAGCCAATTTGGACATAGCCCCTGCAACCAGGTTTGTTAACAGCAATAATCTGTGACTGATTATTAGTGATAAAGGCTTCAACTTCCTCTTCAATTGAGCGAATTCTTTTTATACCAATTCTTTATGAAGCTGCGCTAAATAAAGCTTCAAGGATAAAGTCGTAAGAAGTGAGAGAGGCAATCATGGAAGGTGTAATTTCTTTGAGAACATCAGTTAACTTGTGCTGTAGTTGCG